>Ga0208299_1001887_pt1 | contig 14912 bp, 20 predicted proteins | sample 15_taG_FD_184089 | JGI IMG/M metagenome (GOLD analysis project Ga0208299, IMG submission 184089) | Marine viral communities from the Subarctic Pacific Ocean - 15_ETSP_OMZ_AT15312 metaG (SPAdes) (version 2) | ecosystem: Environmental > Aquatic > Marine > Oceanic | place: Pacific Ocean | collected...
ATGCTGAACCGACCCAAAAATTTATCAATATACAAATATAACAAATTTTACCTAAAACCCAAATATTTATATAAAAAGATTTTAAAATAAATATTATGAAGGATTTTATAAGAGATAGATTAAGATTATTGTTGGAGCATAAAAAAACCACACATACTGGAGTTAGTAAGCCAGATTATGGTGGTGGGGGAGATAGAGTATATTATTTTAATTATGGTACACTTGAAGACTTTAAAAATTATTTAAGGGTTTTGGATGTAGAAATATTCTCTAAATTAACACCTAAAGAAAAGAGTCAATTATCTGGTGTAGACACTAATATAGAATATGGTAATTTTGAATTTAAAATAAGGAAAAATAGTGTTGGTGGACCAAATATTCAAGGTGCAGAATCAAACCCTAAAATTAAAAATATGGGGGTTAAAGATAGTCAAACTGGTAACACCAGATTCATAAGGAAAAAAGGTGCCCTTGGGTTTAAAGAAACATATTTAAACCATATGTTAGAATTAACATTAATAACTGGCACTAAGTTATTATTTAAGATTGTTGGGGAGTTTGGTGATGATAAAATATTCTTTACAATTTGTAGTAGTGATAGTGTGTTGTCAACATTTTATAAAAATAATATCTATATGGTGGATTTACCATCATTGAGTGGTAAAAATATTAAAACAAAATATGTGCATATTAAAAATGTTAATGATATCAAAAACTACACACAAAATTTGGAAACTTGGAAACCCTATACGTTTAAGTTAAGTGCCACTATTAACGTATTTAAAGATAATAATACTTATGATTGTAATCTAACTAGCATTATTAGAGCCTTTAAAGAATTACCAATACCATTTATACCAATAAACAATTACTTAAGTAAAATAAGTAGAAAACCAACTAAACAATATTATGCATATTTAAATATGCTTTACCAGGATAAAGACCTAATTATTGATTTCATAGATAAAGAAGTTGGATATTTGGATGATAAGGCTAAGGATATTTCAAAAGAAAAAACACCAGAAAAACATAAATATAAACATGATAAATTAAAAGATGAAATAAAAAACAAAGAAAAGAGGATGGGAACAGTTATGAAAATGGATGTTGACCAAGATAAGGAAATAAGGGCAAAAAGGGAAGCGATTAAAGGTGAAAAAATTAAAGCTGTTAAATCGGCTAAGTCACTAAAAGGGTCGCTAGAAAAGGTGGAGGACGATAAGGAAGTTGAAAAAATTAAGGCAGAAATTGCTATGTATAACAAAAGGGCACGACAATTGGGTGAAATACAAAAACAACTTGAAAAAAAATTAAAAGACTTATGAAGAGTTATATAAAGAAATTACTTAATGAGAGTATGAGCAATAGGGTGTTAATGGAAAAATTCATAGATTTTGTTGTTGATTATCTATCACTCAGTAAGAATTTTAAGGTTAGATTAACAACAGATAAGATTGATATCATAACAACCGCATACTATGAGATTGATAATAATATTGTATGTGTTTATATAAAAGATAGGGCAATTGTTGATATAATGCGTTCTGTTGCCCATGAATTAGTTCACCACTCTCAAAATGAAAATGGTGAACTTGTTGGTGACCCAAGTGAAGGGGCAGATGGGTCTGATTTGGAGAACCAAGCCAATGCAGTGGCTGGTGAAATCATAAGAATATTTGGCAAACAGAACCCAGAAATTTATGGTTAAAAGGCCGCTTCATAAAACCAAATACCATCATTTTTACCCACCCCTTCCTGTTCCTTAATCATATTAAAAGAATTAATCTTCTTTTGTATGAAGGTTTTAAGATATTCTGGTGGTTCGCAATTTGAATACCCTTTACATTGTTGAACCATTAATCGTTCAGATGATTTGTAATGTTCCCTAATTTCCAATGTAAAGTCATTAAAGGTATAAATGGCACAACGACCTTTTTCAACAGAATTAACATATGTGGCCACACAATGATTCTGTTTTTTACCTTCCAGGTACAACCCCTTACTTGTCTTAATCATATTGAAGTTTGAATATTCTTCAAATTCCTTAAAAATAGCCTTTATCTTTAACTCTCTATCGGACTCATGGTAAATAATTTCTGAAATATCCTTAGACATGTTATCGTGTTCTTCCTTAAGCCTTCTTAAAGACCATGAGCAATTTATTTTTTTATTAAGAATTTTCGCCATATTGACAGAATCTAAAAATAACCCACTATGTTTATTCTCTAACCAATCTGGTTTTAATGATTCAACATTTTTCAAGTGCTTCATCATTTTTTTAAAGTTATATCTATGATTTTTCTTACTAGCTGAAGTATGGATTATTTTGGCAACTGGATATGTTGTACCATATTCATGTTTCAAAGCTTTTTTTAATGAATATAGTTTTTTATTAACTATGGTATTAAATGAGACATTAGTTAACACATTGTGTTCACACATGAACCTAACCCATGTGAATCTTTCCTTCAATATATCGAAGACTTTATTATGCGCCATTAACGTACTAATTTGAAACAATGTTAATGGTTTAACACCACGCTTATACTTATTCATATTATTAACACACCAAAATTTACCTTCCTTGTATATCACAGAAAAAAGTTTTTTTTCGTGTGAATATATTTTATTTGTGACACTTATACCATATGTTTTTTTAAACATTACAATAGAAAAATCACCATTTTTTTTATTGAATAACCAAAGTTTTTGATGTGAATAATTAGAGGTGTCATTCATATAAATAACTCTGGCATGGAACCTGTTTTTTTTATACGCCTCAAACAAATAATCAATTTTTTCTGACTTATTTTCAAGCAATAATAAAGATTCATCTTTAAAATATTCTTCTTTTTCAACTTTATATTTCTTCATGATTAAAATTTTAAACGCTTTTTAAAAGTGAATAGTTTTGTGTTCAGTCCTCTTATATATTAGTATATAATTGGTTGTTGGGTGGATAAATCCCTCAATTTTAGTTTACCCATATCACCAAAATAATTTAATTAGCACAACAGCAACAATTGTTTTTAAAAAAATATCATCAGAAAAACTTGGATTTACAATTGAATAAACCCCACCAATGATTATAGCAATTAAACATGCTAAATCTCCCGAAGTTATTTCCTTTATTTTCATAATTTGTGTTTTTTTTATTATAAACACCACATTTTATTATTAAAATCTTAAATTAAGGGGGGGTGTTATAAGAACCCTCAAATTTATCAATGGACAAATATAGTAAATTATATTAACAAAAAAAAATTTTACTTAATAAATCGGATATATTTTTATATTACCCAATAAATATTGGGTTTTTTTATTGTTTAAAAAATATTCAATTACATTTATCATAAAATAAATATCATATGGTGGCATAAACAAAAAATCACATAGTTTAAGTACTTTGTTAACAATATTTTCTTTAGTTGTATGTTTATTGGTGATATACTCATAAACATATGGGTGGTTATCTGGTAAAGATATGTTTAAAAAATTATATACAATTTCAAAATCCTCCATTTATTTTTAAGTTTTTATGTTTATATTTGTTATTGTAATTATATTACTTTAATAATAAATAATAGTAAAAAAAATAAAAATGTATTTGAATTTAACGGATGAAACAATAAATGAAGCATTAAATAATTCTGGAATAACAATATTATGTTTTAAAAGTAACTGGTGTGGTCCATGTAAGGTGTATACACCAATATTAAAAGAATTTTCTAATGAAACACCAAGTGTAACTTTGGGGGTTATGGATATTGATACAAATCCAAGAACATCATTAAAGTATGGTATACGAAGAATACCCACAACCGTAATATTTCAAAATGGGCAGCTAATAACTAAGGTTCCTGGTGTAATACCAAAGAAAAAATTAAAAGAATTTGTTGATAATTTACGTTAGTTTAACATATTTATTAATATGGCACATAAATTAATAATATCTGAAAATCAATATAAAAAATTAAAGAAATTTTTATTTGAGAATACTAGGCATGCTGCAATGGTAAATACAATCATAATTGATTTAAATAAAAATTATAATAAAGTAATCGAAACTTACAGAGATGGTGATGAATATAAACAAAGGAAGAGTTTTGAGATAATTGTTGATGGACGAATAATCACACCAAGAGGTTTATTGGAATATTTAAGAAAAAAATATGATGTTGGTGAGGGGTTTTTAATGCAATTATTGGAAGATTGGTGTAATAATAAAATAAAAGATGGGTTTCTATCTAAAAATATTGGATTAATGGAATAGTGGATATAAAACAAAAAATAAGAGACAAATTAAGAGAACGATATGGTGAGTTTGAAACTTATTTAGAGCATGAATATGAAAAATATATTACAGATAATATATATTATGCCGCTAATGAGGATAGAGAAGAATGGGCAACATATAATCAAGTTATTTTAGAACTTAAACACACACTGAAAGATATGTTAAAGGTCAAAGAATTACAATATAAATTGACAGAAACACTAAAACCAAATATTGTTTGTATTGAACTTTTAAGCGCAATAAAAAATAGGTCTCCAGAATTAGATAGATTATATAATAAAATTAATTCTTTTTAAAATTAAAAAAATGGAATGTATTAACTTTACCATTAAACATGGTATGGGTGAGTATAGTAACTTAGATAAAGAATATTATACTTTTTTAAAAAAAACTATCACAAATGTTGATGAGGATAAGTTACATAGGTGGGAGGTTTATAATATTATTATAGACGAATTAATAAACATTGGTTATTATAACATTTTTCAAGAAATTAAATATAGGGTCACTGATGATGAAAACATTAATACTATCATATTAGATGTCATTACCAATGAAATTACAAATATATCTACACTATTATATTTCATGAAAAAAAGGGTTAAGAAATACATTGAACAAGATTTTTACAACCAATTTTACTAAATTTTCGTATATTTGAGGTGTTGAAGATAATTTCACAAAAAGTTAAATCTATGAATGAAAACAAATCGATAGATAGGTTAACATTTTTATCAAAAAAATTTAACATTTTTAATCTTAAAAATGACTATACAGAATCGGACTTAAACGAAATTACCCCATATAATAACTTTAAAAAAATAAAGGGGCACAATAGCAATATACTAGCATTAAGATGTGTTTCTGAAATAAAAAAAATAAAACCAAATGGTTCTGAAGTTATCAAAAATAAGGTCAATGTTTATATAACTGACCGTGTATTTAACACAATAATTAAGTCAGACCCAACCCCCAATAAAATATACACACAATGGATACTTAACTTATTTTCAAAGTTATTAAAGAATGAAGAAACAATCAGTGATGCTATTAGGTTGGTTGAAGAAGATTTGCCATTAGCTGAAGTTTATTTAAATTTATTCGAAAATAATAAGAGAAAACAAAAATTTAAAAAACTTTGTTCTGGAAGTTATGTCTTAAAGGATATTAAAGACCCAACAAACATAAACCAATATAAGTCTCTTTCTCAACTATATGATGCTATTGACCCATTCATTGAACGAGACCCATCTGAGATGGAAACATTAATACAAAAATTTGTAGATAGTGGGCAAGCTGAGATATCAGTTAGATGTAGGAAATTTACGGTTTATATTCCTAAAACAAGAGATGCTAATTGCATATTTAATAAATTTGTTAATTGGTGTACGGCCACCCCTGGTAATGGTATGTTTTCTCACTATATAAATTATAAAACACCAAGCAACCCCAAATCGGTCTTATATGTTATAATAAATAATAAATTTTTTAATGGAGAGTTAGAAGATAATTATCTTTATCAAATACATTTTGAAAGTAATCAGATTAAGAATAGGAAACAAAATAAACATGGTGATTTTTTTAGTGATGTGATAAATGAGAGTGAAACAATTTCTAAATATTTTTATGATATATTAAACCCTATGGCCACACAGGTTGGTACTAATAAAAATAACATTTATTTAGAGTATCAAATAAAATTTGGTTGGACCCAAGCTTTATTTGATATTATTGACGAATTCACACCAATCATACGAATATTAAATAGGGATATACCTAAATTAGCTAATTTATCTAGATTTACTAAATTAAATACGTTAGCAATTGCAAATGCTAATTTATCTAAATTGCACAAATCATTAAAAACATTAACAAATTTAAAAGAATTAATACTCCCAAATAACAAATTAACATCATTACCGAAAGAAATTGGGGCATTACAAAACCTTATATTCCTTAATATATTAGGTAATAAAATAACAAACATACCCGATGAAATCAAGTTTCTTGATAAAACAAATGGGGGTAAGTTATATAGATTAGCTGTAACACCGAAAGATATTGGTAAACACAATTATGATAGATTACGGAAATTATTACCATCGGTTGAAATGTAAATATTAAAAATATGGTAACTAATGATTCAAAATGGTTTAGAGTAAATAAAGGGTTTATTCAAATGACATTATTTGAATATTTAGAAAACCTTTTTAAATGTGAACATGAAAATGGTTATAAACTAAAGATTGCTATTGGGACTGATTCTCAAAGAAACCCAAAAGGTTATAGGTTTGCAACAGTTATTGTTATTATTAGAGAAGAACATCTAGGTGATGGGGTTATTGTAGGCAGAGGGGGTATGATTGTGGCTAAAACGTATTATAGTGATAGGTATAAACAAACAAGAGGGGGGGTTAAGGAAAGAATGCTTTTTGAAGTTAGTAATTCAATAGATGTTGCTTATGAAATTTCACCCCTTTTAGACCGCTATAACATACCATTAGAGGTTCATGCAGATATTAATCCAGATGTTAAATGGGAGTCAAGTAAGGCCCTTTCAGAGGTTGTAGGTTATATACTTGGAATGGGTTATGAATTTAGGGTTAAACCAAATGCGTGGGCGAGTTCAAGTGTTGCTGACAATATTTGTTAATTTATAAATAATTTCGTCTTTTTGTTTTTTTATACATATTTATTTATATAAAATTTTATAAAATTTCTAGAAAACATGTCAAAAAGAAAAACTGTTAAAGTTACCGAAAATGAATTAGTTGAGTTAATTGATAAAATCGTCAATGAAACTGTAAATGAAAAGAAAAAAATGTGGATTGCTGAACAAAACAAAGTGAAAAAATCCTTAATCGAATCAAGACTGTCTAAAATTGAATCTCAACTTAAAAATTTAAAATAACAAAATAGTGTTTAAGAAATATCCAACCCTATATTAGGGTTGGATATTTTTTGACCCTGTTTTAGGTTCAGTCGTATAAATAACAATTAATCTGTGGGAAAATATCAAATAATTTTTTTATGGACTTTTTGCCTATACCTATGTTTTTTTCACACCCTAAGAAATTATAATTTCACCTATTTTTTTATCATAAGAAATTTTAATCAATTGCCCTTCATTAACTTTACCATTTAATATTGCATCAGCAATTGGGTCTTCAATATAACGTTGTATTGCTCTATTTAGTGGTCTTGCACCATAAGCTTCATCATATCCCTCTTTTGCAACATAATCAATGGCACTTTTATTAACCTTTATCTTATAATTAACCTCAAGTAACCTAACTTTTAATTTTTCTAATTCGTGTTTAATGATTAAATTTATATCATTTTGTTTAAGACTATTAAAAATTATGGTATCATCAATTCTATTTAAAAATTCTGGGTTAAATTTTTTCTTGAGGGCTTTTTCAATGATAGACCTTGATTTTTCTTGTTCATTAACAATTGTGGCACTCGTCTTAAACCCAAGATTATTACCAAATTCGTTAACTTGTTTAACACCAACATTTGATGTGAGTATTATAAGACAATTTTTAAAATTTATTTTTCTACCAGACCCATCAGTTAGTTGACCTTCGTCAAGAACTTGTAAGAGTATATTAAATACATCATTATGGGCTTTTTCAATCTCATCAAATAATATTACTGAGTATGGTTTCCTCCTAACTTTTTCGGTTAATTGCCCACCCTCACCATAACCAACATAACCTGGTGGTGGACCAATAAGCCTAGATACTGAATGCTTTTCCATATATTCAGACATATCCATTCTTATTAATGAATCAATATCCCCAAACATGTGTTCGGCCAACAATTTAGAGAGATAAGTTTTTCCTACCCCTGTTGGGCCTAGGAAGATAAAAGAAATTGGTTTATCTTTATCCTTTATACCCAATCTACTTCTTTTTATGGCATTAACAACCTTAACAACGGCTTCATCTTGACCTATAACCCTATCCATAAGTTCTTTATCCATTGTGAGTAGTTTTTCATTTTCTTTTGTTGATATTTTACTTAGGGGGATTCCAGTCATTGTTGAAATAACCTCACATATGTGTGTTTTATTAACAATTGACCTTTCCTTATCCAAAGATTCTAACCATTCTTCTTTAGCAATGATTAGTTTTTTATTAATTTTTTTCTCTTCATCCCTTAATTTAGCAGCCTCTTCATATTTTTGCATCTTTACCACATTTATTTTTTTTACATTAATATTTTCTTTTTCTCCTTCAAGTATCTTAATGTTTTGTGGGGTTTCTTGATTTATGTTTCTAGCAGCACCTGCTTCATCTAAAATATCGATTGCTTTATCTGGCATTGCCCTATGAGAAATATATCTGTGTGACATTTTAACACATTCATTGATTGCTTCAGTAGTATATGTAACTTTATGATAATTCTCATATGAGAATTTTATATTATTTAATATAATCTTAGTTTCTTCAAGTGTCGGTTCTTCAATTAAAACTTGTTGAAATCTTCTAGTTAACGCACCATCTGTTTCTATGTTTTCCCTAAATTCATCAAGTGTTGTCGCACCAATAACTTGTATTTGACCCCTAGCTAACGCTGGTTTAAATATATTTGCCGCATCCATACCCCCAGACGTATTTCCAGCACCAACAATTGTGTGAAGTTCATCAATAAATAAAATAACATCTAAATTATCTTTTAATTCGTCTAATATTGCTGTCATTCTTTCTTCAAATTGACCCCTATATTTTGTTCCAGCAACAATTGTTGGTAAATCAAGTGAATATATTTTTTTATTTAATATAATTCTTGGTGCTTTACCGTCATTAATCATAATAGCCAAACCTTCAGCAATTGCCGTTTTACCAACCCCAGGTGCACCAATTAAAACTGGGTTATTTTTCTTTTTTCTAGATAATATTTGCGCAACCCTTTTAATTTCCTTTTCTCTACCGATAACAACATCTAATTTACCTTCTTTAGCTAATTGTGAAATATCCATACAAAATCTATCCAACACTGGTGTTTTACTATTTTTATTTGAACTTTTTTTACCACTTCTTGCCCCGCCAGAGTCGGCTGGCCCACTATTAAATTCCTCCGTTGAATTTTTAAAGTCATCGGTTTTTTTAAGCATATCTTCAATTTTTTTTAATTCATTATCTAAAGTATCATTTTCTTCATTATAATCTAATACCCACTCAAAAAAACTATTATATGTTATTTGATGTTTTTTAAGTAGTTTCAATAAGTCCAATTTTTTTAGACTGAGCATACTTAAAATAATATGTGATGTGTCGATAAATGTATCGTTTAATTTTGTTGCTTCATAATCTAACCCATCTAAAAGTTTTTTGCTTTTGTCGCTAAAGGGTAGTTTGAGTTTTTTTTTGTCATTCACCCCATGATAATCAAAAGTTTGTGTTAATGTTAGATATCGACTTATGTCATCATATAATTCATTTAAATCTATACCAATTTCATCCATTATATTGGTCGATTTATTTTTATTATCATTTATTATTGATAATAATATATGTTCTGGTTTAATATATTTATCACCGTAATTCTTCGCTTCCGCATTGGCATCTTTCATTATTGTTTTAACTTTTGGTAATATTTTTTTCATATTAATGAATATTGGTTGTGTATTATATATTTTACTGTTCCCAATCATGAACACTAAAGTAATGTAATTTTTTATAATTACAAATATAATAAATGTTTTATATAAAATCAAGGTTGATAATTAAAAAATAATGCCTATATTTTAAAATAAATGATTATGATGTCTAATAAATTTAAAAAAATAATACTACTACGTAAGATAGGTTCAGATATTATCAAAGTAGAACACATAAATTCGAATATGTTAATAACTAATAACCATATTATTATACTTGAAGACCATGATACATCATCTATAGGTAAAATATACGAAATTAATGAAATTGATTCTTATAAAACATATAACAAATAATTAAAAAATAAAAATTATGATTTTAGAAAAAATTGAAAAAAATGGGTTAATTGAAGTTCTTTATGAATCTTCTAATATTGTCGCATCCAAATATAATAAATCAGATAAGAGCTTAAATATTATATTTAAACATGGTGGTAATTATGTTTATTCAAACGTACCAGAAACAGATTATTTTAGATTTGAGACAGCGGAGAGCCAAGGTAAGGTTTTAAATTCAAATATAAAGAAATATGCATTTATAAAAGAAAATAATGTGGATGTTTCAGAAGTTGTTGATAGAATAAAAAACATAAAACAAGAAGAAATTATGTTATTTGAAAAAGGGTTAATTAACTATATGAAAAAAATTACAAAAGATTATGATGATATTGGTAGATTGATTGGTATTGATAAATTAAATAAAATGCTTTTAAAGTATGAGTCAATTAAATAATAATTTATGTAAAAATTAAAACTAATGTTACACTTTTTTATAAAACTAATATATTTATAGGAACACTAGTATGTTAGTTTTCCAATATACTAGTGTTCTAGTAGGGGTTAAATAAATTACAACCCCCTTAATAAAATTTTAAATAATGGCAAATAAAAAGTTTTCTCAATTTACTAACCAAGCACCAACGGTAACAACATTTTTTGTGGGTTACGATGGTACTACAAATGTTAGAATACCCTCAGCCTCAGTGGGGGGTGGTGAATGGGATTGTGTTACAGAAACAACAACAAGTAGGTCTGCTACTGATAAAGAATTTATATTGGTTAATAATGTTACATGCATAATTACATTACCCCCACCAGTAGCCCAATACCGTATTAGTTTTAAAACTATTGTTGTTCCCGCTAGTATAGAAATAAAAACCAATACCACTGGTGTACATATAGATGGGACAGACTATAGTAGCACTGGGTTTCCTATGGGCACCCAATGGGAGCAAAGAGCAGTAATCTGTGATGGGACTCATTGGTATTGGTATTAAATGTAATTAATAATGTCGATGCAATCAAAAATATATACAATAATTCATGCAGCAGCATCCGCTGATGTTGTTAATTATAAATACTATCAAGTTTATGCTGGTGCAACTACTATTGCGACAATTAATGGTGTGTCTGTCCCTATGGTTGCGGCATCCATAATAGATACATCAGTTACTTCAATTGCTGGAACCAATGTCTATGTATTAGGTGAACCAATTGATGTACGAGATGGGCCCCAAACATTAAATAATTATCCAACACCAACCCCCCCTGTTTTTCTTGTTACTGAGTTGGGTGATTTTATAATCACAGAAAATGATGATAATATTTTAAATGAATAAATTAAAACAATGGCATACGAACCAACATTAGAACATCTTACCTCAATGGATTTCAAGATAGAAACAGGAGGAACAACAATCTTATTTAGAGATTATACTTCTCAAGCAATTATGGAAACATATCCAGCAAATAGTATAACTGCTGTTGCAAATGGTGTGGGGATAAAAGTTGCATTTACAGGAGGAGAAAAAACTTTAGTAGATGCTTTAGATTTATCAACTATTAAAATAGATGGGAGTCTTGTAACACAAGTGCAAGCTACGGCAATTAATGAATTAAATGCATTGTTTGCCAATGCGGGGGGTGGCAATGCCCCTACAATTACATCTTCTGCTACAATAAATTTACCAGTAGGTAATAGTATTAATTTCACACCAACAGGAACTAATGTAGTTACATGGTCTTATGATACTTTGCCAACAGGTATAGTAAGTGTTGAGGGTCAGCATAAGACTATTATTGGAGGAAGTGGTTTAAGTGCTGGAACATATAATATAGTAGTTAGAGCAACAAATTATCATGGGAGTGTTACACAAGCTATAACACTAACGGTTTCTGCAACGTTTACTAATACACTATCTTTTTCTGGAACAGGAAATGCTTGGATGCGTAATGTAGCTAGTGCAACATATAATACAACAGCTTTTTATAGACCTGGGGGTGGAAGTGGGATAACAGACGCTTGGTCATGTTCTTTTTGGTTAAAAACTAATTTTACAGGTACAGCTAGTCAATCTTATGGTCTTATACTATATGGTTATAGTGGAAATGCAACAAAGCCTATTTTTACTTTACTGCATGACACTTCAAACGCAGGTACAGATAGCAATTTATATTTTAAATTTGGTGTAGGTGATTGTTATACAGTTGGTCTTACGGATATTACAGATGTTTCGGACGCAAGCATACCTTCTAATACATGGTTCCATGTAATGTGGACATATAGCGGAGGCGCAACTGTTAATACAGGCGCAGGATTTTTTAATTTTTATATAAATGGGGTTTTAAAAACTACTACATGGTCATTTGTTGGGCCAGGCACATATCATGCTACTTTAAACCAATCCATCAATAGGAGTACTGGTTATGATTTGGTATTATTAAGAGGTACTAAAACGTATAATTATCTTGCGGAATATGCACCGAATTCTTTTTTAGAAGAATTTGCAACTTGGAAGGGGGTTGAGCTAGGTCTTTCAGATTCTGTAAATCTTTATAATTCTGGTACACCATTTGATATTAATGCTTCATTTACACCTTTGCCTTATACATATTTCCGTTGTGGGGATGATGGAGATGTAGCTGCTGACCCAATAATGGCAGATAAGTCTATTGGAGGTAGTAATATTGACTTAACTATGCAAGGAGGTACAGTTGCAAACTACGTATCAGATGTACCAACATAAAAATAAAAAATTATGATAATATTTTAAATAAATAATTTAAAACAATGGCATACGAACCAACACTAGAACATCTTACCTCAATGGATTTCAAGATAGAAACAGGAGGAACAACAATCTTATTTAGAGATTATGACAATCGAGCAACTCTGGAAACTTATCCAGCAAATAGCATTATAGCTGTCGCCAATGGTGCTGATATAAGAATTCAATTCAATGGAGGAGAAAGGATATTAGTAGACAAATTAGATATAACAAACATTACCATAAACGGTGTTTTAGTTACACAAGTACAAGCAACCGCAATTAATGAACTTAATGAACTTTATGCTAATGTCGGGAGTGGGATTGCGCCTACAATAACAAGTAGTACAAGTTTAGCATCAATTGTGGGTAATAATATAAATTTTACTCCAACAGGGACTAATGTTGTAACGTGGTCTTATGATTCTTTACCTACAGGTATTGTGAGTGTTGAAGGACAACACAAAACACTTATAGGTGGTAGCGGTTTAAGTGCTGGAACATATAATATAATAGCGAGAGCAACAAATTATCATGGAACTGATACTAAAACGATAACACTTACTGTTAGTCCAGTATATACAAATATGTATAGTTTTGAAGGACTTGCAACTAATAGTTATTTTAGTACGGGAGCATCTGTAGCAGATAATAATACTTGTCCAATGTACATGGCACAAGGAACTACTACAGGTACTCCATGGACATTGTGGACTTGGTTTAAATTATCTTCTTCAGCTCCAGGAGCGAATAGTGCTAGAAGTATTTTTTCATTTGGATTTTTTGACCATGGGTATGGATGGGGGCAAAGATGTATGTTTGTTGCAGCAGCAAAATCTAGCGCAGGTGGGGTAGATTTAAGACTTTATTATGGGAATACTCGTTATGGTAACTATGTGCGGTTTATCCACCATGGTGCTGCTTTAGATGCATGGCATTCGCTAATGATTGTCTATGATGGTGGAAATGTTAATGATGGCACTGGGAATGCATTTAGTATGGCGATAGATGGTACTTTTATAACTCCTACTGTAACCATTAACGGCACAGGTTCTGCTGATGGTGTTTGGTGTAGTTCAGGTTCAGCAAACAGAAACACACTTAAAATAGGTCATAACCCAGGAAGAGATTCAGAATATTTATTAGTATCAGAATTGGCAACCTTTGCAGCAGATAAAACAGCAGATTTAACTTCCTTACATAATGGAGGAAATGCTAATTTAGACCTTACCCCTTACAGCCCTGCTCAATGGTATAGAATGGGAGATGATGGAGATTATGCAGCTACACCATTAATGGTAAATAGAGGAAGTTTATCAAATTTAGATATGACAATGCAATCTGGAACTGTTGCAAATTATGTTTCAGATGTACCTTAAAAACAAATAAATAAATTAAAACAATGGCATACGAACCAACATTAGAATATCTTACCTCTATGAATTTTAAGATTGAAGGGGGTGTATTATAGTCAAACATCAATTTAAACATAATATAAAAAATAAAAATGTGGTTTTAATTTTTATAGCATATTTATAATTATGTTGAACAACATAAACGTATAATAACACTAATATTTAAATAAATTAATAATGCCAATACATTTAGGGGTATATACAATAATTCATGCAGCAGCAGATGCTGATGTTGTTAATTATAAATACTATCAAGTTTATGCTGGTGCAAACGCTACTGTGACAATTAATGGTGTGTCTGTCACTATGGCCGCATCATCAATACTAAACATATCGGTTAGTTCAATATCTAATGCAGTTGATGTCTATGTATTGGGTGAACCAATTAATGTGCAAACTGGGTCCCCGACATTAAGTAATTATCCAGCACCATAAAAACAATAATAAATAATAATAATAAATTAAAAAATGAGTAAAAGAAATAT
>Ga0208299_1001888_pt1 | contig 14912 bp, 27 predicted proteins | sample 15_taG_FD_184089 | JGI IMG/M metagenome (GOLD analysis project Ga0208299, IMG submission 184089) | Marine viral communities from the Subarctic Pacific Ocean - 15_ETSP_OMZ_AT15312 metaG (SPAdes) (version 2) | ecosystem: Environmental > Aquatic > Marine > Oceanic | place: Pacific Ocean | collected...
GAGCGGGGGCTGGAAACTACATTCGAGCGCACGTATCCGGTGAGCCGGTTAACTCAGTCACGGCTTACCACCGTGCTAGCAGCAGCCGCAGAGTCACTGTAATGCTTAAATTCTTACGCAAGTGGCGCAAGCGGATGTGGAACTGGCAGATTGTAGCCGGTGACTTGATCGCAATTTTAAATGGTAGATTCATTCGACGCATGGTATTGAAAAAGACTTTACGCAAGTCAGGCCGTGCACTCAAAAAGCTAACGGGGTAATACATATGAAAACTGAAGCAGTAACTTTTATAATCAGCGGGTATCAGAAGGATCTGCCGCTGGAAAATAACCAAGCGGCACACGCTTATCTCAAGGCCGAGCTGGATCATCACAACATAGGCTACAAAACCGTGGCCGGAAAGTATAAGGGCTTTGAAGAGCAGTCACTGGTAGTGGTAGGCGCGTGGACTGCCCTGCTGCTGGATCTGGCGGATGATGTAGGTCAGGAGTGTATCCTGATGCTGGATGCAAACCGGGAGGCATACCTGCTGTATGTGGATGGTGATGAGCAGGAGCATATCGGATCATGGGTGACAGCTAGCAAGGCGGAGGCTCTAGCGGAGGACAGCTGGACTTACTGCCCTGCTCTCGACTCATACTACGTGGTGCGCCCATGAGGCAGGCGTGGCGGTACCTGATGGTAGGCGTATACCTAATCAGAAAATTACGTGGATAGTTTCTTTTTAAAATTGGCGTACACTCGCAGCCTGTGGCCCCGGCGTATTTTTACGCTGGCCGCTGCAGGCGGAGTGTCAGGAGGGTTTTACCATGCAGCTATTTATTTGTATCAATGGGTGCGGACAATCATTCTCGGAGGATAACGCCCGCTACATTGGCGGGCCGGATGAGCCTACGCATATGATCTGCCCGTTCTGCGGGGAGTCTGACCTTGCAGACGCGGAGGCGTGTGCCGCGTGCGGAGAGGAGCAGGCAGTGGAGGACATGACCGAGGATTATTGTTGGGATTGTTTCGATTATTTAATGGATGCGGGAGAATTCGATTGAGCGAGCAAAAGATTTGTCAGTATTGCCAGCAGGTAGTTGAGGAAATAACGCCACAAATGGCTGAGGATATTTTGGTAACGGCTATCGAGGGGGGTATTAACTACTGGGTGGATGAGCTGGACACCAGCAAGGTACGGTATTGGGATATGGAGGAAATTCTACGGGAGGGGGAGAAGTCACGCCCACTATTCAGGGATGGGGGGATGCTGTGGCTGCAGACGGAGGAGGGTGACTGGTACAACTTCGGAGTGGATGCTGTCATCCGTGGTATCCGGAAGGCAGCTGCCCACTATGGCCAGAGCGTGAGGAATTTTTACGAGGATCACGATGCCGAGGGTGCAGATGTAGCTATTCAGTTTGCACTGTTCAGTGAGATTGTCTATGGATAATCCACTGGCGAACATGAACAAACATATTTTGGAGCCGGACTACCGGGAATTCCTCTGGGATCTGCGAGGGTTCTGGAACGTCCACGAGGAGGACAAAGGACATGAGTGCACCGTTACACAGAGTGAACATGACACTGGCCGAGATTCAGCGACTGCAGGATCTGGTCAGGTACGAGGCAAAGATTCGCGGGGAGTTAACCCGCCTGAAGCGAGAGTTGCGAGCAGCGGAAGACTCCGCACTGGAGGTAATGGGTGAGTAGCTACGACAAGTACAAGGATGAACTGAGTAAGCTGGATCGTGCCAGCTGGGCTGAGGCAGAGGATCTGCTGCTGGACGGTGACACCAACGGTGCGGTGGAAGCCCTGCTGGTTATCGTACCCGACGCGGCACGAGCATATGCCAAGGCAGTAGCCGTCCATGGTCTCGACTTCGATGACCTGATTGGTGCTGGCAACTTGGCGTTAATGGAAGCTGTCTACGGGTGGAATCCGGGGGGTGAGAGCCTGAAAAACTGGTGCTACAAGAAGGTTGCCCGTGACATGGGTAGGCATGTTGGCCGGGAGCTGGGGTTCTCCATGCACACTGAGCCGGAGCTGCCTCTGGGGCACGACGATGAGCAGGTGGATACCACTGCCTCACTGGAGGAGCAGGTTCAGGACAAGGACATCCGTGAATGGCTGACGGATAACCTGACTACAGCGGAAGCTGAGGTTGCCCATTTGGTTTATTTTGGGGGCAAGGGAGTCCGTGAAATAGCCCGTATTAAGGGGGTTTCAGGGGCAGCTGTCAGTAAAATCCACCGTAGGGTGATAAAAAAGTTACACGGAGGGGTTGACACTTTGGGTATGTCTCGGGATATATTGTAGTTGTAAGACTATAAATAATCTAACTAGACTTTACTTATAACTAGTTGTTCTATATACGCCCTGCACCAAGCAGGGCTGTATATAACTAGTTACTTAACTAGTCATATAGGGTAATAGTATGAACCGTGACCAGTTGAATAATCATGTCCGTATGGAAGCTGAAGAGCTTCCCATAGGTGAAAGTAGAAAGTCACGCTGCCCCGTCTGCGACGGAGGCATGACTCGTGAAGTCAGCTTCTCAGTCACCCGTGACCAGAGTGGTATCCTGTACAACTGCTACCGTGCCAAGTGCTCGACAGCAGGCTTCGTGCCCACAGCTGGCCAGCTGATACCTGCCAGCCGTAAGACACCGAAGACACGTCCGTACCACTACCCCGTGCTGCCGTTGGAGGTCTGCGATGAGGAATATTTCTATCAGCGGTTTGAGATTGCCAACACAGAGCACATCTTTAGATCGGAGAGGGATGAGTACATACTGCCGATACTGGACGCCCGAGGGCTTACGCGAGGCTATACAGTGCGTCAGCCGGTATGGTCGGGAAGCCCGCAGGCTCCAAGGGGAGGGACTACGTTCTCTACAGTGCCAAAGGCGCGTTGTTTTCCCCATGTTCCGGAGCCAATGCAGTCGTTTTACTTCCCCGGCTCGGGTCTTTATCGTAGACAGCAAACACTTGTCGCGGTGGAGGATCAAGTTAGTGCGATCAAGGTCGCGCAGGAAGGCTTTACGGCAGTCGCGCTATGCGGTACCACAGTTAACATGGACAAGATCCGCGAGTGGAGTACCCTATCTCCGGCGCAGGTTCTTATTGCGCTCGATGCCGATGCTACGGGTGAAGCATTCAAGATAGCCAGACGTTGGGGACTTGCATTCCCTGTCGTTCGGGTTGTCATGCTGGAAAGGGATCTGAAGGATGAACTGTCTTCAGACATTGCACATGTTTTGGGAGTTGAATAATGAAGAAAGATTTTAGCTGGGATGACAGGATGCTGGTGGCCAAGGCGTCGGTTTATGCACAGGATGCACACCGGGGCCAGTACCGGAAGTACACGGGCCAAGACTACGTGGAGCACCCGGAGGCAGTAGCTGCACTGGTGCGCCTGTGGGGTGGTACTGCGCAGCAGGTAGCTGCAGCGTGGCTGCATGATGTACTGGAGGACACGGACACGACCCGTGACCACCTGCTGGCAGTGTTCGGGGGGGATATTACCGTGCTGGTCGAGGAGCTTACCGACGTGTTCACCAGTGAGGACTACCCGGACATGAACCGTGCTAGCCGTAAGGCGCTGGAGGCAGAGAGACTGGGAAATGTTAGCGAGGAAGCTAAGACGATCAAGCTGGCGGACATCGCAGATAATACCAAGGACATTGTGGCCCACGATCCTGATTTTGCAATCGTGTATTTCAGGGAGAAGGCTACCCTGCTGGAGTATTTAGTATGAAAGATGCAGCCGTAGTTAGCGCATGTATCGCTTCACGCGACGCGTTTGATGCGGTGTCCCACCATGTGGAGCCACGGGAGTTCAGCCCACTGGCTGCTCACTGGTGGCCCTTGGTAGCTGAGTGGTATAACCGGGACAAGTCAGCGAAGGCTATTGATCCGGTGATGCTGCGCGAGCGGGGGTTGCGCCGTACAGATGAGAAGCACAGGGAGACACACGCGGGGTGGTACGATGACCTGCCCGATCCTATCTCTCCGGAGAACACGGTGCAGGAGTTGCTGGAGATTAAGCGCACCACGACAGGGCTGGAGCTGGCCAGTGAGCTGACCCAGCCCACAGCGAGCAAGAGCCTGCCCCACCTACTGGAGAGGTACAACGACCTACTCACTGCTACATCTCTGGAGCGGTCTGACCTGATCTACGCCGGGGACGTGGACGATGTGATGGATAACCTGAGTGTGGAAAACAAGATCCCGATCTACCCGAAGAAGTTGAACGATAAGGTAGCTGGGGGGTTATACCCCGGGGACTTCCTGTTGATCTTTGCTTACCCGGAAATGGGCAAGACTCTGTTCTGCGTGAACTTGGTCGCCAACTGGCTACGCCTCGGTAAGAAGATTCTGTACGTGGGTAACGAGGACAAGATCCACAAGATCAAGTACCGCGTTATGCTGAACCTCGCCAACATGACCAAGGCGGAGTCGGTTAAGTTTCAGGATACGTTCAAAGAGCGAGGGGCAGCACGGGGAGTGAATGATCGGCTGGTAGCTGTGCACTTACACCCGGGCAGCGTGCCCGAGATTGAGGAGCTGGTTAAGGAGCACCAGCCTGACATTCTGGTGGTGGATCAGATCCGTAATGTCGGCTCTGCTAAGTCGGAGAACAACACGTCACGGATGAATCAGGTTGCCATTGATTTCAGGCAGCTGCTGAGTAAGCACCAGATCCTTGGCGTTGGGGTAGCACAGGCTAACCCGGGAGAGCACGGCAAGAAAAAGCTATGGTTAAGCTACGACGATGTGGAGGGGAGCCGTACAGGTTTACCGTCACAGTCTGATGTGCAGATCGGTATCAGTGCGGACGTGGAGATGCAGACGCATCACAACCGCACGGTGAGTATCTGCCGCAACAAGGAGTCGGGAGACCATGAAGGAATTATTTTATCAGTTGATACCGAAAGGAATAAGGTACTATGATTGACAGAACAACAGATCCAGTTGGGTGGGCCGAAGGCGTACTGAAGCATATCCACGACGAACAGACACGCTGGGGCAGACAGTACAGTGTGGCCACGGACAGGGTTTACCCCCCGTCTGATATAGCGCAGGCTGCTGGTATTATCATGCTGGAGATGGAAACACGCTCCACCATTACCCCTGAGGAGCTGACGAAGGTTAAACGCCAGCTAACAGCCTCTAAGGCTCGTGAGACCAAGGCAGGTAAGAAGCTAGCCAAGGTGCGAGAAGAGCTGTCAGAGAGCCAGCAGGAGCTTCAGAACCTCGGGTTGGAGCTTGATACTGCCCTGAACCAGCTGAAGAGGATCGGGGAAGCTGAGGAGTACGAACAAATCGAAAATATATTATCAGAATAGGTTGACGTTTTTTTACCTTGCGGGATATATTAAGATTGAGAGTGGAGAGAATTGAATGTTACCGAGTTTCCTGACAAAACTAGACCCAGCGATCTACGAGTCTGACAACTACGTTGTTCTCGACTGGGAGACAGATACTCAGGTTACTTTCGGTAGCGCAGTTCACCCCGAGAATGGAATCGTGATGGGGTCGGCCAAGATAGGGAAGGGGCACCCGCAGGCAAGAGTCGGGAAGACTGCAGTCAGTGGGGACCACGGACCTTGGTCCTTCTGGGGATCGGAGTTTGAACATGGCAAGATTGTACAAGCCATCGAACAAGCTGACTTCCTTGTAGCGCACAATGCGAAGTACGAGCTGATGTGGCTCAAGCGTTGTGGTCTGGACCTGCACGATGTGCTGGTGTTCGACACGCGCCTTGCAGAGTACGTGCTGTTGGGTAACTTGGCCGCAGGGGATGACAACATGATCCCCCGAGCCACGTCACTGGACATGTGCTGCAGACGCAGGGGTATGCCGATCAAAGATCCCGTTGTGGATCTGATGATGAAGAGTGGGGTTAACCCCCTCAGTATGCCCCGAGCGTGGTTACAGGGGCGCTGTGAGCAGGATGTCCTGTCCACAGAGACAGTATTCAAAGATCAGCTGAAGATGCTGAAGCGGACCAACAGGCTGGGAGTGCTATACACCCGTTGCCTGCTGACTCCGGTACTGTCAGAGGTGGAGTTCGAGGGTATGTATCTCGACGCGGAAGCAGTCGAGGCAGAGTATGAAGATTACACACAGCGGTTTATTGACCTGTCGGGTCAGATGAATAAGTTGACCGGAGGGATCAACTGGAACAGCCCTGACCAGAAGGCAGAGTTCATGTACGACACTCTGGGGTTTTCCGAGCTGAAGAGGAAGGACGGTACACCAAAGAGAACGCCGAAGGGTAAGCGCCTGACTGACAAGGACACGTTAGAGGCACTGAAGGCGACCAACAAGAGACAACGTGAGTACGTAGCACTGAAGGGGAAGCTGGGCACAGTATCAAGTGCCCTGTCAAAGAACCTTGAGTTCTTCGTGGGGGTAGTACGGGAAAAGGGTGGACTGTTCTTAGGGGAGTTCAACCAGTCCAAAACAGCTACTCATCGGTTATCCTCGTCAGGTATTGGATTGCTGTTTGAGATGTTCGAGAAGGTTAAGAAGGTGCAGTTCCAAAACCTGCCCCGGGCCTTTAAGAAGCTGTTTACTGCACGACGGAAGGGGTGGCTTATCTGCGAGACTGACGGATCGCAGCTGGAGTTCCGGAATGCAGCTCACTTAGGGAGAGACGAGCAGGCGCGAAAGGACATACTTGATCCAAGGTTCGACGCGCATATCACCTCAGGCGCTGCTATGGAGGACATGGAGTACGATGAACTGTACGACCTGTACCATAGCGGAGATAAGAAGGCTAAACAGATTCGGCAGGATGCTAAGTCTGAGACCTTCAAGCCATTGTACGGGGGGAAGTACGGATCAAAGAAGCAGATGCGCTGGTACAAGGCATTCGCGGAGCGGTACGAGGGAGTAGCAGCAGCACAGGGACGTTGGGTGCAGGAAGTGCTCAGAACCAAACGGCTGATTACCGAGTGGGGGATGAGATTCTACTGGCCCTATGCCAAGGTTAACAACTCGGGGTACATCAATGTTGAGACCAACGTGTGTAACTACCCCGTGCAGAGTTTTGCCACGGCAGAGATTATCCCGATTGCCATTGTCTTCTTCTGGCACAGGGTTTTGGAAGCAGGACTGCAGGACAAGATTAAGATTGTGAACACGGTGCATGACTCGATCATTTGTGAAGTGCACCCGGAAGCAGTAGAGCAGTACAGACAGATCTCGATCCAAGCATTCACACTCGATGTGTATGAGTACTTGGAAGCAGTATACAACGTCAAGTTTGACTTCGTACCACTTGGCGTAGGTATTACCATCGGCACTCACTGGTCCATTGGTGATGAAGAGAGTTACGATGTGTTCTATGACGGTACGATGTGGAAGGACGGAGAGATTTATGAGTGAAACTAAGACAGGCTTTGTGGCCAAGATCTTCACCAAAGAGGGCACCAGTGCCCGTGGTGCATGGTATGCCAAGAGCTTTAAGATTGCTGCCCCGGACGGTACAGAAGATCCGTTCTTCTATCAGCTGGGCTTCAACACGGAATGCCCCTTCAACGAGGGTGACTACATCCAGTTCGATGCTGAGCCTAAGGATGACCGTGCCCAGACTGTGGTGAAAGGCTCCGGCAGTAAGCCGAAGAACCCCCCACAGCGCACGGCTACGAAGTCGAGTGGTGGTGGCGGTGGTGGCCGCAGCTACGGCGGCGGCGGTGGCGGGGGTGCCAAGGTCAAACACTCTGACCTGTTTGGTGACATCGGTGGCTACAATACTGAGGATGACATTCGCAGAATGTCGTACAGTGCAGCCCGGGGTGACGCCGTAAGTCTGGTAGGCATGTTGCTTGAGCATGACGCTCTGCCCATGTCAGGTGCCAAGGGCAAGGCTGGACAGCCTAAGCGGTTTGAAGCTGTGACCGAGATGGTTGACAAGCTGACCGTGGAGTTCTTCTACGACTCCGCCACTGGCCGTAAGCTGGAGACAGTTGCTGACGCGGGCACGGTGAACGTGGATGCTGATGCACAGCTGCCTGACGCGGAAGCTGAGCCAGAGGCCGAGGCAGAGCCTGCTGGTGGAGAAGCACCTCCGGCTGATGATGGGGACGAAGATGGCTCTTTCTAGCATCCTCGTAGAGACGAAGGATTTCCGACTGGAGGTGGGCAAGCTCACCATCCTAGAGGAGTTCCGGGGACAGCTGGGGTACCGCCTAATCAACAAGCGCACTGAGCTTGCTGAGCAGGAGGGGTTCAAGGAAGCAGATGCTATTCGCGCAACTCACTCAGCGCAGACTATGCTGGACCGAGTGCTGGATGACCCTGCGGGAGACAAGGAACCGGAGTATCCGGTGGATCTCCTCGGGGCGCTACCAACGGAAGGTGGCTTAAACTAGAATCCTGTGGTGGGAGATTGGGGTGGCCCGTAACGGCCTTAAAGTTTGAGACGCACTCAGCGCCCCCCTTTTTGAGGACAGATTATGCATCAACGTGCAAACGGATACCAGTTAGCTAAGCAGAATTACGTGCACCGGAATGTTATGGAAGTGCATTTAGGACGCAAACTGTTTACTACTGAGGTAGTCCATCACAGAGATGGGGACCGCAGTAATAACGAAATAAGTAATTTAGCTCTGTTTGCTACGCAGGCGGAGCATCTAGAGGAGCACCGACGGCAGCGGGTTACCGCCTCTGGAGGTGATCCAATTTTAGACCACTTATGCGGCAAGTGCGCAGAAACGTACCCCGCAACTGATAAGACGAAAACTAGCACGTACTGTAAGCCCTGTCGGGCGGTAGCAGCACGGGAGTCTAGGGCACGTCGGAGGGTAGCCACATCCATATAATTATTGACGCAGATCCGATTGTTTACCGTGCTGGCTTTGCAGCAGAGACGCACAACTACGACGTTGTGTTTGAGACGCCCGAGGGGGAAATGGTCTCGAAGTTCTTTGCCAAGGACGAGGAGAGCACAGCCGGTGACAAGAAAAAGGCGTACAAGAAGGAGCACCCGGATTACACGGTGCTGGCTGACGAGCGGATCGTGGAAGCTGAGCCTCTGGCCTTTGCCCTACGCGGAGTGAAGATCACCATTGAGGCGTGTATCAAGGACGCTGAGCGGGAGTCAGGCCATGGAGCTACGCAGGTTACTGCGCTGCTGTCCGGCCCGGGTAACTTCCGTGAGACCTTGGCCACGATTAAGCCCTACAAGGGCAACCGGGAGGATGCGTACAAGCCGGTGCATTACCAAGCTATCAGGGACTACCTGTGTGAGCGGTGGAGTGCCCGGGTGATCGAGGGCCACGAGGCCGACGATGAGTGCAGCATCCTTGGCTGGATGGAGTACAACGACAACAACGAGTGCGTAGTGTGTACCATTGATAAAGATCTGGATCAGATCCCGGTACCACATTATGACTACGCCAAGAAAGTGTTCTATAAGATTGACAGGGAAGATGGCGATGCTGTCTTCTGGAAGCAGGCTCTCTGCGGTGACTCCACGGATAACATCCAAGGGATGTTTAAGGTAGGGGACAAGGCAGCTGACAAACTGCTGGCCAAGTGGATTGAGGAGTGGGAAGAAGAGTACATGGAGGACATGGACTGGCCCAGCTTCTGGTGGGAACAGACTGTGGAAGCCTACGCCCAGAACATGGTGAAGCACCCGGACAAGTACCCGGAGACCATGACTGCCGAAGAGGCAGCACTTGAAAACGCCAGACTTGTATTTATGCAAACATACCGGGGGCAGCTCTGGACTCCCCCCGGCCTTCCGGATGAGGAGACGACATGAGTGAATTTTCAGTAGAGACGCGACGCCTTGATGAGATTATAGCGGAGTATGATGATGGACTCACAGGGGACAGCCTCGTAGATCTGGGGCAATGGAATATAGCCGACCTGTGGGAGGTGCTGCACATCGTTGACAACGTGATTGTGGAGCGGGGCAACATGGCCGTGGACAATTTGGAGCAGGGATGAACAAGGACGTATACATAGATTTGGGGGATGGAACCCAGTGGTACCCCGGAAGGGAGGGGCACGAGTTCTACCCGGAGATGATAGCTGCAGCCCTGAGTAAATTATGCCGCTTCACTGGCCATGTACGTAAGTTCTACAGCGTGGCTGAACACAGCGTGAAAGTGAGCTATATGGTGCCCGAGGAGTTCGCAATGGAGGGGCTGATGCACGACGCCCACGAGGCGTTGATTAACGACCTGTCTACCCCGATCAAGACATTCATGGGGGATGCGTACACTGCACTGGCAGATAAAGCGGACAAGGACGTGCGCACGAGTTTTATGTTGATGGCGGTGGAGCCTCCGGAGGTCAAGTTGGCCGACGTGTACAGCTGCCTTATTGAGGCTGATGAGTTAATGGTAGGCAGGGGTAAGGGCTGGAAGGAGTACGCCCACGTCCGCGAGATAGCGTTGGATGCGTCACGGACAAACCCGTACCTACGTCCGCAGTGCTGGGACCCGGAGAGGGGGTATCAGGAGTTCATGCGGAGATTTACGGACCTGTCACGCAGATGACATGGGATATAACAAATGGAATTTTTGAATTTGTCGGTGGACTTTTTATCTGGCTTAATGTTCGCCGTATTTACCACGACAAGTGCGTGCATGGTGTTTCGCCTATTGCGACATGCTTTTTCGTCCTCTGGGGAATCTGGGGGTTGTTTTATTATCCGGCTATTGGCCAGTTTTGGAGCACTGTCGGTGCTGTTAACATCGTTATGGCTAACACGGTATGGGTATCTATGATGTGGTGGTACACCTATGGCAAGGGAAAGAATCAAAGTGAGAAAAGGCACCTCGGAATTGGTGCGGCAGACTCGTATTCACAAAGGGAGACCAAAGTATGAGCCAAGAATTGAAGATTGGGACGAGGATTTCGGTACTGAGACCAGCGACGACGCTGGGACCGAAGACAGCGGAAGAGACCGCGACACAGACAGTGACACGTAATGGCCGTGTAGCTTGGGTGGGGGATGCTTCATTCCAGATGAATACTGATTGTGGCCGCAAGTACGTGTTTGCAAAAACACACGACTACACGGTACTGGCCGATGGCTAAGCGGGAGAAGCCCCGGGAAGGGGAGCACGTAACATTTGTCATTCCCATAGAGGGAGTGCAAACGACGAAGACGGGCGTAGTGCAGGATCTGCTGGACATCCAGTTTACGATCCTTGCAGAGGGTGGAGGTGTATGGTTTCGATTCTACACCGACGATGACTGGCAGATTGTAGATGGGTAGCCGCGTAGGCACTAAGCGCAACGATAAACGATGGAGAGCAGGTGATGGCGAGATTTGGGCTTCCGAATTTGAATACAGAGTATTTCAAGGCTTACAGAGAGCACTTGGGCCAGAACGTGTTTACCGATGCGAACCGGGGGAAGGTGATTCCTTTCGTTACCACACACCGACTAAAGAAGGGCTATGCGTGGAGTGTGGCAGTGGAGACACTGTACAACGAAGGATTTATACCCCGGATCTATATGTCGTATCCGCTGAAGGAACCCGTGCAAAATGTTATATCGAGACTAAGGGCCATTTCCCAGCAGACAAACGAAGTCTTCTCAGTCATTTCTCAAAGACAGGGGAGGGTATTGATCTCGTCGTCATACTCCAACGGGACTCCAGAGCCACCAAAAAGCGCAGCCTGAGTGAGTGGATAAAGAGTTATTGCGGGTATACGAGCTTTGTGTATAACCCGTGTAAGAAACCAACAAAGAAGGACCCAGATCCGACGAAAGTACCTGACGATTTGGTAGCCTACTTGTTGCAATGAAACAATTCGGATTTTTGGTTTTTTAGGGGGAGGGCAGTTTCATGGGATTAGCTGGTATAGGAATCACGCAGCTGTTAATCGTTTTACTAATTGTCGTTTTGCTTTTCGGAACGAAAAAGCTGAAGCAGGCAGGGTGGGACGTTGGCGGCATGATAAGAGGAGTCCGTGATGGGTTCGGCGGCGATGGTGCTGACCTCAAGGACATTGCTAAGGAAGTAGCGGAGACTCGTGACGAGTTAGCCGGTGCTGCGAAGGAGTTTACGCATGGCGAACGATAGTTGGCAGCCGTTTGGTAGGATCACCACCGTCAAGGTTGACGTGGACCCTAATGTTATCTGGCCGCTCGGTTACGAGCCAGAGGATAGCTATAAGATCCCTGACAGGGCCGGGAAGTTTTACCGTGCTGCACGCGTGGAGCTGAGTCCTCCGAAGCAGAAGCTGAAGTTCAGCACACCTGCTCAGGCGGAGTTCAACGCTGGCCGGGAGACATGTCCCCGGTGTAAGGGTCGCGGGGCTACCCGCAAGGATATCAACATAGGTTGCACGACCTGTCTGGGTCGGGGGAGTGTTGAAGCATGAGCTTAGGTCATTCAGACTTTGAGATGGCAGTGGGCGATGTCAACAGTCAGGAGAAGGGCAGTGGTGCCCGTGCCAACGGGGGCAAGCCCCGGATGGACCTGATTCCCCTGCGAATCACCGTGGAGGCGTTGCGTACCAGCCTGAACCCTTACGAGATTAAGGTACTGGAGTACGTAGCACAGTTCGAGGAGGGGGATGATGCTGCTATCTGGAGAGCACTCCGTTTCATCGGGGAGATTGACGGGGGGGTAGACATCAAGGAAGCTGCCCACGTACTGGAGTATGGTGCCAACAAGTACGCCGCGTGGAATTGGCTTTGTGGTATGCCTTGGAGTGTGCCTCTAGGGTGCATAGGTAGGCATGTGTTGGCCATAGCAGATGACGAGGAGCGGGATGAAGAGTCAGGCCGTGGTCACTGGGGCCATGTCGTGTGCAACATCATCATGCTGGCCATGTTTACACGAGTTTATACGGATGGGGATGACCGTCCCCCCAAGGAGTTATTTGAATGATTGATGACCACGATGGCATGAGAGTTCTCTTTCTGGACATTGAGACTGCCCCGCATAAAGTGTATGCGTGGGGTCTGTTCAAGGAGAACATCTATCTGGACCGTGTGATTGAGCCGGGGTACACACTCTGCTTTGCCGCACGATGGGAGCACGACGAGACCATGCACTTCTACAGTCTCTTCACGCACACCATGGAGGAGATGTTGCAGGCAATGTATGACCTGCTCGACGAGTGCGACGTGGTTGTGCACTACAACGGTAAGCGGTTCGACATGCCCACACTGAACAAAGAGTTCATCCTGAATGGGTTCGTACCTCCTACCAATTACAAACAGATTGATTTATATCAGGTGGTCCGTAGCACGTTCCGCTTTGCCTCAAACAAGCTGGACTTCGTTGCGCAAGCACTGGGTCTGGGTGGCAAGGTTGCCCACAAGGGCATGGAACTGTGGCGTGACTGTATGGAAGGAGTAGAGGCAGGGTGGGGCGAACGGGTATCAGAGCAAGTGCTGGAGTCGTGGGACACCATGCAGGAGTACAACGAGGAGGACGTGAGCCTTCTGGTGCGTCTGTACTACAAACTGCAGCCATGGATCAGGGTGCATCCTAACCGTGCTTTATATCTTAAGGACCCGAATGTGCGTGCATGTCCGAAGTGTGGCAGTGAGAATCTGGTTAAGCGGGGCATTGAACGGCCTGCTACGGTTAACGCGTACCAGCGGTATAAATGTAATGATTGTGGAGCTAACTCGCGCAGTCGTGTAGCAGTCAAGAAGCAGATCAAGCCGGAGGTGGTAGGATGAGTGATGCAGCGAGAGGGATAGGTGACAATGCAATCCTGCAGCGTACCGAGCAGATCCCTGATGGGAATACTATCCAGCTGAAGTTTGTGCTGCCTTCCGGGCAGCCAATGACCTCTGAGCAGATCCCATCGGACAAGCTCAAGGCTGGGGTGCTGATGACGTGGTGTGAGAACGTCCGTCAGGCTATCAACGACGAAGCGGAGGAGGCTAGGGCGCTCAAACAGCGGGATGCTGACCTAGGAGATCCCCCAGCACAAAAGGCCGCTACAGAGCCTCCTGCTGGCCCTGAGGACTTCATCAGGAAAGCCTTGGACGGTGCTCTGAGAGAGGCCCACGAGGCGGAGAAGGCTTTACGTGGTGCAGATGACCGCCTGACTGAAGCGCAGGAGAACTTGGAGAAGTGGACCAAGGTCGCTGAGGGGCTGGGATTGACGGAGAATACTGATGATGATGAAGACTGAGGGTGTGGCAATAGGAGTGATCCTGCTGGTGGTGTGGCTAGGCATTATAAGCCTGACTTCTAGCGAAACGAAGGCTACCAGTGTGGAGTTCACTACTGAACCCAGCTGGCTCTTGGGGGTGTCACTGGACGGGGAACCGGAAGGGTTCTACATGATCGTGGCTGGGGTACCCCTGTGGATGCCCGTAGAGGTAGGAGACTCTGCTGATGTTCGCCTGCTGCAGTCTCACGTAGAGAACGGGACGTGGAATGTGCACAACGTCAAGTCACAGTGTGAACCAGAGGTCACACATGTTAAGGACGATTGAAGAGGTTATATACTGCACCCTGCTCGGGCTGCTGCTATGGTCCGGAGCTGCACGGTGTGAGCTGTCGTGGACGGTACCAACGGAGCAGACAGTGGGTAGTCAGGTAGTCCCCCTACCCCCGGAGGAGATTGCTGGGTATAACTTGTTCAGATACCCCAACACCTCGGCCTCGTCCCCACTACTGGACTTGGAATTTGTAGCATTCACTGGGGAGATCTTTTACGACGATGGCCCGGAGGGGTTCTGCTGGTTTGTACAGACAGTCCAGCTGGACGTTACCCGCCCGGGGGGAGTGGACATGGGGCCATTTACCCCAGAGATTTGCACAGGTAGCACGGCGGGTGGATGTCACCAGCTATTTGGAGGATAGGTATGCGAGTAGATAAGATTAAACATTTCTGGGTAGGCTGGGTTGTAGGTTTCGCCAGTACCCTCGGGGGAGACTACCGATGGGGTATGGGCACACCGGCCATAGCTGGGTACGG
>Ga0208299_1001890_pt1 | contig 14895 bp, 5 predicted proteins | sample 15_taG_FD_184089 | JGI IMG/M metagenome (GOLD analysis project Ga0208299, IMG submission 184089) | Marine viral communities from the Subarctic Pacific Ocean - 15_ETSP_OMZ_AT15312 metaG (SPAdes) (version 2) | ecosystem: Environmental > Aquatic > Marine > Oceanic | place: Pacific Ocean | collected...
GAAGTTATATCAGGATCTCCCTTAAGTTTCATTGCAACTTCTTTTATAAATTCTTTTTGTTTAATTGTCCTTACCTCTTTAGCCACACCTGCTTCCTGCATAAGCCATTCGGGTAATACACCACTTTCTACTACAAATCTATCAATATCTTCTTTAGATTTCCATTCTGGATTTAAAGACCTTAAATATTTAATATCTCTAGCACTTTTAAATGTTTTAAAGCCAACAGATTGAATAGTATGCATACTACCACCGAACACATTGTTAACTACAGTCTTTGGATGTGCTAATAATGAAGCTAATTCAAACTTTGCTTCCATATTAGACCAATGTCTTATAGTATTAAAATCAACTCCCCTTAATTGTTCTGGAAGTGACATATCTTCAATACCTAATTTCTGCCTAACATTATTTATTTTCTTAACAACATTATCATCTGACCACCAAGCATATGGAGTTCCTTTAACTTTCATACCTGGATTATCTAATACTTTTTGAGGAATAACATCTGGGTTACCCATAGCTCCTTGAACATGTAATTTAAGCCATGTAGTCCAATTATTAGTATCTTCCTTGCCCCATTTCGGAAACATTTTTCTTTCCATATCTGTTACAATTTTCCTAGAAAAGATTTGATTCATTTGTCTATAATAAGAATCTACTATATTTCTAGTATAAGCACCTATTACATCTCTACCAGTAGACCAGCCTGGCATATGATTAGAACGAGAGAACATAGAACCTGCTTTATTATCTGCTTGAAACCATTTAATATTTTCACTTTGCTTAGCTCTTCCTGCAGCTATATCCTCTAAAGCCATTTCAGCTCTTTGCCAATCATCTATATCTTCAAACTTCCAATCACCTGTTAGGGAATGATGTTTAGTATGCAGCTTCTTAAGAGCATCATTAATTTCAGATTCTGTCATATCAGTAGATTCTCTTAATCTTTTATATTGCTCTTTTAAAGCAGATTGTGCTTCTTTTTTATTAAAGAACATATGAGGAAAGTAATTTTCAAAAGGTATTTGACCTGTTCTATCTACCTGTCTCTTTGCAATATCTTCAAATATCTCTTTAGGAGCATTCTTAAACATATCTAAATGCATAGATTTAGCTACCATTCTTAATCCATCTATTCCAAATTCAAGTCCAATATCTTTACCTTCAAACCATTGTCTTTCAAGATAGTCTACAAACTTATTGTAATCTATAACAGGATTTTTCATTGTTTTTTTATCATAATAATCAATAATAAATCTTCTCAATGAATTAGGTATATCTCCTATAGCATTTCCCTTACTATCTCTAGTAACATCTCCACTAATTAATTCATGCATCTTTTTCCAATGCTCAGTCATCATTTCATTAGTTTTCTTAACTAACTCTTTTCCAGTCCAAGTCTTTCTTTCTCCGCCTACAGTTAAATTGAATTTTTGATCACCTAATTCTTCATCTAATATTTTCTTATGTTTCTTATATCTTCGTAAATATTCATTTATTTGAGCATTTTTCTCAGCTTGAGGTATGTCTTCCCTTATTCGTATATGCTCTGCATTTGGCCCTTCTCTGAGAGCTACAGCTACTTGCCATATCTTTTCACCTTCTTTAATAGTATCTAAGAAAGCTGTTTTACCATCAAATTCATACATATATCTTTCAGATAATGCCATAGAAGCATTTTGTGCTCTTCCTATCCAATCAGTAGCTTTATCAATAAAGAAAGTAGGTTTCCATACCTTACCTGGTTTCATAGTTTTTGAATCCATGGTCATAAAGACACCATTCTGTCTAATTAATTCTATTTCATCTCTCATCAATTCTTTATTAACAGTGTCTGGCATTATCATATAATGTCTTTGAGATAACTTAGTCATCTTATCTTTCTTAAATCTTTGTAAGAAAGTGCCATCTTTATACTCTTTAAACCAATTACGAAATGCTATAAAATCCTGCTTATTAAATAAATTAATATCTTTTTGGAACAAATACCTTGCTACACCGTTTATATTCTTAGTAAGCACTTCATTACCATAAGATTTAATCATAGTTGCTAAATCAGTAATAACCTTAGTCATTTCAGGATCAACCTTACCCTCTTTAGCACCTTCAAAACCAGTAGTTTCAGTTAAGTGTCTCTCTAATTCTTTGGAATATACTTCCTCAGGATATCCTTTTTCGCCAAACTTTTCAGTATTAGTCATTTTCTCAACAGCTGAATCGACTTCTTTTTTAGTAGATACCCTAAGATTTTCTCCATAAAAATCAGTTAAATCTCCCATAAATCCTCTAAGATTTTTAGGATTAATACCTTCACTAGTTAAACCTAATCTAGAAGTAGTAGTTTTAGCAGCATTCATTCTTAAACTATGCATTGCTCTAAATACAGGTTCGTCTAATTTAGAGCTAGCCATATTAAGCCATTTGTCTAACTTAGCTAAGTTCCCCCTATTTAACGAACCTAACATTAGATTATCAAATAATTCTTTTTCATTTTCAGATTTAAACCTAGCCTTAGGCCCAAAGAAATTCCTTCTTATCTTAGCATCTATTTGTTGTTGGTCTAATATACCTGTTAAAGACTTTTCTTTAGGGCGAATACCAAATATAGTTCTCATAATAGATTTAGGAGTTTTAGTTTCGAATCCAGCAGCTTCAATCTTATCCCACATTTCCTGTATCTCTGGATCAGTTTCTTTATAAGCATTACTACGCCTATCTCTATTCATTAAATAACTTTCTTCCTTTAGATTTCGAACAAATGTATGTATTCTCTCTACATTAGCTCTTTCGGCAGGAGTCATTTTATTTATTATATCCCCTACTCTCTTAATAGTAACCATATCTGTTAAGTCATTAATAAGATAATCAGCAGATTTATCTCTAATCTCTCTTATAGTTGCTCTTCTTTCTCTAATATTATCATGATTTCTCCATGTTATATTTTCATAAGGAGTTTTAGCAACTATTTCCCTAAATATATTTAATTCCTTTGCAGCTCTCTCTAATCCAGCTGGAGTCCATAAATTTAATCTCATAGTATCAGCTACATATTTATGTAATGGAACTTTAAATGAAGTTCTACCTAACATTCCCTTCATGAAATCATACTTCTTAACTATATCATTCACATCTTTATACATTTTCTCTACTTTAACAGGGTCTAATCTAGATAAAGGATGGTCAGAATAATCTATAGTAGATACTAACTTTGCTATCTTAGGAGTAATAGTATTAATAACATTATCAGGCAGTTGATGTAACTTTCTATTCATTTCCATTGCTTCATTCATAGTCCAAGCTCTACCTTCACTCCAATTTCTACCATAAAAGGCGCTATTAGCATTTTCCATTATACCTAATACACCAGATTTTTGAAGCATCCAAGGCTTTAATACTTTGTGTGCTTCTAAAGGTTTACCATAAATTCTTTTTCCTTTTTTAGTAGTTACTTCTCTCACACTATTGACTCTGAAATGAGCATCATATAAAGATTTCCACCAAAATTCATATCCTTTTAATCCAGCATAGTCCATAGGGTCAGAAGAAAAGCCTACTTGAGCTCTTCCTAATTCTCTAGCATATTTCTTTTCAATACCTTTATCCTTAGCTTCAATCACAACTTCTATAAATTTCTTTTTCTTAGTCTTGTAATCATATATAGGCACAGTAAATGTATCTTTACCACCTAAAGCTACAATAGAATTAAATGCAGAAGCCATAACTTGCTTAGGAGAAACAGCTGCTCCACCTAAAAGGTTTCTTCCACTTACAGCACCTTCTGACATCATTAATCTAGTATTTGGAGCAAATTTACTTACACTACTCTCTAAATAGAGTTTCTTTTGTTTATCTGTATACTGCTTAGTTAATAAATCTTCATAAGTTTGACCTTTAATATCATGAGCATTTACATTTAATCTATTCTTTTCTATAACTTTATCAGGTAATTTCTCAGTTTTATTATCTCCTACAACCACCTTACCTTTTTCTGTTTTATAAAACTCTTCTTTATTAGCATGGTAAATATCTTTCCAGCTCTTTCTCATTCCACCTCTACCGCCAAAGAAGAAAGAAGACTTATCACCATCGAGATCAGCACCGCCTTCTGCTCTCATAGCACGACTATGCATTAATATTCCATAACCCTTACGACCTGTAAAACCAGCAAATTCTAATGTTTGAGCACCAGACATAGAATCGGCAGGAGTTCTTATAGTAATAGCTCTAAATAATTCTTTAGTTTGTTCTTTACCTATAGCTTGTTCTATTTTAACACGAGAATCCCATAATTCACCTAAAGTAATTCTCTCTTTAATACCAGGGATATCATGATGAAATCTCATATCTCTATGAGCATTATCTAAAAAGAATAGCTCGTCATTAGTATTAAGCTCTTTAAGTCTAGGATTTACATTATCCATATCTTTTCTTAAACCTTCGTCATAAGGTCTCATAAAACCAGAACCTGAATTATTCATCTTCGGTTTGGTTGCAGAATTGATAATAAAGTTTCTTATTACAGTTTCTTTATAAGGCCTAACCGCCTTGTGCATATAACCTAGTATAGCATTCTCAGGCTTACCTCTTTCATTAGCTGCTTTACGACTTTCTTCTATAACCTTATGGGTAATGGAATAGTATTCTTCTGCTTCTAAATTCTCCTTATTAGCTTCAGTCTCAGTTAATTCACCTTCTTCTAAAGATTCTTTAATCTCATTCTTCTTCCTTTTAAATAGAGTATCTAGTATTACATTAGTCAATCGATTATTACCAGGCTTCTTCATTGTTTCTATTAAAGTTTCAAGCCCAATATTATCTATATTATCTATTATCTTATTTAAATCACCTCGTAATGATTTTTCTGAAACACCTTCTGCAACCTTATCTACATAATCTGCAACTATTTTATTCGCTTCTTCTGAACCTCTAAATCGAGTACCAATAACTTCTTCCATAACTTCATTGATAATATCATTCATCTCAACACCATCTTTAGTCTTATTAGCCCAAGCAGAATTAACTAAATTACCTAATAATTGTTTAGGTATTTGTTGTCGTTTTATCATATGGTCAGAAGCATATACACCATAACTATATTTAATATCTTTGGGATTCATAGTATAGCGAGTATTAAAGTCTCTAGTTCCCATTTGTTTGGCACCAGATTCATATATTAATAGATGTTGTCCTTTCTTTTTCATTTCAGCACTTCTAGCAGCTCCCATATCATGCATCATATATTTACCTAATAGTGCACCATGTTTTGCATGTGGGGATACGATAAATGATTTATTTTGACCAGAAATAGGATGCCCAGCATCTCCATTAAGAGCATCCACAACATCACTTCTTACTTCTATTATACCATCTACCCCTTCAGGAAGTTGCTCATTTTTAAGAGAAGTATCTCTATGATCCAATTTACGATATTCTTCAGGTAAGTCTTCACGAACTTCATATACTAACTCTCCACCCTTATTTCTTAATTCTGCTATATCATTTTCTAATTTTTCATATTCTAATTCATAAATAGCTTTTTGCTTTTCAGTTAACTTACTTACATCATAGGTTTCTAATGCTTGTAATTCCGCTTCTTTAGCAGATATTTCCTGTTCTACTTTAGAAAAATCTAAATCTATACCTCTTTTCTGAGAATCTCTCCATTTATTTAAATAATCTGCACTAGCTTCATAGCCTTCTGTAAACCATATTTGAGCTCTTTTATTATGAGCAACAGCATTCTTAATAAACCCTTTTCCTATTATTTTCTTTATATTACCCTTATTATAAGCAAGTCCATTCATATCTAATTCATATCTTATATTAGATAAGACTACTTTATTGAAATAATCAGCGGCTTGTGCTTTAGTGAAACCATTCTTTCCACCTGAATATTTAATAAGAAATTCTTTTCTTAATTGAGCTATTTCAGATTTTCCTAATATCTCAGAAGCTTCTCTTAATTCTTTGGTAAATTGAGCTCTATTCTTCTTTAAAGTTTTATTAACTTCAGGATGCCATTTAACCCAATAGATTCTATCAGCATCACCCTTGCCTCCAAATAAGAAATACTCTCCACCCTTTTCGCTACTCATAAACTTCATGGTTCTACCTATAAATTGCTTATATTTTTTATCAGCAATCCATTCCTTACCTTGATTCTGTCTGGGTAAGATTCTATCTCTATATGTAGATACCTCGTAATCAATCAATCTGCCACTCTTTTTATCTCGTATAGTTATAGTATCAAATATACTAAATGCCCTACCTTCACCACCTTGCTCTTGAAATACTTCATCTATTCTTTTTAATGGCTCGAGCTGTCTTTTTCGTTGACCAGCATCAGTAACAGGCATTCTTTTATTTACAGGTTTAATAGTCTTTCCATCAGATATGTGAAAATCTATTTCAACATCAGTATTTCTACGATTCATCCATTGTCTTAATTCGCCATGAGCCTTACTATTCATAACAATACCAAGACCCTTTGGAGATTGGATTTCAGCAATTACATCTTCAGAGCGATTCTCAGAAGTCCTAGTGACATTTTCTTGTATAATTCTACCAATAATCTCAGCATCTTCTCTCATCATAGCTTGCCTTGCTTCGCCCCTAACATTATCATACCTGCCAGGTAATCTATCTCTTGCTAAAATTAATGCTCTTTCACCTACTCCTAGTGGAATACTTATATTGCCAGTATCATCATCTTCTGATACTTTAATTTGCTTTGAATCTTCTTTAGCCTCTTTTTCTTTAGTTTTTGTAACTTTAACCTTGCCAAAACTCGATTCATAGAAATCTGATATAGCTTTTTCTCCACCAGGAGTAACAACTTTATCTCCAAATCCTGCAAAGCTTCTAGCAGGTTTATCTGGTTTTGTTATTCTTGTAAATGCTTCATTAGTAGGAGACCATTTAAACCAACCTTCATTCTTAGGTGTTTTAGCATCCATATTATAAACGAATACTTTCTTACCCGCATCTATACCCATTTGAGCAGCCCATTGAGTTTGAGGACCCATTAATTTCTGATTCTTTTTATTTATCTTACCTACAATATATATATCTTGAGCATGTCTTACTACCTTAGCAGTCTGTTTAATTCTATTTAATTTTTTAGGTTGAGCTACAATAGTCTTCATATTGTGTCCTAATTTAAGATTAGCTCTATTAATAGATTCAGTACCTACATCTAAATCCATTTGTTCTACAGCTGCTTTCGTACCTGGAGTAGTCTTTGAAGATGGTTTAGTGCCCTTAGGATGTAACACAACTGCAGGAACACCCCTGTCAGAGGCCTTTCTAGCGAATAATGATGATCCACCCTCACCTACATCTGCTACAAGAAAATTCTTCCATTTTTCGGCATCTTTGGGCTTATAAATACCCTCACCTGAAGGAGTCTCTCCGACTAATTTCATATTTTCAATAACTTCAGGAACCTTATGTATCTCGTGCTGCATACCTAATTGCTCTGCAAGTTCATTAACCATAGCTAATCTTTCTATTGGATCCCCAAATTGGGTAGTCATCATTTCTTTAACTATTGGTTGTACCTCAACTGGAAGTTCTTTATATGAGGGATGCATTTCGGGGTCCATACTAGCTTTTAATTCAGGCATTTTATTATTAGCATCTTTAACAAATCTATTCATAAATTTACCTGCTTTATGAACAGTCCATGGTTGTTCCTTACCACCAAACCAAGCACCTAATAGATATTCATATACTTGTTCAGGAGTAGTCGCTCCTCTCATAGTGGCAGGTAGTCCCATAAACATACCACCAGCTACTCGCTTAACCATCCTAGTACCTAAGTCAGGATTAGCTCCGAATACATTACCTATAGTTCTAAATACACCACCTGCGGCACCACCATGAATAAAAGAAGACATCATTTGGTCAACACCACCTTGCCAAGAAGATACAGCAGAAGCTACTCCTAAGTGAAATGCACCTTCAGCTATGTGAGCTGCTTTCCGTCCCAATAGAAAATCAGAGACTGTTTTAGTAGCACCTGCTTGAGCTGCTTTGCCTTGTTTTAAGAATGGTTTAACTAATGGTTTAACTGCGTCTCTTGCTTTATCTGCAACAAACATAGGACCTGATTTTAATCTTCCTGCTATTTTAGCAGCACCCATCAATCCCATTGCTCTTAATGGACCAGCAGCAATACCAGGAACGAAGCCTACTAAATGTCCTAGGTTCCTAGCAATTGATTCATATTCATTATCTGGGGGATCACCTAACTGAAGAGTAGTAAAGCCTTCTACAAAGCCTGTACCTGCTTCTTTAATTGCATCAAGGATTTCAAATTCACCTTCATAGAAGGGAACATTATAATGCGCAGCATGTTGTCTAATTAATTGTTTATATTCTTCGGAATATGCTTGAGGAGTTTGTTCGTGTGATTTTAATATAGTACGAAGGGTATTTTCGTCCCATTTAGGTTGGAATTGCTGTTCTTGAGCCAATGCTATTCTCCAGTAAGGGCTTTATAAACTTCGGAACCTCCATACCCTAAGCTAGCTAATGCAAGAAGTCCTCGTACCTGTGGAAGATTGCCAATACCAGTGCCAGTAGCTGCGGCTTGTGTAGCAACAGCTTTAGTACCTGCTCTCTTTAGAGCTGCCATAAGTCCTTTTCCACCTTCTCTAGCAAAATATGCACCCCCACCAAGTCTTCCAATTCTTTCTCCTTCTTCACCTGCTATTCCTCTTCCGATTGTTGGTGCTAACATAGCTCCTATTCCACCCATAGCTGGGGATACCTTTGCATTCCTAGCTATATTTCCTAATATATTTTTACCTTGAGGTTTAATACCTTTGTCAAAATCAGATAATTTCCTTCCTAGTCTAGTATTGGCTCCTATCTTTTTAGGTTCACCTGCTTGAGTAAGCTTTTGTGTATTTACCCAATTATCACCAACTTTCTTATAATGACCTTTAGTAAAATCACCCATCTGCTGTAAAGTTTCTTTACTTACACCATATTTCTCTAAAAGCCATGGTTTAGCCCATCTTTGATATCCTTGAGAAAGAGCACCTAATCCGACAGCTGTATAGGCAGTAGTTGTTAATGGAGAATCTTCAAAACTTTCTGCCATTTTTTCACCAAATGTTTTCTGAGGTAAAAACTTAGACCTTAATAATGCAGCACTAGCCATACCTTCATCACCCATTCCTTCTAGAGCAAGGATTCTATCTACAACACTACCATATAAAGCGGGATTATTACTAACAAATTTTCTTAACTTAGTATCACTTAAGCCCATAGCAGACAATCTATTTAAATTATCCATTTCCTTAGACTCTCTCATACCTTTCATTTGCTTAAATTGCTCATTAAAAGCAAGAATTTCAGCATCTGATACTCTACCCTTCCTATATTGTATAAATGCATTTAAAGCAGCATCTTTATTTGTAAAGTCCATAAGACCTGGCTCATATACTGGCTTGCCATCTGCCATATAAACATCACCAGCACCTTCAATTTGATCGCGCAACATATTACCCATAAATTCTTGTTCACCTCTTTGATTCTGAGCTTGTATAGCTTGCGCTAATTGAGATTGTTGTTGATATCCTAAAAGACCATTAGCCACCTATTCTCCTCCATTCCATGGGAAATATTTACTTATTAAACTTTTACCTATAAATAGCAATGCTATTACTCCTAATACAGAGATAACATCTACAAAATGATTACCACTGTCACTTTCAATTTTGCCTCCTCCTGGAGTCTCAATAGTAAACTTCTTAATTTTCTTTGGCTCACCTGCTAATAAAAGATTCATTTTATTCGTTACCCATTTTCATTGGTTCGTAGTCATATACATTACGCATAGTTGTTATCTGCTTTAATTTTTTCGCTTCATCCATTTGATTTAACAAGTCTTTTTGGCTTATATAATCACCAGCATAATATCCTGCCTTACCTCCAGGAAATAATCTTTGTAATAATCCTTGTATACCTGGAGTTTTTGCATATTCCCTTACTCCTTCCATTTCATTAGGCTGTAAGTTTAATAATCTATTTTGCTGACCAGGTAATAAATTATCCCATATTTCTGGATTATTTACGTCATATTGATTAGGAATAGCATAGTTACCATGTCTGTATTTAGCATATTCATCAGATTCAGTAATATCTATATCAGAAAGAGATTCAGGATACTTAATCGGAGCATCACTTCTGAATCTATTAGGATCACTTCCCTTAAAGGGACTAGCAATCATTTGTAATAAATTTTTATATAGTGGTTGCTTATCACCTTGTTGTGATGCAGTATCCTCTTGTTGTGCAATAACATGTGGTTGGTCTAATTGATCTTGAGCACTACCACCTAAAGCAGGATTATCTGATACTGAATCATCTCTCATACGATTAGGATCACTAACCTTATCCCACCATGCTTTTCTTTTTTCTCTCTTACCCTCTCTTTTGATATACTCTGGACTTGATTTAAATACATCAGAAGTCTTATAGTCACCCCTAGATAAAGTTCTAAAATCCTTAGGAGAATAAGTATAATCTTCGCCCTTCCCTAATTCCCCATATTGCTCAGGAGCATTCGTTTTTGCCCATTCTAAAGCTACTTTATTTAGGGTATTATCACTCCATTTAGATACTTCATCCATTTTAAACTTTTCTTTTCCCCTAGTTAGATTCCCCTGCCTACCATAGCTACCTACATCTCTGACAGATGCATCACCAGTCTCTACTGCAGTCATAAAAGATTCTTTTATATCACCTAATGTACCTATATTACCCTCTTGGCTCTTTAAATATTTGGTATATGCTTTGCCTAATGGTGTCCATGCATCTAATGCTCCTCTGACACCCATACCAAGACCAGTACCAATATTGGCACCCATATCTTGCCATTTCTCTCGGTCAACCATTTTTTCTTGCCAAGATTTACCGTCTGCGTAAAATTTTAATGCCATTATTGATCCCCTGCTGGTCGCATTGGTGAGAAATCTTTATTTAATCCCATCATTGAACTTCCAACACCACTCATTATTCCACTCCACATATCACCTTGTGATTGTGCTGCTTGCATCTGTTGTTGTCTTTGAGCCAATGCTGCTTGTGCTAAATTTTCAGATTGTTGCATTTGACCACTATAAATATTGCTTAACATACCACCAGATTGTCCCAATGCACCTAATCCTTGTTGTCTATTTTGTAACATAGATTGACTAAACTGACCCATGGCATCTCTACCTGCTTGGCTAGAAGCCATTCTTGCTTGAGCTGCAGTTACTCCACTACTTTGACCTGTAGCGGCAGCTTGCCTACGAGCTAATAGATTCTGAAGAGCTACTTGATCCATAGAACGTTGTCGTAGCATTTGGTGTTGTTGGCGATTCATTTGAGACCTAGGGTCCATTAATTGCCTACCATAACCAGCCATTTCTTGCTGGAATCCTTGCATTTGACCTAAAGTACCCTTAGCCTCGTCAAAGTAAGGACTAATTTCACTAGGATCCATAGGAGCAACAGAGCTAGAGTGCTTATTACCCAATACTCCACCTAATATGCCTAAACCTGCTCCTAATAATTGAGGCACAACTTGTTTATCATTACCCATAGGCCCATCCTGAACCCATCCATTAATATTTTCTAATAATTTATTCATTAAATTAATTCCTTTTGCAAAGATTGCATCATTATAATATACATACTTCTCCTCTTTCTACCAAGAGTTATTTTATCTATCAAACTGTTATATTCTCAAACTTTAATGATATCGTTCCATACCATACTGTTGAAGCACCAGATACATATTGAAATGCTGGGTATACTACATCTCCCGCATTTAATGCAATAGATACATCACTTGTAGCTACAGATTCAGATGTCCTTTGTGCGGTTATATCATTAGTTGTTCTTAAAGTAACTGTAGTAATTGCACTGCTCGTATCATCTCCTGGTGTCCCTGTCCAAGTTTGAAATCTAGCCTGTCCTGCTACATTCTGTGTTTGATATCCTAAAAAATATGCACCTACATAAGTGCATGCATAAGGTACTACTACTCCTGATACTGCATTGGCAAGATTAATACTTATAGTATTTCCTACAGTAGTATCATCATCAGTATCAAATCCATCCCAACTCATAATATCATCAGGGTCATCAGAATCCCTGAAATATGTTCTGCCTGTTGTAGTATCATTAAAATAAAATGGATAACTGATAACTAAAGGAGTAGTTTCTACTGTTCTTATAGTACCTGCTCCTGGAGGAAGAGTAACGGTATAATCTAAAGTTGACCCTGGTCCCATTAGCGTGCATTTATTTGTACCATGGTCTGAATCCTCAAAAAATTCTATATATCCTGGTCCAGTAGCACCATTTTTAGTAGATAATCCCGCATTAAATATTGCAGTTTGATTTCCTGTAAAAGTTCCTACAGTTAAGTCCTTTAAAGATATATCAGCATCAGCTGTATCTGTAGCATTCCTTACATTTAATGCTCCTGCAGTATTCTTAAGTATTAATTCAGTAGAGCCACTACTATCTTTTATAGGAAGCACTTTATTTGCATTATATTTAAGCGATTCTCCCTCAATAGGCTTATGCCTATCTATTCGAGATAAATCTCCTCCTATGGGTGTATTAGAGGCTCCTTCGATAGGTTGGAATGAGCCATTGATATCCATCTGCCAACCTTGTGGTGTAAATAATGCTAAATATGGTTTTTTATTAGGATGTATAACTGCCTTCATAGCACCTATATAAGTATTTTTCCCTTCTAACCTTTTATATAAATCATCTATTTGGTCTGAAAGGTCTGATACAACACGACTAATAGCAGGGTCTTTAATTTGCCCAGTAGTAATCTTTCCTTTTCTAGGCACTATTTAATACCTTTAGGTTTATAAGTTATTCCAATAGAATCTACATACCCTGATTGATTGTCTAATATAATCTGTAATTGTTTGCCTTTACTACCAGCAGGTAGCTTCCATCTAGGAGATATTGCAGAAATAGTTGAATTATTTGGAGAGCTCCAATCTTCTGATGTTCCTAATTGAGCTCTATTAACTTTTATTCTAGTAAGCGAAACTCCATCCATATCTGTATAATTTTTCTCTATCTCAGTAACTTTCACTATTTCAGTACTTTCAGATGATTTTAAATACATCCCTTCTTTTACAAATTCATTACCAGGTGCAATAACAAAAAATGGATCACCAAAAACATTAGTTATAGTACCAGTAAGAAATATACTTGTACCTGTTAGCCCTATATCTACAATTCCATATTGCCTATTTTGAATAGATAATGTTTTTTGAGTGCCATCTACATATACTCTTAAATTATCACTAGAAGTACCCGTCATTGTTTCTAATATAGGTGTTCCTATTATATTTATACCTCTAAACACTTTATCTTGCGTATCCATTCCCATAGTAAATTTCTTACTATCCCATCGCCATAATTTTCTAACATCTTTAGTATATTCAGTGGATTCATCAGCCATGAAATTATATAATAGATATTCATTAGCTATTAATATATCCCCATCATCTCCCTCTGTAACTGATTTGGGATTAGGACAATTAATTAAATCCCATCTTTTATTAACTAAATTAAACTTATATATTTTACCTGATGAAGAACTATCTGATAAAGTTACACATAGGCTAGTAGTTGGTCCATGATAAAATACTGTAGGTGTAATACCATTTGTTAAACTTTGCTTTGCTAGTCCTTGATAACCTAATTTCTCACCTAATCTTGATGTATTATGTAATATAGGACCTGCTATAGGTTGAACTTTAGAGCCATCATGTACATAAATATTATTCTTATCTGCAAAGAACATTCCATATTCTGTTATTACATAAGAGTTTTGACCAAAAATAGATATACCCTCTGAGGTATCTATTATAGTAAAACTAGTAGGATCAATAGTATGCATTCTTGTCTTTGTCCATACAAATAATCTACCAGCAAAGGTTGTCATTGCTATAGGCACTTCTTTAATATTTAAATTATTATCTGCCCAGTTAAATGTATTATACATTGCTTCTTCGGAACGGAATAAATGTGTTTCAGCATCATCCATTTCAGGGTGCCAGCAATTACCTGCATATAAACGTCCACCTAATATAGTAGATATTTTATAATGAACATATTGATTAGTTGCATCTTCCATAAGTCCTGATAATATCTCAAACGATGAATTGACATCACCTCTATCTATTATTTCATATTTATATGCTAATTCATTATCACCTTCTTGATAACGGCTCCAAAAAGCATCATCAAATTCTACTGATTTCACTAAAGTATAATTTGCATTAAGACCATGCTTTCTCCATAATGATACACCAGATACTCTTGGATTCAAGATATTAATCATATGATTTCCTACTGTTAAAGTAAGAGTTATAGAATCTACAGCACTTGAAGTTGTGTGATTAACCTTCCATGACGAAAGTGGACTTTCATTAGCACCATCATATACTAATGACATTCTATAAGATACTGTAGTTCCACTTGTGAAAGCAATATCTTCGGTAACAGTAGTACCATCAGTTGGTACTAATAATTTTGTATATTCAGCAACATCTAAGAACATCGCAGAGGCTATTAAATTATCTGTTCCTTCATCCGTACCATCTGTAGCATCGTCTGTTATCCAATAATTAGCACCATTGAAGAATAATTCACTACTATCTTTAAATCCACCAATATAATATTTACTACCATTTATGTCAGATACTCCAAAACCTATTTTTTTATCTTCATCAGCAGTACTATCGTATTCTTCTGTTATAAATGCATTTAAGTCAGGCCCTATTATAGTAGATTGTTTCATTCTATCTGTTTGCCAATCACACATAGGATTATTTAGGGCCTGCCCCACTCCAC
>Ga0208299_1001891_pt1 | contig 14884 bp, 7 predicted proteins | sample 15_taG_FD_184089 | JGI IMG/M metagenome (GOLD analysis project Ga0208299, IMG submission 184089) | Marine viral communities from the Subarctic Pacific Ocean - 15_ETSP_OMZ_AT15312 metaG (SPAdes) (version 2) | ecosystem: Environmental > Aquatic > Marine > Oceanic | place: Pacific Ocean | collected...
TGATGAAGGTATCGCATGAGCCCACGATGGGGAGGCGGCGAGTAGTCCAAGATGGTGCCAAGATCGGTGGTGGATCGGTGATAGGCGCTGCAATATACGGTGCAATTCAGGCGTTTATCCTTCATCTGAAGTCTGGAGGCGCACAATGAAACGATTTGATACTGATAAGCTGATGGAGGGGGATATCCTTTGTGGCCGCACCTAATGGAACTTGCAGGGAAGGTGGTGGAGTTGTTCTGATGAGATCTAAGAAACTGACATCATCAGAGAAACTCGACGAGATCCTTGCTGCTGCCGAGACCCCGAAGATCGAGGACGTGGTCAATGTGTCCCACTACAGGTACGTCTGGTCTGGTGCTCAGTTCATTCAATGCGGAAACTGGCGCATCAGGACGCCAACAGGTCTGCTCTCTGATGGGGCTACAAGTGTCCCCGACAGATGCCCTGATGCCTTCTTCGCCCATGACAGCCTCTTCCTCTCCCCGTTTGCTTACTACAAAAGCGTCCGAAAAGAACTGAGTAGAAGGCAGTGCGATAAGATATATGCACAGATAGGTCTCAGGAACTGTCTGCTCTCTGTTTGCTTCGAGGGGATGGCCATGGCTTATCTTGGTATTTCTGCTCCTGTATGGCGTAAGTATCGCAGCCGTGCCAAGGCTGGAGAGAATCTGATTGAGAGCCATATAGTTCCGCGTGCCGCGTGCTGGAAGTTTGTGACGCGATACACAAGAGATGCTATATGGATTGGGTCAAAAGGAGGCACGCTTGGCGTTGATGCCGTGTGTGCCGAAAAGGATTAGACTAATACGGAGCATTGTGGTGTAATGCCTCAACTTTCGAGAAGGAGATGCCATGTTTTTATTTGGAGATGTATTCACTGAACTCAAGAGCGCTATGCGAGCGGAGAACAATATTCCCGAGCAGGACAAGGCTCTTCGTAGAGTAAACATAAAACTTCGCGAGATTGCGAAACTTGACTCATGGGCAGAGATGCGGCAGAAGATCGAGCTCTCCTACTCCGGTTCCGCCGTACAGCTCCCATCCAACCTTCTCGGTATTGACCTCGTTTGGGACGACGATACCGAAGTCGAGTACCACGACCGGAACAGGGCGGCATCCGAAGCCCCCGAAACAGCGAGTAGGTACTACACTTACCCTGTCGGCAGCAATCTGGCTCAGGTTGATGATGTGGCCATAAACCAAGACGGGACCACATTCGTATCTGACGACCTCCTCGCTCTCGGTTTGACTACAGATGATGAGTGGTTCTACGTCGATGGAGTGTGGCAGTACTACCAGATCACCTCGAATGTTGATAACCTCTACACGTTTGCTCCCGCCTACAGAGGCCGAGGCAATCTCAATGCCGCACGAATCACAGTGAGGCCGAAGACAACCCTGATGCTCCAGCTCGTCGGCCCATACGGAGTCGAGGTGTCCAGCGCAACTATCGACCTCCATTACTGGGCAATGCCTGACATGCTCAGAGATGACTCAGACATCGTTCCGCTGCCTACAAGCGACGTACTAGTACTCTCGACCCTTGCGAGCCTTCCTGAGGCCCGTAAGGACCGCCCTGTGTCTGACAAGAAAGTCCTAGAAGCTACAGAGAAAGCCTTGAGCATGAACCCTGACCGTCCCAGAGCGAGGGTTCCTAGAGGCATACACGGTAAACAGATTGATTACTCTGGCAATCCTTATGCCCGTCGGGGTTCTGCGACTGGTAACTCTATAGATACTATGGTGACAAAATGGCGAAGCAGTGGGATTACAACATAGCCGACTGCCGTAACAAGCTCAATCCGAGCGATGCGGTATTTCTGTCCAGAAGTGAAGCTTCAAGCGTTCCTCTCAATAATGAGAAAGAGGTTCGTATTGGTTGGGCGTTTTCGACAAACAAGAACTTCGCCAACTTCGAGCACTTCCTTCAAGACTATACGTGGCCGACCAACAAAAAGAAGCAGCGTTGGGTTGATGGTCCGGCAATCGACAGCATCGACCTTCCCGGCAAGTGGCGTCAGGCCTTCACTACGAGAGTAGAGCGCAAGGACGAGCGAGGCAATGACGAGTTCCTTATCGTCATCACACTGCGTAGAGGGTGGGCTGAGGCGGCTGACTGGAGCGAAGCCCGTGTCCGAAGGGCGCATGTAGCCCTCAGCAATACGGAAGATTCTAGCCAACTGTACGGCAGCGACGATGCCACCCTTGCTCTGGATGTAGAGTTCCCCAACTTCTCTCCGTTTCATGCTGTTGCCGCTGGAGGAAGCCTGCCTGCCGCTAGGAGCACGTTCGCGGTAAACGGCAATGCAGTCACAGGCACGTTCCACAAGCAGATGGTTGACCTTGAGGAGCAGGAGGATGGGTCGCATACCCTTATAGCCCGCTACTCAAAGCCACAGTACACACTGACAGGCCATCAGGCATGGCTACTTTCCGACCAGTCATTGGTGAAGCTGTGCTGGGGAGTCCCGAAAGACCTTGCCCAGACGATCATCACCAGCTTTCAGGCCAAGGGATATAGCGTTGATCCCTCCTTTTCCAAGGATCAGGAGCTCGTCAATCTTCGCGTAACCATTCCCAGTTTCATTGCTCAGATCTTAACAGACTCCATTGCCACCAATACATGCGATAGGTTCTGGTACTCATCGCTCTATTCCGGCATAGAAGACTCGACCCTGTACACCATCCCAGACTCCCCCACCTCCGGTGTGCAGTACGACAGGGATATCAGGTTCGACAACAAGGGCTCGTATGACATCATCGTCAGGAAGGGAGTGCGGCAGCACAGGGCCTACAACTGGCGTACCGCTGCCGTTTCCACCCTCGAAACAGAGAGTCTTCACGAGCAAATGGGCGTCACGACGCAGGACGTGGTTGATATATCCGCCCCTCCCCGTGGTTCGATCTATCGTCAGGACGTATCAATAACTCCTGATTGCTCCAAGGACTACGTGACCCGCAGAAACCAAGGCATCTATGCGGCAACAGACCTCCTGAATGCCAGAGAAACCGCCCTTGAAGCAGAGATTGCTCTCATATTTGAGAACATGGAAGGTCAACCAGACCTCTTGGGGTCGGCCACCCAAGGCTTTGTTTACGCAACAGAAAGCACCATCAACCGATTTGGGTACTACGATGGTAAGAAACGGGCAGTCAGAGGCAAGCAGGTAACATCAGAGCAGGCCTCAAACAGGAGCGCACTGTCCACCGTCACCGATACCTCCTACAACAACAGCCCTGACGCCATAGCTGCACGCGCACGGACCGCAGGACAGCGTTCAAGCGCACGCAGCACCCTGAATGAGTTTGGGTACTACAACGGCAGAGAGAGCCTTGAGGAGGCTCTGGTGGTCTCTGCTGATAGCACAACCGCAAACAGGGCGACATCGACAACCTCCAGCATTGGCTACAGGAACAACCCTGATGTCATCGCAGCCAGAGCCGTATCTGCCGGAACAATCGCAGAAGCGACCAGTTCGATAAATGAGTTCGGGTACTATGATGGCAGGGAAGATGTCTCCGAAGCTATCTTGGTTTCCGCATTGGATATCGCTACCGGAGCCTCAACGCTAGAGACCGAGACAACAGACCTGTACGAAAACAACCCGACCCCTCTCGATGTAGAGACGGCCACGGCTGGAGTTATTGCCTCATCGGCTTCGACCATCAACAGCTTCGGGTATTACGACGGAAACAGACGGTTCCAGTATGCACAATACGGGCGTACTGGCATCTCTCAGACCGCATCTGGTGCTATGTCCGAGACCCATGCCGACCGTTTCGTAAACTCAGACGTTCCCGCCGAGGCCCCTGATGCAGATGCAGGCACGCTATTCAATGCCGCCTCTACAATCAATCGCTTCGGATATTACGATGGCACGTACGCATACGAGCAGGCCATCCTCGTTTCTGCTCCAGATATCAGCACAGGAGCGACCCCTCTAGAGACAGAGACCACTGATCTGCTCGTTAATAGCCCGACCCCAGCAGAAGCGCCTGCCGCTGTTGCTGGCATAATCGCCTCGGCTGCATCCACGATCAACCGATTCGGGTACTATGACGGGAACAACAGGTTCCAGTATGCTCAATACGACAATACGGGACTCAGGAAGGAGTCTGCATCGCCTATCTCGGAGACGCATACCGACAGGTTCCTCAACTCAGCAGCCAACCCCACGACACCTGCTGCCGCTGCTGGTGTGATCTTCGAGGCTACATCGAGCCTGAACAGGTACGGGTATTATGATGGCCTGTATGGCGTCAATGTGGCTATATACGGGAACACGGGCATACAGCAAACAGAGTCGAATGCGCGGAGCGACACACATACCAACCGCTTTGTGAACTCCGAGACGCCTGCTGTTGCTCCTGACGCCCCTGCTGGCACCAGATTCAGTGCGGTATCAACCATCAATCGCTTCGGCTACTTTGACGGCGTGTACTCCTATGAGCAGGCCAGCCCGAAGGTTGATGACTTCCGCTTCGTTTCTGCACAGACAGGCCTCTCGACTGGGTATGACACCATCTACTCAGAGAGCCCGAACCCAACCGAAGCGCCTGATGATTCTGTTGGCGTGACCCATAGCGCCCAAAACACCCTGACCCGCTTCGGTTATTACGATGGGCGTATCAGGGAGAATCGCAGCATACCCAACGTGCGGGTTGCCGAAACCCTGAACAGTGCCCTGTTTGATAGGACTGCATCCATCTACCGGAACAAGGTTGGCGAGATAGGTGTTCCTGCCTCTGTTCAAGGCGTGATCTATGCAGCCAACTCAACGCTTCAGGATGACAAGACCTACAATGGGGCAGTAAGGACGATCCTCTCGGTAGAGAAGGAAGTCTATATCCCGTGGAGCACAAACGGGGACGATGCGGCAATGTACGTGTTCCGCAACCGCAGATCGCTGCCGACCGATCTCCTCTCTGCGTTTGATGTATACAACGCCACGACCCCCTCTGTAAGCATTCAGGACGACGACACCTTTAATGGTGTGATCACCTCTCGCGAGGTCAACGGCGGCATCCAGTGGTCCGCTCTGGACACAACCACAAATTGGGAGGTAACAAAAAGTCGCAGGGTTGGTGGAGCCGATGAAGAGCGGACATGGAGTTTTTATAGGCATTTTGATTTTGGCACAACCCCCAACAATGCGCTAAGTTCAGTGGGAACATCATGGGGAGGGCCAAGATTGAGAAGTGCTGGGCCTGCAATGTGGATTGCTGAGTGGGATGAGATGACAGACGCGGGGGGTTGGGCTCAATGAATGTGATTTTCTATGTATCCGACACACACTGCTGCGGGCATATCCGTGGCGAAGAGTTGGCTCGTGTGATCAACACGAACGAAACCTCAGACGCTATGATGATCAAGTCTGACGTGATGAAGTCCGACTTTGCGTGGGCTGACGTGATGGTGTTTCAGAGACAGATGACCGAGGCCGTCTACGTCAAGATGCTCCATGCCAAGACGTGCGGGATCAAGACCATCTATGACATAGACGACAATCTTCTGGAGATACCGGAGGAACTGGGCGAGGTGCATGATGCTTTGTCTACACCGGAAATCCAGAAGAACATCATTCGCTTCCTGTCTGGTGTCGATGTAATCACAACCTCTTCTATGACTCTGGCTGAGGCTATGAGGCGGTACTGTAATACGCCTATCTGCGTGCTGAAGAACGGCGTGTGTGTTGCTGACTGGGCGAAAGCAGAACGTGCCGACGATGGCAAGGTGACTATCGGGTGGATGGGCTCAAAGACTCATATCGCCGATGCCTCTCTGGTTTCCTCTGTACTGAGATCCGTCATGCAGGAAACAGATGCACACCTGAAACTGATCGGATGGGTAGGGAATCTGGCATTCGACTGGCTGGGCGAGTTCCCTGACAGGGTCCACGAAGAGGGCTGGGTCGAAGTAAATGCCCTCCCGAGAATCATGGTCGACATAGACATCGGCATTGCCCCGCTTCAAGACTCCCCGTTTAATCGGTGCAAGTCCTCCGTCAAATGGATGCAGTACAGCGCCATGGGTATTCCCGCCATCATGAGTAATATCCCGCCGTATACGGATGATGTCGAGCATATGGCAAACGGAATCCTTGCGGGAGGCGTAGACGAGTGGCACTCAGCCCTCAAGCGTCTTGTGCTGGATGGAGGATTGCGTGACACCTTGGGCAAGAATGCACTGATGGATGTCCTGAGGAAGCACTCGACAGAACAGCGGGCCTCTGAGTTTATGTCCGTATGCAAGGATTTGAAATGATCGTTTACTCAGCCAGTTTTGGTGGTGTTGACTCCGATAGCAGCAACCCGAAGACAGGCAGGCGCTCTGTCATGTTCTCCGACACAAAGAGCAACTGGGGCGAAAGCATCCTGATGTCATCTCAAGATCCCCGCAGGGCAACCAAGGCCGTCAAGATGAATCCGTCTGTGTGGTTCGACGATGATACCGTGTTTATTGATGCCAACATCTGCACAGACAACCTTGACCCGATCATAGATGACTTCATGAAGTCTGGCTGCGATATAGGGCTATCCCGTCATCCTCTACTTGACTGCGTATACGACGAGCTCAATGTCATGCGCAGGATATCGGACCCCTCTAAGCGCAAATACGATATCAACGCCATGACCAAGCAGCTAGCCGCCTACGATCTTCCTGCCCATGCAGGGCTATGGCAGGGCGGAATGGTCCTCAGAAGGAACAATCCCAGAGGTCGCGCCTTTTCCCGTGCGTGGTGGGACGAGCTGCTGATGTGGGGCCACTGGAGAGACCAGCTCTCTCTTGCGTTTGTGGTCAACCAAGGATTCGACGTATACGATCTACCGCCCATACAGACAGACCCCCATACGTTTGCTGCTGAGATGCAGTCGAAGTACGACTCCCTTGGCAACGACTTCCACTGGAAGTGGATCGAGGAAGGAAACTTTGCTCACATAAACTCTGCCATGAACGTCCTGTCCCATATGCCTGAGACCAACAATCTTGTCGTAGACTTCGGATGCGGGGATGGTGTCGTTTCAAGTCTTCTGGCAAACAGTGGCCGCAGGGTGCTTGGCGTCGAAGTGCTTGAAGGGCCTCTGGGTGTTGCCACCAAGAAAGTCCCGAGCGCGACCTTTGTTTCATCGTTATCAGAGCCACCGCATATGCCCTACGACCTACTGATGCTGGATGTCATGGAGCATGTGGAGACGCGCTGCCTTGACGAGCTGCGTACCCTTATCCAGAACGCAGAGACAGTGACGATCTCAGTCCCTCATTGCGGAATGGACCCATGGGCAGTACGGGATGTAAGCCTAGAGTGGTTGGTGAAGACGTTCAGGGTGAACTTCAAACCTTTGAGCGCAAACAAAGACGGCATCATCTACGGGGTGAATCATGACTAATCTGATACAGGATGTAGATAATCAGATCTTCTACTTTCAGGAGCCCGACGCTCCCAAGTTTGATGCTAGGGTTGACTTCCTTGAGGCGGCGGCACAGGAAAACATAGGACTGAAGAAACGAATTGAAGCCCTTGAGCTTGCAGCACAAGAACCTGAGGCTCCTGTCCTTGCGCCAGCAGAGGTGGGGGCAGTTGCCGAAGCCACAGCGCAGGGCGAAGTGGACGAGGCCCGCAGGGTAGACCGCACTGATGACATTGAAGACGTTGAGTATCTTGGCGAAGACATCGGCCTGCCTGACCACGAGCTCAACACCACTACCCACACCCTTGAGCGCGTTGCGCGTTCCGGCATGTATGAGTGGCAGATGTACAATGCTCACAACAACGTCAATACGCCGATCACGGCCAACGACTACATTTGGTGGAAGGACGCGACAACCAAGACGACTTATCAGATGAAAGGCTCGGAAGCACTATATCACTTGAGCGAGATTGATCTTTACAACACGATGACGCTCCGTTGGGATGAAATACTCGACGCCGCAACCACTGTAAATATGATCAGCGACACAACTCTTACAGATGATCTGAACATAGGCACTTCGGCAAAGAGGTGGGACACTATAGATTCGTATGCCAACGAGGCAACGCTACGGGGGTGGAAAGGTAGCGGAACGGCAGAGTTGCAGCTAGGGGTGACGGAGGGGGTGGCCTTTGTATACGGGTCGGAGCAAGTTGTGCTTCAGGCGGGCGATGATATAAGGCTGCTCTTCTTGCCCAGTTCTGATCCATCGGTTGCTGACGCTTTGTTTACGCAGACCGCAACACAACTCGGCGGTAGTGGATCAACCAAAGTATTATGCGTATCGTGATTTATGTTTTCTCACAAATGGGAACCTGATAACCTGACGACAGATTGGAGATAAATATGGCACTTAACAGAAACAATGACCGAAGTCTGTTTGAAGGCGAGATTGCTGGCGCAAGAGCCATGCAGGCAGCAACCGGAGCCCCTGAGGAAGCTGGAGCTATCGCCGCCACCACAAGAGAAGGCATTGCAGGCGAGCTCGAAGAAGAGCGTGTGAGGTTAGAGGCTGAGGCTTCTTCTGGACTTCCCTCGCTACAGACCCGCTTTGTTTCATCTCCAGAAAAGGTGGCTCCTGTATCTGAGCTGCGCCCGAGAGAGGCTGACGCCTATAGGCCACAGCAGCCTCCCCCCATGCCCCCAGACCAACTGGAAGCTGAAAGAGCTGCCGCACTGGCCAGAGCCAAGCGTACCGAGCTCAAGACTCTGGAGTGGATGGCAGACCGTGGACTTTCCGGCGTCACGCAGGAAGACGTGGATAAGTTCGTCGCTGGTCAGGGCGACATATTCGCTGGTGAAGCCAAGGAAGAAGAGGTTGCCCGTCAGGAGAGGGCTGAGGTCAGAGGTGTAGCTGGTGCTCCCCGCAAGCGTGCCGCAAGAATCCGTGCAGAGATGGCCTTCAAAGGGGCCATGTCCGGTGAGGATCAGTTTATTGCCGCAACCGACCCGCAAAGTCCTCAGGCCAAGGAAGTCGCATCCTTCGGTAAGGTAGCTACCGTGATTGATGGTGGCGAGGCAGAGATTGGCATGGCTGATCTTGCCATTATGGAGCAGGCAGAACCCAGCAGAGCAGGCGCGAGAGCCGACATACTTCGCTTGAAGGACCAAGCCCAGCTCAAGGTACGCGAAGGTGCCGCTGCCGCCTCAGAGGCCATACAGAGCATTCAGGAGCGTCCTGAGTGGGCTGACATGTCCCTTTCTGATTATCGTAGCGCCCTGAATGCGGAGATCGAAGGGCTCGACCCCATCCAGAAAGCTGCCGCTCAACGCATTCTCATTACTGAGAAACCGGAGCTGATCAAGCAGAAGGAAAAGCAGGCCGCTGCTGTTGGCGCACAAGCTCAGGTACGCGCCGAGCTCGAACGGACCAACAACGAGATGGCTCTGGATCTGAATAAGCCAGACTTCCGCAACTCCCTGATTGATTCCGGCATTGCTCCTGCCCAAGCCAATACCCTCATAGAAGAAGCACTGACCGAAGGCTCGGAAGGAAGCAGAGCGTATGCTGGGTTTATCGCAGATATGCGAAAGAAGGGGCTGTCCGTAGCCTACGTGACCGAAGATGGCGTCACCGTGACTACAGCAAAGACCGTGACACCCACAGCCGAAGCAGCCGCGAGGGCTATCACCATCTCCGGTCAGACCTTCCAAGGCAAGCAACTGGATGCTGTCAAAAGCATAGCCCCCACGTCCCATAAGTTTCTTTCTGCCATAAGAGACAAAGAGATCGACAAATATCCGGCCACAGACAAGCCGACCGCAACAGACGTAGGCACAGGTCGTTCTGTTGCCAATGCAGCATTTAAGCTTGTGGAAGAAAACAAAGAGCTTGGCGCGGATGCAGCCATACGGCAGGCAGCAGCAGAGTATGCTACTGATGATCGTACGGTAGATGATATCCTCGGGGATACGAGTGCGGATATAAACAAGAGACTGAAGGAGCTTTCCGACGAACGCGCCCTGACTCAGTTTGCCAGCAAGAGGGTTGATATCGACGAACGGATGGACGACTTCAGCAGCAAGACCGTCATGGCAGGCGAGCTCCCTGAGGGGTCGATTCAGATTGCACGCACAATCGCCGCCAACCAGACCTTGTCTCAGGCCCAGAAGGTGCGGCAGCTAGATGATGCGGCAGAAGACATTGTGAACCAGAAGTTCGGGGATGATGCCAAGTTTGCTTCTGCTGAAGAAAGAGAGAAGGCCAAGGACTCGGTGATCGAAGCCCTCAACACGGCGGTAAGCGCCGATGTCGAGATGATCCAGAAGGCTGTAGCAGAGCAGAACATCCTGTTCATGAAGTCCGAACGTGCCGCCACAATGCAGGGCTTCTCCGAACCTGAGGCTCAGTTTATTGCCAGTCGCGAAGTTGCTGGACTGCCGAAAGCTGCATCGCAACAGGATGCCCTCGTTGTTGACCGCATCAATGCAATCAAGGATACGGCTGGGGACTGGGGGAAGCAACTGGACGGCTACTTGGAGAAGTCCAAAATCAGCGGCGTCCATAAGGATGTTGCTCAGGCCCTTGCCGCCGAAGGCATACAGACCCTTGACTTCCCTGACGGACTTGCTGGCATCCAGAACCCGTCAACCCGCAGCGATGTTGCCAGCAAATACATGAAGAATCCTTCTGTGATTAACGGCAATCCCAGCGCAATGCACCTAGTTCTGGACGGCAACTTCCAGCAGTGGGAATCTCAGGCTCAACTGTCGGCAGAAGCCAAGGCCAACGTCAACTCCCTGTTTAAGGCTTGGACTACTCCAGTGTTGGTCGAGGACAAGGAAACGAAAGAGATGACCGAGCGCCATGTGCGTCTCGACGAGTTCGATAGCAAGGTTAAGATCGAGCGATACCTGATTGACAAGGGTGGGTTCAGCAAAGACAAGATCAAGGTCGCCGAAGAGCTCTCCTCTGCTCTGTTTAATGCCAAAAGCAACACCCTTGTCCAGTCCCTACTGAAGGATAATACGCAGCAGAGCAGGCGGCTTGCCTTCTATGTAGCAATGACCGACCACTTCGGGAACCTTCAGGAGCGCATCAACACAGCATACAGTGCTGTCGATGGAGTTCTGGGCGATGACGGCATCCAGTGGATTGAGGCTTCGATCCCCACCATGGATGATGGTGAGCGAGCCGAAACACTTCAGAAGGTACAGGCAGCGCGTGCCACGTTTGATGACCTAACCAAGCCTGTAGGAAAGACATTCAAGAGCATAGGGCAGAGCACGGAAGATATTGACAATGCTTTGGCCCAGTTCGATAGGGTGCGGAGAAAGCTTGGAGACTACACGACTGAGGGCGCTGTCTTCACTCCCGAGATCGCGTCAGAGGCAGACCGCCTCATACAAGACTGGCGGGGCGATTTGCCTGTCGGTATTGAGCGAGGTGAAGTGTCTACAAATGCGCAAGGTGATGCGTTTGCGAGATATGCAATCTCCCCGAAAGGCAAGGGTCGCGGGCTTGTGTCTCTTGACAGGCCTGTGCTGACGAGGGTTGGTGTTGAATCCAAAGCCAAAAGAGAGGCTGCTAGCAAGATAGCGAAACAGACGTTCGGGCGTTTTGTGGGGCTAAAGGAAACTCCATCGACAATCAAAGACTCATTGCGCGAGCGGACAGACTTGAATAATGACGAAATAAATGCATTATGGGATAGAGTTTACGAGAAATCGTATCAGTCCATCTATGAAACGGAGAGTGCTAAACTGTCCGAGATAATCACCAGAGGTCAGCGTGGCGGCGTTGAGGTTGTTGATGCGAGCACGAAGGCCAGAGCATTATTGGAGGAAGACTAATGGCATTTGAAGGATTCGCCGAGTCTGCTAGAAACTTCGACCCAAACGGTTACGACCGCAAACTGCTCGCTGATATCGGAGCAACCAAACCCCTAGACCAAGGGACATGGAACGAGTTCAAGAAAGGCACAGCCAAAGGGACTCGCAACCTTACTGAGTCCGTCTTGGCCACAGCCGAGGAGCTCGGGTCTGAAGGTGCTGGCGATATCCGTCGCCGAATGGTGGCCGAGGATGAAGTCCGCAAGGGTCTTGGCCCGTCTCAGGGCTTCCTGAACCATGCCGCAAACTTCGTAGGACAGGGCGTGCCTGAAGCTGGATACCAGATTGGTTCCATGATTGGTGCTGCCGCTATATCTGGCGGACTTGGTGCCCCTGTCGCTCTTGGGCGCAATGTTGGTTTGGCTTTCAATGTGTTCTCTCGGTCGTTTGGTAGCAGGAAACAGGATCTTGAGGCGAAGGGGGCAACCGAAGGCGAGGCCCTGCTTGGCGCTATGGTGTCCGTGCCTGTCGAGTTCATCGTAGAGAAGTCTCTGGGTCTTGAGCGTATTGCTGGCGGAGCCATCGACGACTACGCTGGACGCCTGATCAAGAAAGGCGCAACACGGGAGTTCGCTGACAGGGCCGCAAAGTCATGGGTCGGAGCACTTAAAGTCCCCTCGACTGCCGCTGGCCGCTTGCTTACCACGGCTGTAGAAGAAACCATCGAGGAGAATATCCAGCTTACCGCCGATGCCCTGATTGACAAAGTGATTACAGGTGAGGCTCAGATCTCCCCGAAGGACTACTGGGATACCACGTTCCAGAGCTTCTTCCAGTCAATGCCCATGGGCCTGCTTGGCGCTGCGTTTGGTGGAGGCAGGCAGGACATAAACCGCAAGAACCTCGACAAGCAGATGACGACCGTGCCCACCGAGGCCACACGGCAGCTTGCCTATATGCGTGGTCAGGCCCAGACCCCAGAGCAGGTTCAGGCCAATGTTCAGTTCATGGATCAGCAAACAGAGGCAATGCGCAGCATCCTTGGTCAGCGGTTTGAGGCTGGCGAGGTCGATGCTTCACTGGCTGTCATGCGCAATATGGCAGAGAACCTTGCCTCAATGGACGAAACCCGCCTGCCTTCCGACTTCATGGAAGGGCTGATCATCTCCTTCGAGAACGGGGAGGTGGATCTAGAGGCTTGGAATGAATCGAACAAGATCGAAGACCCAGAGAAGCAGCTTGCCGAGAAGAACCGAATCATCCGCCAGACGCCTTCGTTTGGTCAGACCTACTACGAGGTAACAGACCGTCGCATGGCTATTGAAGCCAAGGGAGAGAACGACACCCGCGAACAGGCCATGTTTGAAGGACAGACCGAGGAGCAACTGGCAGAGCAACTGAAGGACTCTGCTGACATCAGGGATGAAGGCGTTGTCGCTGTCCATGCGTTTATGGCTACAGACAAGAAGACCTACGAGAACATCTACCGCAGGGGCATTGTCCATGGCGTGAAGATCGGCGGCAAGACGTATCGCGTGCATGCTCGTGGCGTGGTCAGAACACCGCAGGGCGGAAGCTTCGTGGTTCCCGCTGGTGACCTCGTGTTTGTTGAAGACGACAGCAAGACGCTTGCTCCCGAGCTTCCCGATCTCAACTATGAGAACTCCCGCCGGATCAACATGGATATGGCTGACTCCCTTGATCCCGACGCTGCCTTTGAGGGGAAGAAGACTGAGATCCAGACCCGCATTGATGAGGGGGTAGAGGCTGAAGAGGAAGCAAGGGCAGCGCGAATCGTCCGCACCGAGCTGGAGCAGAAGCGGGCGCAAGGCCGTGAGCAGGTCAGGAAAGTGACTGAGCGTAGGGCTAAGTCTGTGCAGAAGATCAGGGACAATGTTGTCACGACGCTAAACAAGGCCCTTGGTGTTACCTTGAGCCAGCAGCCCCGCACTTACTCGACAGACGTAGGGGAAGGGCAATCTCCTGCTGTTGGTAACAGAATCCTCCGGTCATTCGATGAGCTAGCCGAGGCTCTGGGTAGTGATTTCGATGATGAGGCCGCTATCGCCCGTCGCACTTCCGAGTATGAGCAGGCACTTTCCAAGCTGACACCCGAGGAACGGGCTATTCTGGTGGAAAACGGCGAGACTTTGAGGGCTGAGTTTGAGGAAAAGCAGGAATGGGAGCGCAAGCAGGTAGAGAAGTTCCGCCAGAAGTACGCCCAGACGCCACAGGAAGCCCGTGAGCGCCTTCAAGCAGAGAAGCCTACCCAAGAGCCGATCAAAAGCTTTGAAGAGCTTGAGGCGCAACTGAGAGCGACGAGCGCACAGAATCCTCTGGCTCAGGAAGTGGCGATACGCGAGGAGCAGCTCGAACTGGGGCTGAAGTTCTCGGAAGACACCTCCCCCCGAGCCATGTATGACATCGGGCAGCAGGCAATTCGCTTCTTCAATACCGCCACAGCCGAAGACATCATCCATGAATGGACCCATCACCTCACCGAAACGACTGGTTTGCTCCCATCTCAGATGAGGGACGACCTCGCCCACCACTTCACAGTGGATGGTCAGTACGATCCTGAGGCACTGGTTGACAATCTCATGGGCTACATCAGGGACAAGGAAATTCCAGACGGTACTCCTCAGCGTATAATCAATGCGTTTGCCAAGATGAAACAAATCATGGCCGGAAGCGCACAGGCCTCAGCCCACATGCTGAACGATGAGACTCTCGCCACATTCGACCGTTTGTTCGGGTTTGATCTCGATGCAGAAACCTACGCTGTAGGCGAATCCCTACAGGCAAGGGCAGAGAATGCAGTGGGGATGAATGGGAACAGGGGGCTGGTCATCGATGACGAGACCCTGTTCTCTGAGATCTTCCACGGCACGCCGCACGTCTGGCGACCGGAGGCTGGGTTCCCGCATGGTCGTCCCCGTTTGGATAAGATTGGGGAAGGCGAAGGCGGTGCTGCTTTTGGTTGGGGATGGTACAGCGCGGAGAGCGATGCGGTTGCTCGGTCTTATCAGTCCTTGGGTACGAGCATGGTGGTTCTTGGAGGTAACGAGATTGCAGACCTAGAAGAGCGTGGCATGCGCGGTCTTGCAATCTACGTCGGCGAATACGAGTCGGGAAATGCGGA
>Ga0208299_1001893_pt1 | contig 14875 bp, 11 predicted proteins | sample 15_taG_FD_184089 | JGI IMG/M metagenome (GOLD analysis project Ga0208299, IMG submission 184089) | Marine viral communities from the Subarctic Pacific Ocean - 15_ETSP_OMZ_AT15312 metaG (SPAdes) (version 2) | ecosystem: Environmental > Aquatic > Marine > Oceanic | place: Pacific Ocean | collected...
TACTTCTTGTCAAGCATCTACATCAAGCAATAATTTAACAATACATAACATGGGAACAGGTAGTGCGTTGAAAGAAGATGATTTTTCGGCAACTGCTCAAGTTTATATAAACACCCTAATCCCAATCCAAGGCTGGTCATCCAATGCAAAAATGTCCGAGGATTTCTCGGGTAGGGATGTTGTGTTTACCGCTTATGGTGATGCAACTTATTTAGCGGCTACTCCTATCTCGCTTGTAGATGATACCGCTCAAATATTAGATGATTGTTGGGTTACAACTAAAGATACAACAAATAGTTTTAGTAATGATACTGGTTATTTCACAGCTCCTGAAACAGGTTATTATGATATATCGGGTGCATTTAGATTATCATTCCCTGAGTCTACAGACACAAAAAGAGCTTCTGTTAATATATATATAAATGATGTAGGTAAATTCTCTGCAATTTCTGGAGATCTAACAGGGCATGGCTCGGTATACCAGCCTCAAATTAGTGTTGACGCAGTATATGTAGAAAAAGGACAAACTATTTCGCTATATGCTTATCAACAAAATACAGGGTCTGATGCATTGACCATAGAAGATGGAAACGCACATTCCTGTATGTGGTTCTCAGTATCAAAACGGCAATCAGCTCAAACCCTACTCGAAAACGAAACCGTGGCAGCGAGATATACAAAAGATGATGCTCAAGAAATAACAAGAGGTGTGAATACTACAGTCGAATATGATGATAAGGATTTTGATACTCATAATGCAATGGACACCGTCACAAACAAAGGGAGATATACAGTCCCTATAACTGGATATTACCAGATAAATGTCAGAGTTGGTTTTAATGATTTTGAAACATCTAATGACACATTATTAGTCTGTGGAATAAAAGTAAATGGAACAGTTAAGGCAGAAAATGCGACTAATTTTACAGGGGCTTCTGCCGCAGAATGGGAGCAACATACAGAAAATTGCAGCGATATACTTTATATGACAGCAGGCCAATATGTTGAAGGATATGTTTTTTATGATGATGTAGGCGATGATGATACAGGGGCAACAGAGTTGACACATACCTATGCAATTAGAACGACCTTCTCAATACATAAAATAAAATAGGAGAGAGAGATGGCACAAGATATAAATGGAACTGGAAACTTAACTAACGGAGCATATGAAAAGCCTACGGCTACAGACTCTGGTAGTACGGTCTTTAGTATACTTGAATCATTCATGGAGAGAATGGCCTCACATAGACATGACGGAACAGACTCTCTGTTAATCAACAAGAAAATTGACAAGACTTCATATAGCATAGGGGCAGAAAGTGGGAGTGATGATACCGAAGGTAATTGGTATACAGCTGCAGGATCTGGGCTTGCTACTGCTTATGATAATAAAAAGGTAACTATTACAGTAAGTGATCCGGATCTTATGCATGTAGATGGAGATGGAGCACTAATTGATGTAACCAGAGAATTTTACTATCTTGTAGATGATATTAATGGTTCTTATGGATCAGGACTCGGTCATCAAAGATTTTATCCAGATATTGTTTGGTTGTCTAAAAGTGTCTGTGAAATACATACAAACATATGGGAAACAATATCAGCCGCATCAACATCAGCCGCAGTAATCATGAAGGTATTTTAATGTTTCAATATCAAAAGATTAGTCTTAGTGATTTTACAGGGGGGATTACAGATAAGTATATCGATGGTCCTCCAAATGCATATCAAACATGTGTAAATATGGATATTACTAAATTTGGAACTCTTGAAACAAGAAGAGGTTTTAAATGGTATCTTGAAACTGATTCTAATTCATATGCGACAACAGCGGCTTGGTCATTCCTTGGGATGTTAAGAAGACCATCGGCAGATGATGTTATCGTTGTAGCTGAACATGATGATTTCTATGTAGTGGATGATGAAATAGAATTTACCTTTGATACAAAAGACATAACACAGCCTATGGGTTACAGTGCAATAACATTTTCTGAGGCAAATAATCTAGCTACTGACGATGAACTTTACATAAAAAATGTAACCGATATAGATGTAGGGATATCTCAGGACGTAAGATATAATTTCTTAGCTATTGAAGCACCTCCGGCAACCACAGGTAGGTTATCATTAACACCTAGTGGTGATCCGATAACATTAACAGCAAGTAGTTACAGTAAAACAGTTACTCTTGTAAAAAAAGCAACAACAACAGCGGTAACAACACCTAATGGTGGAAGTTTACTTAAAGCAAGTACTATAGATGCTAATCAGCCAGTTTGTTTTACAGAGTGGCAAGGGCAGATGCTCACTACAAGTAAGAGTGATATATCGGGATCAGCTACTGGTACAAACATAGCTAGACCTGCAAGGATATTCAATGGGGCAGCAGCGAGAATATTCAGAACAAAAACAGATGCTGTTCATGGTAGTGATGTAATCGAGTTTAAAACCGAACATGGTTTCGCTGACGGAGACAAAGTTATATATAGAGAACTTTCAGTCGCTAATCAAATATCAACTGATGATACGGAATTTTATGTTGAAAAGGTAGTAAATGATAAGAAGGTAAAATTATTTACAAATAGTGACCTAGAAACAGGCCAGCTTACGTGGACTGAACAGTCAAGTGACGGGATTGCAGCATTAATTCCAGTAACAGGTAGTTCAGTAGGATGGTACGGCCATACAATGGGTTTACCTAAACCATGTGTTGAAGCGGATGGTACTTTTGATTTAACTAATTTTGCAGTAGAAGATAACAGCAGTAGTGGTACCGGAACCACTGGTACATTTTTATTTAAATGTGTTTATAAATATATATATAAAGCAAATGATATTGAGTACACAGTTTATGGACCTCCTTCAGACAGTGACAGTGTTGCACTTACAAATAAAGGAACATTTATATTCAAGGCTACATTACCATATTTAGATATTCCTACAGGTGGATTATATGAAGGATGTGAATGGGACTTAGAAAGGGTTAATATAGAAGTTTATAGAACTATTGCTAATGGTTCTGATTATTACTATGTAACAGAAGTACCTAACATACTTGAAGTTGCAGGTGGTAAAATAGTTGATGTAGCAATTACTGGTACAGATGCTGATCTAATAAATAACAAACCTCTTTATACTACAGGTGGGACCGTAGAGTTATGGCCGGCACCTAAGTCTAAATATATTATAAACGCTAGAGATATAGCATATTACTGTAATACAGTGGAAGAATATCTTGATAGTGAAGGTAGCGTAAAAGCACTAAGACAAAAAGCTAGACCTAACAGAGTCTATCAATCAGTTCCCGGAATAACAGGTGCTATTGGAGATAACTTCTATGTAGATGTAGATGATGATATCGTTGGAGTAGGTCAGATTAATGGTTTACCAATTGTATTTACAAGCTCATTTATATACAGATTAGAAGGTACTATAGATGCTACTGGTGCAGGAACATTCAGAACAAGAGTTATCGATGAAAATGTAGGTTGTGTTTCACACGCAAGTGTAGTTTCAACACCACAAGGTATATACTTTGCGGGACAAGATGGATTCTATAGAACAGATGGGTATAAATTACAATCATTAACAGAAGATCTTGATAACTCTTACTCAGATATAACAGAAACTGTTACTCAAAAAGAATTAGTAACAGGAGCATATGATCCAAAAGATCAAAGAGTTTATTGGGGTGTTGCTAAGAAAGGCTCAATATTACCAGACGAAGTTTGGGTGTTACATCTTTCTTCACACGGGTTTACTAAAATGGATTCAATTAATTTTGAAGCAACATCTATGGTGGTAAGAGATGGTGTCCTTTTCAGAGGGGATACTTTAGGGTTTGTATATAGACATTCAAAAGATTACAAACATGATTATGTGAGATCATACTCGGAGCCAACAATAACAAATGAAGATGGAACGCTACTAGCTGTATACGATTGGGCTAAAAGATATATTGATTTTAAATACATCTCTAGTGCCACTAGTTTCGGCGCACCTTCCACAAGGAAATGGGTAAATGAAGCAATTTTCTCCCTTGAGACAGAAGGTAATATGGGTATTAAACCTGTAAGTATTAACGATGCTAACAATATCGAATCAGATATGAAAGAGATTACAAGAGAAAACACTTGGTCTTGGAATGATCCTGATTTTGCTTGGGGTGATTCCTCTGCTGATCCATCTGTTTCTAACTTCAGATGGGGAACACCTGATGCTATCACTAAGCCAAGAAAATTTCCTAGAAGAGAATCAAGATGTAGACAAAAACAAGTTGGACTAGTTCCTATTAAGTATAAGAAGTATTTTTCTGGAACATGGGGAACATGTACTCTTACATATAGTGCTTCCGGTGAGTCGCAAGGTCTTTATACTGCTACTTTAAGCGGTAATTGGCCGGAGAACTTAGATGGAGGGTTTATCTATATACCTACCTTATTTGATGGTGATGCAAAAAGATATAACTATAATTCTTCTAGTTCTACATATTCCGAATTTAAAATTCTGGATAAGCCTACTCCTACAACGATAACATTTAGAGGTATTATTGGTGAATTCACTGGAGAGAACATGGCTTGGCATATTAAAAACTATGCACTTGAACAAAGAATAGAAATTAAAGAGATAGCTCTTAAGTTTGGAGTAATCGAGAATGTAGAAGGAAGATTCCAAACAGAAGACGAGGTAAGCGGATAATGAACTATGATATTGAACTAGATAGGATTGATACTACTGATGATATTATTACTCGGATGAGAGCAATCATTGAGAGTTTATCAAAGGTTCAGCGCATATTATACGATATAGATAGAAAATTAATTGGATCAAATGCAGTAGATGCAAATGGTAAAGCATTGAATATAGTATCTATTAAGCTGGAAACAGATGGTAAGCTCACGTTTACCATGGACAGCACTGTAAATAATGCTTCAAGCGACACAAAAGAAATAATAAATGGAGAATAAGGGAGATATATGAGTACATTATTAGAATTAAGAGAAAGAGTACAGGCAGATTTAGATCTCCAAGATGAAACCTTTATTACTGATAGTGACATAAATACTTGGATTAACGATGCTATTAAGAAAGCAGAGGCTGTAATCCATACTCTTTACGAAGATTACTTCATTACACAAACAACACAAGCGATAACAGCAGGTACTTACTTATATAGTTATCCAAGTGATGTATACGCCAATAAAATCAGGAAGATAATATACCATGATTCAGGAAAAACTACTTCTCACGAAGTTAAGAGAGTGCCCAGTTTAGTAGAGGGTTCCGAACGGGACATCTATAGTACTGGAAGTAATAGTGTTCTTCAGTGGTCGCCTTACAATAGTAAGAGTGGAGGTAGGCAAATAAGACTATTTCCAGAAGCGGGAAGAGCAGGAACTTTAATAATATGGTATATTAGAAATGCTAGACAATTAGTAGATGAAACAGTTGATGAAGTTACTACACTAGCAGATGCTCAGTCATGCGATATAGACGAATTCGAAAGATATATACTACAATGTGTGAAGACAGAATGTTATTTCAAAGAAGGTGATCCTAGAGCTATGCAATCAAAGCAACTAGAGGAACAATTAAAGGTAGATATGATTGAAACTTTAAGCAATGCAGTGCCTGATAACAATGATGAAATCCCAATGGACTTCTCATTTTATAATGATTGTGAAGGAGTGTAGTCATGGTTTGGAAACAAATTAAAAAATTCCTCAAGTATGCTTTAAGTAATCAAGACGGGTTTTTCAAAATCAAGATTGGTAAATATTCAGTTGATGCTCGTTCTGGTAGAAAAGTTTTCGATTATGACTCAGGTGCTGATAATCCAGATTTAAATGTAAGACCTCCTACAGGTGGTACTAACCCTAATTATAATAGCAAAGAAGAACAAGAATTTATAGAATCCGGGGGAACGTCAAGGAATATAAAAATGGGCAAAAAAAGTGCACCCACTCCAAAAAAAGTGGGAAAAATAAACTACCAGTTAATGGATCCTAACTATAAAGGTGGGGTTCCCTATGATAAATTTCAGAAATTCCAAAGCATGGCAGAAGGTACTCAAAAAGGTATAGGTGAAGGGGCTGCAGAAGTAAGTCAGCAATTTAGAGACTTAAAATTTAGACATGGTGCTATGAGAGATGCAGACGGTAACTTAGTACAATCTGAGTCTTTTGGTATAGGCAAACAACAAGCAGAAGCTAAAAGAGATAAAGACATAGCTGCCGCCGAAGCTGCAGGTAAAGGTGCTACATCGAGAGCTATGGCAACACAAAGTATGTTTGGGTCATCGGGCGGAGGTGCAAGGTCAAGATCTGAAGCACAACAAGCTGGAATTACTCAAGCAGGACAACAAGGAACAAGATCGGCAACTGCATCGCAAATAGGACAGATGGCAGCGGAGGATCTTCAGCAACAAGGATTAAGAGAGCAAGGATTAGAAGATCAAATGATGTTAGCAGCGGACGATCAACAAAAAGCATTTGGACTTGAATATGAAGGCCAGAGAGCAGTAGCAGATAGCAATAGACCAGATATGGATTGGGAAAGAAGTATAGCAGCTCAAAATGTAACAACAATGAATCAAGCAACTCTTGCAGATAAAGGTTATACAACTCAATTAACAGCAGCAAGAGCGCAGTCGGGTGCTAATTTCTTTGGTGGTTTAGTAAACGCTGGTGCAGTAGCATATGGCGGAGGACAAAGGGGCGGCAATGTCAGTTGATGACTATTCAAAAAAAGCAAATATTGGAGACATGAACCTTCGTACTGTTGATCCTGATTTTTTAGGTGATACTTATGCAGAGAAGTATGACCCTTGGGATAAACAAGCAGGACGAACTGTTAGTAATAACTACGAGTATGATACCCGGGATATTAATCTAGGGTTTGGTAAAAAGATGACTATCCCAGTAGGTTACGCTAAAGATCGTGGAATGAAAAAAGCTACCGGAATCGCCGGTGCAACATCTGATATCCAAGAAGAATTTAGTAAATTAAAATCTAGAGCAGGAAAAGATATAGAGCTATCTGATGCATACAGGAAAGCTGAAGAACTTATTGATACAAAGGAACTACAAGACCAATCTAAAGCCGTTAAATCAGGAGAAGCCGCAGTTACAAGAGCTATGAGTGGACAAGATATGTACGGTGGAGGCGGAGGTGGTGCCAGAGAAAGAATGACTAGTAAAGCTGCTGAGAAAACGGCAGAAGCTCAGCAAGGATCAAGAGCAAAAGGTGCATCATTACTAGGTCAATTAGCATCTGCAGATCTTAAACAGTCACAGCAAAGAAAGTTTAACTTAGAAGATCAACTTATGCCGGGAGCTAAAAAAGCATTAGCAGCACAGGGATACAAGGCAGGTATGGAATTAAGACAAGCTGAAGCTCAACGACCTGATATTAATTGGCAAAGGAATGTTGTTGCTAATAATAATCAACAACTTAATCAAGCAGAGCTTGCAAGGCATGGTTATGATGTTTCTATGGCCGCAGCAAATAGCGAAGCACAGACTCAAATGCTTACAAGTATATTAATGGCAGGAGCAATAGCTTTTTGTGATTATAATCTAAAAGAAGATATCACAAAAATGAATGACAGTATTGAAGCTGTTAGAAACATAGACTTGTTCGAGTTTAAATATAAAGAAGGAACACCAGTAGGAAAACTACCTGAAGGTAAAAGGTATGGACCGATGGCACAACAAGTGAAAGAAATACTTCCAGACGCTGTTACAGAAGTTAATAACTACTTAGCGGTAGATAAAGACCAAATAATTTGGGCATTATTCTCTGCAGTCAAAGAACTAGATAAGAAAGTACAAGAACTTGAAAAGGGGAATAGTAATGGTTGAAAAATTCAAAGGTATTAGAGAGGAAGATTTTAAAGGGAAACCTCGTGACATCTACGCTAATAAATATAAAGAAGGTCCTATTGATGGTTGGTTAAATCATAAGTGGAATGAATTATTCCCTGATGAAGGTACAAAAAGACAAGAAAAGGCTATAGATATTACCAATAAAGCCCCTAGTTACGAAGGTGAAGTTACAAGAGGTGTTGAAAGTCTTTCTTCAAAAGAACCTAGTATTTTTGATGGTACGTTCGAGGACTATGAGAAAAGCAATATAGTAGAGCCGGGAGATAGTTTTAGTCTTATGTCAGATGAACCTACTGAAGATTCGACAGAAAAGTCTTGGTGGGGTAGCAAAACTGATGATGAGAGAAAAGATTTAACTGATATTGGAGTTAAGCTTTTCCAAGATATGTACGCAGGTCCTTCAATGGACAAAGCTCTCGCAACAGATACTATGATTGCTAGAATGATGGGTTCTCCAAGTAAGAGCAAGTTTAGGAAGGGGTTTGACCCATATACTGAATTCAGAGAAAGAGAAGAGTTAAGAAAAAAAGATAAGCAAAGTGGTTTGTTTTCTAAGATACTAGCAAGAGGTCTTGCTGATAAATATAAAGTAAATTTAAGTGACTCAGAAAAGGAATCACTTGGCATCGCCGATATTGGCGGTGAAGGTGATGATGAAGGTGATAAAAATGCTATTATGTCCGACGAAGAGGTCTTGAATCATGCAGAAGCAATAAGAACAGACGACCCTAATCACAGTTTCGCTAGCGAAGAAGAAAGAGATGAGTTTTTAAAAAGATTTGCGGAACCAAAATTCAATTCTAAGGAACTCGCTGATGACCCTAATAGAACTTTTAGGCAATTCAAAATTCCCTACGAATTAGGGATTAACGAAGTAGATTATAAACCTGCGCCAGAACAAAAACTACTATCCAAAGATGTTAATTTATTGAAACATCTAGAGAGTAAGTTAGGAGAGGTTTACGCTAGGGGTGACTTATATGAAGGTGGTAAAGAACCTGCAAGTAAAGAACCTATTGTCAATGTGAGAAGCTCTGACCTTAAAAACTTAGTATCTTCATTTGAAGATGTTGCTGATCAATTAGCATTATCTAAAATTCATGATCGACTAAAAGGAAAAGACGAATCTGCTAAACCAGACGAAGCTGAACTAGCCTTTAGAGAAAGAGAAGTTGAAGCAAGAGAAGAAGAAACAGAGGCGATACAGGCACAGAACTATAGGAACATGTTAAAAGATAGAATGGAAACATTGTTCCCAGATAAATACAGGAGATAATCATGGCTTATATTACTGATAGTGACGAAGAGAAAGGGCCATTTGAATTAGATGAGGATCTTAATGAGTTACATCCAGAAGTTAAAGAGATGTTACTACAAAAAGCCTCTGCTAGTCTTGAAAAAGCAGGAATCAAAAAAGAAGATGAAAGACATTCGGATCTAGCACAGTTAGAACTCTTGTTAAATCTAGCGAAGTTAAAAGAATCAACAGCCGATAATGCAAGAATAAGAAGTCTTAGAAGAGCTGATGTTGAAAGAGCTTATGGAGCAGATGCTCCTGCTGCAATTGCAGCTATGGGACTACAGCACAGAGATTTACCTAAGGGTTCAAAACAAACGCAAATGCTTAATTTCCTATTAAAAAAGGGTGCAATAGAGCAAAAATCAAAAGAAAAAGCAGCAGATAGAAAGTATAAACAAGACTATCTAAAGCTTTTAGCAGGACAATCTGTTGAAAAAGCAAAATCTAAAAAAACAAAAGAAGCTCATAGTGGTGTAAATAAGCGAATAGACAACAATTTAAACGCTATCAAGGACGAAAGGAAAGCAATCTTAAGCATTCATACGGTTAGACCTACAAAAAACTACGCAGAAGAGTTGCTTAAACTAGACAAATTCAGAAGAAAATTTGAAGATATAAGACTAGATAAAGACCCTGAAAGTAAAAGTGCAAGAACTAAAGTATTAGAAGAATTTATATCTAATAATATAAAATAAGGTATTTGGTATGGCCGGAGTTCCTTCCTTAATGGTTGAAGAAGCTGAACAGAAAACAGAGAGAGACAAAAAAAGTCTTCTTGAGTTGATGCTTAGTACTGTTGATAAAAGTGAACAATTTACTAGAGAAGCCGCTAGGCAAGTATTCTTAGAACACAATCAACCTTTTTATACAAAACCCTTTGAAGAAATATTCCAAGGTAAGAGACAAGAAGGTGAAGAAAGATATACCTCAGAAGAATTTAGGCAAGACCTATACGAGAAGTTTGGTCTTAAATCCTTATCTGATGCAGAGGAGGGTTTATCCTCAGGTGGTAAGTTGGCAGCAGATCTAGCAACAGATCTTGTATTTAATGCTGATAATCTTTTATTTGGCTTGCCGGGAAAAGTAGTTGGTAAAGCAGGTGGGATAGCAGCGGATGCATTAAAGTCTGCAAACATAACAGAAAAATCTAAAGTTCTTAAAGCATTAAGTAACTTAGATCCAAAAACAATTGGAAGAACTACAACTGGTGCCGTTCTTGGTGCAACAATGGCCCAAGAAGATGATGAAGCAAGTGATCTTGTTAAAAAGACTTTTCTTGGTGCGGCCGCAGGTATGATGTTCTCTCCCGGCGCAGGAAAACTCTTAGAAGGAATAGCAAAGTTTGGAGACAATACTATAGATGCTGTTAACCGAGGTATTAGACCAGAGTTTTATAGAGCGCAAACTAAACTACTAGGAGATATACCATTAAGCGAAAGAACTGGATTAGGTACAGATGTAGGTATTAGAGATGTAGTTAAGATAGCAGGTAAAAAAGAAAAAGAAATGCTACAGAAAGCGCATTGGTACAGAAAAGAGTTAGAAAGCCTAGAGAGTGGACTAACAGATGATCAATTACAAATAATAGACCAACTACGCCCACAAGCGGCAGGTATGTCTAAAAAATATAGAGATGCATATTACAAAGGTTTGAAAAAGAAACTTACTGCCAACGGTAACAAGTTAAACAAACCGGCAAAACAAGCATTGTTAAGTGAAGCAACTAGAAGAGCGAATAGTATTGTTGGTAAAAAGATGATTCCAATAATTCACGCTGCTGATCCAACAGGTAAAGTCGTAAAATACATGGATGACTTTGTTGCATTTAACAGAAGAAAGATGGATGAATATAACAAGGCGATACCTGATCATAAAAACCCTTATACGGTAGGATTTGATTACTATATGCCTTCAATTGTAGATGATCTTGGAGCACCGGCGGAAACCCTAGTTAGGGCGAAGGGCGGTTTTAAAAGAGTTAGATCTACAGATGCTCCAGATTTAAGCGAACTATCAAGGGGTCAAGTTAGAGATATGGCAGCACAGAGATATAGCCATGCATTTCTTAATGGACAAGAAAGAACAGCAAGAATGTTACTTACTTCCCTTAATAATACGCCAATGACAATGAGAGGTGGAAAATACATTGATTCTGTTGTCGATACGTTTGACCGGTTCAACAGGTTTATTGTTGCAGGTCAACTATTTGCTCAAACTGCGTGGATTCAAACTAACTACCTAGATAACTTAGGTAGAGCTTTTATGGTTGGTGGTCTTGGGACTGCATTAAAAGCTGCAGTTGGTGGGGGTTTAGGTATAGCACATGGAGCTGCAAGAGTTGCAGTAGAAAATGGGCTTACAGATGCCGTTAGAAAACAATTAGAAAAGATACCCTTAGCAAAACCTACAATAGATTTGTCAGCAAAAATGTTGGACAAATTATCAAGATCTACTCTTATGGGTGAGATCTTAGAATCAACACATCCTAAAGCAGTAGGAAAAGGTGTTTACGATAGTGATATCTTAGAACTTGCTAACGTTGCAGGTGTTATTGACACTGATAAAACTAGGCAGTTCTTAGAACATTGGAATCAATTCGGTGGAATTAGAACAACAATAAAAGGACAAGATAATTCATCTAAATTATTAAAACAAATTGATGAAGCTATTGTTAACTCTAGTGGTAATGTCGCTGAAGCGGCTTTAAAAACTGCTAGATTAGGTGGTAAAGCAGTAAATAAAACAACAGGTGCTATTAACAGTCTTTTATCTCAGACAATAGCTAGGATAGGAACTGCTAACGAAGCTTATACTAGGATTAAAACTTTCGAACATGTATACAAAACCATGCTTGAAGAAGTTGCTCCCGGTTCTTATTCACAAATGAAGAAAGTAGGGTTAGCTAATTCTTATCAACAAGGTATCCATAAAGGTGTTGCAGATAAAGCAGCTCAAGTTGTTGAGGATACTTTCTTTGATTACAGTAAAGTAACTATGTTTGAAAAAGCTGTTGCTAAAAGGACTATTCCTTACTGGACTTTCTATACAAGAAACCATCACTTTTGGTTAAAAAGTATGACAGATCCTAAAATGGTAGGACGTGCTATTAAAAACATAAGGGCGTTCTCATCAATAGGTAGAGAGCCTACTAAATCTGATAGAGATTACATACCTTCTTATTTATTAAAAGAAGGAGCTAGAGTGTTAAACGAAAAATCTCCTGACGGTAGGACGGTAGTAGTTAACATACCCGGAGCTTCTGCTTTTGAAGCTTTAAATGATGCCGCAGGTTTAGCGGCGATAGCAGGTAAAGTAACTGGCGTATGGCCGGAAGGGATTAGTGCAGACAGAATAAAAATGACTGAAAAAGTAACTCCTGTACTAAAACCATTCATTGAAACATGGTTAGGTAAAGAGTTATTCACAGGGAAACCCCTTTATCCATCTGATTCTGATGAAGGTAGAAGGAGAGTATTCAGTGATGCTCTTGCTACTAAATGGTTATTTGATGGCCCACTAGCTATGGTTCCTTACAAGACAAAGATATACGTAGATAAAGATGGAAGAGATTACTATATCGATGATGATAGTCATGCAGAGGTTTTAACAATAAGAAGAAACTGGTTCCCACACATGAGATCAGTAGAAAAGATATTAGGTTCAAAGCATGATGTTAAATCAGGTAAAAGAACTAAACTTGAAGCAGGTATACATTACTGGACACCATTTAGTGTTAAGGCGTTTACACCAGAAGATCAAGTCAAAGGTATAAAAAGAACAATAAGAAAAGAGAAGAGAAGATCAAAAATAAAACAAAACATGCAGGAATTCAATTTGGAGGAACTCAATGATTAAATCAATGGAAAGAGGGAAACAACAGGATCCTGACTACGATAAAGAAAAACATGATTATCCAGATAAGGTTAGAAGAGGAGATGGACTCCCTACAATAGATGACTGGGAAAGACTTCTTGGTAAAGAGGGTGTTGTGACAGGTAGAAAAAAACAAGAAGAACACGATTCACCTTGTGATATGATGGATGAAAGCAAAGGGCCTAAAGGTCTTATGATTATCAAAAAAACTATTTCAGCCGGAGAGTCTCCACTAGATAAGATAGTAGAGTCAATGAAACCGGGAGTTAATTTAGATCAAGTTGATAGTAGACACGATGATATTATTAAGCTTGTTGAAAGTATTCTTAACCTATCAAGGAAATAATATGTCAAACACTAGTAGAGATATGTATAGTAGAGGTCCAGCAGGAGATGCCCTCGATAAAATACAAGAAGACAGCAAGCAATGGCCTGATAACGTATTACTAGACAATATAAATAATCCTGTTAGTGGTAACGAAATACCTTTTATTAGAAGTACTATAGGAAAATATTTAGCCGCATTCAGGAAAGGTTCAAACCCTGCCGACGCTGCAAAAATGAAAAAACTACTAGATAAGGGTGGAGTGCTTTGGGATATCTTAGGATATGAACCTGAAGAGCAATCCTTTACCAGAAAAGATGGCGGTAAAGTTAAAAGAGATGAATCAAAAATAATGAAAATGGCAATGGATTTAAAAAGTGATTTCAGCCCTTTAAGAAGTGGTAAAAATCAATACAAATATTTGCAAACAATAAGCCCTGAACAAGCTGAATATCTAAAGGAAATTGTTAACCTTACAGGGAAGTCATTTAAAAACTATAAAGTATCACCATCGTCATTACTCAGAACTGAATTTCATAACGAGGAAATAAATAAAGAATCGCCTGGTTCACACTCTCATAGTGGTACCATAGATATAAATCAACTAACAAATAAAGAAGGAAATACGATAGGCTTCGCAGACTACAGAAAAAAGTTTAATACACCTCTATCAAGATCAGGTGAACCAGATGAGTACCAAGAAAGTATAATAGATCAAATTAACTATACTAGTAAAGATGGGAAGAAAGGAGTTTATGTTATAAATGAATCAGTCCCATATGCATACAATGAAAGGACAAAGTTCGTAGGGAAAAACCATTTACATTCAAACTTTAAAGATAAAAAAGAGGCTCAAGCAAAGCTATACCATGCTATTAGAACCGGAGAAAAAAACAATGTTTTTTCATTAGGTGGAGCAACAGCAGTATACCTTAAACATTTACCAATTTCTGATTTCCCAATACTTAAATACATCTATGAAAACAAAGCGAGTAAAACACAAAAGAAACACATAAAAGAAACCATAAAATCTTTACCTTCTAACTATAATACAAGGAAAGGTCATCTACAGGCTTTATTAGGAATTAAATCTCCTGCTAGGATAAAAGGAGAAGGAACCGAAGAAGAAAGTAATCCAATGATACCTTTGCAAAAAGATGACGAGTTAATGGATAGAACTCTGGATGAATTAGATAAATTATAAATCGCTTTCGTAAACAACACCATTATAAATAGCTTTTTTATCTTTGATTCTAATCGTATCGATAAACCATTCATCTTTATTTAAAGCAGTAACTACTTGAAATGATTGTACCCAGTTTGTATGATCCATGTATGAGAACACTGGTGCATCTTCATTACCAAGCCAACCCATTGAATGACAACATATCTCCCTGCCCAGAGCATCCTTGCTTGAGTACGACTGGTGCCGGTGGGTATGTCCGAACCCCAGAGAAATATGTTTGGCGTGTGCAGAACCTGCGGCAC
>Ga0208299_1001897_pt1 | contig 14849 bp, 18 predicted proteins | sample 15_taG_FD_184089 | JGI IMG/M metagenome (GOLD analysis project Ga0208299, IMG submission 184089) | Marine viral communities from the Subarctic Pacific Ocean - 15_ETSP_OMZ_AT15312 metaG (SPAdes) (version 2) | ecosystem: Environmental > Aquatic > Marine > Oceanic | place: Pacific Ocean | collected...
TTGCCATGTTTATAATCCTCCTAGATTATTTGAATGTAGTCTCTAGGTCGTCGACTATACTCGTCTACATTCGTTAATTTAATTGTATAGTAATTTAGATATAGCGTACTTTTGAATAGAGCGCAAGCGATACTGTAACGTGGAGAGAATTTCCGAGATATAGCTTTTTGTTAAGTAGCTATTGAAACTTCAGCCTTGGCTTCTTCTATTTGATTAACACGGTGAGCTGTTCTAGCTTCTTCTAGTTTGATTTCAGTGACAATTTCTCTAATCTTGTCATCAATCTTTACCATGTTAAGAGTATATTTACCTGATTCATTATACTCTTGTTCCCAATCTAACTCCAAGGACTTCTTCTGTTTGTATAGGTCTTGAGTCATATATAACTTCCTCATAAGTTATCCATTTACCATTTTTATTGGTAAATCCATCACTATCAAACTTTACCTCATTTTTTCCTAGTTTGTCAAGGATGGATTGTTCAATGCTAATTACATTGTCTTCAGCCATAATAGTGAAGTCAGCATAATAGCCATGATAGCGGATTTGTACTCGAAAGTTTTTCATAGGTCTAATTTCTTACTTTATAGACGAAATGAGGCGATTTTGAGGCCGCCTCATTTCTAATTTAGTGACGATTAAGCACCTTCTGATGCGAAAATACCTCTAGGGTCAGATACTCCAAATGAGTATCTTTCTCTAGCTTTGTATCTTACGTTACCAGTTGAGAAATCACCTTCCATTTTAGTTTGGATAGGTAATCTGTCGAAGTGTTTCATTCCGTTAGGAACATCAGTAATAATGTACCAAGAATCACTATCAGTTAGATAGTGGTTTACTCTGTAACCTTGAGGAATCATCCCCATGTTTTTAAGAGCGTTGATATCATTATCAGCAGTTCCTACTCTACCTTGAGATTTTAACAATCTCTCAGCTTGGAACTGGTTAGCAGGTGGAACAATCATTTTCATTCCTCTTGCTGCTATTTTCAGACCACGCTCATCAGTCATTGCAGCGATATCAATTAACGCTTGCTCTAACGATGTTTCGTTTAAGTCTGATTGTGTTGTTAACGTGTTTGAAAACACAGGGCCAATACATGGGTGGTTTGTCGTAAACAAAGAAACACCATCACCTGAATCATAGTTGTCTGTAGTAGGCAACCCTTGATTTAAAGGTACTGCTGCTTTGATTTGTTTAGCATTCGCCATGGATCTAGCTAGTGCTTTAGTATAACGAGACGCAAGTCTGTCATACAAGTTATCTTCCATTGCTTCTTCAGTTAAAGCGAATGCAAGAGCTACTGTTTCGTTAGTATATCTTGCAGTGAATGTTTCCTGAGCATTGTCGTAAGCAACTGCTGAACCTTCTGGTTTAACATATGCATTAGCAAAGCCTGATAACATTACTTCTTCTTCAAAAGCTCTGTCAGAACTTTCAGTAGCATAAATTTCTTTATGTTCCTGGTCGTATCTTTTGTACTCGAGTCCGAACAAGGCGTTTAAACCTGGCTCAAGCTCTTTTACGAGTTGTTGTCGTGATATTGCCATAATTTATTCTCCTTATCCTGCTCCTACAGTGCCTACTCCATGACCAAATAAATGCATGTTAACAATTACACGCCAATTTACATTAGCGGCTGTTAAATCATTATTTTTTGGATCACGAGAAACACCGATGATTAAAAGTTGAGCAGCAGCATCACTAGAAGCAGCAATTGTGCTGTCATCTAGTTCAGTGTTGCTTACCCCGTTTAAAGTACTTCCACCGAAGTTCACCATGTCTGCATTAGAAAATACATCGGCTTGTGCTGACGCACCCGTAGCATCAGATTGAATTTCAAACATCTGATTCGGGTTGTCATAAACAAAAGCTTCAATATCTTTAGATGAAGGCGGTGTTATGCTTCCTGGATAATAATTTTTAAACGTAGGTTTTAACGTAGTGGGATCTGTGTAGAAACATCCCCAGAATGCGCCCATGTTCGGTACGGCACCGGCAGTAGCGATATCAACATATCCTGCTGCTGCGATACACGGCGAACCTTGATATAAAACACTAGCATCGCCAGCGTCTATAAAATGGGAAGTCATACCTGTGGAATCGTCTCCTTGACCCGACATCTTTAACGGTCTTAGACCGAAAGCGGCATCTTGATTTGCCATAGTTGTTTCCTCCGTATGTCACCTGTCCCAAAAGGGACCTCCAGTGACGGTTAATTTAATTCGTTGATTGCAGAAATTGTTAATAAACTATTTCTTACTACCACCGAAAGTTTGCGTCGAGCGTCTATCAACTTCGATAGGCATGCTCGGGTGCTGATCCCTCAGAAGATCTGTTTTGACAGCTTCATCACGTTCTTTAGCTTTTTCACTATAGTAACGTTGACGAGCTTCGGCGATCTCGTTAGGCACTCTGGCCAGCAACAGCCCACCAACTCCAATGACGCCTGTATATTTACCGGATTCAACAACAGGATAACCTTTATCTTTGTATTCGCTAGATTTTACTAGTTCATAACCAGATCTAAGTCTTGCTGAAATATTTTTAGAATCATCAAATCCTAAACTCTCAGCTCTTATCCATCTATGCCTGAATCCATCAGGTGCAGGCGGAGCATCTAAAGATGACGGCGGTGTCCATTCGACAGGTCTTTTAGTTTTTTCTCTGTCTTCAGACGCGCGAGGGGTTTTATTCACTTTATCGTTTTCCATATGCTTATTTCTCCTTCACGATGTTTACTTGTTTCGCATACTCTTCCAGTGGCACATTCAGTTTATTAGCAATTGCTACTTGTGAGGATGTGAGTTTCACAGTTCTGCGTCCATCTTTGTACCCTGACCGCGTAGCCGAAGCCACAGTTTGTACAGGTGTTCGTACAGGTTTGGACGATTGTTCTGTATTATTACCAAATTTCTGAGGAAATTCAAGTCTTATTCTTCTATCTAATTCCCCATAATAATCAGTAGATTGTGGGTCGTAACCTTCATCATCCACTAATTTTTTATGTAAATCAAACGCAGTATAAGTCATAGCACTATCTTTCCCAAACCAAGTATTTTTCTGAGCCCATTGCGTTGCAGCGGGATCAGGTGTGGGTTGAGTTGGAATTTGTGGTATGGTTCCTTCACTCAGGGTTTTACGTTGCTCATCTTCTTGCTTCTGATTAACTTTCATCTCAGCAAGTCTAGCTTCTTCGTAACCTAATTTAGCGATTTCTTTTTGTGCAGTTACTTCCGCAGTTATATCTCCAGCTTCTCTAGCAGACTGCAATTTAGTTTGAGCAGCTGTTAAACTTGAAGTAATTCGATCTTCCATCTCTTTAACATAACCCGTATCTAATTTAGCGAGTCTGTCTTTAAGAGATTTCTGTTCTCCTTGCACAGATTTTGCATACGTTAAAGCAGCTTCTCTTTGTCGTTCTGCTTCACGCATACGTTTAGTTAATTTAGCAATACGTGATTTAACACCTTTGCTATAATCTTCTAGTTCTTCTTGTTTCTTTTCTTCTGTTTCTTCAGGTTGGCTTTCCTGAACAACAGGCTGCTCATCAGATTTCGCAGGTGCGTCATCGGACTTAACAGGCTCTTCAACAGGTTTTGCATCTTTTACCTCTTCCTTTTCTTTTACCTCTACTATTGCTTTATCTTTTTCTTCAGGCAATGTAACCTCAACATCCGGTCCACTGGTGTCGAGATCAATTGGCTTGTCTTCTTTTACTTCTTCTTTGGCAGATTTATCATCTGGCATAGTTTCCTCCTATGTTAATATTCATGCAAGATATCCTCTGGATTCTTGATGGTTGCTAAGATCTCATCATCATTTAACAACCGGACTTCGCCACCCTCTATTTTTATTCTAGACCCTGCATAACGAGCAAACATTACCCAGTCACCCACTTTACACCACGGTCCATCTTTAAAGCGATCTTTGTCATGATAACAATCAGGACCCATCGCTAATACATTTCCACATTGAGACGCGACTTGTTGTTTTTCAATTGTGTCTTGTCCCATAATAATCCCACCTTTAGTCTTTTCATTTATTTTAAAAGGTAGAACTAATATTCTCCAACCTGTAGGTTGTGGAAGCTTTGATGATTCTTTGGTAACTGTTTTTGATTTTTTTACACCGACAAGATCAGTCTTGGGAAGAGTGATCTTCGGGGTTGATTTTAATAACGTTTCCATCTTCATTTGGCTCCTTGTTTTTTAGCAGGTTAGAGATTTCCTGTAAAATATAATGATACGTTCGTATCTGTCCTAACATATATTGATATTTGTCAAAATTGTCAACACCCGCGATCATACCATTCACAACGTCATCACGTCTGAGTTCGACTAACTTCTTTAATTTAAATAATAATTGGACTCCGTCCATAATGCTTTCTTAAATTGTTAGACTCTTCCACCTTTCATGAAAGCTCTACCTAAGCCATGAGTAGCTGCTCCACCTCTTTTAGCTGGAGTTCTTACTTCTACACCGCCGCTAGGATAACCAAATCTATTGTTTCCTAAGACCGGTGAATAGCCACCTACGTGACTCATACTGCCACCATCGGCAGCTGATTTTCTATTCATTTTTCTAAATGTTTTAGCGAGATTATATCTTTTAGAACCTTTAGGACATGTCTTGCTTCCAAACTTCTTGCCTGTGCAAGGTTTGTCCTTACGCATGTTCTTGGTTGCTTCTTGTATCCACTTATCGTCTGACATTATTTTTTCCCACCATTTCTAAATATTTGTGTTCCCTTTATACCAAAAACGCTGGCAACTACAAGGATCCATAAATTTGTGAACCATTTTGGGAGATTCGAAAAGTACTCAAAAAAGATCTCTATCTTCCTCATAGCCTCCGGATCCTCTGTCCACACCGACCAAGCGAGCACAATTATGGGGAGTGTAAGTATCGCAAGAACGATCTCGTCCTTGTAATCTGCTTGACGGGCTTCTAAAAGTTTGCCCTGGTAAGTTTCCTCACCTCGGGCCATTTTTTCTGCATGCATCAATTGTGCATCAGACATAGCCATTTTTGTACGCTGTCTATTAGCGTAGATTTTACTTCCAGCTTGTAATGCAATTTTTGCTAAGCCGAACCAGGCCATATTAGTACCAAGTTGCTTTAACTGGTTTTCTAGTTTTTGTACCTTTAACAGTTACTTCTTGAGATTCATGAATATCCGGTGGTGTAATTTCTTTAGCTTCAGCATAACCACTTTTATTACTCCATGGATCCTTAGTAATTTTTGGTTCTTTAACAAAACCAGATCCTTTTTTCCAATCGTCAGACATTATTTTGCAACTCCCATTCCTTTGTTACCTTTGATAATACCGCCGCCTTTGTATCCTTTGTTAAGTTCAGATACGACTCTTTTCTTTTCAGCTCTACGATTAGGGTTAGATTTTTCAGCATCAATTCTACCAACTTCTTCTAAAAGATTTTCTCTTCCAGTGTTGTATCCTTTGGCAGCTTTAATACGACCACCTTTTTTGTAAGCAGCTCTAGCGTTAGGATAAGTTGCTGCTCTACCTGTTCCTTTAAGTTCTGAGCCTGGCATTATTTATCCATCGTTCCGACAGCAGAATAAGCTCTTTTACCCATAGCTTTTTCCATGCCTTTAGATTCATCTCTTCTAGCTTTAAAGCTTTGAGACTTAGTAGACTCTGCACCATCTCTAGCACCTAGAGATTCATCAAGTCTGTCGTCGTAACCTTGTTTCTTACTTCCCTTTGAATAAGGGAAACGAGGTTTATAAGGTCTTGATCCAAAATCATTTCTCATAATTTGTTCTCCTAGCTATTTTTTACTCTAAATAATCCAGCAAGTCCACCCTTATTTGCTAGAAAATACTTCTGTTTATAATTGTCCAAATAGGCTTGTCTTTTCTTTTGCTGTTCTAAATACCAGAGATAAGATGCTTGTTGCATCTTCAAATATTCCTCCTCTTTAGCCGTTTGGGCCTTTGTTTTATTAACAGTTTCAATGTCTTCTATTTTAATACTGGCTCCATCTCCATTCGGACCATCATCCCCAGGAGTTTTAATTTTCATCTTAGCTAATAACTCAATTTTTTCAGGATGGTCGTCAGGTAGGGATGCTAGTAATTTTTGATTATCCGAAGTTAGTTTGTTTTTAAGATTAGATATATCAAATTCCATCTTTCCTAACTTAATTTTTTCATTATCCCAAGCTGTTTTAACATTTTTAGCTGTCTTAAAATTCTGATAAAGTTTGGCTACTTTCATTATATCTTTACCAAACAACCCTGCTCCTGCACCTCCAGTTGCTACCGCTACAATACCTTTTAGAATGTTTCCCATTAAAGTATTTTGTTTAGGTTTTCTGAAACCAAGTCCAACTTCTAAACTATGACGTTCTTTTTTAGTAAGATTAGGATCATATTTTAATTTTGTAAGTGCATTTCGTTTATCTATTTCGAGTTGTTCTTCTAGATCTTCTGTCCCTTTATATTTTTCTTGTATATTCCAATTTACATAAGATTCAGCTTTATCATCATCTTGAGAATCATCGGGTGTGGGTGAAGAAGTTAAACTGGCAATCGAATCCGGTGTGCCATAAGCTTCACCTTCATAATCATGACCTCCTCCAGTATTAGAACCTTGATTAGCTGTATGTGAAGTTCCTGGCGAAGCACCAGCATCATCCCATGGTGGATAAGCTGGTATTCCTTCAGGTGTCATAACTTTTCTTCCACCTAAATGTTGTAATGTTTGAGCTTCGCTAGGAGTAATGTAAGATAATTGATGCGGTTGCCCATCAATAATTTTTCCTCCTTCAGCCAAACCTAACACACCAGCTTGATGAGCAGGAGTTCCACCTCCACTAAATGTTCTTCTAATGGTTACATAAAAATTTTTAAACTCCTCATCACTCTCGATTTTGCCATAAAGAGTGTCAAGATCAACACCTAACATATAAGCTATTTGTTTATCCTTCTGAGTATCTTTCATTACCGTGGTACCATCTTTGGTAACATCAACCTTATCTAAAAAATTTTTAAAATCTACACCGATTTCAACAGGACCTATGTTTGTAGTTGTATCAACTCCATAAGATATATTTTTATCTTTTATATTATATCCCTCTCCTAAATCTGTTTCTGTCCAAGATCCTGATGCTCCAGGTTCAAAGGTAATATTATATTTATCACTTCCTAGCGTAATTCCATTTGAACCACTATTAAAACCAATTCTTCCACCTGTCATAAATCCCGCAATCCCTCCTAGGCCGTATTTCTTTTCCCACTTGTTTGCAATGTCCGGATGATTTGCATGAAGATATCTTCTTTGTTTTTCAGATTGGAAAGGCATTAGCTACGAGGTCCTTTCAGCGTTTTAACGTCCTTTCGTTTCATAACATCAGAACGCATTTTTGCACGATTAGACATCGCTTGCTTTTCTAAAGAAGTTTCAGCTCTTAAGTTAGCTAACTCTTCGTTTTGTTCCATCTTCTCTTCTTGTATATTTTGATTCATCATTGCCTTCATACGATCAAGCGCAATTCTGTTTTTATCTTCTTCCATTTTTCTCATATTGTCTTGAGCTTTAAGATCGAGTTCTCTCGCTCTCAGTTTAGCAATAGGATCATTATCAAATTGAGAAGTAATTTTCTTTTCTTCTACTAAGAACTCTTCCATCATCTCTGCAATCAATTGAGCTTTACGTGCTTCAATCTTTAATTGAAGACTTTGAACCTCAGCTTGAATTTGAGGATCAGGTTGAGCTTGTGGATTCTGATTCATCATTTGTTGAATCTGTTGAACCTTTTGAATGTCATCTCTGAACTCTAAATCTACTTGTTCTTGAGCCATCATTGAAATGTGTTCAAAAATATTTTTCTCTAAAGCCGCAATCACCATCGGATTGTTTCGGGCCATGTTCGTTGCCATAAAAGCAATGTGTGCCGTAATGTGAGCTCTATGCTCTTGTCCGGTAAACGCTTGGAAAGGTTTACCTCCAATCGCATCGATATGTTCGATCGCTGGATTTTTTGGAGCCGGCGGTGGAGGTGGTGGTAAAATCTGATCAATGTTCTTCACCCCAATCGCTGTGTACATGTCACGATATGCTTCATATAAATTATGCATCTGTGGATTCGAAGATGCGAGTTGTAATTCTGTTTGTGCCGTTGCAATTCGTTGAGTCTGTGAAAAGATATTCGGATCGGCAACCGGCATAATATCAATCTTGTCATCAAAATCTGCTTGTTTAATTTCTTTTTGATCTCCAATAACATCATAAGGATAAACCGGTGGTAAGTACGTTGAAAAGACATCAGACAATAAAGCAAACTCTTGTTTCAAAGCTGCATAGAGTCTTTTGTGAATTGCACTCATCACTCTTGAGCCTCTTTCAAGTAAAGCCACTGTTGTTCCCACTGCGGCTTGTTGATTTCCATCACCCACTTGCATATCAGCAATGGCTGCAAATCTTTGACCGGCCCCTACAACAATCGTCATTAATTGTAATAAGGTTTGAGACGGTTCTTTATAAGGAAGCGGCATAAATGCATCCTTAAGATTACCGCCTGGAGCGTCGACATCACGCCACTCTCCAGGCTGTAACGAGACGGCATCGTTTTGTACACGAATGCCTCTCTGTTTAAACCCGGCAGGTAAGTTGGAGAGCGTACCTGCATCTAGTAATTGACGGAGAGCGGACGTGGCCGTTCGACTCAAACCGCCGATCATATGAATTAATCCAAAGCCATAGAATCCAAGACCTGGCAGAAATCGAAAATGCACAAAGTACTGAATCTTATTTTTCAACGGATCATCGAGTTTAAAATTTCTTCTAATCGCTAAAACTTTTCTTGTCGAGTTTTCAATGGTGACAATATAAGGAATTTTAATTCCTGTAGGCTGACCATCTTGACCTTTATCTTCAAAGCCTTCTAAATCTAAATCAACATGACATTCGATTAAGGTAAACACTTTTTCATTTTGTGTTTTACGAATCCCTTCGAGTTCACGTTCTTTTTTCTTTAACTCTGACTCTTCATTATAAGGGGTATTAAGTTTGATATCTTTATAGAATCCTGAGACCTGTTGTTTTCTTAAATCATTCTCAGAAGTTTTAATCACATGACAAATGGCTTCCGCATCCTCTAATGAGGTAGCAGAATACGGAACCACTAAGTCATCAGCCTGGACAAACTTTGAAACCGCTCGTCCAAGTAAATCGTCATAATAAACTTTTTTAAATGTGGATCCTGCTAAAGGCAGGTAAAATAACATTTGATCAAACTCGGAGTCATATTCTTTCATGACATTACAAATCTGATAGTTCATGAAATCCTTGACCCTTGTCGCTTGATCCTGTTTTTGTCTTGTAATCTTTCCTAAAATCTGTGCTCGTACCGGTCCGCCTGCAGGTAATAATTCTTTATAGGCTCCTGCTTGAAACTGCGTTACGGCTTCTGCAAGTACTGGATGCGTTGCGCCTGATGCGCCTTGAAAGGGTTGGGTTCTGTCTTTATATTGAAATCCTAAAAGGTCTAAACCTTTGGTATACGAATCTGCCCATTGTCTTCTGGATTGTCTGTACTCTTCGTAGTTCGACCAAAGTTGTGATCCTAAAGAATCTAAAACTTGATCGGGTAAAAGCTCTGCTAAGTTTGTGTAATGATCTTGACCGCCCGGTTGATTCATTGCTCCGGGTTCAAAAGAAACATCTACACTTCCATCTTGATTCTCAACCACTTCAGGTTGAGAAGGACCAGACGCTTGAGCCTCAGCGGCTATTTCCAGTTGCTGTTGTTGCGAAGGGATATTTACCGTCTGCTTTACATTCGGTAAAGTCTTATCGATTGCTGCCATTTTTTTTCTCCAATTTAATAGGTTTACCTTGTTTTGAATCTTTAATCAAGGCTCTAGGCTCAGGGCCTTTAACAGGGGGAATTTGGCTCCATTTTACATGCTTCATATTTTTGGTTAACGTCGGGTTCATTTGATTAAACTCGCTATGCCACCCATAAAGTAACTATCAACAGGTGCAGGTTTTTTGGCTTTTTGTTTTTCAAGATCTAAAAATTCCGGTAAATTAGATTTATATTGATCCTTTGTAATTCCATATTCTTTTTCAAAGAAATCATCGCTTGCAAATCGCCAATGATAATCTTTAATCATATTACTTGGAAGCGTAGTAATCTGATCGTCTTTCATTTTTAAATCTCCTTTGTCATCCCTAAAGATATTAGGCTGAGATTCTTCTGCTACATATTTTGCTCCAAACATAGCTGTCCCTATACCTGAGGCTCTTGATATAATAGGCATTAAATTTGTTGGAATTAATCCTCTTTTAGCAGCATTAATAATTCTTCTTTTAATAGGATCAGCACTTTTATCTTGCCAATTATATCTTTTCATTATCGAATTCCAAAACGATGGAATAAGAAGATTTGCAGCCGATGTAGGATCTGGTGGTTCCCCAGTTATAGCTGTGTATAATCCGATAAGCGGAGTCATCCAAGGACCGACCGCACGGTCTACTCCTCTTAAAGTTTTCAGACTAAGTCTAGCTTTGTTTAAAGCTACGTCTCCACCGACTACTGCAGCCGCAGACTTAAGCGGATTCTCTGTAACAGCGCTGACAACATCTCCAATGACATTAGCTTCTTGTGTCTTGCCGCTAGTCTCTAGGGTCTGGGCTTCGGCTGCTTCAGCTGAACTGATTCCATAGTCATTTAACATCTTAAGGGAAACTCCACCTGCTACCAAATAACTTATCATTTTCAATCTTCCAGGACCTTTAGGAATGTTCTTGATTTGTTGTAAGACTTTAGTAACTATTTTTTCATCAAAAGCATACTTTCCACCTTCGATGGTTTTCAGATAAGCTTGGCTGTGTTTTAAGTTTTTTGCCATCTGTGCTTTATAATCAGCAAAGTCTTTAACTTTGTACATTGGAGTTTTATCATTAACAATGACACTTCCAGTTGATCGCTCAAAATCAACGGTTAAATTATCTAGATAACCCGCACTTTGTTTATTAAATTTATTTACTAAATCTTTAATCTGTTTTTCTAGTTTAGGATTTTTTGTTTCTCTGTATTCCCTCATTAAATTGACCAAAGGATTATCAAAATTTAGCATTTTTGCATAATTAAAAGAACTCGGCATATATCTTCCTCGAAGATTATATGTTTCTGGCAGTTTATTAATCGCAGTGCTTCCTTTGGAAATTCCGTGCTCAAAATGAAATTGTTCTTGTCCTGTTGTTATTAGGGGATGTTTAACGGGTTTATCTACAAAAAGATCAGGAAATTCATTTTTTAAATCTATGTGATATTTTTTAGTTTTAGAAATATTACCAAGAGTGTTTTTTATTTTCTTTTTAGCTGCATCGCCAATATTTGGATTTTTTAATTTGTTTCGTAAATCTGCTTCAATACCCTTACTATAGGTAAAGTTTTTTTTTCTAAGTTCTTCAAAGTCTACATATTTTTCATTCAAATAAGATCTAAATAAATTGGGTTTATCCGCTGTTGCTTTTAAATGTTTTTTTGTAAATTCTCCTACTTGTCTTCGATCAGCATCACTTAAATCTTTAAAATCGTTTAAAACAACTTTGTCTAAGTTCTTAGCAAACTTTATCATCTTAGGATTTTTTTCCAACATGTTGATTAACATCATGTCTTTCACATATCTAATCTTAGATCCTGCATCACCACCTTTTAATTCAAACAAATTTTTATAATTATATCTGGCGCCTTTAGGAATTTCTCCACCTATATCTCCTGTTCTCACATAAGAACGAGCACTTGGTATATAAATATGCTTTCCAGCTTTAACAGGATCTCTTACATTTTTTTGTGCCTTTTGAACAGATTCTCTAACCAAACCTTCATATTTAGGTTTATCAAATTTTTTTATTGCGTCTTGATAGAATTTATCAACATCTGTATATCTAGACGCATTAGCTTCAATCCACTTTTCTAATTCTTTAACATGACCAACGGTCTTTACTTTTTTAGCATCTAAAATTTCTTTAGCAATTTTCGAACCTTCTAAAGCTCCTGTTTCTTTGGCCGTTAAAGCATAATGCGTAACCCCCGGTTCTACGATACCGCCGGGTTTCATGTCGATCCTGCCTCCATCTTTATGCATTGTTGCAGTTGTATGATCAAAGTCTTCTAGAATTTTAGTATTGCCCACCGACTGATCATCTAAATCCCACCAATTGCCTTCTTCCCAATTGTACGTAGGCTTCTCAGCATAGGATTTTGTAGGACTTAAGGTTTTGGCGCGAGTAGAAATTTGATCCAAGTTAAAACGTTTACCTAAGGAATCTCTTAAAGGAGAGGGATCCGCTGTAAGCTCTAACTCACCCGTTGCTGGATTTATATAAAAAGGAATACTCATTTTCTCTTCCTAAATAAATTAGCCACACCGCCGGTAGCATAGCCAGGAACATATCCCCCCTGTGCAAAGAACTTCGGCAACGTTTCTGTCCATTGTTCAATGGTCATTTTGTAAACGTCATCCCCACGAGTATAGAGATCCTGCATGACTCGTTCAATATCACTAGTGCTTGTTTGTTCGTGCATAGCGATATTATGATCTGGGTTCTTGGTTTTCTCTAAATATTTTCTAGCCACCCTAGCTTTAACAATCATATCAATATCTTTTAATTGGTATCCTTCTTTAGCTAAATCAGATGTACTCTTGGTGCTATAAAGCTCATCCCAGATCTCTAATTTTTTTAAATTTCCTACTTTATAGTTGGGATTAGACATAATAACATTTCCCTTACTATCAGTGGTATTATGCCAAACGGATTTTCCCTCATCTCTTATTTTATTCTTTTTAGGATCCCATGTATCCCACCAAGATGTTCCTTCTGAAGAAGTCAATTCTCCTGTCTTCTTATCTTTAGCGGCACTGAATCTACCTGAAAACCGACTTATTCTTACCGGGTCTCCACCATCATCTAAAAATAAAACAATAAAATTAGGATTATCAGGATCTACTGTGGGAAATTTATTTCCATATTTTTTTAAATTATTGGCTTTTATAACCTTCCTACGAGCCTGAAACAACACAGGCTGTTCTGTGTCATAGATGGCAGCAATCAAATCTTTTTTAGGACCTTCAGTAACGGTCCCTGGAATATTTGGATTGTCAGCAATCTTTCGAATACGAGTTTGAATGCCCTGAAGTCTCTTATTAATTTCACCTAAAGATAATTTACTAAAATCAAATTCTTTTCGACCTTTATTAATTAAGGTTGTCATGTTATTCTGTAAGTTAGTCTCTAAAGCTGCTTTCTCCGCTTTAGAAAGACCTCGCATAGCATTAATATCGGTCAAAAGGTTATCAATCTTTTCCATCTCCTTGGTATAAGGAGGAAGGTTCTTTTGAGTCTCATATAGTCCAGGCTTCCAATTCTTAACCGGTTCTGCGATCGTCGGTTTCCATCCTTTAAAAGAATCATCGGTTTTTTTCTTTTTAAATAATCCTTCCACCCCTTCTTTCTTGCCTAATGTCTTCTCATGATTTTTTAAAATATTTTTATTGGACTCAAAGATGGTTTTCTGTTTACCATCCAATTGTAATTTTTTGTTTTTAAGTAGATCATCAACTTGAGTAACGGCTTCTTTAAATTTTTTCCAGTCTTTCACAGCGTTGTGAACTTTATTCACCACTGCATTTGCAAATTTTCCCCCTTTGGGGATCATGCCTATAACATTTAAAATACTCATCTAATAATATTCCCTTACTTCTGGAGGTTTCTTGGGATCCTTGTAATCTTCTGGATGCGTAATCCATCCCCCTTGTCTAAATCGCATTAAGGCTTGAGTGGTACTATCCACCAAGTCATCATGATCACCGTATGGAAAGGAAGCACATTCTTCGATAACTTCTTGAGCGTACTCCATCTCCACTGGAGCCCAAATTCGGCCCGACTCAAAAAGAGGTGAGACCGCATTTACTCTACTATGCTTATCATTTCCTTTGCTCGGAGTAAAGTTGATAACTGGGATGCCCATGTTTCTCAATTCAAAGGCTAAAGGCAATCCTGCTGCTTTGGCTTCAATAATAACGGTATCCGGTTCCCAATATTTATAAAGATCAAGCGCCTTGCGCCTTAATTCTGGAAACTCATACCTTCCTCTTACACTGTCCACGAGGATTAAATTGTCCGGCGTATCTTCTGAAGTTGAAAACACACCCCAGGTCGTAATGGCTGAAAAGTCAGCCGTCTCTTTTTTCAAATAGGCGGTATCGTAGCTTTGAATGACATGTTTCAAGGGAGGCATCTTCGGAGACGTCCATTTCTTCCACCACTCTCGTTTAATGAGTGCCCCTTCTTCAGACGTTGGATTCTGCATATACTGAGAATTCCACTTCGGTAAAGCAACCGATGCCTTGACACTTAAGAGCTGTTCCAAGTCCCAATACTCTGGCCACACGGGTTTACCCGATGGCAAGATAGCAGGAAACTCAACCACCTCCCACTGATCGGCTTTGGGTTCTTTTTGAGCGGCTTGTAAAATGCCGGTTAGATCTCGTGTATTCCATCTCGTCATAACGAGAACAATTCTTCCTCCGGGTTGAAGTCTTTGTCGTGGTCCAGCCGTATACCATTCATACGCTCGTTCCATTGCGGTCTTGGACATGGCATCTTGTTCAGAATGCGGGTCATCAATAATCAATAGGTCTGCACCTCTTCCCGTCACAGCACCTTCGACTCCTACAGCAAAATACTCGCCTCCCTGATCAGTCTCCCAGCGACCAGCGGCTTTGCTGTCTTCCATGAGTCTAGTTACAAAAACTTTTTTATATTCTTCTGTATCCATTAAGTGTTTAGCTTTACGTCCGAAACGTA
>Ga0208299_1001898_pt1 | contig 14845 bp, 15 predicted proteins | sample 15_taG_FD_184089 | JGI IMG/M metagenome (GOLD analysis project Ga0208299, IMG submission 184089) | Marine viral communities from the Subarctic Pacific Ocean - 15_ETSP_OMZ_AT15312 metaG (SPAdes) (version 2) | ecosystem: Environmental > Aquatic > Marine > Oceanic | place: Pacific Ocean | collected...
TGAATTATCAGCTGAAGGTGATAAACTTATCAGAGTTAGTTACTCATTTTAACATTAACCAAATACAATAGGAGAGAAAATCATGATTAACTTAAAAAGTGCATTTTCATCAATTGGTGAGTTCGTTGGCGGTTTAGTAGAACTGCTTGCATCTCTAGCTGCTCTTGGCATCGTGACTGAAGTAATATTCGGAACAGGTGTTTGGGGTATGAATGTTGTTGGTAACTTAGTTGCTATTATAACATTGTTCGGAGATAACGGTTTCGCTGGTTTACTGGCACTTCTTGTTCTTGTCGGATTGTGGAATAAGAAGTAAAAGTTATGTAACACTTTGGTAGGTGTTATAGAAAATTAAGGGGAGAGATTAATTCTTTCCCCTGTTTTTCATTATATATATGATATTTATTATTGAAGGAAGTTTTCAACAATAAATAACGGAGAAGTTATAATGTCAAAACAATCAACTTCTAAAAAGGTTACTCCTACCAAACACGATGTTAAAAATCGTCGCCAAGCATTAAAAGAACTCAAAAATAAAGATTGGACAATTCAATTCCGAAATCGTAACCAGAAACGATTTTATGATATGATTGAAAAGAAAGATATAACTTTCTGTACAGGTCCTGCAGGATGTGGAAAGACTTATCTATCTGTTCATTATGCTTTAAAGGCTTTAGCTGATAAAGATACACCATATGATGGAATAGTAATTGTTAAACCTTTAGTTGAGGCAGAAGGTGAGAAACTTGGATTTTTACCAGGTGATATAGAAGAAAAGACAGAACCTTTTATGATGTCTTTTTACTATAACATGGAACAATTAATTGGAAAACATATTCTTGGTATTTTGAGGCAAGAAGAAATTGTTAAAGTTATTCCAATGGCTTATATGAGAGGATTGACTTTATCTAATAAAATCGTAATATTAGATGAAACTCAAAATGCAACTCCTGCTCAGATTAAGATGTTTCTAACAAGACTTGGTTTAAATTCTAAATACATCATCGCAGGTGACTTGGAACAAACTGATAAACGAGGTGTAAATGGGTTAGATGATTCAATCAGAAGATTCGCTGGAATCAGAGGTGTTGGTTTATCTATGTTTACTACTAAAGATATTGTTAGGCATAAGTTAATATCAAAATTGTTAGCTCGTTATGAGAATAAATTTGATTTAACAGATGTTGATGCTGAAATAACTATATCAAAATGGGTAAATATGGAAGAGGCAAAATTACCTGCAGACGGATCCTTGGATACTCAATATAATTTACAAATAAAATAAAAAGCCTTGACTCACGCATTAAAAGTGTAGTATATTATTTATACAATTATAAATTGGAGTGATATTATTAACAAAAATCAATTAATAACTATAGCGTTACTTTTTGTATTGCAAATATTCGTATGGTTTCAACTCAACGGACAATTAATCTGGAAATGGTCTAAAGAGAATCCATTCATTATTTGTATTTTAGGTATCCCTATAACATATGGTTTTTGGTTAACAACTAAATATGGTTATGTTGGTTTTGGCAATATATGGTCTGTTAGATTATTAGGCTTTGCTACGGGTATGCTCACTTTTCCGTTCATAACATATTGGATGTTAGGAGAAAGTATAACTTTAAAAACTGCTATATCAATATTATTATCTATTTGTATAATGATATTACAATTTATATAATATAATAATAATATAATAAATAATTAAATTATAAATTAGGAGAAATATGAACTCTGAAAAACTTTTAGATAACTGGAATAAATTAACTCAGATAATTGAATCTACATTTTCAGGAGAAAGAAAAACTAAATTACTTAAAATGTATGAACACTTTAAAGATAGGATGATGTTTGCTCCAGCCTCTGGTCAACAACATTTTCATTTATGTGAACCAGGTGGTTATGTTCAACATATTTTAAACATCGTTAAGTATTCAAAATTATTTTATCAGATTTGGAAAGATAATGATGCATATGTTGATGATTATACAGAAGAAGAATTAATTTTTGCGGCGTTACATCACGATTTAGGTAAAGTGGGTGATTTAGAAAATGATAATTACATTCCTAATTCATCAGAATGGCATCGTATAAATCAAGGTAAGATTTATGTTAGTAATCCTGATATTCAATATATGTCGCCACCAGATAGAGGTATCTGGATTTTAAGTCAATTTGATATAAAATTTTCTATTAATGAAATGTTAGGTATTAAATTAGCTGATGGAATGTATGATGAGGGTAATATACCTTATTTAAAATCATACAATCCAGAGAAAAAATTAAAATCTAATATGCATCACATTATACATCAAGCTGATATGACAACTACTCGAATTGAATATGAGCAGTGGTTACATAGAAATGATGAATCAGTAATGAAAGTAGATAGTCCTAAAAAGAAAAAAGTTGATGTTGACGAATTAAAATCAGAATTTGATAAGTTGTTTGTATGATTTGGATTTTAATAATATTAGTTTTAATAAATATTTTTAGTGCAGTTGTAATATATTACGCATTAAATAAAATAAATCAATATGAAAATTTCATATTACAATTTTCTCAAATAATACAATTTGCGTCGGAAAAGATGAAACAAGTAGATTATTCAGGTCACTATGAATCTGATGATGAAACAGGTTTCTTTTTTGAACAATTAAAACAATTACAACTTATTATGAATAAATTATTTAATACACCAGAGGAGAATACAGATGCCGAGAAAAAAGAAAAGTAAAATATATTTTGGTATGGATGTACAAGATGCTATTGTTAGATACAATACATCAGAGAATGATAGCATAAGAAATAAAATTTATCAGAATGAAATACACAAAGCGTTTGACAAGTTGGCTGAAAATATTATTAATACATTTAAATTCAGTTATTTTGATTATGGATTTGAAGATGTCAAATGTGAAGTAGTAGCATTTCTTGTTATGAACATACATAAGTATGACCATACAAAAGGTTCAAAAGCATTTAGTTATTTTTCAGTAGTTGCTAAGAATTATTTGATATTACACAACAATAATAATTATAAGAAATATAAATCTCATTATAAGTTAGATATATTAGATAAAGAAAAGTATATAGACGACACTTCAAAAACACGCTTTAAAGATATAACTAACGATGTTATAAAATATTTTGAAAAAAATATCAGCAGTATTTTTAATAATAAAAAAGATATTCAGATAAGTTATGCTTTACTTGAAATATTTAAAAATAGAGAAGATATAGAAAATTATAATAAGAAATTTATTTACTTATTAATAAGAGAAATGACAGATGTTAAAACTTCTCAAATAACAAAGGTAGTGAAAATATTTAAACAGCATTATTTGAAAATATTAAATAATTATGATGAATATACATTGAATCCACCAGAAGGTAAGTTTTTTTAATATACCAATCTTAAACCCTGATTTTTTAATCAGGGTTTTTTGTTTGAAGAATTTTTATAATTTATATTTATATATGACTATAAAATTATATACGGAGAACAATATGTCTGAATCAATATTTGAAGGAAAAACATTTGAAGATTTATCGAAGGATATATATGATAACTCTTCCAAAAAAAGAAAACAAATAGAAATTTTAATAAAAGAAATGAATAAAATGATAACAACGATTGATGATGTCATTTTATTAGCACCTATCATAAAAGAGTATTTAGAAGTCGGTGTAAAAAATGATGAGCAATTAGTTAAGTTAGCAAGTATTGTACAGCGGATATTAACAAAATCCACAGGAAAGGATGATGATTCATTAGTATTATCAGATTCAGAAAAACAAGAATTGATAGATACTTTACAAGAAACAGCAAATGATATACAGAGTTTTAATGATAAACAAATAAATGTGAGTAATTAATGAGTTCGAGATATGTTTATAACACAGATATTGAAACACAACCAGGACTTTTTAGTGGAACAACACAACCTGTCTGGTTACAATTTGTCCCAGGATTAGTTCATTATGTGTTTACAAGTAAAGAAACAGCGGGATTTTATAAAGAATCTTTAGTCAATTCAATTGAAGCGTATGCTCATTACGAATCTACTACTCAAAATAAATCAATGAGTACAGAAACTTATAAACCTCTTTTAAGGGGTTTCGTTGATGTCCCGATTATTGGTGACCAAGTTTTATTAACAACGATAGGTGGCCAAAATTATTATCTCGGCCCTGTGAATACAATCAATTCGCCAAATTTTAATATAGATCATTTACACACCCAAAAACAAACTTTGTCATCTTTTGAATTAGAATATAATTCTACAACAGATTTTTTCGATGAAAGTGGGGTATCGAGAATATTTCCTCTAACTAAAGTAGAACGATTAAATAAATTATATTCTAATAAAGATTTAGACGGAGATGGGACTGATATCGAGGTATCTGGTGATATGATGATAGAAGGTAGATTTGCTAATTCTATAAGAGTAGGCGCGCGTGATGGTAATCCGTTGATGATAATTCAAAACAATAGGGATAAATTAAAATCTACTGAAACTACAAATGAGGGTAGTGTTATTTCATTATTATCCAAAGGATCAATCAGAGCTCATTTTGAAAACGATTTTCGTTTATTTAAAAATCGTATTGAACCTTTTGAATTTAATCTAAGTTCCGACACATCGATAAATGAAGAAACACCAAGAACTATGATTTCTGGTGAAGAATATAATTATGAGTACGGAACAGACCAAGACCAAATATTAATGCGTTCAGAAAGAATTACAATAGATAGTAGAACTGATAGTATATTTTTATCGAGTTTCAAACATACTTATATAGGATGTGGAGAATCTTTAATAATAAAAACTAATAATCAAACAGAAATTGATAGCGAAACTATTTATTTAGGGAAACAAGTTGAAGAACCAGAACCAGTAGTAAAAGGTCAACAATTAAAAATAGTATTAGAATCTATGCTATCATTGTTAGAAGGTATGCAATTTATATGTACTGGAGCGATAGCGCCGGTGATGATTAATAATATGCCAGTCACAGGGCATTTAGAAATTGCAGATGTTAGAAATGATTTAGAGAAAATATTGTCAAATAAAGTTTATTTAGAATCTTAGGAGTTAAATATGAAATCAAATAAGTTAAAGTTATTTATAAGAAAAATAGTAAGAGAAGAAGTAGCGATGGCTATACACGAGGTAATTACTGAATTGAAACAGCCAGCACTATCATCAACTCAACCAAAAAAACAAGTAAAAAAGAAAATAGTTGAAAAAAAACATTATTCATCTAATTCAGTTTTGAATGATGTGTTGAATGAAACAGCACAGACAACTGATTGGCAAACAATGGGAGATGGTGTCTATGATTCAAGTAGAATAGAAGAAGTAGCACAACATTCATATAATGAACAGCCTCAAGAACAACAAACTGGTATGAATCAATTTTTGAATAAAGATTATTCAGAAGTATTAAAAAAATCTTATGAAAAGTCAGGCAAACAATAGTGGGTACATTAGCTAAAAAAATAGAACAATCTTATTTAGATGTAGTTGGAGCTGAAAAAAACCCAAAAACAGCGAAGTTCGCTGAGGAAATGGAAGCACATATCGCAGAGTTTATTACAAAACAACCTTTAACTATAAAGAAAATGAAAGCGAGGGGAAATATAGAAAAACTAACAACTACTGAAGAAATACCAGTAGATGTGCCAGTAGATACATTATTTTCTACTCATAAACCTCAAATAGATTTAGTTAAAAAATTATTAAAATTAGTAACTGAATTAGAAAATATATTTAAAGGGTTGAATAAAAATTTAGAATCCTTTGGTGTTAAAATACCAATTCCTCCAGCTATACCAGAATTATCAAAAGCAGGAAAAAAACTTGAAAAAGCTATAAAATCTGTAGCTAAAGTTGTAGAAAAAGGCGGCGCAATTAGAAGTAAAATGAATTTAGACAAAGAAGGTGGTGATGGTGGTATCATGGAATCAAGAATATACACTTATGTTGGAGAAGAATCCCCGAGTGGTGAATCGAATATAGACGAATCCTTAGTTACTTTAGATAAAACAAAAATTGAATTGGAATATTAATAAATGGCTATATTTGATACAACAAAACAATTAATCGATGATGAAAATAGTAGAGTATTTTTAGGTATTGATTTACCGATAAGAAAATCAGAAGGTCCCGAAGGATATTTTGCATCAACTTCAACGACTATTGGGAGTATTAAAAATGATTTGTTATGTTTACTACAAACTAAAAAAGGTGAAAGATTATTTCAACCAAACTTGGGGTTGGGTTTGGATAGATTTTTATTTGAAAATATTACAGAAGAAACAAAAATTAATATTAAAAATGATATAATTGATACGATAAAAACTTTTTTACCATTCGTAAATATAATTCAATTAGAAGTAAATGATTCTAATAGGAATACTTTAAATATTGTTTGTAAATTTAGTTTTAATAACAACCCTAATATTTTTGAAACAATAGATTTCACAATAGGAGAATAAGATGCCTTATTCAGAAAATAGCAATTTAAACACAAATGTTAATTATTTAAATAAAGATTTCGCTTCCTTAAAAAATACTTTAATAAATTACGCCAAAGCTTATTTTCCAGATACACATAAAGATTTTAATGAAACATCACCGGGTATGATGTTAATCGAAATGTCAGCATATGTCGGTGATGTTTTGAGTTATTACATTGACCAGCAATATAGAGAAATGTTGTTACCATTAGCGAAAGAACGAAGGAATGTAGTAAACATTGCAAAAATGTTAGGGTATAAAGTAAAACCTACAACACCAGCATTCACAGATATTTCTATAACACAAACTGTGGGAGTAATTGAAGAAGGTAATGTTAGAAAACCAGATTATTCAAATGCGTTAATTATTAATAAAGGTGTAAGTTTAAAAGGTTCAACTAACACAAATGTAATATTTGAAACATTAGATATTATAGATTTTTCAGTTAGCAGTTCTTCTGACCCAACACCGAAAGTTAATAATACTAATGATATTAGTCAAGTTACTGAATATCTTTTAACAAGAAAAGTAAGAGCGGTATCAGGTGAAACTAAAACATCCTCATTCACAATAGGAAGACCAGAAAAGTTTTTAAAATTAACATTACCAGAAACAAATGTTATTGAGATTTTATCTGTTTACGATAATATAACAAGTGATATAAATCCTAGCGGTAATAGATACTATGAAGTAGATTTTTTATCACAAGATAAAGTACCTATTGAAACACATTACTTAGATGGAGATAGAGCTACCGCGTATTCTACTATAGCTACAGGTGCTGATAATATAGTTGGATTAGCAACAGCGGCACCATACAAATTAGAATATATAGATGCTCCAAAAAGATTTACAACTGAAATAAATGATGATAATACAATTAGTTTGGTTTTTGGTAATGGAATATTAAGAAGTAAAGTAGATGACAGGACAGATATTTTAGATTTAGATGCAGCGGGTGTTATATTACCAGGAGATCCTGCTGAAGTTGTTCCTACTGCTTTAAATCCTTTTTTAACATCTGATAAAACAACATTGGGAGAAGCGCCATCAAATGTTTCGTTAACTATTTCTTATAGAATTGGTGGGGGGATTGACGCTAATGTCGCATCTGGTGAGTTAATCGATTATTCTGGTACTGAAGTTCTCAATCCAGGGGCGGGCACTATTAGTAGTAGGAATGTATCGTTTACTAATGTAAATTCAGCTAGAGGCGGAACAGATGGAGAAACGATAGAGGAAATTAGAAATAATGCATCAGCATTTTTTGCTACACAAAACAGATGTGTTACTGAACAAGATTATACAGCGAGAGTAAAGAATTTACCTGCTAAATTTGGATACATTGCTAAAGCATACGCACAGAGGTCTGATACTTTATTTGCCTCTGATACTGGAACAGCAGCAGCTTTAGATTATGATGATTCTGGAACATTAGATAGTGGTGATTTTACTAATTTGATGACATCAATAAATGCAATATTGATAGATGGTTCTTTTGAGTCGGGCGCAGCAGGAGCATCAATACAAACTTTATTAAATCCGTTAGAACAACTTTATGGTAATTACGCAGGGAATTCTGGTAAAATACCATCGATAGATATTTATGTTTTAGGATATAACAATAGTAAACAACTTGTAGAATTTGAAGCTAATCATCCTTTATTGACAACTAATTTGCCGAATTACTTAGACCAGTTTAGAATATTAACAGATGAAATTAATATTCAAAATGGTAAAATTATACATTTTGGTGTAATATTTGATGTTGTATCTGATAGAAGAGCAAACAGAGCTGAAGTTAAAATAAATTGTATAAATAAAATTAAAAATTATTTTAAGATTGAAAAAATGACATTTAAACAACCAATATATGTCGGTGATTTAGAATATTTATTAATGGATACTGAGGGTGTTCGTTCTGTTAATAATGTAACTATAACTCAAAAATCAGATTATAGAAGTACAAATAATGCTTCATCTCCTGTTTTTACACCACCATTATATGATACAGTCTATTACAATGGCGCGTTTGCTTCAACAACAGCGGCCAATGTTCCTGGTTCTACAGGTTACGGATACAGATATGACTTTGAAACAGTTTATGCTCAATCAGGACAACAAAATATAATATTACCATCAATGACACCAGCTGTCTTTGAAATAAAAAACCCTAATTCAGATATAAAAGGAATTGTGAGATAATGCATTATTTTATAAAAGCAAATCAAGATACATACATTTCATCTGGTTCAGATATTATAACCGGTGATTCATTTACTAAACAAAATTTTGGACAAGATCAAATTTTAGAATTAAAAAAAGTTTTTTATAACGAAGGATTTTTATATCCTACAAGACTATTAATTCAATTTGATTTAACTAAATTATCTTCATCTTTAGTTAATAATGAAATTACTAACCCTGAATATTATTTAAGATTATATGAATCAGAAGGTAACAAAAATTTATCTGCAACATATAATCTAGCAGCTTATCCAGTTTCACAATCTTGGGACGAAGGTGTTGGTAAATTTGGTGACTCACCAAGAACAACAGATGGTAGTAGCTGGAAATATAGTTTCAACAGACGAGGTGATACATTTATTTCTTGGAGTAATTCAGATGGTTCAGAAGCTTTAGGGAGTAGTTATGTTACAGAATATTTCGCGACACAATCTTTTTCTTATGAATCTCCAGATGTGAATATGAATGTTACACCTATTGTTAATTTTTGGTTAGGAAAGGCATCTACTGGTATTGGTAACAACGGATTGATGTTAAGATTTAGTGGTAGTCACGAAATAGTAACAGGTTCTGAAGAAACAAAATATGGTGAGATGAAGTTCTTTTCAGCACAAACAAATACTATATTTAGTCCTAAGTTAGAAGTAAGATGGGATGACCATAAACCATGTACTGGTTCAAATACAGGTAGTTTACAAGCTTTAGATATGTCTGGAGAATCAGATAATCTATTATATATGAAAGGTTTAAGACAAGAATACAAACCTACAGAAACAGTAAAATTTAGAGTAGGTTCGCGTAAACGATATATACAAAAATCATTTACAACATCTGTTCAAACTGTTACAGGTTCTTATATAGCAGAAGGTAGTGGTAGTTATTCTATTGTTGATATAGCAAGTGGTGAAACAATAATTCCTTTTAGTGCATATACATCTATGAGTTGTGATTCAGTTTCAAATTATTTTATTCAACGACTTGATGAGTTTGAAACTAACAGAGTTTTTAAGATTTTATATAGATTAAAGTATAATGATACACAGGAACAGATATTTGATGATGATTTTGAATTTATAGTGAAGGACTAAGGTTATGGCTACATCTACAACAAGTACGGTAACTAAAGAAGCGGTTAAAACTTTTTTAAAAGATTTATTAATACAAAATTTATTATTAGATGCGGATCTCAATACAGGATTGTTATCAAATTATACTAATTATATTGATACATCAGGACAATTTGCTACAGGTACTGATGTTACAAACACACCAGTTTATTTTTCATCTAATGATTTTAATAATAATAATACGCCGAATTATAATAATTTTATTGAAGATATTACAACATGTTTTTCAACTGACATATCAGGAGAATATACAGATCCATTAGATATGTCATCTTTTGATTTTGATTTGAAATATGAAGGCAATTCACAAAATGACCAACAAATAAATGCGCAAAATTATTATATTAAAATTAATAATCTGCCTAATAGTGCAGTAGACGGAGACTCATGTTTTGGTCACACAACAACATATTATTTAAATACTCCATTAGGAACTGAAATACTTACATTAGTAGGCGGAACTCAATTACAACAAATACAGACTACACAAACTTTATTAGACCCAGCATTAGCAGCTGAAATATTAGATACAACGGTTTATGAATTATTACCTCAACAAACTACAAATCAACAGAAAGTTAATAAACTTTTCAATGATATAAATGCATTGATTCCACCAAACCTTCCCGAGTTCAGTGAATTTAATCAGATATTGAGTGAAACAGCTGCTCAATACGATGATGTTAGTGATATTGGAAAAAATCCATTGGGTAGTGTAAGTGATAATCCTCAAACTGGTTATATTACACGATTAGAGAATGAAGCAACAGATGCAAATAAAGGTAAAACTCTTGAATCGTTGAGAAACAGATTAGATGCTTATTTAAAAGATTTAGAAGAATATGTTGGGGATAGCGATGGGAGACCAGAATATGAAGAAAAATCTCCTGGGTATTTAGAGATAAGAAATTTAAATCAAGCCATTATTATAAGAAATCAAGAAGGTCAAAACATTGGTTTAGAAGAATGGGAATCAGATGGATTTACAATAACACAATGGGTTAAATTTAAAGATAAAGTAAGTGAAGGTACTTTATTTAATTATGGCAATCCTGTAAGAACGAATGGGCCACAAGGTTTTAGATTAGAAACTTTAATCGATGAAAATCAAGAAAGATATTTAAGATTAATAGTAAGAGAAACTCTGTCAGGTGGGCCTAACGGCGATCATTCAGACAGAACAATAGATTCACACTTACCATCTGCTACTACAAATAAAAATAATGGGATGTGGTTAGAGGAAGATTTTACACAATTAACAAATGTTCCAATTGATTTTGATGAATGGTATTTTATTGTAGCTTCGTACAATCCTGATGTTGATGATACTTCAACTAAACTTGATAATACACTTTATTGGACTAATAATGAAGCTGCTGGCAGTCCAACTCATTATAGTGGATTAGGTAACAAATGTAAAGTAGAAATAATTTCAAAAACCAACTTGCTCACAGCAAGAGGTTATAAAGTATAAGGGTTATGAATTATGAGCAACACATCATTCCAGTGGTCCCAAAAACAATGTTTTTATAAAATTAATGTATTACCGTCCAGTATAAATCGTAATGATTATAATATATTAGCATATAATAGTTATAATAATGTTTTATGTGGTAAAGGGGAATATTTAGTTAATGAGGGTAGTTTTTTCATCGGTGTTCAGTTAAAAGATTTTATAACAGACATAACTGAAGATTATGTAGTGGCCCCACTAGCTGGAGAGTTGTTTCTATATGATGAAGGTTATGAGGGGTATCCTCAAGATGAAAGAATCCCTAAATTTATATTACAACATAAAAACACAAGACAACAAATAACATTATTAGGTGCAGTTCCACCTGCAGGGGAAAGTGATTTAATTGAAATTTCATTGATGTTTAAAACAAAATATAATGATGTGCTACTTAATGACCTTGATGCTCCAAAAATTCTTGTAAAAAATGAAAACCCAATTGAATTATTAGACTCAACATTAGTTAAACAATTTAAAGGTGATAAAACATTATCAAAATATGAAAAAAAAATAAATGATGAAAAACTTAAAAAGAGTGTGAAGTAAATGGCTTTAAAATTCAAGATAACACTTCAACCTGGGAATAATTTAATCGGATTACCCTTCATTGACCAATATCCTAACACCCTAAAAAATACGGCCGTGTTTTGTGATTATGTACAGCAACAGCTTGGAGATGGTGCAAATGTTGTATTTATCCTAGGACAAGGTGTGGGTCTGTTTAATACAGCTGATGGTTGGTCAGGTAATCTTAATTCTCTTCAACCATCTTCTGGGTATTGGATTAATGTCGGACTCGCCGTCGGCGCCGATGATTTCGGACCAACAGAAATTGAATTTCCTGAAATAGCCAATAAAAGAACAAGTGATTTAAATGACCATTGGGAACCAGATACTGGAAATTGGCCAGTCGACGGTGGTAATAATTTAATTACTTTTGGATTAAATACAGAACATTTTGACGAAATATTCACAGAAGATATGGAGGGCGATGACAACTGCCTTGATATGGTGTGTAAGGATAACAATTCTGGTGATATAATAGATAACAACAATGATTGTGAAGATGATGATGCTGCAATAAATAGTCCATGTGCAACAAACGGGAGTTGTGTATATGAATTCGATTGTATGTATGTTTGGCAGCATGATGGCTATCATGAGTTACGGCATGAAACCGTTCAATGGGATGATGCTGATGCTGTAACAGTTTGCAATGGAACAAAATCTTCAAATACTCAAAAAGTTTTAGAATTATATGATTTGTGTTTAAGTTCCGAGGCTGATTGTACAAATGTAAACTTCATCTTAGGTCAAGGACAGGGTTTATTTAATACAACTGATGGTTGGTCTGGAAACTTAAATACAATTGAAAATAGTAAAGGTTATTGGATAAATATAAATTCTTCGGATGTAACACCCGAAGAATATTCATACTGCCCGTTACCAGAACCCGGGTGTATAGATGATGGGTATTGTGTAGCACCAACATTAAATGGAGAATATGAAGGTCTTGATCATGTATGTACTTATGATGAATCTTGTCCGTGTACTAATGAAGAAATCTATGGCGAATATACAGCGGCATCAGATTCTGGAAATGCTTTTGGACAAAATAGCATCTGTACAGATGCTAAGGCCGGCCTATTGGATTTCGATGGGGATAGTCATAACGGATGCACACCATATATAACACCAGCTAATACATATGGATATTCAGCTTGCAATTACAATACTTTTGCAATACACTATAATGGAACTTGTGTAGATAATTATGTAAGGGTATCAGAATTGGGAGTTGATTTGTGTTGTGATTATCAAGAAGTTGAATGTTGTGAAGATTCAAATCAAAATAAATTATGTGATGATGTAGATCCTACAACTTTATTAGCGTGTTTTTCTTGCCCGGAAGAAATGGATAATGGAAAGTACTGGACTGAATATTATCCAATAGACTCAGAACAATATATAGAGGAATATTATGATACACTAGGTTGTATGGATAACGGTAATTGTTCACTTGCAACTTGTGGTTATGTCAGTCCATATCCAGGTGTATCTGCTGTAAATTACTTTGCTGGCGCAACTTTAGATGATGATAGTTGTGTGTATATCGACATATCTGCAACAGACCCTGGTAGTGATTTTGCTCAAATTAATACAGCTGACGGTGATACAATCACTATAACCAAACCTGATATAACAGCTATAGGAGGTTTTGATTTTGGTGGTACTTTAAGTCAATGGGGTGATGCTTATGGTGATGGTAACAATACACGAATTTATTTTTTTTCTGATTGGGAAGGAATTCCTGAAGGTGATGATGTGTGGTTAATGAACAACGCTACAGCATATGATACATTTTATCAGATTGAAGCTGATACACAACTACAAAATAATGATTGGTTACCAGAAAGTGATGATATAACAAATATAAATTATGCACTCGGAACACATCATGCATATTTTGTAATTAGTGATTTAACTTATGGTACAATTTATACACATCATATTGAAATAGAAGTAGTGAGAAAACCTGGTTGTACAGATGATGGTAATCAAGACCAAGATTGGTGGGAAGGAGCATCATCTGACCCCTCCGAACATGAATTTAATTATAATGATATATATTTAACTCGTTTAAGTAATGGTATTATAAATTTAACAAGTAATATTTTATTTGGTAATTATACTGACAATCCAGCATGTAATTTCGATGGAACTTATGCTGAAGGCTGGCAAGAAGATGGTTCTTGCGTTCACCCAGCTGGGGAAACTACATGTTATTTAGATGATGATGGTGATGGTAATGCATATGAATCTAGGACATTAGTATTAGGGTGTACTGATACACTTGAAACGGCGATGTGCGTTACACATAGTAATAATGAACTTCCTTCTCTTGTTGAACCCACGGGTAATTATTATTTCATAAATTGTGAAAATAATAGACAACCACATATATCGTGTACAGCTCCAGGTGATGTTGTTTACATAACAACTTTTCATGATATTCGATATGAAGCAAATTATGGGTGTACTGATGGTTCAATTGAAGGTGTTGCTATAACTGAAGCAGGAGATATAACTATTCAAGGTATAAACTCTGATGTATATGGTTATTGTAGAGATGGTACTGCTGCTAATAACGATAATGAGTGTTATGATGTATCTGGAGCAGAAAATGGATACTTTAAATGTAATTATGACCCTTTTGCTGATTTAGATCCAGACCAAGCTCCAGATTTTGATGACCAAGGAGGCTGTGATGAATCATCATCTGAATACTTTGGTAGATGTTGTGTTTCTGATGTCGGGTGTGGTTGTGGAGATTTCGGTGGAATTGCTCCCGCATGCCCTGATAATTATGACCCTAATTTCGGCGGAACGAGTTTTGATGATTTTCCTGCTCAAGTAATTTATGG
>Ga0208299_1001900_pt1 | contig 14828 bp, 18 predicted proteins | sample 15_taG_FD_184089 | JGI IMG/M metagenome (GOLD analysis project Ga0208299, IMG submission 184089) | Marine viral communities from the Subarctic Pacific Ocean - 15_ETSP_OMZ_AT15312 metaG (SPAdes) (version 2) | ecosystem: Environmental > Aquatic > Marine > Oceanic | place: Pacific Ocean | collected...
AGGCACAAAAAAAGTGGCAGTCCGAAAACTGCCACTATTGCTTATCGTATGTTACTAGAACATATGAATTACACTTTTAGCGTAATATCACACGAACCTCCTGCACAAGCTACGATATCTTTATGGATTGTGTTATCCACTTCTTCGTTTAACTTGGTGTAGTCAACTTTTGAGTAAGATTCAAGGAAGTTCGACCACTGTGCTTCGTCATCATTGTTCGCAATCTGCTGATGCGGTGCTTGTTCGTAGATAGTCTTACCATCATCTGCCAATAATGAGATCCCTGTGAAGAACTCACGGTTATCGAAGATGTAATCAGCAACTTCTTCCCACTCATGAGCTTTTACGCTTACGGTGTTTGACACATTATGGTTCAACCCTACGGAAGAGTCTGGTAGAGCGGTCCCCGGAATCACCCAGTTCTGTTGAGTCTTCTTAACTATCTCCAAAAACTCAATCGCACCTACATCGTCTTTAACAATTGCACCTTTTGGGGCTTCAACACAGAATGTGATTACATCATCAGTACCATTCGCACTCCAAACTGAAGGTTCGCAACAGTTGGGGTTGTTTTCCTTGAAATGCATGTAAACTGGGTCAGTCACATTCGCCTGAATACGTCTAAAGTACTTCTTGTCGTATCGTGGGTGAATTCCACTAGCTGTATTCAATAGAATAGATGTTGTACCTTCAGGTTTAACGCAAGTTACACGGGCCGCCTGTGGAATACCGATCTTTTTAGCAATACGCTTGTTCATACGGATCGCAACCTTCGCCATTTGCTGTTGAAGTTTGTCGGAAAGTGCAATTTCAGGAGAATCCATCATTCCTGTAATAGAAACACCTAACAACGACTCTCTTCTACACACTTCCTCAGTGGCTTTGCCCAAATATGGGAACTCTGCGAACCCTGCTTGGCAAGTTCCAATGATAGATGCGGATTTTACTGCAATTTCAAAATCTTTCGCCGTTTTCAACATGCTTCCATTGATAGATGTAAGGTTACAGAACTGGAATCCAGAGGTCTTTTCCTCTAAAACAGTACCATCGGGCATTTTATACCCTTCTTCTAGGTATGGATTAAGTCCAATCTCTACGCAGTTATGAACCAATAGTCCATTTGCAAAAAAATTATGATTTTTTTCAGTAGTGATGTCATAAACATCTTCATTGGATTCTACCGTTATCCTTTTTATCTTAGTTCGTCTAATTTCCATATTTATTTCCTTTATTTATATATTCCTTCCACTCTTGCAATTCATTATAATACGTAGTTTGTATATATGGCGACATATCAGTAATAACAACTACATTTAAGCTATACTCTTCCATTAACAATTCTGGCTTATATGCCCTATTATCATAATATCCCTTTATCTCTACAATATGCGACAATTTACCATTATCATATATAAAAAAATCAGGACGATATGATGTTCCATCCGACAACTCGTATGTAATATTCTCAAATTTCCATGAAATATTATTTATATCCAACCATTTAGCGTAAATATATTCCCAAGTAGATCTAAGCCAAATACTATCTCCAGAGGCACTGATATAATAACCAGAAATTCCTGTTCTGGATTTATCGCCCCATTCTGGGTGGTGTTCCGTCCAATTCTTCCACGGATTATCGTCCTGTAAAGCTTTATACTGACGAAACGTTCTAGTCTTCTCTGTGGATACAGCCCTACCCACTCGCATGGGTATTCCGAATTTCTTAAAAGAACATCTCATCATTGTATAAGACATATCTAAATGTCTACCTAGAACCTTTAAACCATATCCATCTTCATATAACTTCTGAATATATGCTATTGCGTCAATTGGCTTATAAATAACATCCAACAATTCATATTTACTCTTTTTATTGCTAGGATTAGTACCTTTTAATATTTCCTTACTGTTTAAATAATACTCTCTATACTCGTTGCCATATTCATCATTAAAATTATCAATTATCAGTTCCATATATTGCTCCCTATAAATACTTACAATAGGGAGCAACCCATGTGTACTATTTTTCAGATAAATTTTGCATAGAGTTATAAAACCCCGCAATATTAAGCTCCAACAGTACATCATCTTCAGTCAATTTACCTGCTTCTATCCATCCACGATTTTCTGTATAAACTTGATGATCGGGTGTCAACTTCACATCTCGTCCATCTTCCAATTCAAGTCTAATGATATTAGCATCTTTTCGCGTCAATGCACCATCAGTGATATCTTCCCACTCACGTTCGCAGGTATCTTCATTATAGGTTAACACTTTATAATTAGAATAATCTTCAACCAATTCATCAATGCGAATTTCACCTTTATCAGTAGTCACTAGTGTGTCACCCGTTAAACAAGGGTTAGTTCCAGTGTCTTTATTGTTTACAAAGTAGAATCCCGGCTCCCCAAATTCCTTCTGAGTCTCGAAAATACGCATGAACTGTTCCTTACTTGTATCTTCACGTACTAATTTAACACTATTGTTAGATCTTGCACGTTGTGGATTCTCTTGGAACCAGTTTCCTGTCTTAGCACTCATCATATCGGCATCATCTGGACTGAATAGACAGATTGTTGCAGATCTACGTACACCACCAGACAATACAGCATCGGATGAATGCATAATGATGTCGTATGCTTCAATAGTTTTCAATCTTGGGTTCTCACGCTCAACTACACCATCTAAAATGTTACGAATCTTCTCAATAGCTCGTCTTAATGGAACATGGCCCGGTGCCTTTCCACCTGATTTAATAGGAGTACCCTGTTTTCTGATCTTCTTATAGTTGAATTCAACAGTAACGCCATCAACATAGGACTGAACCAACTCCTTAACACAATCTGACCAACCTTCGACTGAATCTTCAAGTGTAATATGCTTGACTTCAGTGAATGACGGCTTTTTAAGGGTCGGAAGTTTGTTTACGTTCTCAAATTCAACAGAAAACCCAACACCGCACCCGCAAAGTAAGAGATACATAGCTTCGGAGAAGAATTCAACACGATCAACTGGAGAATACGTGCAATTATACATACGTGCATTCTTTTCCTCAATAGGTTTACCGCCAAACTGCATTGAACGCATGGATGGAAGTACTCTTTTCTGCCTTACTTGCTCAAATGCCCATAAAATAGACTCTTCTGCGGTAGGATACTTCTTAATATGCATATCTCGCACCCTATCTACAGCTTCATTCCAAGTTTCTCTTCGTTTTTTGCGTGGAAGATACCTAGAATAGCGATTCATAAAGATATATTCACTCATTGTATCATTATCTGTCGCTATTTTACGTATATTCTTGTTTTGCTCCCTATAAAGGATGAAATTCCTTGCTTCTTCGTAATATTCAAGTGCCATGAACGATCTTTCAACGTGATCATTGATTTCCTCACTTGAAATGATGGTTGTGCCACTATCTAGGATAGCATCTAGCACCTTTTCCACCATTTCATTCACCTGTTCGTCTGATACCTCGGCATCAAAGGCATCTTCAATCGCTGTTTCTAACTTACACTGGTCAAATATGACTTTTGAGCCATTCCTCTTTACTACACTGCATTCTTCAATCACTTCTTATTTTTCTCCTATACTAATCTCGTTTTAAACCATTCTGGCAATTTATCATCGTATCTTGCGATTGCAGTCAAGAACGATTTATCGAATATATATGTAGATGAATGATCTTCCAAAGATCTCGTACACCTACCGCACATTTGGATCATCTTGATCCACATTTTCATCTGATACCAATCAAAATCCCGATTGGACAACAGTTTGATCCTTTTGTCGGACATTGGAAGGTATGGAAGCTTAGTAATGATCTGAAAACGACCATGTTCGTTGTCCAATGACGTTCCAAATGCCAAACTTGGGGATACAAGCACCGTAGGTTCTGGATTATTAAAGTGTTCATACAAAATGTCTTCATTTGTTGAAAACTTATCCCTAAACAGGAACCGTTTGTCGCCCTTTACAGCGTCTTGCAATGCTTTTGTGATTTTAAAGTTATGAGTATGTATCAACCCATTATCAACTTTATGTATGTCGCTCAATTCTAACACAGAATCCATCATTTTAACCAATGATCGGTCAATATTCCTATATGTCATATCAAACTTAGCAGGGGCAGTGTAGATTGGAGACTTCTTTGGGTCAAATTCACTCTTAGCGTCAATGAACTCATATTCGTCCCTACCAATACCTAATGATTCTGCTACTTTTACGTGGTTAATGATCGTGGCCGACATCAAAACTACCTTATCGATACCCCTGAACATAATACTGCTTAATTTATTAACCTTAAGTGGGGAAATCACCACCCCATCCTTCGTTTTCTCTACAATAAACTCTGATTCATCCCAGAATCTATGCAGAAGTGTCACCTTCTGGATCATATCCCGAATAGCTTTAGCCCGATCAATGAATGCCTTGGACACATTTCTACGCATAAGTGCCTTTTTGGAAGGCATTGCGTCTTTTAGATTGATTAATAGTTCACTAATCCATAAGAATCCAGATTCACTGTCATCCATAGTCAGTTTACTATAAGGAACCTTCAAATAGTCAAGTTTTTTATACGTAACATTGAGCGTGAAGTGCTTGACAAGCGTGTCTTCCAACTCAGATGCTTCATCACATACTAAAATCTGCTTACTTCTCAACTTTGCAGGTAATGACAGGAACATACTGTAACTTAATACGGACAGATTATTCTTAATCGCATCCCCATAAGCATTAATATACTCACAATTACCTTTCATAGCACAACTCGACATTGTGCTTGGCAAATACACACACTTTGCACACCCTGCGTTCAAAATAGGATCAATATCACACTGATAATTAATCTTCCCTTTCAACGTTGAGGCTTCTGGGAACAATTCACCGTACTGATCTTGCAATTGCTTGCTAGTAGTCAATACAAACCCACCAAACTTTGGCGCAGGTTCTGCATGTTCTCCGTAGTGTGACTTTGGAGTCACCTCTACCCTCTTAAATGATTTGGGGCATGGGTCTGTCGCTAAACATGCCGTTGCCCCAATGTGCGATTTTCCTATACCAGTAGTGGCTTGCACCATAACAAACTTTAAATTGTCTGTATATAGTGCATGATCAATACGGTTTACAATTTTCTCCTGTTCACCCCTTGGAGTGCCGGGAAAATGATCCATTAAACTCATAGTATTTCCTTGTGTTAATATTTAGTGTTAAGGTTGCCGATGGTACGTCATATATTTTCAAAAATCAACTAGTATTTAAGGCTAATTTCGTCAAGCTTTTCTCTATCTATACGAATATATGTACATCTGCACATTGGGTAGTATTTTTTAAGTCGGTCATAGCCGATATAACCTCTTCCATAGCAACCTTTACAATTTTCTTTCGGTTTTTTAGTCAATGGAATCTGGTATTCATCAAAACCTTCAGTCTCATCTTCAAATACTTCATATACATCTCCAGAAAGGAGACTATAGTAGATTAATTTCGTCTTCTCACTCATTATCTTACTCTCTTTATAACTAATTCTTTGTTATATAGTTTACTCTTACCACCACCGATGGTGTTTTGGAACATTTTCATGATCCCTGCCCCATAACTACCCATATCCAATAGTTGATATGAGAATATTATGCCGTCTTCAGTCGGTTTTGTGTCAAACGGGAGGGGTATATCCACTTTTCGGTACTTATCATTGACCACTAAGTCCAGTTGAATGTAAAATTCCTTGAGCTTGAAGTTTAAGAACCGTCCTGCCTTGTACTTTTTATCCCCGATAGTCAGAATAATGTCCGACTGTAGTAATTCGAAGAAGCCTTTTTCAATGGCACGTTCCATATTATTTCCTCATAAAGGAAGTCTTCTCAAAAGAGGACATCCTTTGCAGTTTCTTATCAAAGAATAGCCAAAAGTTCTTCAGTTCCTCGTCATTAGTGACGGGAATTGCTGAAATTACATTCACACTCTCTAAATTGATCTGCCTAAACTCCTGCCACATAATATCCCATGTTACCACAAGACCTTTTTGAGCAGGATCGTATTTCAATCCAACACCCTTTGGGGGATTGAACCCAAGGGCGACTGCACCAGAGATGGAATTGAGGAGAACCTTGCTGTTAGTGCAGAGCATTCTCCTGAAATTACCATCACCCCTACGAACAAACACGACCTCACAGACGTTATCGTTCAATAGTTGGGTTAAGCTACCACCGCTGAAAGCCATTATTGATCCTTGGGAGCGAGAATACCGAATACACGTTCTTCATTAAAGAATACGATGTTTCGTTTGCTTCCATCAGCCATAGTCTGGATGTTCTTGATGCCTTTATCGTTAGGGAATGCTAATCTAGTGCCTTCCTTAATCAATGGCGATACGCCCGGTCCATGCTTAAGCACAACCGCACTTCTCCAACATGCTTTAGTCATGTTGATATTCACCCAAATCCCGTCACGCTCAATTTCCGTGCCGTCTTCACTACAATCATCGAATTCTGCCATGATGATATCGCCCAAAACTCCGATGATATCAAAATTGGTGTCAGGCATCTTTGCATCTTCATACATTTCAATCTCTGCAAGACCCTGATTTAGTACTTCTCTACCTGTTTCTTCTAATCTTTTTTCATTATCCATTACTTTTCTTGTTCTCCTAAAACGAACGCTAAACTCTCATCAATTTTGGATGAGGACTCTTCGAAGGTTGCGGAAATGTCCACACTTTCCTTCTTTTTCTTTGTATCCTTCTTCGGGACTTTGATATACTTCCCTCTGGTTGATGTTACTGGAAGAATCTCAGACATTAATTTAAAATGCTGTTCATCATCTAGTGACTTATATAAAATATTTACTGTACAGTTCAATAATTCAACATTTATGTCAGAATGCATGGACAACCAACGCTGAATCATGTATAAACTGAAGGTTTCCTTAAAATCCTCCCGTTTGAGAGATTTCCCTGATTTTTGCTTCATGATATCGTCTATTATCTTAAACATTTTCTACTCCTATTAAGTTCCATCTAAATAAAGTATCAAAAAAGTGGTTGAATTGCAAACTAAAACGATAAATAATTACAAGGAGAAATTATGAAAACATTCAAGAACAAATTTTTAGAAACCCTAGATGAAGATATTTTTAACGGAAGAAGTCCTGCTGAACTACAGAGATCAGACGATAGTGAAGCTTTTGCAGACTCAATGGAAGAGGAAGGTGGAGAAGAAGCATTTAACACCCTAGCACCAGAAGGATATGCAGAACGTCATATCGAACAAGTTAAAGGATGGCAGGGAAAGATTGCTGAATTCCTTAATTGGATGAACGGCACGGATGCATCGTTGAGAACTGAGCTAAGTGAACTTGATGACCAGTATGAAGGCGTATCCAAAGACTCTGAAAAGAAGATTGCTGATATTGCTAAAGAACTTGGCGCATTAAAAGAAATTCTAGTTGAGATCCCAAGGGAAATCAAACTGAAGACTCGTGATCAGGCTGAAGTTGACGCTGAAGCTGGAATCCAACAGCAACCAGCAACCTACTAATTTAATATCTTCATATTAAAAATAATAAGCAAGTGCTATTGATTTAGCACTTGCTTTTTTGTATACTGGGTTTAAATAATTACACAAAGGAGTTATTAGATTTATGAAAAAAGAAATGAAGTTTGATACAGACGCTAAAGATGCTATTCTTTCAGGCGTAGAGAAGTTGAGCAAAGCAGTTAAAGTCACACTCGGTCCTAAAGGAAAGAATGTGGCAATTGATATGGGTAGATCATCCCCACTTATTACTAAAGATGGTGTCACGGTAGCACAATCAGTTGCATTAGAAGATCCATTTGAAAATATGGGTGCGCAGATGGTTCGTGAAGTAGCTAGTAAGACAAATACTGTCGCTGGTGACGGAACTACCACTGCAACCGTGCTTGCAGAAGCGATTTATAAGGAAGGATTGAAGAATGTCTCTTCTGGTGTGAATCCAATGAACATTAAACGTGGTATTGATACTGCGGTTGATGCTGTTGTTACAGAATTGACCAAAATTGCTAAACCCGTTGTAACAAAAGCGGAAATTGCACAAGTTGGAACAATTTCAGCCAATGGTGAAGCAGAAATCGGTGCTATTCTCGCAGAAGCAATGGAAAGAGTGGGTGTTGATGGTGCTATTGCAGTAGATGCGGGTAGTGGCGTTGAAACTACACTATATTCTGTTGAAGGTATGCAGTTTGACCGTGGATATCTATCCGCTCACTTCATTACTGACAAAGAAAAGAGTGAAGTGGTCATGAACGACCCAATGATCTTGATCTACGAGAACAAACTTAACACAATTCAGGATTTACTTCCCGTATTACAAGCTGTTGGTAAGAAAGGTAAGCCATTGCTTATTATTGCTGACGATATCGATAGTGAGGTTCTCACTACCCTTGTGGTAAACAAACTTCGTGGAAGTTTAAACGCATGTGCTATTAAGTCGCCGGGATTTGGTGGTGATAAGAAGGCACTAATGGAAGATATGGCAGTACTTACTGGTGGTAAGGTGATCGGAACAGGTATCGGCAAGAAGCTTGAGAACATCACCCTTGATGATCTTGGTGAAGCAGGTAAGATCACTATCACTAAAGACCTAACAACCATCGTTGGTGGTAAGGGTGACACTGCTGAAGTAGAACTTCGTGCAAATCACATCCGAAACATGATGAATTCTCCAGAAGCAGGATATGATATGGAGAAACTAGGGGATCGTTTGGCTAAATTGTCTGGTGGTGTAGCATTGATCAGTGTTGGTGGAATAACTGAATCAGCAGTACGTGAAAAACACGCTCGTGTAGATGATGCACTTCATGCTACAAGGGCCGCAGTTGCAGAAGGTATAGTTCCCGGCGGTGGTACAGCATTAATCCGTTGTATTAAGGCATTGGACAATATTTCTCTTGACATGGAATCTCAGATCGGCGTTAATATCGTTAAACGTGCAATCAAGGCTCCATTAACTCAACTGGTGAACAATGCAGGTTTTGATGAAGGCTCAATAGTTGTGAACAACGTTCTTGGGCTAGAGGGCAATCAAGGATACAACGTGGCAACGGGTGAATTCGTTGACATGATTGAAGCTGGTATTATAGACCCCGTAAAGGTGACTAGATCAGCACTCCAAAATGCGTCCAGTATAGCTGGTCTGTTGTTAACGACAGATTGTATGATAGCGGTCACTGAGCTTGACCCTCCAGCACCACAACCGCAACAATAACAGATAAGCCTCACTTAGTGAGGCTTTTTTATTGACTACACATGTCGGTTTTGTTATTATAATCCACATGTATACCCCACTCCCAGATGAATATATAGAACAGCAGTTCAGAGTTTACGCAGGATACGCACGATGCAAGCCTTCGGGCGTGTTTGAAGGCGGTTGTCCTGTATGTAGAGAAGGAAAGTCTTGGGGTCATAAACGAAGACTGTTCTATATCCCAGATCATGGATCAATCCATTGTAAGAATTGCCACAAATCGTGGAACCCTACATCATGGATTATGGAAGTTTCTGGAAAATCATATCCAGATGTTATTGCCGAAGCTAAAGAATATGAATATGTGCCTGTAGAACTGCTTGAGAAGAGACAGAACTTTATAAAACCTGTCGATACTCCACTACCACGGGATGCAATCAACCTTAGTGATCGTCAGCAACTAGAATTCTATAAAAAGAATAAGATAATACGGGATTGCATCCTCTTTATGGTCAAAAGAAGACTTAATAAGGCAGTTAACCGTCCTAAAGACTTCTACATTTCATTGATTGACAAAATACATAAGAACCGTTTATGTATTCCATTCGTGGATGATACTGGTAAGATAGACTTCTACCAAACCAGATCATTTTTAGACGATCCTAAAGACCAACTACCAAAATATTTGGGTAGGGTTGGTGCTGAAAAGACTTTATTCGGAGCAGATCGTATATCAGAAGACTTAGATTACATCTTCATCTTTGAGGGACCTATTGATTCCATGTTCGTAAAGAATGGAGTTGCCGTTGCAAGTATCACATTGACTCAATTACAGCAGAATAAACTAAATGAGTTCCCATTTCATAAGAAGATTTGGGTATTGGACAACCAACATGTTGATGAAACGGCTAGAGAAGCAACTAAGAAGCTACTTGATGATGGTGAAACTGTATTTATCTGGAAAAAGGGTCTGGAAAACTTCAAAGACTTCAACGATATCTGTATACACAAAAAAATCAATGAAATCCCAACAAAATATATAGTTGATAATAGTTATACTGGAATTAAGGGGAAGTTTGAGTTAAAGAAACGTGGACTTTAATATATCCTCAATCTCATCATATTTCCAATATGGAATTCTAATTAGATTATAATTATTAGAATTTGCAAATTCATTTTTAATAATATCATGCCTAATAACTTTCAAATAAGAGACATTCCCGCCAAATCTATCAATAGGTTTAAAATGTTGAACCCCATCATATTCAATTAATAAATTAAATGATGGTATATAAAAATCGAATGGCAACGTTCGCTGATCTCGGCATTTATCATTGCGATATTGCGTCATAAAATCAAGACCAATGTTTTTTAAATAGGTACGAATTTTATACTCACCTTTAGACTCTCGACAATAAGGACATCCCGTTCCTTTTAAATGGCTATTAGGTCTTACAAAATATTCTCCATGTTCTTGACAAATAATGCAAACTTTGATTTGATTTGATTTATAATCAACCTTAGAATAATTGTATCTATCACCATGTATAGACTTGGAATTGGATATAAATTCAGCATTAGTGGGGATTGCCTTTCCTGAACATTTAGGACATCCACTACCTCGTTTATGGACACTGGGGCGTTGATAAAATTCTCCATGCGTTGGACAAACAATACACACATCGGTTTCATTATTTGTATAATTAACTTTAGAATAATCATACAAATCACCATGAACGCTCATAAATTTCAGAATATTATATTCAGTGGTTGTTCTAATATTGGGCATAAAAAATACTCCTTTGTAGCACCATGACCGCCAGATCATTACAAAGGAGTATTTCTATTTTAAAATTTAGGAATCTCAATCTGGCGGATATGGTGCTTCCTATAATTACTTAGCACACATCCAAGACTAATCACCCAAATTATTTCATTTAAACCACTGGCGTTTCAACATCAGCAACAATAACTGCATCTGGTGCTGGAATTTCCATATCATCTGCCACTTCTTCTACTGAATGTTTTGACATTAGTTCAGGATTGTCTTTAAACTTATCCAATTCAAATGAGATAGCTTTCAAAAAATTGGAATGGAAATTCCTATTACCACCTGAATGCTGTGCAAAATATTCTTCCTCTAAACGTTCCAGAAAATCACGATCTAATGCAATACCTTTAGGATAACGCTCAGTTCGTGTAATCTTTCTACTCTTACTAGAGTATTCTTCGCATAATTGATCGAATTCGTTCATGGTTACTCTCCTGCGTTAAGTGCATCAATAGCAGTAATAATTTCCTGCAATTCTGGATTGTTCATGCTACCTAGATCGTCTATACCAGTAACCTTTGCCAAATCCTGTTGGAACTTAGCACTCAATTCTTTCAACTTAGCGACATAAGCATTTGAAACATGGTCAGCGGAAGCTGAAGATCGTGCATTATCAGCTTTATCCATCTGTGCAGTTTCTTTACGGTCTACAGTACCACCAAGTTTATTGATAATACCACGCTTTCCTTTCTGCATTAAACCACCAATGCCACTTTTACCACCAGCATCACCGAATGCCTGTTTACCTGCTCGTCTAGCCTTAATTTGATCCATGAAACCTTCGTTCATTTCTTCGTAGGCTTCTCCCAATAATCTATCATCTTTATTCATTATGTTTCTCCTTAAAAATCTAACGGTTCATCTACCGCTTTAATGTGGTCTACCACTTTCTTTGATAGATCCTTGAATCCTTGACCGCCCTTCTCAAACTGATTGAAGTCTTCCTGTGACATATATAGGAATAGGGACGCTCTTGTGGATGGGCTACCAATCGCACTACTGACTTTAGCATCCGTTATCTGCAAGTTAGTTGCATATTTAAAAGTACTCATTATAATATCATGAAGCTTCATCAACGTAGTAGTATCAGCCGAACGGAAATCGAATGGCTTATCTGAAGTTGGATCTTTTACACGGTTAATAAATGTTCCCTGTTCTGGAGCAATAGCCTTTCTAGAGAATTTACCTTCCATAATTTCCTCAACAGTAACACCTTGAGGTACGTTACCACGCACAGCAGAGATCATACCATTCATAATCATAGGAACGAATTCATCTGGCTTGATGATTAGCTTATCTTTACCATTTATTGGGAACACTGATACTACTGGCATCTCATTATAAACATACTTAATAGATGGAGTCTGCTTCAAATCTTCAAATGGACTAGACTTCCAACCAGACTTAGAAGCATGATGATCTTTAACTTTCATCTTGCTTGAAATTTCCTCTTCATTAAACCCTTTACTTGCAAGTTTCATCCACTCTTCCTCGTAATAGGCTTGGTGTGCAATACGTACTGCCTCTTTCAAATCATCTTCCATCTCTTGATTGAATATCTTACTGAAATTAGTTTGATATTCTGGCTTGCCCGATCTCCAAGCATTGTCGAGTTTATCCGCTTTAATACGAACATCCAATGTGTAGTAATTATTGAAGTTGTACTTAGCGGTAGTTGGAGCCTGATTTAAATAACCCATTCTAAGACCTTTAACTCCTGCTTCCAATGCAGACTTAGCACCTTGCCCCAATTGAGGGCCACGACCACGACCAGCGTCTTCATTAAGATGTTGTACTCTTTCTTCTAGTTGCTGTCTAATATTGTTCATTATAACCTCGAATGGTCGCTATGGAAATCCTGATTGGTCATTCTATTTGATGCACCACCGTAGTTTTCATCGCCCGGCATTGGAGTATCTTTAAGTTTTTCAACTTCTTCTGGAGTTTCTGGAGCCTTAACAGCGTCCACTTCAGCAGTACTTCCTGCATTTTCTCCATATAGACCTTCAGCCATATGCTTAACGTCATTAACGTAGTTGTCTTTACCTTTCAACGTGCCTGTATATCTGGCAGGGATCTTAGCGTATACTTTCTTTAAATAATCTACAATAGTCCATGCAAATAATTCCGACATTGTGAATTCATTTCCGATATCTGGATGTTTTGGATCTACTGGGACAATGATCTTGGTGATCATTGGGATTTTAGTCTTATTGCCGACTTCGTTTGTGGTGAATGCATGAACTGCATCATCACTGGCAAAATGAGCTTCCAATGAAACCTTCATAGAGTTCCAATTATAGTCTGTGAATGCAAGCGCACCGTCTTCATTCAAAATCTTGTTATTGTAAACCGAACTAAGTTCCGAAATTAGAAACTCTCTGATGTAGGAATCATACATTCCTGCTTTAGTTCCCAACAAGGCGTTTGATAATTGCACCTTTCCTGCTGATCCACCATTAAATGCTTGTTTAATGTGGGTAGTGATCGGTTCACTCATACCCTTTCTTCTCTTAATAAGAATGGATGTGAAAATTTCTTTAAGGTTAATCGTATCTGGTTCTATCGGTTGATCTGGATCTTCGGAAAATGCCTTAATCCTCTTAACAACTGGAGGGGGACCGCTTGGCATTTTGACATACTTTGGATAGTTAATACCACCAAGCTCTTGACCACCTTCGATTTCCCAATATGGCTTTGCCACTTCGTCTAGTTGGATTTGGGAATCTCCCAAACAATCTATAATTTCATTTAATTTCATAAAAAACTCCTATTTTAATTATTTATTAAACAATAGGAGTTTTTCCAGCTTTTATTCAGATTTATTTTCTATAAAACGATATCTGGTGGTTCTTCTGTTACAATATCACCCGCAAGATCACCCATTTGCGTCAGTAACTAGGGAATCTTCTTCACCGTAAGCTACACCGTCTTTGTTGACATATAGTTTCATTAATTCCATTCGTTCCTCTGGAGAACCGAACAGTTCAATTACCGCAGGACAGTCGCCCCACTTAAAGAAAGGTCCCTCTTGTTTGAAGTATGTGCTGAAAATGGCACTGAAGATGTTATCCATCTCAACCCTAAAGTCAGGATCGGTGTCCCGAAGGTCATCTTCAACTATTTCTACATCATGACCTTCTACAATCGGAATATGGAAGATGATATCATAAAAAGATGATGCTTCTCTTGCCAAATTGATCTGTCCCATGATAAATTCATCATCAAACCCCTCAATTCCCTTTGCATTCGCCCACATAGAGTACGCCAAAGCGTCATATGGGGTTCTGTCAGTAATTACATTGTCCAATCTATGTGCGAAATCCATTACGGAGTCGCACAGATGATTTAAAACAATCGTTTGAGTCTCAGGTGTTGTTTCCTGATTGCAAGACAACCCCTTCTCCTTCAAAACATCTCTATATGACTTTTCAGGGGTTTCATACATGTCCCATCTCTCTAGAAAGTCCTTAATAACGGTTGACTTCCCAATATTTTGTGTACCAGATACACCAATTCTCATTTTAACTCCTTCAAAAATAAGGGGATCGAAAGATCCCCGTAATCTTACATTATATTTGAGGCAACATTCTTACGTCTTTCTTTAGGAATGTCATTGATCTTGTTTCTAGACCATTTACCACAATCTTTACAGCGATATCTTCCAAACTTAGAAGCATTCGTGTAGGCATACCCACGCTTAACAAGGTTTGTTGAGCTACATGCAGGACATGCTAGCTTCTTCCCGACACTATCCATATTGATATTCGG
>Ga0208299_1001902_pt1 | contig 14820 bp, 14 predicted proteins | sample 15_taG_FD_184089 | JGI IMG/M metagenome (GOLD analysis project Ga0208299, IMG submission 184089) | Marine viral communities from the Subarctic Pacific Ocean - 15_ETSP_OMZ_AT15312 metaG (SPAdes) (version 2) | ecosystem: Environmental > Aquatic > Marine > Oceanic | place: Pacific Ocean | collected...
GGCTCTTTCGTTGCTCGTTATAGACGAGGCGGCACACATTGAGGGCCTTGAAGACCTCTGGACCGGCCTCTACCCTACAATCTCAACTGGTGGACGTTGCATCGCCATTTCTACGCCAAATGGTGTCGGTGACTGGTTCCACGAAACATACGTTAATGCAGAGGCAGCAGACAATGAATTCTACCCAGTGAGACTATTCTGGGACAAACACCCAGAAAGAGATAAAGAATGGTTCGACACTGAAACAAAAAATATGAGCCAGAGACAGATCGCCCAAGAGTATGAATGCAACTTTAATACTTCAGGTGACACCGTAATCCATCCAGACGACATTGTGAGAATCAAAGCCACCGTTATGGAACCAAAATATAGAGTCGGCTTTGATAGAAACACTTGGATTTGGAAAGAACCTTCAGACAGCAACACTTATTTGCTTGTAGCAGATGTAGCCAGAGGCGACGGAATGGACTCAAGCACCTTCCACGTTTTTAATCTTGAAACGATGGAAATCGTTTGCGAGTACAAAGGCAAGCCAACTCCTGATCTATTCTCAGAAATACTGTACACCACTGGCAATGAATATAATGGAGCAATGCTTGTTGTTGAAAACAACTCTGTTGGCTTTCATGTTCTAGATAAACTAATCGAGAAGGAATACAAAAATATCTACTTCTCCAGGAAAGGAACTCATAGCTATGTAGAACAATACGCAGCGCAAGGAGATTCCTCAGTTATTCCAGGGTTCACCACGTCACAAAAAACTCGACCTTTGATTATCGCTAAGTTCGAAGAATTTATTAGAAATAAAGTATTAACTATTTATTCTACGAGATTAGCGAGTGAACTAGACACGTTCATCTGGAGAAATGGTCGCCCCGAAGCACAGCGTAACTACAATGATGATTTAGTTATGGCAGCTTCCATTGGTTGTTGGGTTAGAGATACTGCTATCATAGAAAACAAAAAAGAAATTGAGTACAAAAAGGCATTTATGAATTCAATTATTAAATCAGACACTCAGTTGAGTACAAAGATTCCAGGTATGCAAAAATCAACGATGGTAGAAAGAGCCTTTGACGAACAACAAAAAATCAAAGAAAACTTATGGATTATAAAAGGATAAAAAATGGTCGACCAAGCTAAAAACACCAAGAACTCTGAATCAGCCCTGTTTAAAAGATTAACAAGGTTATTTTCAGGCCCAATTATCAACTATCGCTCCCAAAGCACTCGTCAGCTTAGACGAAGAAGGATGGACAAATATGCCAATACCTTCAAAGATGTTATGGGGCAGAAGTTTGAAAGATACGATTATAACCCCTACAACAACTTTTCTAGTTTTGCGATGCAAACCCAAAGCCGCCTTCAAAGATATAACGACTTTGACCAAATGGAATTCACGCCAGAGATCGCCTCTGCTTTGGACATCTATTCTGATGAAATGACCACTTTTAATGTCTATAACACCATGTTATCAGTCAAGTCTTCCAACGAAGAAATTAAAGGCATCTTAAAGATCCTTTTTAATCAAGTTTTGAACATCAATTACAATTTGTTTGGCTGGGCGAGAACAATGTGTAAGTATGGCGACTTCTACTTGTACCTGGACATCGACGAAAAGCTTGGAATTAAACAAGTTATCGGTCTCCCCTCTCGCGAAGTAGAAAGAATTGAAGGCGAGGACAAACAAAATCCAAATTATGTACAATTTCAGTGGAATAGTGCCGGTATTACTTTCGAAAACTGGCAGTGCGCCCACTTTAGAATCTTAGGCAACGACAAATTTGCCCCTTATGGAACGTCTGTTCTTGATCCGGTACGCCGCATTTGGAGACAGCTTACTTTGCTTGAAGATGCAATGATGGCTTACCGCATTGTGCGGTCTCCAGAAAGAAAAGTATTTTATGTTGATGTTGGCAATATCCCTCCTAGCGAAGTCGAGCAGTTTATGCAACGATTCATGACTTCGATGAAGAGAAATCAAGTTATTGACCCAGCAAGCGGCCAAGTCGACTTACGATATAACCCAATGTCAATTGAAGAGGACTATTATGTACCTGTACGCGGAGGCGCCTCACAAACTAAAATTGATAGTATCAACGGCGGTTCATATACCGGCGACATTGACGACGTGAAATATCTAAGAGACAAGATGTTCTCTGGCTTAAAGATTCCCCAAGCTTATTTAACTTATGGTGAAGGTGCCGAAGAGAAAGGAACCCTAGCTCAAAAAGACATTCGTTTTGCCAGAACAATCGACAGACTACAAAGATGCGTTCTCGCAGAACTCGAAAAGATTGCTGCTGTCCACTTATACGTTCTGGGATTTAGAGGAGAGGATCTTTTGAAATTCCAACTTAAACTCAACAACCCATCAAAGATTGCGGAAATGCAAGAACTGGAACACTGGAAAACTAAGTTTGATGTGATGACTTCAGTTCCTGAAGGCTTCCTTAGCAAACGATGGATCGCAGAAAATATCTTTGAGCTTTCTGACGAAGAATATATTCGCAACCAACGAGAGCTTTTCTACGACAAACAAGTTGCTCAAGAGCTTGAAAACGCTGGAGCCGCACCCGAAGGCGGAATGGCCGGTGGCGGCGGCGGAGGTATGGGTGACCTCGGCGGAGATATGGGCGGAGATATGGGCGGAGACATGGGCGCTGATATGGGAGGTGAAATGGACTTAGAAAGCGCACCAGATGAAGGCGGAGCAGAAGGCGCTCCCGAAGAAGCCGGTCCCCCCGAAGGCATGATAGCCGCTCCTCCCGCCGAGGAAGCCCCAGCCGGTAAGCGTGACGACAAATGGCGCGATGCCGTGACCGGGGATACGATCACTAGAAGATCAAAAGGAAAGGCTTATTCCCCTAAGAAAAGTGATGACAGACCTCGCGGAGCTAGAAGAAGAAGCTGGAAGGCCGAAGCCTCACATGAAATGGCAAGATTGCCAAAAAGACAAGTCTTTAACCACCTCTCATCAGACGCCGCAGAATTATTAGGTCTCAATAAAGGAATCTTTGAGAATAAAAATACTAATTATGAAGATGAAGAGCGCAAACTCTTTGAAGTCAATGAAAGCGTTAAAAAATTGTTTGATGACCTGGAGCAATTAGAAGATGAATAAACATAACAAAAAAAGAAATACTGGTTTTATTTACGAGGCTTTGATTAGAGAAGTCATCAAGCAAACGATCAACGAAAGCAAGGATAAACGAGATATAGCGGTTTCCTTATTGAAAAAACACTTCAACAAGAGAAGCGTCCTCTATAAAGATCTTGTATTATATAAGACACTTGCCGAGACTAAGAATGTAAACGAAAGGTTTGCTTCAAAATTACTTAAGGAAACTCTCTCAAGCAGGTTTGGGATTGACAAGAGAGAATTGTTCAAAGAGCAAAGCCACGTTATCTCCCAGATTAACAAAAAGATTTCAAAATCAGTTTTTTCTAATTTTGTTCCATCTTATAAGTTTTTGGCAAGCATCGGTCAACTTTTTAACGATGAACTCAAACCGAAGGCTAAAGTTTTGCTAGAAGAGCAGATTATCAACAATATGATTTCTGAAGAATCTCCTAAGCCCGAGAAAGAAGTAAAGATAAACAATTCAGTCATCAATACATTTGTGAAGAGGTTCAATAAAACCTACAGCAAAACTCTTTTATCGGAGCAGAAGGATCTTCTCAATAAATATATTAAATCGTTTTCAGACGATGGCCTCGAATTTAAAATCTACTTAGATCGCGAAATTGGCAGATTAATTGAAACACTAGAAATCAATTCCAAAGACAAAGAAGTTCTAAAAGACGTCAACATGAAAGAAAAGTATGGCAAAGTTCTTGAGTTTCTTAAGAACAGTAGTAAAAGTCCCCTAAATGAGACATTTATATATAAGATCACGCAGATTCAACAATTAATAAAAGAGATCACCACCAATGATTAAACTTAAAATCGATGATCCCATAGATGCCAAACTACGACTAAAAGCCAAGAAGAATATCGCTGGAGATATTGTTATTCTTGACCATCCAGATATCGATATCATGATCTCTCCTGACGAAAATCGTGTCCTCACGTTTCCTAAAAAAGAATATGCGGATCACATTTATGCCCTCCAGTCTCGCCTGTTTGACTTCCTCACAAGAAAGGGAATCTGTAAACACGGCTCTGTTCGGGCCTCCAACGTTTTTGGTTCACTACAGGGAACAATGTTGGCCGACAAAGTAAGTCAACCAGCGGTTGATCCCACTCACATTGCCGTCTATTTGATCACCAAGTTTCTAAAAGATGAATTACATTTTGGCGACATCGTAGACGACTATCAAGATTCTTATGAAAAAGAACTCACGAAGCCACCAGACGACGAAACCACAGAACTTGGTAAAGTTCCCCACGACCCCCACAAGGGAACGAACTATTATGGCAGTTCCCCCACTGGCGGCAGCGGCAACAACGCCTATGGTATGTTCCAGGAAAAAGTAAACAAGTAAAAATGGAATTAGTTTATTTTATTTTAGCTGCGTATGGCCTTACACAAATTCTCGTTTGTGGACCAATATTCAACAAGATTCGCCCCGAGAGAACATGGCTTAATGGTTTTGGCAAGTTATTTCATTGCCCTATGTGTATGGGCTTTTGGGTTTCTATCTTTTTGTTTTGTATAAATAAATACACAGAACTATTTACATTTGAGTATAATTTAGCCAATTTACTTATTTTAGGATGCTTAGGCTCAGGCACAAGTTATCTTATAAGTGTCTTGGTCAACGACTTTGGTTTCAAAGTCCATCATAAAAAAGAAGGTGATCAAAATGTTCTTTAAAAAATGGAAGCTTCAACCAGTTCGACGCTGTTGTAGCGGATCTTATATCATGCGGAGTGAGACCGCAATCAAGGAATGACAATGAGTCAAGTTTTACTGAGAGAGTTTTTTGAATTAAAATGTGATGACCGTGGCTGCCAAGATTTATTGAATGAATCTGAGAAAAGAATGGTCACCGAAGGCTTTCTTGTGTTTCCAGCAAAGCTTCAACAAGCTGACGCGAAAAATGGCAACGGAAGAACCTATCCCCTCGACGTCCTAAGACGAGAAATCGAAAATTACCAGAAACTTGTTAAAGATAATAGAGCACTTGGCGAATGCGACCATCCTGATGATTCAGTCATCAATTTGAAGAACGCATCTCATATGGTCACAAGAATTTGGTGGGACGGTGATGACGTCATCGGAACCATTAAAGTACTACAAACACCCTCTGGCAAAATATTGCGTGGACTTTACGATAGCGGAGTAAAGTTTGGTTTTTCCTCAAGAGCGTTAGGCTCTCTCAAGGAAGGAAAAGATGACTCTGGCGATTCTGTTCAAGTTGTCCAACCAGACCTACAATTGATTTGTTTTGACGCAGTTTCTGAGCCATCTGCTCCTGGCGCTTATATGCTGGAGCCTGGAACGATTAACATCAAAATGAACGAGAGTCAAGGCATTGTCAACGGGCACTTTACAAGAGGTGACCGTATCAATCGCGCCCTTAACGCTATTAAACTAGGATAATCTATGAAAAAATCAGATCTTAAGAGAGTTTTAAAACCTATTGTGGAGGAATGTATAAAAGACGTCCTTCTTGAAGGCGGTCTCCTTTCCAACGTTATTTCGGAAGTGGTAAGAGGACTAAACTCCAACGTCATTGTGGAGAAAAAAACCGTTGATAATCGCGAACTTGACGCCCAACGACTACAGATCCTCGAAGAAAAACAGCGGAGACTAAAAGAACAAAAGCGAAAAATGCTGAACGCCACAGGCTTCGGAGCAGACATTTTCGAAGGAACCGAACCGATTTCTCAAGCAGGCTCCCCTGATTCCCAAGGACAAGGCGGCGCACTCGCAGGCGTAGATCCAAATGACGCTGGAGTAGATCTGAGCGGTATCATGTCCGTCTCAGGAAGAAGTTGGAAGGATATGATTTAGGAGCTTATATGTCTAGAGCAGTGAGAGCAGAAGTCAGACCAAAGTTTAGAGACGAAACTCTCGATAGACTCATCAGGCGCTTCAACAAAAAAGTAAAAAAAGAGCGTATAATAGAAAGGGTCTTAAATAATCGTTATTATGAAAAACCCTCCGATAAGCGCAGAAAAGAAAGGCGAAGAAGGAGAAAAGTGATCGAAAAACTTCATCGTCAACGGAACACCTATAAAGAACCCTAATAAAAAATGGTATTTATGGTTACTTTAAACTAATTAGTCATAGCGAAAGGAGCTAATTTATGTCTTCAATGTTAGAACAAGCCATTATCGATGCAAAAGAATTGAAAGAGGCCGCGCAGCAGAACGCGCAAGAGGCCATCATAGAGAGATATCAAAAAGAGATAAAAGATACTGTTGATAAAATTCTTGAGCAGGAAGATCCCATGGCAGAATTAGCCGGAATGGGCGCTGAAGGCGGCGGAGATCCTATGGCAGAAATGGGCGGCGAAGATCCTATGGCAGAAATGGCAGGCATGGAAGGCGACACAGGCGACGTCACAGAGGAAGGAGGCGAACCATCAGCCGATGTAACTTCAATTCTTGAGCAACTCCCCTTCCTACAAACCACTAACGAAAAAGATTATGTTGATCTGAACCTTACCAAGCTAGAAGAAAACTTATTTTCCGCAGCCGAAGAAATTCTTTTCGAAGGAAACCCACTTTTTGAAGAAGATGACGTACTAGAGGTTATTGACCTTGAAGAAGGCGACCCTCTTGAAGAAGACTTTGACGTTGTTTCTGAAGAATTCGATCTTTTTGACGAAGAACTCACTATCGACGAAGACATTTACGATTCAGCATTGGCCGAAGAAGGCGTTGAGCTAATAGACGAGGAAGACGACGGGTACGACGGTCTCTATGAAGACGACGTAATGAAATTCGCTCGCACAACAGATGGTCCATTTCCAGGGATAGGTTACGAAGAAGGCGATCCGAGTAGGGTCAGTTACGGCGGCGACCTTTCGCGAGGCAAATATGCGTCTGGACCAATGACAGTTCCTCAAACCCAAACTGAATTTGAATACGTTCCCGGCCCAAGAAAGCGAAGTAAGAAGCCCAAGGAAACTGCCCAGCAGATGTTTGATAAATTAAAAGGTCTTCAGGAAGAAGATAATCTCGACGAAGAAATGGATCTATTTGAAGAAGAAGATTTGTTTGAAGATGACGATCTTTTCGAAACAGAAGACACAGGAATCTTTACAGAAGAGGATGACTTGTATTTCGAGAACAAAAGAAAGAACAAAAACCTTATCAAAGAACAAAAAAGACTCAATGGCAAAGCCCAGCGATTAGAGAAAAAAGTTGATAAGTATGGCACAATCATTAATAAGCTTAAAAACGAGCTTAATGAAAGTAATTTGCTAAATGCTAAGTTACTATATCAAAATCGTATTTTAGATAGTGTCTCCCTGAATGAGCGGCAAAAGGATAGAATTGTTGAAGCTATACAAAATACCAATTCAGTTGAAGAAGCAAAGGTAATCTTTGAAACTCTTCAAAGTACAGTGGGAACTGCCAAGCGGCATAAAGCTCCAGAATCACTGAACGAAGTAGTCACTCGTAGCTCTTCAGCATTCCTTCCTCGTAAAGAGGAGAAAAGAAAGGATAATGATCCTTTTGCCGAGAGAATGAAAGCTCTCGCTGGACTTAAATAATTAAATAAAATTACATAAAAGGAGTTAATAAAATGTCCATTTTAAATAAACTTACAGAAGGTATCGTTTCACGCGATATGAGTAAGGAAGGCGCTGCTCTACTAGATAAATGGGAGAAAACAGGTCTTCTTGAGGGTTTGGAAGCCGATCATAGTCGTAGTACTATGGCTCGATTGCTTGAAAACCAAGCCAAAGAGCTTCTTCGCGAAGCTGCTACTGCCATGAGCAATGGTGACGTTGAAGGTTTTGCATCCGTTGCATTCCCCATCGTTCGCCGCGTTTTTGGTTCTTTGATCGCTAACGATCTCGTTAGTGTTCAACCGATGAGTCTACCCAGTGGTCTCATCTTCTTCCTTGATTTCACGTTCCAACGTGATGGTCTTGGACCCGGCGCTGGCAAGTCACTTTACGGTGGCAATGTTGTTGGTCAGGCGGTTACTGGTGGTGTCGATTTGACTGGTGGTACTGGAACCAATGCCGGTCAATTTTATAACCTAACTAATGGTTATTCCTCACCTTCGGCGTCACACACAGCAACTCAGTGGACCATTCTTTATTCTGGTTCTTATGGTGCCGGAACTGAAGGTCGCCAAACAGGCGGCATTAACGGTGGCACTACACAAGCACATTTGGATAAAGTCTATAGCATTCTACAGTATGATCCTGCGTTTACGTCTGGTACTACTAACTTTGCTATTGGTTCTATTCTAAGGTCAAAACTTACTGGTTCCACTAATGGAACTGGAATGAATTTTGATGACCTCACAGCTTTGAAGGTTACGAACAGTTCTTCGGTGAATCACCTTCGTCGCTTGACACAGTTTAGTTCTTCAATCGGCGCCACCGCAGATCGCAGTAGTGATTCTGTTTTGGCGGTTGTTGCTGCTGATGGCGTATCCGCTGAACTTTGCAAAGAAGTTCTTTTTACGGTTGGCGGAGCATCTGCTCTTCAATTCCCAATCATTGACAACTTTGATGGCTCTACCAAAGCTTCCAGCGGAAACGATATTGGCGCTGTTGTTGGCCAAGATGACTGGGGATTGGAAGATACGTCAAACATTCCCGAGATTAACTTGAAAGTCGATTCGGTGTCAGTCACCGCAATGACTAAAAAGCTCAAAGCAAAGTGGACACCGGAACTTGGTCAAGACCTCAACGCATACCATAACTTGGATGCCGAGGTTGAGCTTACTTCGATTCTTTCTGAGCAAATTGCTCTTGAGATTGATCGCGAGATTCTCACAGACCTTGTTAAAGGCTCCACAGGCGCTACTTACTACTGGTCACGTTCCCCCGGACTTTTTGTAGATAAGAAAACCGGCGCCGAAGTTGGTGCTTCTGCGAAAGCTCCCGACTTTACTGGTACTGTTTCTGAGTGGTACGAGACTCTTGGCGAGACCATCAATGATGTGTCCGCTCAGATCCATCGTAAGACTCTGCGAGGCGGTGCCAACTTTGTTGTAACTTCCCCCGAGGTTGCCAACATTCTTGAGTTCACAAGCGGTTTCCGCGCTAACGTCACTCACGACGATAGCAAAGGTACTGCTGGAACACAGCAAGTTGGTTCCTTGAGCAAACGTTACGACGTTTATGTTGATCCTTACTTCCCGCGAAATCTTATTCTCGTAGGTCGTAAAGGAAGCAGCTTCCTTGAGAGTGGTTATGTTTACTCTCCTTACGTTCCATTGCAAGTTACTCCCACCATCTTTGGCGTGGAAGACTTCGTGCCTCGTAAGGGCGTCATGACCCGATATGCCAAGAAAATGGTTCGACCCGATATGTACGGTCTTGTCGTTGTTCGCGGTATGTTTGGAGAGTCTGGAGCTTAGTCCCTGATTAAGTAACGGCTAAATAATGAAAGCCTCATCCTTAATTGGGTGGGGCTTTCTTTTTTTAAACCTTTTAACCTCAAAATACTATATTTCTGAACATTGCTGACGACTACTTATTTATAGAGACCGACAAGTGTTATACAACATTGCTGTCGTGAGATCCAGGAGGGTGATTTATGAGTGATTTGGTGGATAGACGTTCTTATATTAGTTGCTCTTTTTGTGGAAAAACCAGCGACGAAGTAAAAAAGATTATAACTGGCCTTTCGGTGCTTGCCAATATTTGCGATGAGTGCATAATACTTTGTCACGAAATTATTGCCAAAACAGCAATCAAAGAAGGGCGAATCGCGAAAGTTCTTGAACCGGCTGAAGAAGAATATAACCTTTTATCCCCAACAGAAATTAAAGCGAGATTAGATGAAACGGTCATAGGACAAGAGCGAGCTAAAAAAGTCCTATCAGTGGCGGTATATAACCACTTCAAGCGAATAATGAGCGTGGAAGACACTGGTGATGTGGAGATCAAGAAAAGTAACATATTGCTGATTGGACCAACGGGCACTGGCAAAACTTTACTTGCCCAATCCCTTGCAAAAGTCTTAGAAGTCCCCTTCGCATCGGTTGATGCCACAAGTCTTACAGAGGCAGGTTATATTGGAGAGGATGTAGAAGTTGTACTTGCTAGACTCTTAGACGCCGCAGGGAACAGTATTCAGCGAGCACAAAAGGGCATTATATATATCGATGAAATGGACAAGATTGCCTCAAAGGTGTCGCGTGGAGGAACTGCTCGTGATGTTAGCGGAGAAGGAGTACAACAGGCGCTCTTAAAGATACTCGAAGGCACAGTAGCAGACGCCCCACCCAAAGTAAAGGGCAAAGAAGGCACCCCCATCGATACTAAGAATATTTTATTTATTTGCGGCGGCGCGTTCGTCGAGTTAGCAGATATCATCTCCGAAAGAGAAAGAAAGCAAAGCAACGTTAAAACTCTTGGGTTCGGAGCAGAAGTGAAAACAAGGGACGAGGAGCCTTCTGTCGGTGATGTCCTAGCCAAAGTTGTAACCACTGATCTAGAAGCTTTTGGTCTGATTCCAGAGCTTATCGGTAGAATCCCAATAATCACTACACTCACCGAACTTAGCGAAGACATGTTAGTGGATATATTAAAGACACCTAAAGACGCCATCATCAAACAATACCAAAAATTGTTTAAAATAGATGATATTAAGATTGACTTTAGTCCAGCCTCTCTCAAAGCCATAGCAAACAAAGCCATCAAACTTGAATGCGGCGCACGCGGCTTACGTTCTATTTTAGAAACACTGCTTCTTGAGGTGATGTTTAAGCTACCAAATCTGGGAACAGACAAAATATCTGTTAAGAAGCATCACGTTGAAGCTGAAGACGGTGCCCAACTAATCCTTTCAGAAATATCAGGCATCAACTAGGCAGCGAAAGCCTGATTTTCTTCTTCTAAATAACTATTTAACCCCAAAAAGCTACATTGCCCAAAAATTATGCGACCCCATTTTTTGAGATTTTGAGTTTAAAACACTATTTACAACAAGGAGATTTTATATCATGGGAAAAAGTTACAAACGATGGAAACGCCGACAAGATGCCAAAGAGGCAGCACCGGCAGCACCAGCCCCAAAGGTTGAGACAGAGGCCGCTCCAGCAGCCGCTCCAAAGGTTGAGAGCAAGCCCGCACCGGCACCAGCCAGCGCACCAAAAAAGAAATCAACCAAATAATATTGAAAAGCCATTTGATTTTGTTTTCGACTAATTATTGAGAGGAGATTTAATATATGGCTTTACCTACACTGAGACCCGCTTCTGAAACAAGTGCTGTAATACTCCCTTCAGCGAGTTTACCAAGCGAAGCCGAAGATGCAGCCCTCCCCTTTTCGGTTTATACTGAAGATCGTTATTTCTTGTCAGGAGCGTCGGATCAAGTTGCCTATACCTATAAAAAATTAGGCGGTGACGTATTAGACATTGAACTTACCAAAGAACAGGTCTATTCAGCTTATCAAGAGTCCTGCCTGGAGTATTCTTATCTTCTCAACCTGCACCAAGCCAAAAATAGTTTAACTGACCTTTTTGGAGCAGAAACTGGCTCGTTCAACGAAGACGGGCAAATGCACGCCGGTCAAAACCTCTCTGGTTCCGACATCGCATTAAAATTTCCAAAATATATGTTTACCTACGCCAGAAGAATGGCTCATGGACTTTCCACAGAAGCAGGCTTCGGAGGGACAACACAGATATATTCAGCAAGTTTCGATGTTCGCGAAGGAGAGCAAGATTACGACCTACAAGCCATTGTTTCCTCTTCGGCAGCCAATACCTCCAGTTTGCCTTATTACGGCAAGGTAGGAGACAACCGAATCAATATAACTAAAGTTTATTACAAGACTCCACAGGCTATGTGGAGATTTTATGGTTATTATGGCGGCTTGAACGTAGTGGGCAACTTATCTAGCTATGGCCAGTTCTCAGACAGTTCTACATTTCAGCTTGTTCCCACTTGGGAAAACAAAGCCCAGGCAATGGCCTTTGAGGATGCCATTTATACAAGAAATAGCCACTATTCATACGAGGTAAAAAACAATAAGATAAGGATTTATCCAAACATCACCATTGTTGGTCCCAAGAAGTTCTGGATTCAGTTCTATGTGGATTCTAAGACTCCATGGGCAGATGATGGGATGAATACGGGCACAGACGGCGTTAACAATATTAATACGCTTCCATTCGAAAATATTCCTTATCAAAAGATCAATTCCATCGGAAAACAGTGGATTAGAAGATTCGGTTTGGCTCTCTGTAAAGAAATGCTGGGCAATATTAGGTCTAAATTCACTACAATACCGATTCCTAACACGGCTGTAACCTTAAACGGTCCAGCGCTGCTTACACAAGCGGCTACAGAACAAGATAAGCTTAGGGAAGAGCTTAAAAAGGTCTTCGATGAGCTTACATACGCTAAGATTGCTGCTGCTGATGCTGAAATAGCTGAATCGGTCAACAAGCTTCAAGTAAAGATTCCAAATTTGATTTATACGGGGTAATATGAGATATGTCAGACAAGAAAAACAAATGGTCGCAACCAGATCAGCCGCCCCCTCCTCTATTTTTAGGAGAGAAAGAGCGTGATCTAGTAAAACAGGTCAATGATGAGCTTATTGAGCGAGTCATCGGCCAAGCCATTATGTACTATCCCATTAGCACCGTTCATACCGACTTCCATCCGATTTATGGAGAGGCCATCGAAAAGACATATTTAAACCCAATTCGTATTTATGCCCTGGTACAGTGGGGCGGCTATACCACAGAAGTTACAAACTTTGGTGTAGATCGTCGACCAAATCTTATAGTCAACTTCCACCGACGACGATTAACGGAGGACCAGAACGTCTTCGTCAGAGAAGGCGATTTCGTTCAGTATTCTGACTCGTTTTTCGAAATTTTAACTTTAACTGAACTCAACCCAATGTTTGGCCACGAAGAACACTTTGTGGAGATCCAAGCCAAGTGTATTAAAGCAAGAGAGGGACTATTCAATGGCAAGTGATGATTATACAGGCATAGAAAACGCAGATGAGTTGTTGAGCAATCTTGAAATAGAACCCTCAACGCTGGAAAATATTGATACGGCCATGTTCAAGTTTGTAGACGAGAGCCTCAATATCTTTGCAACTCAAAACAGTGGCTTCAAAAAGGTTCCTGTGATGTTCGCCACAGCCGAACGCGCCTTCTTAGTGAAAGAAGAAAGAGCAGTTGACACCCGCGATAACGACGGTACTTTGCGTTTCCCGCTTATCAGCGTAGAAAGAACGGCCCTAGAAAAGCCTGGAGCAAAAGCTGGCGCTTTCGTTGGCCCCTCCTCTCTTTTTACTGATCCAATCCATGGCGGATACATTCAGATCAACAAGAAGATTGTACGCGACAAAACAAACAATTTTGCAGTAGCAAACAACATTAAAGACATAGACGGCGTGTACCGCACTCCAAGCGGCTCAAACGGCCCACAAGCTTATTTCCCAAATAAGAAAGAAAACAAGGAAATTGTTTTAGTTAGCTATTATCTGCCTCGACCAACAACGGTCAACATGAAATATCTCATTACGCTAAAAAGCAACTATATACAGCAAATTAATGAGATGGTCACGCCCTTTGTAACAATTGGCGGCTACTCTAAAGGGTTCGTTATTTCTAACAATGGCCACCGATACGAATCTTTCATGGACTCCGCTTTTGGCCAAACAAACAATGTCGCTTCGTTTGCAGACAGCGAGCGCATCTACACCACAACAATCAACTTTAATGTCGTAGGATATTTAATGGGCGAGAACAATAATCAGATTCGCCCCAAAGTAATCAAAAGAGAAAACGCGGTCAAGGTCAAAATACCTCGCGAGCGCGTTATTAATGGGGACATTCAAGACTTTGACCCTTCCAGTGGCTTTTACCGAGATTGATAAAGCACTTTGACGAAAACAAAACTATTTATTAAGACATTACATATGATTTTGAGAAACCTGTAAGGAGAATTATTTCATGTCTTCACGAAAATTTAAATTTATTTCACCTGGAGTTTTTATCAACGAAATTGATAGATCTCAGATGCCTGGACTACCAGGAGATATCGGCCCTGCCCTCATCGGTAGATTCGAAAGAGGCCCAGCCCTAAAACCGACTCAAGTAAACTCATTTGAGCAGTTTGTTGAAATCTTCGGCAAACCAATTCCCGGTGGACAAGGCGGTGATGTTTTTCGTGATGGTAACTACACAGCCCCAACTTACGCTGCATACGCGGCCCAGGCATATCTGAGAAATAATGCTCCCGTAACAATCATACGACTTGTTGGCGACACCAATAAAGACGCAACCGGCGAATCAGCTTACGCTGGCTGGAAAATGGACAATACGCTTCCAAACGTAACTGCCACATCAAACGGCGGCGCTTTCGGTCTTTTTGTCGGAGAACACGCTGAAGATCTCACATTGACCACTACAATTTTAATGAGTGGTTCTTCCGGTGGTTTCTCAGCCGTTGCCACTGCTCTTTCTTGTTCAATAGTCTTGAGCGGAACCACAAAGGCCACTCTTACTGGTGCAATGGGCGGCTCCACATCATATCACTCGGCAGCCTTCGGCACTGGTTCGATGGGCGGCTCCGGTATTACAGACACACAAATCGCCGCCAATATTGTTTCGGCAGTTAATGCTGGAACTACCGATGGCCAAGGACATGGTTTTTCGGCAACGAACTCAAGTAACGTTATTACTTTCAGCGCCCCTG
>Ga0208299_1001903_pt1 | contig 14816 bp, 17 predicted proteins | sample 15_taG_FD_184089 | JGI IMG/M metagenome (GOLD analysis project Ga0208299, IMG submission 184089) | Marine viral communities from the Subarctic Pacific Ocean - 15_ETSP_OMZ_AT15312 metaG (SPAdes) (version 2) | ecosystem: Environmental > Aquatic > Marine > Oceanic | place: Pacific Ocean | collected...
ATAGTCTAAAACTCGTTGCACCGTATCCTCTTGGACACAAAACAAATTTACTCTTGAGAGAAGACTCGATAAAATCTGTAAACTGGTCTATCTTTATTTCTTGTTCCCACCCCTTTGTTGAAATATAGAAATCTGATTCGTGTTTAACTGCTTCAATCATTTTATTTCTTACATCGTGTGTTTCAGAACCAACGAATGATGCGAGTATAGTTTTTTCTTTTGGTTCTTGTCTAGCAAGTGGTCCACAAATAAGTGGAATAGGTGCTACATTACTTCCTGTTACATTTCCGCCTGCTGAGAAAATACCAGTGTTTATAGGAATAGGATTCATTGGTGCATCATCGTGTTGACATACAGTAAAATAAGAACCGTTCGGGTCAAGAGTATTAATTTCTCTCTGCATATCCGTAATAGAAACTTTATCTCCCCATCCTTCTTGAACTCCATTCACATAGCAATTTGTCCAAAAGATAGGAAGGTATTGCCGTTTTAATTTATTAAAACGGTCTATATTTCTTTGGTAAAACTCAAAGAAGTATTCTTCCAAGTATAACCCTCTATGGTATGGAGGGTATGTTGGATATGATGCAGGTGGTCTTAGTTTATCTGTTATTGTTAGCATATAAATGTACTCCACTCCATGTGGTTAATTTGTTCTTTTGTGTATAATCATAAATCCAATTCACTATATTTTCAATCATTAAACTTTTCCTCACATTCATATATGTAATCGGAACATACTGCATAAAAATCTCTCTGCTCATAAGAAGCAACTTCTTTTGATGAAAGTAGTGGAACTATGCATCTATCATTCATTTTATTGTCTAAATCGTGCGACCACACATAACCATTACTTGTTAGTGTATAAGTATCTTTTTCATGACAAAAATACCTCAACTTACTATCCACAATTGCAACCAAAGCACCATAGTCTTTTACATGAATCCACAGATTTTCTTTTCTATCTTTCAACCAATCCATTGAAATTTTATATTCTGGAAAATCATGTCCTAACCATAACGAATTTCCCCTGCTTCGGAGGTCTATCTCTACATCATATCCTTTGGAAATGGCACGGTCTATATAACCTGTACTATTTTCCCATGCAGGATTTGGACCTTCAAGATTTCCTCTGTGAGATATAAAAATAATATCACTCATGGCATTTCTCCAATAACGAAAGATATTCACTCGCACACTTTTTAAGTGTAAGGTTCTCTAGTATATATTCTCTTGGAGAGAACTCATCTAGTCTATCTAAAAATTCATCAAACCGTGAAAGGTCGGTATGTTTAATTCCACACCTATCATCAAAGTATGGTGCGGAAGTTGCACCCGGACATTCATTGGGTTCAAATTGGTGAGTAACATTACAATCAACAACATATATTGGCACATTCATAGAAAGTATTTCTTGATATGCTATACCCTGAGTTTCTGAACCTGCCACCATAATACAATACTTTGCGGACCTAGCAACAGAAATAAGTTCTTCTTCTTCATAATTTCCATAGATAAGTCCTTCATATGAAATACCATCATCTAACAATTTTTTCAAAACATTTTTTAATTTGGTAGATAAAGGAGAAAGTTTATAATAAAACAAACAATCAATTTTTGGAGGTTCGGTTGATGGTATAAAATAATCGGTATCGATTCCCACCGGCCAAACATGAACATTATGTTTTGAATCTAAATCTTTTTCAAATCTTTTCTTAATCCATTCTGATGGTGCTACAATATTTCTTTTTGTTTCCCACACCGAAGGACTATGATCACCAGGAAGGGTAAAACAATTTGGACCTATCAAAACAATTTCTTTAAGTTCTTCAAGAGGATAGGTTTGTAATATGCCTGTATATTTTAGTAAAGTGTTGTGATGAACCTCAACCCCCAAAGAAGTTAATCCTGCTATAAGGTTTTTTGCAACCTTCGCGGGCCCGTCCTTTTTTTCTGGCCAAATATCTGCATAATATAATCCTACCTCTTTTATCATACTTCTTCGATTCTTTTCACCTTGTCATCTATAAGCAAATCAAAGTTTGGTTTATTCCCAAGTTCTAAACTATGAAATTGGCAACCCCATTCTTTTAATTGGTTGTGTGTTAATTCTCTATATTCATTCATTCGTTCTTCATTGTCTGGTTGAGAAGAACCCCTAGCAGTCCAATAAGTAATTATATTACCTTCGTCATATAGTTTGTTTATCTTAGCAATGTTTTCGTAATTTGGCACTGCCAATTCATAAATTCTTTTTTCGGGAAAAAAGCAGATAGTTTCATCAATGTCTACAAATATTTTTCTTGGTTCACCCTCTGGAGAGAACCGCAGGTTTTCTTCTTTGTAATTCACTTTCATGATATTCCTTCCAATAATTATAACATTTCAATAAATCTTCTTCACTATTCACTTGACTTCCCTTTAGAATGCTGGCCCATGCTTCAAAGTTCTCAACTTCATCGGGTGTGCCGAACACAGTAACATATGGCGTATCATAGTAACCCACAGTTAATCCGTCTTCCACCAAAAGGTTATACACCAAAGTCACATAATATTCACCATTATAGTTAATATCTCTCTCGACTAATTCATCAAAGTATTTTTTAATGTAAGACCCTTTTCTGAAGTAATAGATGCCCGTTGATGCGTGTTCGTCCATAGGATTGTCTGTGTAGCATTCTTTCTCCTTTATTTCTTCTAACAACCCATCTTTATCCTTTACGAAGGCCATTTTAGTTGATGCAAGAGTATGGGGATGGAATCCTGTATGAGTAAGAACACATCCATCTAAATCGTTCTCTCTGATAGAATCGTTGAAATGGTCCCTGCACCACAAATAAGGATTATCACAATATGAAACAATGACTTCTTCATCGTCATCTATCTCATCGTATGCAACCTGTACAGTATAAACCGGCCCACCCTTGTGTTGTGGCATAGAAATAATCTTTGCGTTTGGTTTTAGTTCTTCTAATACTTCACGCATATTTGTCGTTTCCAAATGAACATCATTACAAATAAAGACAAATTCATCATCATCTGAAAACATATCCAAGATGTACTCTATGATGCGTTTACCGTTTATTCGGATTAGTGGTTTTGGGTCTTCATATCCGGCCTGAACAAAACGATTTCCTGTTCCTGCCATTGGCACAATAATTTTCATACTAAACTTCTCCTGTATTTCTCAGATTCCATATTCTTTATTTTATCTATTTCTTCGCCATTTAAAAAGTTTGGAGTAAGTCCTATATTTACCATACCAGTATAAAGATAATTATTTACCTTTGAATTTTCTTCACTCAATGCTACAGCATCTGGAAAAAGATAATCTGGACTAGCAACATTCTCTCCCATTATACTCCAATGAAAATCTCTTTTATTTTTTTCTAACCATTTTCTACTTTCTTCATTAATGTATTTGGTCAATTCATAAGCATTGCTGAGGTCATCATCACAAACCACTAATCCATGATTCTGTAAAAAATAAACTGGTGCCTCTCTGTAACTTCCTATTGCATTTGACAATTCTATGCCTGGACTAGAGTATATGACAAACTCATAATCCAAACCAGAAAATAGTTCTTCTATTATCTTTTCAGATTCTTTTGAACACAATATCATATTCAAATGAATTGGGTGGGTGTGGACTATACATTTTTCTAAATTGCTGTGCAACCCAGTTTCCATAGAAGGTCTTTCAATGGATTCAAATAGTTTAGATTCCATAAGTTTATTTCTATAAAAAGTTTCGTCATTGAAATATGAAGGGAGTAAATGCATGTTACAAATACAATGACCACTAAATGTGGTTACATCTTCCATCTTTGAACCAGAAGAAGTTATTATTAATTTATCATTTATTTTATACGAAACATTTCCACCACGACTTTGAACGAGATTGGATTCCGTTGATAGCGAATTACAAACATTAATAAACTCAAAATGTTTGTCGTATGCTACAGATAACATTTCCATTAATTCTTTTGCTTCGGGATTAATCAACTCATAGGTTAATAATACTTTATCGTTATCCTTCTTAAAACGAATTATAACATCAGCATATTTTCTCTGTGTTGTGATGTACCTTTTCTCATCGGCAGTTCTTCTAAACATTGCATCTTCGACCTGCTTTTTAGTATATCCTCTTTTTTGAGTATCTCTTTTAATCTTCCATTCTTTCTTTAAAGATTCATCGGTGTCTACAAATATTTTAATCCAAGATAAATCCCTAACCCGAACATCATAGAGTGCATGAAGACCCTCATACACTATAAACTTGGCAGGATATACATCTATACTTGAATCAAACTTTCCTGTGTCATGGTTGTATTTACTGTGGACTATCTTATTATTGCTCTTTAAAGTTCTTAGATGTTCATACCCCAAAAGAAGATTATTTGCTTCAGGGTTTAGGTGGGTATATGTTTTCCAATTTTCATCTCCCCTCTGCCATTTGTGTAGGTCATCTCCACTAAACACCAAAGTTTTTTCATTTGGCAAAGCAATAGAAATAAGTCGGGATATTGTTGTTTTCCCGACTCCAGAACTTCCAGATATTGCAATAATTTTATTCACTAATTGCTTCCACAGGCGATAAAATACCAGATAATTCTATAATCTTATTAAGTGCTTCCTCTTGTTTTTCATATGGTCTTTCACAATGAATATCAACAATATCTCTTCCATTTTTCAATCTCTCTGGGTCGTATTGATATTCTTTAATGTCATTATTCCATGTGCTTCTATCAATTCTATTGAGAGAATTGTGATAACAATAACCACCAAATATAATTTCCTTTGCTTGTAGTGCATCCCAAATTCTTTCAGAAGAATAACTTTCTTCTGCACACCAATAGTAACTTCCTGCATTCATAATTTCATCAATACCTTCTGGTTTTTTTGCTTGGCCAGCAGGGCCTAACCCATAACGATGTGCAGATGTTATATATTCGATTTGTTCTCTAAACGGTCTATCCAAATCAAATACCTTTATAAAATTTGAACCTTTAGAAACATGATAATGTCCCGCTAAGTCTGCACCAGTATTGTAACTTCCTCTTGCTCTTGCGTGTGCTTCCGAACCTTCTGTTATAAACGCATCCAAAGAACCCCTTCTTGGCAAAGAAATGCCGGCAAGATTTAAATGTAAGTAAGCATCTTCTACTGCATCAGATATGTGTTCGGTGAAATAATATCTTTGTAGAGGTATCATATCAATATCACCCAACATCCATGTGGTATCTGGTTCTGTTTTAGGAAAATCATATTTAGACCAAGTTATTTGAATAACCTTTGGCAAATCTTCTATAAATTCCCTTTCTATAATTTTACCATATTCTTCTGTCATGTTGGTATTTTCTTTCTTACCAAACAACAAGCAAACTGGTTCTATTCCTAATGCTTCTTTGTAAATTTTGGATTGAATATTCCAAAATCCGCTATATTCTTCCGATGTGGAAAATACTACTTTATCAATTTTCATTTGAATTCTCCAATATAATTTCCAACATAGAAGTGCTTGTTGGTGCAGTAGGTAAAAATTCAAATGATTGTACTTTTGAATGATTTTCTAAGAACTTTTCAATCTTTCCTTTATGATACCAGTTGCTGTAACAATCAAAATCATTTGGGTCGTACGAAATTATATCATCCGTTGCTGTTACAAACCTTTCATCTCTGTCTATCCAATTACCAAACGAATCAGTATTAAATCCATCTGAACCTATAGGACCGTTAAAGAAACAAATTAAAATTTTATTCTTTGTTACGCGAATCCATTCTTCCAATGGTTTTTCAAAAGTAGGCATATGCTCTATTATGTGTCTTGCTGTTGTAACCTCAAAACTAGAATCTTCAAATGGTAGTTCTTCACAATCTGCCTGAACTATATTAACTCCTTGTGCTTTCCAATAATCAACTAATTTTGGTGTTACATCTACACCAGTATACTTCATATCATCAAAACCATCTTCTTTCAATCCCTTGAGTTCTTCACAGGCGCCACAACCAACATCAAGTAAAGTTTTACAGGACTTATCAATTCGGGCCCGCATCAGTTTTCTATCTGCATGTTGAGAATTTGCCATATATCTTCCCCATTCTTCTGGGCCGGGAATTCTGATTCCTCTTAAATCCGTTCCTATGTTTGTTTCCCACCACTGGTGGTGCTTCTTTAATTTTGCCATTACACTTTCTCCTTATTTAATAGGTGTAAATACTTCTTTTGTTCTTCTTTTGTGATTGCTACTGCCTTACCAAGATATTCGTTGTCGTGGAACTCGCCACATGCGGAACACTTCAAAAAGCAATGTCCTTGTCCATCCTCTCCAAACCAATGAGGATATTTTTCTTTATCATCTTCAATCCCGCCATGCCATTCGGGAAACTCTTGATTCCACCAACCATCTCCACGCAATCGTGGAATAGGAAATGGATGGTGTGTAAATGTTCTATCCTCTAACGGTGCTGAAGCATACCACTTATTGAATGGAAACCAATCATCATGAACATATGAATTTTTCATTGCTCTTGTAGAAAACAAGTTCTTTAGAAAAAATTGGTCATGATTACTATCATCAGTGTTTTCTTTTACATATTCTTTTATTCTATCTGCCGCATCGGAAAATCCATGATTCTTTACTCCCCACAAACCACCACACATTTCTAAACCGTGTTGACAATTATCTCTCATGATGTGAAAATCTTTATCACTTTCTATCCATTCTTCTACTGCCATTTTATCCCTGATGTGTAAACGAGAATCGACATCTCTTATGATAACAACTTCTACATCCGATTCGCTGGCAGGTATCATTCTCCAAAACATTCCGAAAGGTTCACCTTCCCATCCAGTACCACCTTTGATTTTTACATCCAAAATATTAGAAATTACATCTTCCCTAACAATTTCAACATTGTCCCTTGAATCCAACTCCTCTATTACAGAAGAAGGAACAGTTGGTGCAACATAATAACGACAAACCCATTCGGGCCATTGTTCTTTTGCAATGTCTGCATTTACTATTGCTCCTATTGAATATTCTGGGTTATCGCCCCATAAACTAAAAGATATTACTTTCATGCCTTTACCTCTTGTGAATAATGAGAATCTAACAACTTTTTTATTGTATCAACATCTGCGTTAATAATTGAAACATTTTCTGGTATTTCCTCAATTGTTTTTTCAGCAGAAATTGAAACCCAATCTTTGGTTTTATAATAATCATTATACTCACAAAAAGCCTTTGCTAAATCGTGTAAACTTACTCTATAGCATTCGTCTAACGAAATATATGAACCATGAGTGTCTAGATTTTCTAAAATTTTGTCTGCGACATCGTTTGCATCTACAAAATAACGAATGGTATCTTCAACATTCACACCAATCTCTTTTCCTTCATTTTTAAAATTCTCCCAGAGGTCTAAAACACTTCCTGTTGAGAAAAAGAAATTAACTCCCTGAATTACAGAAAAATTATTCTCTAGCATAAGTTTTTCCATGAGGAATTTAGAAGAACCATAAACACTAGTGGGATTGATAGCCTTATCTGTACTAATTGCTATCACATTTTTGATATTATTTTTTCTGGCAATATCAATAATGTTCCTACTTCCATCAATATTAACCTCAACAGTCCTAGTAGGATTCTTTTCGCATATTCCAATATATTTCATTGCCGCGGTATGAATTATATAATCAATTTTATGTTTTTTAACAACAGAATCAATTATATCTTTATTGTGAGAAATGTCTACAGAATAAAACTCAACGGTAGGATATTGAAGTTGAACTTCTTTCTCTCTTTTTTCTGAATGAGATAAACTTACTATATTATATCCCTTATCAATGCATTTTTTAATGATATGTCTTCCCAAAAACCCTGATCCGCCAGTAATTAATATATTCATACTTTAACTCCTAATAGGTGAGAATATTTTTCTCTATTTTCTTCTGTCAAGTCGTAAACCTTTCCAAGATAGTCATTGTCGTGATACTCTCCACAAGCAGGGCACCGTGTTCGTGTACACCAAGAAGGAGGACAACCGCCCAAACTGCATTCTGAATCGCTACATGTTTTTTTCTTATTTCCAGTATGCCACTCTGGAAGTTCCTGATTCCACCAACCATCACCCCTAAGTCTTGGAATTGGAAATGGATGTTTTTCTTCATGTACGAAACCGTTTGGAAACCAATCATCATGAACATATGCTAGGTTTACTATTTGGGGGTAAATACTATATTGTAAAAATATTTGGTCTACACCGTGTTTATTAAATTCCTTCTTTTTTAGCATATCAGAATCTTCTATCATATATTTTAAACGAGGGATTGCTCCTCTTTTAGTTCCCCATAAGCCACCACAAATTGTCCAACCATGCTGACAATTATCCCTCATTATATGAACGCTCTTATCACTTTCTATCCATTCTTCTACTGCGGCCTTATCTCTAATGTGGATATAAGAATCTGTATCCCTAAAAATTGCAACATCCACATCTGGGTCCGATGCCGGGTAAAATCTCCAGAACATTCCATTCCAAGATTCATCTTCATCCATACGAACAACCTCTACATTATCTCTTGATTCTAATTCTTCTATAATTCCATCTGGGACAGTTGGTGCAATGTAAAATCTGCAAATCCAATCTGGCCATTCTTTCTCTGCGATATCTGCATTCAATACAGCACCAATTACATAATTTGGGTTGTCTCCCCACAAACTGAAACTAATTACTTTTTTCATTGTATATTCTCTATGCTGTAATCAAGATTTATTCTGTGATATTCTTCTTTGAGATATTTTGAAGATTCTTCATTTGCAGATTCATCCTCATAAAATACTTGGCCGATGAAATCATCCCAAGTAAGTCTTGCTGTTGGAAATCCTATACTCATCTCTCTAGTCCTTACTCTATTTCCTTCTTGTCTTCCCGACCAACAATTATGCATTGGAAAACTATCATGAATTAAAGAATCGTTCCAAAATAACTTATAAATAAATTCTCTTAAAAATTTCTGGTCTACATAACACTCCTGTCCATGAAATATTTCCGTTTCTGCTTTTTGCATCCAAAGGTCAATAATATTTTTCATATCAATATCATCTGATGCATTAATTTCATGTTTTATTTTCAAAAATAATTGTTTAGTCCTACATCCCCACATTCCGCCCATCATAGGCTCTGTATGCATTGGATGGTCTCTCATTATATGGATAGTTTTTTCACTTAGTATCCATTCATTTACTGCGAATGCTTCCCTTTCTGTGATTCTACAATCAGCATCTCTGGAAATCATAACATCAACATCTGGGTCGGATATTGGATAAATTCTCCAAAGCATATTATTACAGTTATTATCAAGAGTATCCATCATAATGGTTTCTACATTGTCGTTAGATTCTAGTTGTTTGACAATATCTTTTGGAGTTGAAGAATCGATGTAAAATCTACAAATCCAGTCTTCATAATATTTCTTTGCTAGTTCGACATTTTTTAAAGCACCAACATTATAAAATGGGCTGTCTCCCCATAGGCTAAAACTAATTACCTTTTTCATGTTACATTCTCTTCAGTGGTGTAAAGAATTTCTTTGTCTACTGGAATAGCATCATCAATCTTTTTCCAGTCCATGTAAATGCATTCATCTCTCTGTTTTAAAAACTCAGAGGATTCTTCGTTAGCAATTTCATTCTCATCCCAAATTTGGCCAACAAAATCATTCCAATCTTTTCTTATCGTTGGAAACCCTGTACTCATTTCTTTCAATCCTGGATATCTTTGATAATCAAATCTTCCAGAAAATTGATTATATTGAGGGAAACTATCATGAATATATGCATCAGACCATGCTAACTTATAAACAAATGCTCTCAAAAACTTTTGGTCTATTCCTCTAGCATCATACTCCCACTCTTTAAAACAACTTGGGTCATTTTGTCTTGTCCTTCGATGTTCATTTGAAATCCAACCATCTATAATATCTTTCATTGTGATAGGGCTATCTGTAACATCACTCCAAATGTCTGCACACTTTTTCATAAACTTGGGCCCATGAACTCCCCACATTCCACCCATAATTGGTTCGGTGTGCATTGGATGGTCCCTCATAATATGAAGACACTTATCTGTTCTTGCCCATTCTCCTACTGCTTGTGCTTCTCTGTTGGTTAATCTACAGTCGGTGTCTCTAAACACAACAAACTCTGCATCTGGGTCTGATATAGCATAAAATCTCCAGAACATTCCAGGCCAACTATTTCCTTCATTTTCCATGATGACTATTTCTGTGTTTGGAAACTTTTCAAGTGCTTCAACAGTTTCTTTTGGAACATCTGTGCCTATATAAAACTTACAAGTCCATCCTTCATAATAAACCAATGCATTTTCTGCATTTCTTATTGCACCAACATTATAGAATGGGTCATCTCCCCATAAACTGAAACTAATTATATTCTTTGCCATATTAATGGGTCCTTGTTAATTCACTATTCCACAAGTAATGATACATCACTTTGTCCAATACTACTTCGTTTTTCAATAGACCAGATTCAAGTAGTCTATCACAATAATCACTATCTTCTCCAAAATTCTTTTCGGGGAATCCTATCTGTTGCGCTAATTCAGTACGAACAGGATTTAAATGGTTTACAGGTCTATACTGTATACCTTCTTTCTTATAATGTCCACCATATTCCTTTGCATGTTTGAACAACATAGTTGGTTCACCGTTTACATAATACATTCCTGTAAATCCTATACAATCCAGGTCTGGATTTTCTTCTATGGTTTTAATAATTAGATTGATATATTCTTCATCAATCTTATCGTCATCATCAACATAGCAAACGAATTTTCCTTTTGCCTGTTGTAAGATTTCATTTCTTTTTTGTCCTACCGTTTTTTCACCATCATCTATATTAACAATAATTTCTATTTTTGATTTTTGAATATTTTCTTCGCTTGTGCTTGAATCCATAAAATTTAAAAGTTCATTTAGACTTTCTTTTCTTTCATTCAACGAAGGTATACCTATAGTTAATAATTTATCTGTCGAATGACCTTTTATTGGAAATTTCTCTACACCACCTTTAAGGTTTACCGTTTTGTATTCTTTTTCTTCCTTTGGTTTTATGTGTTTTAAAATCTGTTCTTTAACTCTTTCGGCAAATGAAGAGGCATATCCCTTTGCGATTTCAAAGTTTTCTTCAATGTATGGTAACATACTCTCATATGTTTCTGGTGTAAGTTCGTTTATTTTGTCAATCATGTCCTGTGTAGAATCTGCTTGAATTATTCCCTTTTCGTTGAAAAATTCACCGATATTTGGACATCCCCAATAGATTGGAACTGTTTTTGTAATGAATGCATCAATTAATTTTTCTGTAAAATAGTTTTTTATTTTTGTGCTTTCTATTGCTATATGGAACTGAGAAGAGAATAAATTATCTTTACTGTCGTTTGGCAAAGGATTTTCAGTATAGTCCTTAAATCTTTCATAATACCATTCTGGTGCATTGGGGATAATCATTCTTGGACTACTATAAAAATTAATAGGAGTTTTTATTGATTCTGTGACGTTCATCCCCACTAACCAAATCTCTTTTCTTAATTGATATCCGTCCAATTCTCTTGGATGAAACGAACACAGAAAACTAGTTTCAAATTTTTTATCTTTATGAAGTTCATCAACTATGGGTGCATAGTGGCCTAATGCATTTTCATCATCTATTCTTCCCTTGTTTAACCATGTGGTCCCATAAGGAAATAAAACGGCATTACTGCAATTATTCAATATCAAATCATCTGTAGTTAATATTAAATCATATTGGTCATGATTTGCTATAACTACCTCTACAGTTTCTCTGTGGGGGGATGTTATCGGCTCGTTGCAATTAATAAATACCCTAAAAGAAGTAGAGTCTGTAAAGGAAATATTATATTTTGGATACTTACTAGCCTCCAATGAAAACTCACTTTCTTGGGTTGATATTTTCTTCATGTTATCCGAAAATCGAGTAACATGTATTTCTACTGGACTATCAAATTCCAATACTCCATCTTCAAAAAGATAATGTGCGTTGTGGCATATTGCGGGTATACTCATGTTGTAACTTCCTTTTCACTGTACCAAAGATTCGCATCCTTTAATCTATTTATCTTGTTTTCTTCACCTATAATAAAGTTCACATGAACCACCGCTTCATTTCCTGTTCTTGTTTCTGCTTCGTTCCAATATAGGTGGCCATTCTTTACAAAGTCTGTTGGGTAAACTCCCCATATCAATTTTTCTTTGTCTAAAAACCGTTTTGTCAATATCTCAAATATAATTTCTTGGTCGTACATGCACTCACTTCCCCGTTGGCCATATTCTCGACTTAACTCAAAATATTGTTTAAACAATTCGTGAACCTTCTCTGTATTCTTTATGTGCATAAATCCAGTGCATATTGTCATAAACGGATTGTCTGATGCAAATACTATATCAACTTCTTTATCTTTCATCTGTTCGTTAGAGAAATTTATGAATTCTGTTGGATTGTGTCTAAAGACCACATCACAGTCAGTATACACCAAAGAATCTTTATCTTTTAATTCGTTTATTATTATCTGTATCTTTGCTTCTGTAACTCTTCTGAAATCACTTTTGCCGTATTCATGAAACTCGGACCCAATTCCTTCAACATCAAAAAACTTTGTTTTAAACCCCATTTTCTCAATCTCGGAAAAAGATTCTTTGTCTAAACAATAGACAGTGAAGTTCTTCTCCATGCCTAATTGTTTTACACTCAATAAAAAATTCTTACAAAGTTTCACCGAACCAGAAGTTGTAAATGTGATATAATTCAACTATTTAATTCCTGTATTTTCTCAAACAACATATCATCTGCTGATTGCATATTTTTAACTCTTTCAAAGTTATCCTTTATGGCATCCATTTTACCATAATATAAGTCACTTGTCAATTTATTTGATAGCATAAAGTCCAACAATTCTACATCCACCCCAGGGGTACTGTCAATTATGTCTCCATCGGATGGAATAACTATGATTCCATCTGTATTGAAGTAGTCTCCGATGTTCCTAGTTCCCCAATATACTGGAATTGTGCCAGTTGCAAAACAATCCGTTAATTTTTCTGTGAAGTAATCATCATATTGTGCGTTCTCTATTACTATAGAAAACATAAAATCTTTCAACCCATCAGTTTTATCATGCCATGGAACTTCAACTTTAGATTCTATATGGCAGCCAGGGTTTGCACCAAAGTCATTTCCTGTAATAGTCCCGAACATTTCTGCTATGGGTTCTCCTTGTACTCTCACTTTAAGTTTATTATACACTCTATGTCGTTGTTTATGGCCATGAGTGGTTGTTTTTCTTGACGCAATAAAAGAACATAATTTTGTTTTTTCGTATATTTTGTGTCTGGGTTCTGAAATCCAAGGCAGGTTACTTCCTGCAAGACAGAAATGAATCTTTTCGTGCTTGTCTACCAATTCTCGGTCACAAGTAAATATTCCATCATATGCATTTACTATTTCTTCTAATACTTTTGGACTATTAAAAGCATCCTGCAAATATGGAACAACTTCTCTGGACTCACAGAACCACCCATACTTTTTAATACTATCATTCAGTTTAAATTTTGTTGCTCCAATAGGAATGTGCATATCCATCCATACTTGTATTTCTGAATCGTTATATGTCCATTCAAAATTCTTTGGTTTCCTGTTAGAACAAGAAGATTGGTGTGGACTAAACGGTAATCCTATTCCTTGTATTTTCATGATATATCACCTGGTGTTTGCCATTCTATCAAATCTTCTGCCATTCCCAGACTTCTCAAAGATTCTTTCTTTGATTCTGCATCTGCAAGACCCATAGTAATGTAAGTATTTTCGTTGGTGTGTCCCGGCCAAATGCAATATTCTGGGCCGACATACCCTATGTTCATCTTTTTTATAAACGTGGGGATAAGACCGAACAAAGGTTCATGGTCGAACACACCTACATTATTTTCAAGAATATCTTTTGTCGATGCAATCCACGCATTTATAAATTCTTTTGCTTTATCAGTATTATTAAAATATAAAGGGGATGCTTTCATTCCAGAGAGCATGCCATTTGCCGTTGCAAGCACCATATCTACAGATTCATCAAATTGATCAAATATATCTGGCGTTTTGTGTAATCTACTATCCACATCCATCCACAACAATGGCTGTTTAAATTCATCCAACATATCTAAAATAAATTGTGGTTTACTAAGGCAGTTTAATTGATAAGAACCCAAAGATTCTTTGTGCTGAATACTGCACTGCATATCTAAATCTTGGCATTCTTTTCGCAATCGATTTGCATTGTCTGAATAGTAAGTTTTATCTTCTATATCACTGTAGAAACTTATCAATAGTGTTTTCATAATATAACCTCATTTTAACTATTTCCTATATGATATTTAGGTATCAATTCCCAATCATCTTTGTCTTTATAAGAAATAATTTTTATTTGTGATACTGTTCCCATTGGTTCATCGTCTTCAAATTCTTCTATTACTTTCAATAATCCCCACTCATCAAGCAATTTTGCAATGGCGTTCCTTCTGCCTATGTCATTATCTGATATGTTTGAGTCGAGTCCGTCCAATTCAAAAAGTTCTTTGAAATGCATAATAGCATATCTGCCCCTCTTATGGAGGATATGGCAAGATTGGTATAATTTCTTTTCTTTTCTTGAAGATACTCCCATTCGGGTAAGAGTTTCCCTTACTTTCAGAAAGTCATCTTCAGAATTTAATTTTATCTCTACAC
>Ga0208299_1001904_pt1 | contig 14816 bp, 2 predicted proteins | sample 15_taG_FD_184089 | JGI IMG/M metagenome (GOLD analysis project Ga0208299, IMG submission 184089) | Marine viral communities from the Subarctic Pacific Ocean - 15_ETSP_OMZ_AT15312 metaG (SPAdes) (version 2) | ecosystem: Environmental > Aquatic > Marine > Oceanic | place: Pacific Ocean | collected...
AAGATAGACGAGGAGAAGTTCACGACCAAGATGTCTATTGGAATTGCTACCGCCATCAAGCAGAGCCCAGATGTTTGGAGGTGGATTATGAAAGAGATAGCCTCTAAACCCCGTAAGCCCTCCGCAAAGGCGCAGGCCTAGAACTGCGAGGAAGATAGTACGACGGGGTTGGGTCTTCCTGATACCTCCTTGTTCGAGTGCTCCTTCTGCCTCTAGAAACAGAAGGCAAACTCAAGTTAGTTCCAAACCCTTTCGGCGTTCCGCCTATTAGCGAGTACCCACGATAGAAGTTCTTTTCCACTCTCAAGAACTCGGCCCTCTCTTCTTCATCTAAAGCCTCAAGCACCCTCTTCCTCACTGCCCCTGTTACCCTCGCCTTAAGAGCGGCCCTGTAGGGATCTTTCCCGAAATACATAGACCTAACATATCTAACAGGATCAGGGCGTCCCATATCAGAGGCAACTTGGACTGCCCTCCTGAAATAGAACCTTACCTTATCGAAGTCGCCAACTGCTGCATAGTTGGACATTAAAGATATGATCGGAGTCAGCTTAGTGGCGCTGGATGCCCCCCCAGAATAACCGCTTACCTTAACCATGTCCCTTGGAGCGTGGCGCTGAACGAGCCTCTTGTTGTTTATCAGGTCAACTGTGCCAGAAATGGAACCTATCCTGTTCACCATCATTCTGGAATTAGGATACATTTGCTTCATAAAAATAAGGGTCGCTCTTTCGGCTCCCTCCAAGCTTCTGGTGCTTGCTATTTGACCTGCTGCGTTAAGGACGTTCTTGACCTTGTTCTGTATGAAGAGCTCCATTCCAAACGCCGCCATGTTCTTCTGGTCGTTGATCATCCAGTTGATAGGAGCGCTAACAATGGGGAACCCACTAAGAGAATACAGCAGAGTCCTCCTTGCTGCCTCTCCAGTTGAGTCAGCTTCCCATGGATGCCTTCCAACCTTCACTTCCCCGTACAGGTATTTATATATCAACCTGAATAATTCTTCCTGCCCAGCAAAAGCAGCCCCCGCAACAGTCATCATACCTAACATGACCATTGCCATTTGTACGTTCAGAGAGTTTATCCCCCACCCCTGCTTTCCTCCTTGGGCCTTCGCCAAATACTCAATGCTGTTGTGTGCAGCCGACAGACTCCATCCGCTAAGGGCGAAGAAGAAACCAGCATTAGGGTCGTTCCTTAGTTTAAGTGGCCTATTGGCTATGGTTGCAAGGTTCTCTGCGGTAACCATGCCGATGCCAACCTGTGCTCTTTGGTTAGGTGTAAGGAAGATCGCTTCCTTGTCAGCGTCTAGGCTCTTGTAAAACCTTAGCGCTTCTGCGTGAAAGTCCAGCCCCCCGTGCATAAACAGGTTCTCGAGCTTACCAAGCTTGGATTCATCTGGATCAAAAACAAACTGGCTCCCAAATGCGTCGACAGGAGTAAGCGTGTCCATTTTGTCCGGGTCTTTTACCAGACTGTCTGGATCGTTATACCTGTCCCACAGGCTGTCTCCGTATTTTCTATGTAAATCCTTAAGACGAAGCTCTAAGTGAGATATGGCGGTGTTGGCGAACCTGAATGACATGTTGTTTCCGACTGCGTCGAAAAGCCTAGGGGCAACCATGCCGGGAATCTCTGCTAGAAAAAGCGCTGCTCCATTATAGAACTTAGAGAGGGCTGACCTTGCTCCTGATCTCCCTCTTAAATCAAGAGTTCGCTCCATCCTTCCTCTCGTCTCAAGGGAATCCATATACGAATCGATCTTCCCTTGAACATCAATCCTCATTCCGTACCCAGCATCATAAATTCTCCTGAGCGTGGAGTTGATCTTGTGTTGCCCTATTACAAAGTCTTCTGCGAAAGGCTTGTTAACGAACTCATCTACAAATCTTATAAGAGCCTTGCGTGACTTTTTCCCTACGGGCTGAGTTGCTAGTTGAGTGAGGGCACCAAGTCCTCCCTTAACAAAACCCCTCCCAAAAGTCAGGGCTCCCTTTGCCATCTCCAGCATGGCATCTTTTGCAAACTTGGTGTTTAACATAGGGGCCAAACCAAACAAGGCCTGCATCCTCATGGCGCTCCTAACGGGTGTTCCTATGAGGTTAGCAATTGCTGTGGTTGGCATTTGAATGGCGACACCAATCACATCTCCAAACACCCTTCTGAAAGTCTTGTTGACCTGAAGCTCGTATCGAATGTCCCGATCCCTAACCTTATCGAGCTCGTTGATCATGCTGGTTACGTTGGACTTCTGAACCTCAACCCTCTCGTAGTCCAGGAAACTTTCCTTATTGGCAGCGCTCTGCCTTTTGTCTTCCATGAACTCTTCAAGGTTGCCCCGTTCAGCGGCAGTCTTCATGTCGTTAGCGGCAGCATCCAGTTCACCCTCAATGGCGGTAAGCGTTTCCCTGAACGCATCGATGTATTGAGCGCTTGCATCCACCGATAAGTTTGCCACCCCGACGGTCTCGTCCACTCCATACTTATAGTAGAAATAGTTGGCGATAGGCTCTTGCCTAGCAGTTGTAAAGGCAGAGTCCTTCTTAAGTTTGGCGAACTTGTAATTGAGACCGACCTCTTGGTCTATCTTGGGATTGATGAACTCCTTGAATCTTTGCGCCTGAACGGACATCTCTCGAAGGATCTCAAACATCGCTTCGTCTTTGCTGAGTTGCATGGATTCATCAACATCCCCAAGCTTTGACATGTCTGCCGATCTGTCAGCAAAGAACTTGGCGAGCTCCTCCATGTTGGAGATGTCCTCGTTAAGCATTGCGTCTCTGGCCTCATCGTAAACGCCCTCCACAAAGAACGGCTCCGTTCCGTCGGTTATCCTTCCTTCCCTGTTGTCTAGGAAAGCAAAGGCAAACCTGTTGAAGTTCTCCCCTACCATGGAGTAGATCGAACTTCCCTTCCTGTTCATGGCCTTGTAAAGCTCAAGGCTCATCTCTCTCTTCTGAGTGTCGGTAAGCCCCTCGTCATTAGCTATGTCAGAGAGCTCCTTCTCCCTGTCGTCCAACACACCAGCTATGGTTTGTGCCACCCTAATGGACTTGGCCGAGAATGTTTTGGGCAGGGTTGACTCAGTAACCTTGAGCGCCTTTCTGGCAAACTGTTTTCCAATCTTACCGCCTACTCCCTTGAGCTCGTCAGAGGTTCTCCTGCTCCTAATCAAGGCTCCTCTTCCTTCTTTCACATCCATCTCAAACAACTCACCAAAAGCTTCGACCTGTGCATCAAGGGCCGCTTTGTCTTCATTGGTGATCGTTTTAATATCAGTCATGCCTGACAGCGTCACCTTGTCACCAACCTCAAGCTGCCTGCCCGTGAAGTTTGCTGTTGCAAAATACCTTTCTCCCACTGAGTTGAACCAGTCCTCAACACCAATCGGATCAGTCCCGAATCCGTGAGACTTGGCCGCAGCCTGTAAAGCAACAACAACCTTGTTTTCGTGCTTGCCCCTCCAGTTCTCTGAGCGCTCCATAACTGACACAAGATTATCCAAGTGAGTTTGGGCTAGTCTGGAAGTGAACGTACCTATCCCAGATAGCAGGTTCTGGATTGGGCGAAGTAGGTTTATGTTGACGGCCTCTTTCATCGACTGCCCTCCCCTCATTGTTGGCGTCAACATGGTAGCGCTGGCGTGATCCCTTACCTCCCTCCAGAACTCTACATAGGGATCTTCCGCGTTCTCGCTAAGCCAGTCATTGAGTGACTGCACATAGATCGAGAGTTTCTTAAGCTGATCGCCTCTCCCCTCCTTGTCGCTAACATCGTATACGAGCTCAAACTCATTATCCTTAACAGGGTGAGGGAAGTGTGCGGCTGCATTGTTCATTGCGATGTCACGATCTGGCCTAGCCTTGATCACTTCCGCAGCAGCCTTCCGTGCATCACTGAACTCCTTCGACTCAATGATCCTGCTCATTAACTCGGAAGCTATGACAGCGTCATTATGAAGGCGTATAGCCTTCTGCGCGTCCCTCCTGATAGACAGGTACAGCTTGTTGGCTATCGCCTCCTCACCTGTTGCCTGCTTGTAATCCTTTAGCAGTTTATCCATGGCCATCTTGTGGCCATCAACCTTCCTGAACCCTGTCTTAGTTGCGACCTGATCCGTTTCAAACAGGGCGTTTATCTCTGTCTCGTATTCCGTGTATTTGTTTAACGCATCCTGCACCTGCTTGTCTGACAGGTCTTTCATCAGCATATCGTTCTGGTGGATCTTGAGTATATGATCAGCAACAAACTTGGTTATCGGCTCTACATTTTCCCATCGCTTAATCCCCTTGTTCTTCATGAAGACGCGGACTAGGTCTTCCCATGTAGCCTTTTTGGAAGAAAATGTCCTCCCTCTATGCAGGATCATTTGCGCCTCTGGGTCGAACCATATCGAGTTGTAGAAGCTTTCCACTATTGCGTTAACATCTCCAAGCTTTCCTTTGACGTGCCTCTCCTTTGTGGGCTTGCCAACAACTCTCACATACCTGTCCAACTGGTCTTCCAGAATGCTTAAATTAAAGCCGTAATTCTCAAGGCGTTTGATCGCCTCGGCTTCCATGGCATCCTCCTTCGCCTTGTTAAGCATGGAGAAAACTGTAGTCCTGAAGGAGGCTGCTGCTTTTCTTGCAGCCTGCTTGGTGTCGTACTGTTCGCTGGCCTCGTTCAGCCTGTTTAGAATTGCCTCTATATTGCTTGCGTCTTTCAGCTTGTCGAGCCTGCCTCGCTTCGCCCTGTAGTTCTCCACAAAATGCTCAGTGCTTCTGAAGAACTCCCTGCTCACCTGTTGCCACACCGACTCAGGCAGCCTGTTCTCTTTCTCAACGGAGGCCTCCCTGTTAAACAACTCGAGGTAACCCTCCGGGCTGAATATAACGCCGCCCGTAGTCTCCTCGCTCTCTTCAAGGAGATTCCTAACAGCCGTTGACTCCTTGATGTTTGCCAGGAATTGGGCTCGCTTCGATATACTGACATCTTTGTCTGGGTCACCAAGTATACTCCTGAACTCCTCGCTATCCCCCATTTCCCGAAGGATCTTCTGCGAGAGGTTGTATATCATATTATGATAAGATCCTGCTTGCAGGGAGACTTGCTGCCCTGCCTCAACATTCGCCCCACCCTCAGGGGTTAACAGTGCGTTCCTAACATTCTTTTCTATGGCCTTCTTTACCTCCCTCTCAGTAACAAGCGCCGCGTCCATCTCCGGGCCAGCAGTAAATTTCCTACGCTCCAAGCTGAACTCACCAGACTTGAACTTCGACAGCACCTCGTCCCTGAATGAACCGCTTCCTGCAACCTTGCCTGTAACCTTGGCTACGATTGCTTTGAACAGGTCAGCCAAGAAGCTTCTTATTCTCGCAATGAGCCCGACTGTGTTGCTATTGCCAAGAAGGCTTTGTATGTCACTGCTTCCCTCCTGCGTCATAAGGTAAACGAAAAACTCGTTGTCGTTAACCAAGTGATACATGTCCTTGGCCCTGTCCCCGTACTTGTCTATGTAAGACTGGAACCCCTCCACCCCGATCGTTGTTCCTGTCTCTGCGTTCAACAGGAACTCGGAAGCCATGTCTATTCGATAGCGACTCCTTCCGTCTTCAGTGTGATCCACGACTTTCTCCAATGCATTTCTCCTTAGGTCAGATACCCTGTTTTGAAACTCAACAGGAAGGAATGCGTGAAGATAGTGGGTAAGCTCATGCACGAAGCTCTCAGGATTGTTCCCGTCTACTGGGATGAAGGCTGTTTTAAGCGCCTCTACAAAAGAGCCAGCCACCCTGACCCCGCCTACATCAACCCGAGACTGAATAGTTAAGCTTAATTCTTCGAGATACCTGTCAGGTATAACGGACAATATGTCCATTGCTTTCCCTACAGCCTCCTCTCCGATCTCACTGCTGTTCTCCTGAAGCAGGCGAGCAATCCCGTCGGCCCCAGTAGCTGACCCAAGATCAATAGGGAGAGTGGACGACGTCGGACTAAGGGGCTTAGACAGCATTGCGTCAGCCGTCGCCTCTGATTCTTTTGTGTCGTTGCGCTTGGCATCAGAACCTGTCTTGGGTATGAGCTTATCTTTAGATGGCTTGCTCGATCTGACCTGCGTGTACCCCCTCGGAAGTGTGTTAGAAATTGTTACCGACAGGCTCTTGTTTCCTATAAGGTCAAGGCTTGTTCCCCTCCCTGTTACCTCGGAAAGCGCCCCCTCTTTTGAGGCTTCAATCTGATTAAGCTGGAAAGTAAGTTGATTGAACTTGTCTCTGGCATCTGTGTGTTCCTCCAGTATGGCTTGATACTTCTCTGCCTTTGCTCTGTCTTCCGCTGTTGGCATTTCATTGCGGCCCATCCTTCCAACCTCCTTGGCTATGTTACTGTTTTCAGCAAACGCCTGCCTTGCCTTCTCGTACCTTGCCCCTGCCTTGAGCATATCTTTGCCAAGCTGATCTGCGTCAACGCTTTCCTCTTCTTCAACCTCCGTTTTCTTCTCGTCTCTCTTTGGCATGAACGGCATTGCCAAGGCTTCGGACAGGCGATCCATTACCGCTTGCCTTCTTCCGCCTGAATCAAGTCCGATTGCCTTCTTAACAACAGCTTCCCCTGACTTCTTGTTGTGATACCCAGAGGCGTCGGTGAACATAGAGATGAACCCACCATACACCCCACCTTTCTCCCCTAGGATAACCTGCTTGATGAACTCATCATTTGCCTCTTTCTCAGATAGCGGTGAGATCCGCTCAACCCCTGCCTTCCCGTACCTAATCCCTTTAATGAAGTCGGCTATCTGCCTCCACCTTTCACCCTTAACCCCAGTCCATTGCTCATCTGTTAGCTTAATCTCACGTTTCCCATCCAAAACTGTGGGAGCTATTGGCCCCACATACAGCGGTGAGTCCTTCCATGCTGGATGCTCAATAATTTGCCTGTAATCCTTAAGCTCTAAAACTTTTGAAAGCTTGTAGTAAAGTGTTGCAGGAGTTTCCACCCTAATTTGGCTTACTGTTCTTACATCGCCCTCCCCGAACTCCACCTTAACCGACCTGTTGTAAACCTTGCTCAGGAACTCGCCTGTGCTTTGATACAGATCTTCGTTATACTTGTTAAGCAACGACACAAGTATGCCAAACATGTTACCTGCATCAGTCTTGCGAACACCACCAGCTATGAACGAGTCAAAGATATACTTAAAGATAACTCCCGTCTTCTTTAGTTTTGACGATGATATAACCCCAGCTTGACTGCTCTTGTATGTCTGCCTAGATGCTATTAACGCCGACTCTGCGTCCACTAGTTCCTTCTCAAGAGACTTCCTTGCCTTGACTGTATCTCTACGCTCTTTAGTCCTCGGCCTGCTGTCTAGCTCCTGTCTCTCTTTTGTTTTGATCTTTTGCTTGAGGCTCGCAACACGCTTAGTCAACTTTTCCTTGTCCCCCCTGAGCTCGGATCGCGTTATCGGTTTCTTGTTCGGATCATTAGTGTTGAAGATTGTAACAGCCCTTTCAGAAGCCTCGTCTTGCGCCCCAAGCAGGGACATCCGCAGTATCTCTGCGTTCTTCCTTGAGTGGGCATCCTGAACCCTGTCCCTTAATCTGACTGCGACCTCAAGTGAATCGATCTGAAACTTTTCATAAACAAGAGGCTGCTCGGTTAACTGATCGACAGTTCCCAGTTCACTTTCCGTGTGTAAGGGAAACCTTGGCTCCTCACTTAAAGAATTCCATATAACTTTCCCGCCCCCCCTTTCGTACAGCCCTTCCGCATCTTCCAATATGTCTTCCTCTGTGATGGACTCTTTGCGAGCTGTGGCGGCACGCAGCCCTTTCAGCGCCTTCTTAATATTAGCGGGAGTGTCCTGCCCCTTGCTGTGCATTTCACTGAGTACCTGCTTTCCACTGATACCCACGGAGTCTTTGGATAAGTCGTCAGTTAAGAACATCACCGCGTCTTCCCAAGAATTTATATTCTCCTCGATTACACCCTCCTCTATCGATGCCTCATGTATCTCTTTTACACGTCTGTCAACGTCTGCCTGAAGTTCGTCTATGCTTTCGTATGAGTTAACTATTTCCATAGCGTCGTCATACCTCTTCCTTGAGGCCTCAAGTTTTTCCTCGTTACTCTCTGTGATGTCCTGTGCCTTTAGGGACGCGAGGTTCTCTTTCTTGACATCGGCCAACGTCAATAATGCTGCCTCACTGGTGGGCGTAAAGTCTGTCCCTCTGGCCAACAGGAACCTTCTCCATGCCTTGAGCATCTTGCCCTGTGCCTCTATCAGATCGGACTCGTAGTTCTCATTGTTCAAGTCATCACTAGCTAAGGTCTCAAGTATATCAGCCCGAGCCTCTCTAAACGCTTTACTAGCCTTGCCTATCTCCGTGTTCTCCTCGAACAGCCCCTCTTCAAACTTCCTCTCCTCCTCGGCCTCTTCCTTCCTGCGGAGAGCCTGAGCTCCTGTTTCTGATTGCAACGGAACTGCTCCCGTTTCCTTGCCCTGCTCGCTTAGTTCCCCCCCGTCACCAACCTCCTGAGCTCTCGAGCCTTCATCACTAGACTCAGAAGGAAGGGATGTCTTGTAGGTCGCCTGAAACTTATCCGCCTCATCACCAATCTGCTCGGAATAGAACGACATGACATCGCTGTGAGCTAACTCGTAATCGTCCTGCTTAATAGCCTTATCCGCAGCTTCAACCAGCTTGGCCAAGTCGACCTCGGAAACTTTGTACCCCTCGACTGTAATCTTATAATCAACAACCGTCTTGTCTGTTGTGTATGCGTTGTACTTCCTGTCCAGTTCCTTCTTCTTTTCCTTAGCTAAGGTGAGAACACTCCTTACAGCCCTCTCTTCCATCTCGTTAAATTTAGAACCGACCCTCTTGGCGGCGTATATTACTGACGGAGACTTAGCTAGGACTTCTTCTGCATCTTTCTTCGACAGCCTAGACGACTTGTCTGTAGATCGAGGCGTAACGTCTAGCCCCATGCCGCCCTTCTTGTATTTAGGATAGGAAAAGAAATGCCCCTTGATTGGCTTCAGGTCTGAATCGTATTTCTTTAGCGGGATGGATTGTGGAGGCCCGTTCTTTAAGGCTCCCTCAAACTGGGAAATAATTATCCCGATACGTTTTGTCTCCTTGGTGTCCTCTATGTAAGATGAGACCTTGCCGCTGTAATTTGTATGGAAATGATCCAAGTGAAGCACGATCGCTGCCTCAAGTAACCTGCCAAGTTCCTCGGCCTTCATGTTCGCAATCTTCCTGCTCTTGTTCTTCAGCAGGTTTCTGAAAACAACCTTGGCCTTCTTGCCTTTTTCTGTTTTTGGAATGAGCGTCTTCGATACAATGATTGCGCTTTCTATCAACCCCGCAACATTTTCCTTGCCTGATACAAAGCTGCCATCCCGAACACTCTCCCTCTCATACCACTCCTTCAGCTTCTTGTTCTTAATGCCTAAAGCTAGAAACTGTCTGAACTCGTCATTCGACAGGCCGACCCAACTAACGTCCTTCAAGAAGGAGGCCTTTGCCTTCCTCGAGTCCTTAACAAAGTTGTCGTACTGAGGAACACCGTTGGCATCGATGATTAGATCGTTAGGTATATGGGCATAAACAACATTCCCCTCCCTCCCCTTTGCCTTGCTCTCCTGAAGCACAATCCTTGAGATCGCTTTGTCCTTCATCCTGTAGGCAACAGCATCCTTGTTGGCGGAAACTGTTTTGATCGTCACAACTGGCTTGTTCTTTCTAGTAGAGAAATCAAGCTTAGCCCTGTACTCCCTGCCCGAATCATCTATCAGCGTGAGGTTTTCAATATCCAAGCCAACATCTGTGCCCTTGAAGAAGTTGCTGTTAGCGATAGGGATCGCCCCTTCAACCTGTATCGGGAAGTCTACATATTTTTGTATGTTCCCCTCAGCCACGACATCTCCCAAAATCTTGGCTAGATCATCCTGACTGTAATCCTTTTCAATATCTCCATTAAGAGAATCAACAACAGCATCGAAGATGCCTCCTAGGATGTGGTTTATATCATCAGCAAAGCTTGGAAGATGCTGAATGCGTTCACCCTTTTCGTTCAGAACACCTTCCTCAAGTGTTTTAACCAGAGCCGACAGGAAACCCCTGCCATCCTTTGCTTCTGCAATAAACTCTTTCCTTCTGGCTGCGTAACCCTTGCTCGAACGAACAAAGCCGTTCTTCACGGAGTTCTTAAGCCACACTCTGGCATAGTTAGCCATATGTTTGAATTGCTTTAAGAAATGAATCGCAAGCCCAAACCCAAACATATCAGACATAACTATGCCTCCTGTCGCACTGGCATCGGCACTTGTTTTATTAAGCGAAGCGGCGTCTTTTTCTGAGATAGTAACACCAGCCTTCCCTACCCCTATGCGGTCACCCTTTGTAAACTTGGGTGGCGAGGCAGCATCCCCCTTCTTAGGCTTACGGGTTTTTCCTTGAACAGAAGCTACTTTAGGCTTCTTTGCAGGTTGGGACATGGACATGTCCTTGACCTCTTGCGCCTGCGCAGCCCTTGTTGCCCGTGGGGTTTTCTTCCTGTCGCGTGCAGGTTTCCATCGAGACCTGTTGTCGGGAGCGTCCGCCTCTTCTTGTTTAACCGTCTTGCTGGATTGGCCAAGCTCCTTGGCTGACACTGCAGCTTCTTGTGCCTTCGTCAGCTTACCGTTAGCAGCTATAACTTCAACAGAGCCCAAGCCTTCTACGGTTGTAAACAACCCAGAACCTTCTGCGTTGATATAAATAACCTCCGCCCTCTTGCCCGGATATTTCACGGAGGCCTCAAACTGAGATGGGTTGGACTGAACGATTGAAACCTTCTTGATCTCCCCTACCTCTCTCTTTACACCTGCCTTCTTAACCCGAACGACTGTGGATTTCTCCAATGTCTTCTTCCTTTGTCCAGCCACACGAATCAATGATTCCTCTTTACTAACCCTAGCCTTGGCTGGCTCTTGGGTCTTGGCAACATAGGTTCTTTTCGTTGGCTTAGTGCTCGGAGGTGTCTTGAGTCGCTGTGCATTCTGCCTTCGAGCAAGCTCGTCAGGTGAAGTTCTCTTCTTGCCCTTAATGGTTGCGCCAGCCTCGTCCTCGATCTTCTTGTTTCGTTCTTCGGTCGCCCTCTTTTCAGCTTGGGCCTGCGTGGCGTCACGCATGAATTGGTTAACCGATTCTATCCTGCCTGACTCATCAAGAACGCCCATCCTTTCGTTCTCTTTCAAGGCAGAAGCCCTCTCAATCTCTTCCCTCGAGTGAAGAGACAGGGTCTTCCCATTATAGGTTGTGACCAATGGCGTTTCCCCGTCGTCTGCCCACACCGCTTCTGTTACAACCCCGTCCTCAACATCCCTTACCTCAGCAACAACAAGTGTGTCTCCCTCCAACCTGTGCTGGTAGTTGTCCCCCACACTAAACTCTACTCCACTGTCGTTGTATGGGGCTTGGGTTTCTTCTGCAATTGGCGTCGAAACAACGTCGTCCGATCTCCAGAAGGCAGGCGTCTCCTGCACTGTCGATCCCGGTTCAACCCCTGCTGCCTTCTCCGCTGCCTCCCTGTTCTTTCTAGCCGCAAGCTCTACACTTGCAGACGCTTCCACTTCTGCTGCCTCTAAGTCAGCTTGACTAACCTTGGCCCTGTCCCTGAATTTCCCCAGAGTAGCGTTAGCATCTTTAAGTAATGCCTCCTTCTGTGTTTCAGAAAAACTTCTTTGCTCAGGTATTCGCTTTATTCTCCTCTCAAGATCTTCAATCTCCTCTTGACTGGGGATGAATTCAGCGTCCTGAAGTTGCTTGGATTTCTCTGACAGTTCGGACTGTTGTTGCCTGAACAGGATCATGCTCCCTTCAGGGACAATCCTACTCAGCACACTATTAACCTTCTTTACATTCGCCGAATCTTCTAAGGCGTCGGCTCTGCCGCTCATGTAATTGCCTGCCCCGCCTACAGCGCCGAACGGAGCAGAACCAATTGCCCCCATGGCCGAAGCGTCTAGCAAGCGCCATAGATTATCACCGTTGACCATGTCATAGGTGTCATCGGCAATCCTGTTCGCCATTATTTGAAGAGACTCTTGGCCAGCTTCTGTCCCCCCCTCTATGAGGGCGCTCTTGCCAGCGGCCTTAACGGCACTCTGCATCAACTGAGACCATAGCTTCTTCTTCGCATCGTAAGGTAAATCATCAAAGAAAGTACCAAAGGTTTTGCCTAAGCCAAATCGCTCCATCATCCCCGAAGCGATACCAACTGGAACCGCAAGGAACGGAGACTCAACTCCTGTCTCATCCCTTACGCCACGATAAGTATGACCTATGCCCTGAACAATAGACGGGGCAGTTACAGCCTTTGAGATAGCGAGAGATCCTTTCTTGGCTAGCTCCTTCTTCCCAATACCCTTCAGGGCTTCTTTCCCTAAAACTCTCGCCGCTGCAGTTGCCCCTCCAGTTGCTATCGCTGTGGGCACCATAGAACCCAAGTAGCCGAAGGTGTATCCGACTGCCTGCTGTGCATAGTCAAGCGCATCCAAAACGCCCCCCACATCTTTAAGACTCCTTAAAGGAACCTCCCCAGCCATTTCGCTAAGAAAATCCCCAGCACCTTTTAGCGACTCTTTGCCGGGATCATACGGGAGTATGTCAGCCGCAGTTTCAAGAAAGCCAACATCACCTGCAAACCCACCTAGGAACCCAGCTTTGGAGCCCCGAGCCCAGGGGTTGGTAAAACCTGTTCCACCTTCGGCCTTGTACTTCGACAACCTTTCCCTATATGGAAGAGCAGCCTTTTTGGGCTGCTCAAGTTGCTCGAGATTCAACGGCCCCGACGTATCAAAGCCTCCATAATCGATCCCCCCAGCAAGAGGGTCGGGAGGCATTACAAAATCATCTGGCATTCTAGTTCCTCATAGGTTGTAGTTGATCAAGCCTAAGCGGCACTTCTCTTTGTAGCGGCGGATATCTTCTTAGCCCAGTTGCAGGTGGCTCATCTGTCGACAGGTATAAATCCTCTGGAACGTATCCATCTGGAAAAACAAACGGCTCAGAAGGCGCGTGTTGCGGAGCAGTGGATTCAATGAGCCGTTCATACATGTCCCTGCTCTCAAGTTCTCTGTCGTACCGCGCAGTCCATCCTTTACTGTTTGGAGGCACTTCGAAAAAAGACAAAGGATAGGGCTGCTTCCGCGACCTGCTCTCCATGTCTGCTATGGTTGCATTTGTCTCATCCAGCTTCTTTCTGTAATAACTGTTGTCACTCTGCCTTTTAGACTCCTCTAACGCTTCAGGCGTGAACATATCATCTGGGTTGCTCTGGAAGTATTGGAGGTTCCCCTCGTCATCTATCATCCCAATCGGACTCCCTGTGCTTGGCCCTTGCTGTAGAGCAGGGGGCGCAGTCTGTAGGGGCACTTGTTGCTGGGAGGGTTCCCCCTCAAGATACTGAGGGCTCCTAGCTGCTGTCATCCTGAGCCCCTCAACATCGGGCATCCCGATGTCATCTGGAGCCTCTAGACTGGCAGGCGCTAGACTGGCAGGCGCTAGACTGGCAGGCGCTAGACTGGCAGGCGCTCGATCTGGAAGCGGAGTTACACCAAGGGGTGTTGGGTCGGTTCTTCCTGCCTCCTGAGCCAAGGCCACATCTCTTAGGCTTGTCGGCTGCCCTGACTGTTGGGGGGGCGCAGATTCAAGCGGGTTCCCTGTCTCAAAGTCTTTCCCGTACTGCGACTTGAAATACCTTATCGCATCATCTCTCGGGATAAACCTGTAGTCCCTCGTGCCCGACTCATTAATGAAAGACTGATTGCCGGGGAGTTCTTCAATTGCTATGGTGTATTTTTCCATCTCCGGGAGATCCTTAGCCGCGCTATAATAAGCACCGATAAGCCTTTGCTTAGTCCCCGCAGCCCCATCCTCTCCTACTATATCAGCATAATTAGCTATGCTTTTCCTGTATTCGGCAAGCCTGTCCTTGGCAGTCATCTCCGGGTGTGTGCCTGCTTGGTTTTCCCCACTCTTGTAGCCAAGCGTCCTGTCTAGGAGATCCAAGTTTGCCAATACGCCCTGCCTAAGAGAACCGATTCTCCGACGGTAAGCGTCGTGAAGGGGGGCGTGCTGCTCGTTCAGTTCTTGCTGAAGAAACGCAGCCTTCTTAGCATCGGACTCCTCCCTTCCTAGTTGCTGCTTCTGCCGCTCGTTTAGATAGTCATAGTATTTTGACGTTTGCGCCGCTCTCCGCCTTTCGATCGCAAGCTTCGCATTCTCTACCGATTCTCTCCTCTGCCTTTCAAAGATAGAGGTAGGGTCTTCTTCTCCAAATGATACTACTCTAGGCATAATTCCTCCTTGTTTCTAAACTGTTTATTCTGGACTCCATCCAGCACCTGATGATGGACTTGATTCGCGGCTTGTCTGAAACCCACTCCGCAAAACTCTCACCATGCTTATCATATAGCTTCTTAAACCATGCTGGCGCTTCCGTTTCTTTCCAGTGATAGAACAACAACCACTTGGGGTTATCCACCCCAAACACCTCACGGGCAACCCAGCAAAACATTGAGGCCAATGCCGCCACGCCGCCGCCACCACCGCCGCCGCCGCCGCCTATTATTTTCGCAAACTGATCAATCCCCTTTTGGCTCCTGTCATCAAACTCATCAATGTCTTGCTTCACTCCCCCGGCAAGGGCTGCCGCTTTCCCGAACCAGTTGAGCTTGTCAGGCTTCTTCCTGAGCCAAGAACCCTTGTCGTATGCGTCTATCAAACCTTGCGTTCTACCAAGAGTGTTCCTGTCTCTGGCTGAAGAAATACCAAACCCCCTCA
>Ga0208299_1001905_pt1 | contig 14812 bp, 16 predicted proteins | sample 15_taG_FD_184089 | JGI IMG/M metagenome (GOLD analysis project Ga0208299, IMG submission 184089) | Marine viral communities from the Subarctic Pacific Ocean - 15_ETSP_OMZ_AT15312 metaG (SPAdes) (version 2) | ecosystem: Environmental > Aquatic > Marine > Oceanic | place: Pacific Ocean | collected...
CCGCCGGCATGCCATGCGATATTGTTGGTATCGACGTACTGATATATAACTCCATCGTTGTCTATACAAAAATGTGTTGATATTTTTCTCGCTTGTAAGACACGTTTACACTTTTCTGCAGAGGTTGTAGCATCCCAATGTGTTACAATCATTTTCGGCGATCTCTGCTTACGCCATGATTTATAACAGTTGCCCGGCATTAAATCAACCTTAGCATCCCAATCAATATCGACTTGTTCTCCATTAATAATAATATAATTTTCAGATTCTCGTAAATCTCTTTCAGACAACAGGCGCCTGAAAGTCATGGGGCCCACTTTTCCATCTATGTCTAGACCATGTAGCTTTTGAAAATATTTAATAGTATCAATTAAATGATTATTGAATTCAGCTATTTCTAGCGCCTTCGCCGAAGCACACTGATGTCCGTTAAGCCAGGAAGGATGCCAACCATATTTTTTAGATGATTTTTTATTATATCTGTTAATTCGCCAATCCATTTATTTCTCCTATAAGCTACCGGCGCCACCGTGGTCGATTTTTAATTTAAAATCTGTTTTTGCTCCGGTTCTTTTAGCTAAAATATTTTCTGCAAATGTTAGTACACTTTTATTTTTTGGTAATATCGTGACTCTTATGGACCCGCCGCCTGTAATTTTTCTTTCAAATGGTATACCGAATCTCAGACTTCTGGTATAATCTTCTTCATCCGGGCTTATACCAAGATCATCTAGAACTGCGAAATCTCCGCTAGCCTCAGAAAATTCAACGAAATCTTCCTGCTCCTCGTTCCGACCAATTAATTCCCAGTTAATATTGACAATGGGAATTACGGTATAATCTAGTAAAGACGAGAATTTTTCGCTAGCTTTATTCGCTAGCTTATCAATAAGTTCCGTAGGGTCATCTAGGCTTTCTGCAGGGTTTTTCATCGCTGTGTACAAAGTACCATTTTTTCCAATTGTACTTTTGGAATTATCAACGCCAAAAAAACCTTTTCGAGACTTAATAACATTATCGATTTGTGTATTATCTTCCCCGGCCTTAAAAATTGCGTCTATATCCTCGTTGCCGGTCGACGTGGTTATAATAACCATGGCCACATAATCATCAGCTTTCGCATTTTGAAAAAATTCTTTAAATGCCATGCCAACATGAACTGGGTGAAACGAGGGACCAGTAGCGCCAGACCAATGGCCTTCTTCGGACTGTCTCTTTCTTCTTACATCGGATCTATTTTCATTAACGTATTGCGCCCAGGCAGTTTTAAATTCTTTATTTGCGTTTTCTTTTTGTCGTCTCCTATACTCTTTGGGGTTCTCTCTCTTTAATTCATCATCAACTGGTTTTGCAAAATTATCATAACCAAAAAATTCTTCAGTCATTTCAGAAAACCTTCCAGATCCGTCAAAGCCGCTATATCCTTCAACATATGCCGATTCACTTGGAATTGTTAAAGGATCTCTTTGACCTCTAGGTGGATAGCGTATATAATCATCATCTGCCATGATTTGCATTTTTGGATGTCTAGGCGTATCTGAAACAAAAATTTCTGTTCTTGCCTTAGTATCTGTTTCGTCTGTCTCACCTGCCTCGCCTGTTTCTGCGCCGGCCACCATGCCTTCAAAAAATGGCATTAATTTTTGTATTTCTGCGTTTTGAACCAGCTCTTCGACATAATTCTTACCCCTAGGAACTCCGACATTTCCCAAGCCTAGCGCCTCTTTAATAGCGGCTTTGAGTTTTTTACGGGCGCCCCTGGATGGTCTTATTTCAGGCAGCGAGAGAATAGAGATTAACTTTGTCCAAGTGCCGCCGGTCCATTTACCACCCTGCTTCTTGGCTCTAGGCCAATTTTCTAGCGCAGCTTTATCAGCTGCGGGAATTGAGTTTAAATACGCTTCAACAGATTTACCGCCGGCTTCTTCAGGTTCTGGCTCTGTTACATCGCCGGCTTCTTCAGGTTCTTCATCCGGCCGGCCCCGCCGATCTGGCACGCTAGGATGAGTCCAACCATATATATCTCCTGTTTTTGGATTATTTTTTAATACTATTTCTTCACCATTAACAACCACCAGGATCCCTTCACGTTTTTCTATTTTATAAGGCGAAATAGCCATCCAGTCTAATTTAGTGCTTGCTGGCAATTCGTCGCGAGCAGCCGCTCCAGATCCGATGCGCCCAACCATAAGGTATTCTTCAAAAACTGGATGTCGCGATCCCAGGAGAGATCCAGGAGCCGGAAGACCTTTTCCGCCCCGGCCGGCAATTTTATCGCTTGGTAATGGTAACACTCTTGGTGCAGCTAATTCTGGTGCTGGAGCCTCAATCGAAGGCTCTTCTCCTTTTATTATCTGTTGTATATAATAGCTCCATATTGCTTGTCGAACTTTTTTGAATCTTTGTAGCCTTTTCGTACCGTCTAAACCCTTAACAGCAGAAACTATTTTCGTCTCAACTTCGGCCGGCACTTCAGGTTTAGAATAATCAACTACAAAATCTCCCGGAGTATCATCATCAAAATTTAAAAAAAATTGAGACGGTTTGCCTTCTTTGCCACCCATCATCTTATCAAGCCAAAATGGCACCTTTATCTTAGGAGTATCTTTTCTGCCCTTCATCGCTTCTATTTTGTGTTCGTTAACTCGCATCCAACGTTCAGCATAGTCTACGGCCACTTGTTTATAAAACTGGCCCCATAGAGTGTCAAAAGTTTTTTTATTAATATCACCGCGTCTCTTATTCGATTCTAGCTGCTTCTTGATCTGCACTAATCTTACTTTGACTTTTTTGGGGATATTCTTTTTGGCTTTATCTAATTCGACTCCGTGCTTTTTTAACTCCGCAAAATATTTTGATGGGTTATCCTCCGTACCATACAACATATTTTCAAGCCATAGCGGCCATACTAACTGTTCTGGGGTTCTTAAAATTGGAAGTTCTTTTTTCTCTTGTTCTTGTAAAATACTATTTGTAAAAGGCATTACTTGTTCATCCTTGCGTTTTAATTACTACTTTAATTTTTATAGCTTCATGGGGATCTTCGCCCATAGCAATCATGATTGCCTCTCTATAATAAGAAGAAATTTCTAAATTTTTAACCTGTTCTAAAGAAAAAAGTTCATGTGCTTGATGTTCATCGCTCAACATTACTTCACCACCGCCGAATTCGCCTTTGAAAAAATTTTTGTTATTGTGTTTGAAGTTAAGATCTCGCGGATCAATAATTTGCAATCCAGTTTCTTCAAAAACTTCGCGATGCAAACCTTGCGTTAGTGTTTCATTCCGTTTAATATGTCCGCCAGGAAGATCCCAGCCTTGATCATTTTTTAAAAGAAGGATTTTACCATTTCGGTGCATAACCGCCTTTGCGACATATGTTAAATCCTCCCCATCTTTTGGACTTTCTTGCCAATCATACGGCGTACCAACATTAGTTCTCATTGCCCTAAAAGTACCAGCATACGATTCTTTCAAAGACTTGGCGGAATTTTTAATATATATTTTCATTAAGATAAACCATCTATTTGGGTAAAATAAATAGTTTTGTTTCACTTAAAAACTCTTTCCTTGGCTGTTGAGAATAATTTAGGTAAAAAACTTTTCTTAAGTTTCATAAGGCGGTCAAACTTTACTTGCTCCCTAGAATTAATATAAAGCGTGGTAGGCTTCTTTCTTTCGCCATCTATTATCTGTTCGTTGAAATCGTAAAATTTAGATTTAGGAATTTTTCCTCTTGCTTCGGGGCACAACCATGGCAAGCTCATAGAAAACAAAATCATAAATGTAAGTATAATATATATCTTTGTCCATTTTTTCATTCATACTTCTCCCTATAAATTAAAAGCTGCTAACATTTGTTTCGCCTCAATAATCATCACTGAGTGAGCTACTGTCCAACCTCTATATTTTGACCCCTCATGATCCGGATCAGCAGTACCAAGTTTGGCCCGCAGCGCTAAATGTACTAGTTCATGAAACAAAGCGCTTTGAGAAATTTTATGATCATACCCCTGCCAAACCCAAGTCATAGAATCAGATTCTACGCGACCTATAATAGTGTGATTTTGAAATGGAGCGCCTTCTAAATTGTAGCCTCTTTTGCTAATTTTTTTCTCTGTGTCCCACCGAACCATAACTTTTTCTAGTATGCCTTTAACCGCATAATCTCCATCCCCAAAATATTCAGTCCATTTATGGTAAAAAACAAAAAAAGCTAATGCTGTCTGGTGCTTCGGATAGGTTTGACAATTGGGGACCAGTTGTGAGGCTTTTTCGAAGAAAGGTATTATAATCAGCTGCGGGAATGATTTTTCTGGATTGCATACTGAGCTTTTATAGATTTTTTTATTATCATTCGATAAAAAAACAGAAGGTCCATGACCCGAGCAAGTAAAACAAAAAGATAAGCACAAAAATATTACAATTTTTTTTATCAAACATAAGCCCTCCTAGCAATCAGCTTTTTTCTTTGTTACCATTAAAGCTTTTGTGATCACATCAACTTTAAGTTCTTCTAAAATATGAGAAAAATTTTCTATATCAGATTTTGTTATTTCGTCCATCATAGCCCAAAGAGAGTCGACCTCATCTTTAAGTTCAGCATTTTCTTTTTTGGCCTTCTTAATTAATTTTTCAAGTTTTTCAATTTCTTTTTCTAGTTCATCAATTTTCTTCATCTGTTCCACCTTTGCATATTTCATCAAGAATTTCCATCAAACTAGCATACATCTCTGTAGGATTATTTGTCAATTGGTACCATGATCCATTCCCTGAGTTAGCAATATCTTTCCACTCAGAAGACCATGATGTTTTAGAGAACGTATATAATTTAAGCTGCGGCGCCCCCGAAACAGCAGCCTTAATATCTTCGATGCTTAGTGTCGGAACTAAATAACTCTGCGGGCCCTCATCAGTAAACACTATAATTATCCTATCTGCGCCGGCGCGCCAGCTTATATTAAAGTTTTGTAGTGGTGGTGAAGACTCGATTACTTTACTGCCGATACCACTACTGCCGCTTACACCGGCCCACTCTAAATTGGATATTAAATGATTCAAGGATGTTGTAATATTGTGCACAGACAAATAAATAGCATCTAATATCATCTCCATCGACGTGCTCATTGATTGCATGCTCGTGTCCATGCCAGCCAGGGAGGCAAGAAAATCTGTAAATCCAATTAAATCTTGCTGCAATTCCAATCTTTCGTCGTAGGTAGAGGGCAACACAGCTACCGGGCCTCTCATAAAAGCCCATTTAATAACCTGTTCGTCGCTAAAGTTTTGTGCAAATTGATTTAAAGCTATCATCACCGCGCTCATCTCATCGCCCATTGAGCCTGACCAATCAACGATAAACAGGACATCCGTCTCTTTCATTTCTTCGCCCCAATCAGCTATTCCGTCACAGTCGTCGTCCAGGCCATTACAAATCTCTTCTTGGGGCACTATTTCATCTTTACAATAATATGGGACAAAATCTTCTTGTTCGTTATAATTGCCCCAAGTACCGGCATCGCAAGTCATCTCTCCAGGCACACATATACCAACCATTAGGGTTCCTTCTGGGCCTGTATAACAGGCTCCATAAAGATCTTCATCAATTTGTTGATTGCAGTTATCATCAAAATTATTACACTTTTCTTGTGCTAACTCCATTCCTATCAACGGATCACAAACAGCGCTTGGATCTCCGGAGGGCACCCAATAACAAAGAGCATAACATTCAGTCATCACAAGATTTATACAATCAGGATCTAAACATTCACAAGTTTTGTAGCCCTGCCCACATATAAGAGGGTCATCCTGGCAAGGAAATAATACACCGACGTCTTGTATTGTGCAGACACAATCTAAATCTTCATCTATCTGGCCATCACAGTCATTGTCCAAACCATCGCAAATCTCATCATTGACCGCCGGCGCAGTACAAGATATCCAATTTCCCTCGTAACACATTTCATATCCTGCGCCGCATGCAGTGGCACAAGGCTGAATTAGATCTTCGTCTGTGGTGCCATCGCAATTATCGTCGATACCATTACATTCTTCGGCCGGCAAGATTCCGCATTCATTGCAATCGTTTAACTGACCTTCGTCTATATCACCATCACAATCGTCATCTTCATAATTACATGATTCTTCTTTACACGCAGTAATACAATCAGTATATTGTATTAATCCTTTGTTGCATACTTTTTGTTGTGTACCTGGATATCCATCTTCTGTTACACACTCTAAATCGTCAATAACATATTGTGTTGGATCGCACTCCATATACTGTATACATTCAGACTCAGAATAAAGTACTTTAGGCTCCTCACAAATATTAAAACAAATTTCTTTCCGCCAAACCTCATCTAACGGAGGACAAAAATACCAGTCACATTCTATACATTCAGGCGGAGGAGGTTCAGGCTCCGGCGTCCATGGAACAACTTCTGGCCCTTCTTCGGTATCCTCCTCCTCTCCGACGACGTCCTCAGAAATGATATTAGCGCCGCTTTCTTGGCCTGCATTACCGCAATTGTTTTGCAGTAGAGCAACCAAAATAAAAGCCAACGCTAATTTTTTCATGCTTAAACCCTCACGGACCCCGTTGTTTAAAAATGCCTCTCATATCAAGTTCTTGCGTATCGTCTAAGATGTTTTCCTTGTACAAAAAAGTATCTGAATATAATTCTACTAAAGCTTTGCCGGCCTTATACGCTGATTCATGCTCAGAACATAAAATAGCCTGCTGAAATGGACTAAAATTAAAATGTGGCACCATGGTCCACTTCCGGTTCCATAAATTTATTTCAACATAACCTAATAATTCGCCATCAAGATATATTTTATTCTTCAGGCCGCCATCACTTTCTCGAAAGCTTATTTTCATTTATAAATTGCCGCCCCTACAATAACTCCAACTACAAGCCCCATGAAGAAAACTGCGAACATCGCTGATACCATTAAAGTTGTTTCCATATTAATAACTAGTTCCTATAATAAACGTATAAGAAATATTTCTTTTTGTTAACAGGAAAAATATGTCAAAAATTAACACATTTAGCAGAAAATTTAATGGAGGATGGATTGATGTCCATCGTGATGACAAAGATTTTAAAGAGGTACTAGAATATATAAAGGCGCGCTACCATCACAATGGTGGCGACTCGGAAGCAGAAACAATTATTAATTTTGCTAAACCAGATATAAAATTGGGATTCTGGAGTTTTTATTCTACACACTCGCCAATTTCTAGGATGATCAAACGCTGCCCCAAAGGTATTATACGCTTAAGATATAATAGCGGCGGCGCAGAATTATTTATGTCGACTAAAGTCGGCCGACCAGAAGAATTAATTGCTAAAATTTATAAATAGGCTATTTTACCCATGAAGGTTTTTTCCTTTTAATTTTAGCCTTCTTGGACTTCTTGGGCCCCGCATCCCCACGGCGCGCCCTCCGAGAAGATCTCCTTGGTTTTGATTTTGTAGCCTGTGCCGGCGGCGCCGGCTTTTCAGGCTCTTCTTCTTCGACCTCCGCTGGCTGATCAAATGCAGGATCTGCAGCCCAGGACTTGATGTCTTGAAACTGTTTTTCAAATTCAGCTTGAGCAGGGTCTAGGGGCGCCGGCGTCGCGCCAGGCGTCGGCGCAGAATATATATCGATATCTTCGGCCGGTGTATAACCTTCTTGCCCGGGCCCAATTGGCTCTTCCGGATCCATACTCCTGCTCTCTTCATAAATCTCTATTAGCTGAGTATAGGAAATTAAGATAGAAACTGCATTTCTCACAATCATCTCGGCGCCAAACGCAGAAACACCGGGCATGCTTTCTATAAGTGCATAGTCAGTTTTATCTTTAAGATCCGCCAAGAGTTTATTTTTCTCTGTTGCAACCGATGAACCTTGCATCAAAAGCATGCTACACAATTTTTTATAGATTCTTAAATCTTCTCTATGCGATGACATAACCAAATCTAGGCCATCCTGGCCAGGGTGCCTTGTCTGTGCATATGTTTGTGCTAAAACCTGCTCCATTGTTTTCGCTCTTTTTCTTCTACCATGTTTCCAATATTGTTTTGATCGGTGCCAGTCAACTAAATCCTGGTTTAGCTTTCTCTTCTCATCAAGGAGTTTTAAATATTTTGCCCATACAGCTTCACTAAAACTGGGCCTTGCCTCCTCCCCTTCTACCCCTGCGGCCCTCTTCCCCTGCCGGCTTTTGTACTTCACGATTACGCCCGGTACTTCTCGACCGCCGGCTTCATGCCCGGGATAAGCATCCCAGCCACGAACATCGAGACGCAATTGCGTTCTTGGCTTGAATCTAAGATTATTTATCGCGCCCTCACGAGGCATGGCAAATTTTAATAAATCAGGATATCTGCCTTCTAGAGCTTTCATATCTCTCACAACCCTGTCAAACTTAACTTGTGAAAACGGGCCCTTCTTCTCCTGCGAATGAGTATACACAGGAAGCGGAATTCTTGTATCCCAATATTTTAATAATAGCGTTTGCTGTAATTTTTCTGCTTCTTTAGCTTTTCGATTCTTCTCTCCGCGAGAAAGTGTTTCTACATGCCTAATATCTATACCTTGCGCTTTCAGCGCGCTGACATAATTTTCATATGTCTTAGACCTCATCCCCATCCTCGATTTCTTGGTGGCGCTAACCGAATGCATCGCACCAAACTCCATAAGAGTGCTGACATATTTACCTTTGCCTGCATCTAATCCTTTGGGCCTAGATTCTTCAAAGGCTTTATCAATCTTTCTTCTCTGACCAGGATCTTTAATACATTTTTGATTTTGAGAATCCCAATATTTCTTTTCGCATTCATAGTCTTCAAAATAAACGTACTGGCCTTTAATATTTTCTTTTTGCCCGGGCGCGACATCCCACCTTCGATCATCAAATATGTTGTACCACTCTCCTGGTCGGGCATCCGGATCCCAGGGGATCCGCGCCTCTGGCCAATCCCCGCGCTCACCGATAGTCTCTTTAATCTCCCCGGCCATCTTAAAGGCCCTTCCAGCTGCCTGAAGGTCTATATTCGAATACTTGCATTTTGGGTCGTCGGTCCAATCGCCGAGAGTCCAACACCAATAAGTCGAAGGTTGTCTTTCGGAAGGCAGATAAAGACCTCTTGTAAACCCAGATAAATCAATAAACATAGCCAATGTAACAGCAAGGGCGCCCACTGCATCATACTTGTATCGATTGGTGCCAGGCTCTTTTTCGTCTAATGCCTTACTATAATCTAAAACAAGCCCTAGGCCGATCAAAGTGTTTAAAACACTCTTAGTGAGCACCGTCCCAGCCCGGCCAGCAGCAGTTTTACTTAGACCCGCTTTTTGCGCCTCACCATGAGCGAGGGCCCCGGCGCCGAGACCGGGCGTGTCTTCGAAGATATTTATTAGTGCTCTTCCTAACGCCTCATGCTTGGTGCGAGAATACGCACCTTTTCCAGCTAATATATATATTTCTTCTACGCGCGTCATGATATTCTCCACGGCGTCAATCGAAAACTTCGTTCCTCCCCCTCTCCATTCCCCCTTCTTCATTTCAGTTAATCTCTTGCGAAGTATCTCAAGTCGTTTTCTTACGAATTCGTTGTCCAGTCGACCACTTTTAAGGTCTGCTAAAATTTTCTTAAGATCATCCGCTATTATTTCGTTGGCTGTCTTCATCTCGGTCATGACTTTTTGTTGGCTTTCTGTCAATTTAGCAATTTCACTCGCTGTAGCATCGACAAGCCTATACAGAGAACCATTTTGTTTCATTGTGGCGACACCGCCTTCTGGGTAGAATATTGGCGGGGGAGAGGTAGTGACCTCAAGCACACTAGCCATATTTCTACCTTCCGTAACGCCTATTCTCGCTAATTTCTGATACTCTTTGCGCCAAAATGCAGCTTTGGTTTTATCCTTCATCTTGTTGAAGCTAGCTGCCATTTTTAAATACCAAGATTTGTATTTTTCTGAGCCTTCGACAAGCGCCATGTGTTCTCGCCAAAAAATCAACCACTCTGCCCGATGCGCAGTACCCAGCCATTTGTTAAATTTTCCCAGTGAATCTGGATGATTTCCGAAAGTTAAGCTTTTAATCTTTAACGAATCGCTCTTTAAACTTTCAATAAAATCTGCATTGTCAAACATCCATCTGATCAAAGGCCAAAAGGGGTGCCTCGATCCCTTACCATAACTAGGATATCCTATCATAGCCGACCGATGGCCCATAATAGAGGACCCTCCAGTCACACTCTCAACAATCCCAGTACCGGTATACGCTGAACCAGCAATTGGCACCCACATTTTGGGCCCCACATTCAAAAGCGCCACTGGAGGTAGTTTGGGGTTGAAATGGATTTTGATAACCCACTGTTGTTTCCCACTAATTAAGCCCTGAATCGAGGCGCCTCCAAAACTTCTAGGGTTGAAAAGGTCGACAGCTGATACTCTTTGATAAAACTCTCCTGCAGGGTTCCTAATCAAATAACCTTGATCTATAATATCATTTATAATTTTTACCGCCCGGGCAACCCTTTTATTCTCTGGCGCCGCCACCGGCCCGATCCCGCTTAATGCATTGGATATTATTTTTGCCACCTTAACTCTTTCCGATTTAGGAACTTGGTTTAGGATTCTAGACATTTCGGGCTTAGCTAGCTGTCCGGGCTTTCCTAACTTAGAAACATCAGCCCCACCGCGTCCGCGCGTACCGATTTTCCCCAAACGTCCTGTACCGCCAACTTCAGCTCCCGTAAAACTAGCAAATGGGCCAAATAATTTTCGAAAGATAGGGGCATCTTTTTCAACCCCCATCATAGCTTTTGTCAATGCAAGGTTGTCTCTAAAATCGGTGAAAGCCATACCACCAAGCACTTTTCCTGTCTGAAGTGCCATAGAACTATTTGCGTTCAGTGAACCCATCCAACCAAATACTGGGTTAAGCTCGTAAATACTGACTTCCGAAATTTGTTTAACTAGTTCGTGCACGCCGGTGCCGGCCGCCTTTAAGGCCGGCAAAGCATAATCTTTTTCTAAACACTGTGTCTTCCATTTATTACAATCGAATTTCAAGTCTTGTGGATTTCGCCCCTCTAATCGTTCTTGATATTGAGCGAGAAAATTATTATATGTTTCTAGCGCTTCTCCCTCTCGGGGCCTAGTACATATCGGTTCCCTCTCTTCAGATGGGACCGCCCCCGCCACAATATAATCTTGTCCGAGCGGCATGCCACTTCGTTCAGTCGGCCGGCCCTTAACAAACGCCGGCCTGGGGCGGAGCCTCATAGTTATTCCGGTTTCGTTAGGCTCGAATCCTCTAGCAGCATGCCACCAGCCTACTTTAACTTTTAAAAGCTTTTTATTGCCAGTATTCTCATCGTCTTTAAACATTTTTTTGAGTACAGAGTACCATGGCCGAACAAACTCATTGTTATCTCCACACAACCCTAAATCCTGCATCGACTTCCATTCTAAACAGTTATTTGGATCGGTTTTATCAAGGGTGACCGTCATCCCCTCCGCGCATTGGCCGGCCGTAAGTAATTCATATGTCTCTTCAGCATATCGTTCGACATTCAGACCATATACTTCGGTAAAATCCGCTCTAGTATCCGGATCCGAAAACTCGGCCATATCTCGGTCTGCTTGAGATATCGGCCGATAGCCCGCGCGCCTTGCGCGCTCTTCGGCCGCCTCCCGCGCTGCTGCAGCCTCACCCGGGTTCCCCAGCGCGCTTGGATCTATTTCCAGTATTAGCCCTGTAGCCTCTTCCTGGATTAATTTTTCGAGTGCCTCTTTGAGATCTTTGCTCATTACTTGTCCTCTTCGGCTTTAAATAAGTAGTATGTTAATCCTAAACTAGAATTCCTGTTCTTCGTGTCACGATTCATCTATATACTGCTCCGCCGCCCCCGGCCCAACGGCGTCGAAGCCTGGACCCACAGCTTGACCCTGACCAGGGTCGTTAGCATGAGGTCACTCTTCTTCGAGTTTAGCACGTGCCCTCTTCTCATCATCTTCTTTTTGTACTTTATGTTCATGAGTTTTCTTCTTCTTCCCCTCTTTTAGGTCTGCTTCAGTCAAATTACGAATGATAATATCACCAAACTTCATATCATAAACACCAATTTTGCCATCATCATCCAAAGAATGCCAAAGTACTTTCCCAACAGCATCTTTATCGGAGATTCCATATCTTTCTTGAAGGTCTGAACTCAGACTGCCTTCTTTCATTCACTCGTGTCGAACTTTCTCACGTTTCTTTTTTTGATCGGCTGTTAACTCACCTACAGGCGTGTCGACAAGCACTCTCTCGTCCGAAGACAGATCTTTCCTAGCTTCATTACGAAACTTTCGAAAACCTTCAAATATTTTCTTCATTTATTAATTTTCCTTATTTTCTTAACTTGCTTTTTTATTAGAGAAATTTCTTGTTCTAGTATATCAAGTCTAGACTGAGTTGTATAATAAAAACCACCTAAAGTAGCGGCAATTGTTAACAAAGTGATTAATGTCTTTATATCAAGTTTCATCATTATTAATCCGAACCTATGCATTCCAATTCAATATCGAATTCTTTCGCGTACTCTTCATCTTCTTTGCGCCAAATTTGTCGCAACACTTCTATTCGATGTTCTTTATCGATAATACTCTGCATCTCTCCCAAGTTGCGCCTGGCTTCAAAAGCGCTCAGGGCATCTTTTTTTAACTCCACACATATTAAACACATAAATAAGCTTTCCTCACTTAATAAGTAGATTTTATTTTACTTATCGCCAATAGTATATATATTCTTAATATGCTAAGAAAATGTGTATTTTTAATCATCGTTCTATTGTTGTTTCCAGTAAACGTTCAAGCCATGTGCCATAGCTCGGTCAGCAACGTTGATAGTCCAGAACAATGTTATTACCACAACAACAGTCAATATTGTCAATGGGAATATTGGTTTGAAGGTTTATTTTGCAGAGAGACGTGGCGTTTTTCGTACGATACTTGCCAATGGCAGAAAGTAAGTGAGGAGTGTTACAACAGCTCGTGACTTACTGTGGATAATCTTGATTTGAGACCATTTGATCGAGTACTATGTCCGCAGCTTCTCTATAAGCGTCACTAAGATGTTTTGGTAGTTGGGGCATGCCATTCGCAGAAATTTTTTCAAGCTTATCGACATCACCATACATCTCCGAAACATTAAGCTTAATTGCCGCTAGCTCTTGGTTGGTGGGTACCTTGTCTAACATACCAGGTATTTTTTCTATGGCCCGAAAGCCTTCCCATGTGGGATCATCGATCCATTCTGGCATTTCAAATTGCGGGTTATACGTTTTAATCTCATGAGCTGTTCTTTTCATCGCGGCCTTAAGATCGAAAATTTTTGCTTTTCTATCTTCATCAACTGGATGGCCAGTTGAAAGTGTATTGCGCAACTCATCCGTTAGCGTATCAAATTCATCCATTAGGGCCGCCGCCTTCTGTTTTCTTTCTCCCCGTCTCGAACCGGTGCGCCATTCCTCCGGGCCGGCCGAGCCCACGGTCACCTTCCCGACCGATGCCATTGGCTTGTCGTCCAAGCCAACTCGTGTACTGCGAGGATCCCCCGCTCCTCCTTTCAGCCGATCGATCGGTGCTTCTTGCAACATGTTGATTATTTCTTCTTTGATCACTTTTTCTAATTGTAATTTTGTTATTTTCATGTTATTGGCCTCCACATATTTGTTGCAAATATTCATGAATATTTGCAATTGCAATTTTCTGGAATCCGCCGGTTAAAATTTCGGCTCCTGGAAATTTAACAAGCCCATGCAACCAATCAGCCGAGATAACTTTGGGGCAAATCTCGATTCCTGCAGCCTTGATAGCCGCGGCTAAGAGTGGGTTAGCCTGTACAAACCCACTGCATTGTGCTATAAAAGGATTATTAATCCGCGCACCGGTAATAATATTAAGCACCTGCTGCCTTTGTTTATCAGTAAGAGGTTTGCCGTTATACTCCGGCCATGGCAAGAATTTAATTGCAGCTCCTACACCACTTGCGAAATCTTCACCGCGGACGAAAGCATGCCAGGCACCTTCCAGATCTTTCACTTCAATTTTTTGGCCACACCAATATCCGGCTATTTGTTTAATTAGTTTAGGTTCTAGCGGAAGAGTACTCTCTTTTAGAACAGCCTGAAGTTCTTCTTTAATAATTCGTTTTAATTGTGATTTTGTAATTTTCACCAGTTCACCCCCGTATTATCTGGACACATCACCATAAAATTTCTTCATCCTATAGGCGCGATCTGCGACAGGCTTCACGATCGTGTCCACGGCGTCACCCGCCACATCTCCCGCCATGGCGCCGGCCCCCGTGCTGATATTGGTCATAAGCTCTTCGTACCCTTGTCTATCTAAATCATCATCAGACTGGCCAGATATATTCCCTTGCTTGGATATAATACCCTCAACAGTGGCCACAACAGCCTTTTCCGCCATTTTTTTAATCTGATCCTCGGGCTGATCAGCCAGGGCTGGATCATTGCTATATGTATCAACATAAAAGTTGTATAAATCTAGAGTTGGATTTGTAAGCGCATTCTGAAGCCGATGAAGCTTAGCCTGATATTGGTGCCTCCCCCCCGGATCGACTTGACGAGGGCCCTGGTCACCTGGCGCTCCAGTTTCTTGTATGACACTTCGAAGCTCTTCTTTGATGATTCGTTTTAATTGTGATTTTGTGATCTTCATATTTTTCTCCTTATAATCAGTTTGGCATTATGGGTCCGTCAATAACCTCTGCTGACATACCCAGGCGCGGATCCGCGAT
>Ga0208299_1001906_pt1 | contig 14803 bp, 17 predicted proteins | sample 15_taG_FD_184089 | JGI IMG/M metagenome (GOLD analysis project Ga0208299, IMG submission 184089) | Marine viral communities from the Subarctic Pacific Ocean - 15_ETSP_OMZ_AT15312 metaG (SPAdes) (version 2) | ecosystem: Environmental > Aquatic > Marine > Oceanic | place: Pacific Ocean | collected...
CTAAATAGAGAACCATCTGTGGCGCACTCATCACAATTTCTAAGCTTCACGAACATTCCGTGTACTGCTTCGAAGGCGTGATCACACTCTTTACATTTGTAAGCGTACTTAGGCACTTACTCCTCTCCCTCTTCATCGTCGGGCTCGTTGCCAAGCTTGACAAGAGGTGGATTCATCACCATTAGCCCAATGTCTGAAAGCTTAAACTTGAAACCCTTAAGGACAGGAACAATATCACTTTGCTCCATAAGGGACTTCTGTAGGGCCATCATGACCGCACCCAATGCTTGATCTGACAAGCTCATACTATCTGCTTCTTGTGCAAAGATAGAATCTGGTTTTTTATCGACATGTCCAAAGTCAATTATCATTGGCTCTTTGTCGAAATCTAATTTAGTATCACTCATTTTAATCTCCTTTGATTTTTTTAAAATCTGATTCATACATCATTTTAGCTAATTCTTCGAATCCCACTTTTGGAATCCAATTAAGTTTTCTTCTTGCTTTGGATGGGTCGCCCAACAAAAGCGGCACTTCTTGGGGCCTAAATAGCCTCTCATCGATTTCTACATGCTTTTCTATGTCCAGACCCGCATGTTCGAAAACAGCCTCTAAAAAGGCCCTTACAGAGTGCGTTCTGCCGGTTGCGACAACATAGTCATCTGGTTCATCCTGCTGGAGCATTAACCACATCATTTCCACATAGTCGCCAGCAAAGCCCCAATCTCGCTTTGAGTCGAGGTTGCCGAGGTAAAGTTTGTCTTGTAACCCAAGCTTGATTCTTGCTGCTGCTAGTGTAATTTTTCTTGTAACGAATGTCTCGCCTCTTCGGGGAGATTCGTGATTAAATAGAATACCGGATGAGGCGTGCATTCCATAGCTCTCTCGGTAGTTTCGGACTAGGTGATGCGAGAATACCTTCGCACAAGCATAGGGAGAAGCAGGCATTAGTGCCGTGTTCTCGTCCTGTGGGTAGCTGGGGTTGTCTCCAAACATCTCTGATGAGGATGCCTGATAGAAGCGAGCATTTGGAACAATGTGTCTTGCTGCTTCCAGCAATCGCATGGTTCCCATAACTATGCTGTCAACCGTGCTCTCTGGCACTTCGAACGAGACACGGACATGAGATTGTGCGGCGAGGTTGTAGATTTCATCTGGCTTGTATTCGCTCAATAATCTCCACATGCAGCCTACATCGTTTAATTCAAAATATCTCATTTCAAAGTTTTCATGATTATAAATATGATCTATTCTTTCAGTGCAGACTGTTGAAGATCTTCTTTTGAGCCCAACAACCCTATATCCTTTTTCTAGCAAAATCTCTGCAAGATATGAGCCGTCTTGGCCTGTTATGCCAGTTATTAACGCCGTTTTCAAGACATTCCTCTCAGGTTCGGATAGTTTAATATAACCCATTTGTAAGTTTCTGTCAAGGCTTTTCTCAAATCTGTGTAATTTTCCTGCTTCCAGCCAAGTTCAATAAGCTTAGAATTATCTGACGGCTTCCTGTGCTGCCCCATTGGTTTCGATGTGTCCCAGACAATCTCCCCATCAAAATCAACTACTTCTGCAACAACCTCGGCAATTTCTTTGATTGAATATTCTTGTGTGTTGCCAACATTTATTGGCTCTGGTTCATCATAGTGTTCTAACAGGAATAGCAATATCTCAGCCAGATCTTTTGAGTAGGTAAATTCTCTCAGCGGAGAACCATCTCCCCACAGGACAACATTTTCGTTACTTAATTTTGCTTCATGCATCTTTCTCATTATCGCAGGGATGACATGGGAATTTTCTAAATCATAATTATCATTCGGACCAAACAGATTATTCGGAACGGCTGTTATGAAGTTGCAGCCATGTTGTTTTCTCAATGCTCGCGATTGAACATCCAACATTCTCTTCGCATATGCGTAGCCAAAGTTGCTGGCGTTTGGCCGGCCATTGTGTATTTGGTCCTCCGTCAGGGGATAGGTTGCGTCGTCTGGATAGACACATGTGGAGAGCAAAGAAATTACTTTCTTTGTTCCGGCCTGTTTCGCTGCATCTAAAATGTTCGTGTTGATTCTAATGTTGTCAGAATAAAAATCGTTCATGAAGTCGGTGTTTGCTTTTATCCCCCCAACCTTGGCGGCGAGATGAATTATCGCATCTGACTTGCATGCATGAACAATCTGTCCCGCAGAAAAAGGGTCTTTCAGATCGCATTCTTTAGAAGAAAACAGCATGGCATTTGGAGCGACTTCTTTGATTGCATGGCCGATCATGCCAGTTCCGCCTGTTATTAAGAGTTTCATTGCTTCCCCCAATCGTTAAAGCCTGTTCCGTGTTTTTGCTTTTCTGCTTTGAAATAGAAAATCCGCGCCTGTTAAAAAATCGTCGTGATAGCCTCTGTCAAAGATGTCATACAGTTGAAATCCTTGTTTGTTCACAAAATTTATAACTTCTTCAGACACTGGCGCGCCTGTGTTATATTCTTGAAATTGCACTTCTAATGACAAATAGGACACATTTTTTAGCGTATTTAGGCCTCCCCCCAAGACCATAAGTTCGGCGCCTTGAACATCTAATTTTAAAAAATCAACATTTTCAATAGACTCTTTTTTTAAGAGAGAGTCCAGTGTTTGTGTTTCAATTTCTAAAAAAGATACGCAGTCATCATCTCTATAATGTTTTGTTCTTTCGCGAAGAATACTTGCACCGGTGCAGACTGGGTTGCTTTTTGGTATGTGAAAAACTGCTGTTTCTTCTTGGTCTGATAGCAAGCTTATTGAATAGTTAATGTTTTGATTATGTTTGCTCATGTAGCCTAGGCGATCTTCTACATTTGGGTTTCCATCAATTAAAAAATAATTTGATTGAGGAAAAACTTGAATCACATGCGCAGACCACAAACCCATGTTAGCTCCGACATCCACTATTGTCTCCGGTGAAAAGCCCTTATTTTTTAATGATCTCATTCTGCCAATCAACTCATTCATTTAGAAACACCTCTTTAAATTTCTCTCGACGAACAGATAGTTCCGTCTATGTCAAAACAATATATCACTAAACCACCATATGCAAATACGACTGATGTAAGCATTCAACTATTCCATAGTCACACGAATCAATCCATACTTCTAGATTTGAATAGCTTGCAAACTCTTTTCTCAATCTATTGTCTCTTTCGAAACCAGTTAAAATAATAATGGGTATATTTTTCTTTCTACAATACGAAGCAGTATTAATAATATTATCTGAATTGCCAGAAGAAGAAATCAGTATTACCAAAGTATCCTTGTCTCCAAATTCCGAAGCGAACACCTCATATGCACGGGCTAGTCCATAGTCATTTATATAGCATGTCAACCTAGACGGATCGGAAAAACTTATGGCGCGCTTCTTTAGTCGCTTAGTATAATCTTGACTAATGTGAGAAGCAATAGAATTACTACCGCCATTTCCAAGAATTATAATCTTTTCATATTCATCAATGATTGTTTTAAATTTCTTTTTCTCTTCATCCGTTATAATTTTTACTAATTTTTGAAAATCACCTATATTCAAACCACAACCTCATATTTTAAAAACCTCTAGACCTGTTGGGTTAATCTCTATTTTAATGACATCTTCCTGCTCTAACTCATCATGTTTGTTTAAAAAGATTAAAAAATAACCCCCGTTGCCGGCGCCGCACAAACGATGAGCCAGAACATTATAATCTTCTTGTAAACTTAAATCTAAGTCCTGTATGTGTTTGTTTTCTAACACACATGGCGTGATTGTCTTTTTTTGCTGCCAGCCATCATTTACTGTAGCTATAAATGTATCAGTGTTTAAGTTTTTGATTGAATTTTCTAAAGAGACTACTTTTTCTAATAAACTTTTCCTATCAGACCTAACAACTTTACTTAAAATTTTAGTGGATTGTCTTTGTACGCCAGTATATTTTATGTACATATCAAAATTAGATAACAAAGATTGATCAAGAAAAGTAATCTCTGGATCTTTATCTTTCCTAAACACCATTCTTTTCAGAGAGCCTAGGCCACAACCATATGGATCTTGATAACCTGTAAGAGGGTTAAACTTTCTCTCTAAACACAATGCCAGCTTACAAATTTCAAAGTTTGATAATTTTTTACCCATGTATTCGGTGGTCGCCCCTATCGCAGCTATTAAATACGATGAAGAAGAGGCCAGTCCGCTGCCTACGGTCTGTATATCCGTGTTAAATGTCATTGTCACCGGTCCGCAATCAAAGTGTGACAGCACCTCTCTTGCTATATCATTTCTTATTTTAATAGAGGCATCTGTTTCCTCTCTTTTGGAATAGTTTATTATGTACTTACCCCTATTATTATTATGCATACTGATGTAGGTATACACAGTAGCAGGAAAACTAATGACGGAGCCATAGTTATTAGCGTCTATAAAGTCTTGTAAATCAGTTGAGCCTCCAGCCAATGAGAGGCGCAGTGGGCACTTGGCTATAATCATTAAAATCTATGCCCTGTTTTTGCTTTTCTGTTTTGAAGTTCATCCATTTAGATATACCTCTTTAAATTTTTTCATAACATTTTCTGGACTGAATTTTTTATAGTTATCCCACTTTTTGTCGAGAATTTTAAAATTTTTCAGCACCATCTCTAGTTCGCTTGGGTTATTATAGTAATAAGCATCGTTCCCTAAAGTTTCTATGTGGTGCCTGTCCTTCGAACCAAACCAAGTAACTATTGGCTTATTTTTTATAGAAAACTCTCCGCATGCTACGCCAAAGCTTTCCCCCTCTATTCTAGCATGTATCATAGCGTCACAAGTATTGATAAACTTAACTTTAAATTCCATGTCAGCAGTAGAAGGAATGTATTTTATTTGATTGTGCATATAAAACTGTGGGGTGTTTTGAAATACAAAATAAACATTATCATTTTCATTAACAACCTTTTTTATGACCTCAGACGCCCAATGCAAATTCCATGTGTCTAGCCCTCCAGTCCTTCCGAAGACAATGGCGTCTCTGGAGATCCCTAGTGTGTGCCGAAGATCTCCCTGTATGTCAGGGAGATCAACTATGCTCGGAACAAACGGGTATTTTCCGTTTGATGCCGTTTCACTGAGCCATTCTGACACATAGCTGTAAACTGTTCCATGTGGCTCGCATACCGGGGCAGCGCACATTACAAATGTTTTACAAAAATTAGACACAACTCCATCATTGTTTCCAAATTTTTGCATAAAGACAGCATCACACCCATTGCTCTTAAGCACATTATCCATCAACGGAACGGTGATCTTGCTATTCCAGGAAAAATCCCCATTTTCATGTTTTAGAGATATCAATCTTTCACCAAACCTATCTTTAAATTTTTCGATAACCGAGAGATGATTTGATCTGTGTTTGTCATTATAGATTACATATGACAAATTATCTAAGATTTCTTCATTATATTTTGCAAAATCAAAAAGCGTAATTTCAGTACCACGAAGGCCCATATGAGGACTATAAAAAGCTATTTTTTTCTTCATTTACAATCTCCGTTGCATCCTCTTATTTTACAAATCGGGCATGCTAGCGTAGATTGAAAAAATCCAGTCTCAGAGCCCTGATGCAATAAAGGAGGCTCCCACCAATAGACATTGGCATCATGTATGGCCAGTTGGTGGCCCAGTTCCCAGTCACTAATAGTATTAAAAGGAATCATTGTTTTCGTTATTTTTTCGGCCAGTTCCTTTCTCAATATATACCCATCTGCACATTTTGATGCCGGGTGTTCTTTTAAAAATGCGATCTCCGTTTCTCTCTCAGATGCGCTGGAGATTTTTAAATCGCAACAGCTTCCCATAAAGATGGCATCCCAATTTTCAGGCGTTCTCTCTAAATATGAATTAAATAATTCAACAAAATTGTCAACCAAAACAACATCATCTTCAAATATCAATCCATAATTCTCACACTCAATTCCCAGCCTACGAATCGCCTCATAGTGCTTAATGGTGCAAGATATCTCGGCATCGCTGAGTGTTCTAAATGGTGCGCTATTGGGGCCATAAGTTTTTAAAATAGAATCATCATAAGAAGATTCTTCTTTCACATAGTACCCTTCAACTTCTTCTGTCGTCAAATCATCTTTATCATAAGATGAAATATATTCAGCTTGGATTTTGTGGTCTCGAAACTGGCTTTGCAGCTTTTGTCTTCTTTCGATCAATCTCGTATAATGTACGACATATGTTTTATCAACATTTAACATAGAATCCTTTTCTCAATATAATGTAACACATTTTCAGGCAAAGCGCAAGCAGGTATTTCATTATTTTTAAAAATTGGTTCGCTAAGAAACTTATTATAAAGCTCGTTATCGCTATCGATCTCTTTTATTAGTTCCAACACTTCTTCCATGGAATCAAAATCGTGAACATTTATGAAGGCCTTGTCGTTGAAATCGTCGCTCACACTTTTAGAGCCCCAATAAATCGGAATGCTTCCAACCGACAATGGATGGATTATCTTTTCTGTCACATAGCCAGGATTAGAAGAATTTTCAGCAGCGATTGTAAACTTATAATCTCTCAAAAAATCTATCTTATGCCTCTGATCTCCTCGTCCAGGAATTTGATATCCAACATTGTTTTTCAATCGGCCGGCGCAGTCTACATTCTTGTAATTCATGACAGACTCTAAAATATCTAATCTTTTACCGCTAGTGTTCGAAAATACAAAATTGCAAAACTTAGTCTTCTCAAGCTTCTTCCTCTCTAGCAGATCTTCCAAAGGTATCAGATAAGATTGATCGCGATACTCACTGTTGGGAGCGCCAAACCAATTAACAAAAAGGGCCCACAACGGAAGCCTGTAATTCCTAGGATCTGGAGATTCATCGAAGCTAAACGAATAATCACATTTTCCTATGCTATAATTGGGATACTCTATAGAGCCAGGAAAATCATGGTTTGGCCTGACATTCTCTCCGGTGTAAAAAATCTTTTTGCATCGATGATTGATGTACCTATCTCTTTCTCTTCTCTTTTGATAGTCAACTGAAAAGAATAGTAGATCCGGGTCATGATCAACAATTTCTACATTATACTTGGTCTTCAATAGATTATAAAAATAGTTATCATCTTTGACGAAATTGGGCCAAAAGTCCACAAAATTTATCTTAATCGGCGTCACCTCAGATATCCCTTTTCTTCCAAATCATAAACATCTTTCTCAAAGTAAGGATAAAAAATAAAGTTATAATTTTTAAACTTCATAGTTCTGGCTCTCTGTTTGTTTTCTTCGGTCCACGGCCATAGATAATTTGGAGAGCCATATTTTATCTCTGATAATTTTGTTCCTATATCCAAATCTATGCCAGGATCGGGCCAGTGCCGGCCCTCGAAACTGTGTTTTACAATTGGAACATTTCTTTGGTTGTGCACTCTCCTGTGGCCTGAATCCATTATGCTACATCCGTCCCAATTAAACATGAGTTGTCTATAAAAATAATCTGAGGCCTGTAATCCCATTAGGTATCTTTCATCCCAAAGGCCGACTTTCCTAACGGCTTCTGCCGTATAGCTACACAATGCATCGCCATGGCCGGCTTGAACGAAAGAAAAGCCATCGACATCGTGCAAATTCTTAAGATTACTCAGCCAATGTTTCTCTAGGATAACATCATCTTGTAGAGTAATGACTAAATCACAATCCGGATTTTTCAAATCTCTAAAGCCAAAAATTAAAGCCTGGTTCCAACTTCTGGCCAGGTGTCCGGTTGACAGATCAGATCTCAAATTATTGTGAAGAACCTTTACTCTCTTTTCAAACTCGGAGGTCATAGAAAACTCGCTGTGGTTGTTGATCACATTAACCTCTATGTTGTCGCTGTCGACCATAAAAGCGTTGCTGGCGAACAAACTTTTCAAAGTCTCATTTAAAATGTCAGGCCGTCTATAGGTCAATATGTATATTTTTATCCTCATTTTGCCATCTCCTTCTTAAAAATTTTATCCATATAAGGCATTTCACTTAAGCCTATTTCTCCCTTCTAATCATTAAGTCAAATCTAAATTTGCTGTGATTATAACCAATAAATCTGTTATTGATTATTTTTGCATTAAAGCCGTTCTGACTGCACAGAGATTTTATTCTATCTCTATTAAGGTAGAGATGACCTGAAGATGAATATCGCCTATCCCATTCTTCTTCAGATATCTTTAATTCATCAATTCTAAATTTCTTGTATTCATCTTTCTTGTCTTCGCAAAATAAGTCTGTTAGTAAGCAAGCTCCGCTATCGCCGAGGTGTGAAAGCATATTTATCAAAACTTTTTCTGCATACTCATATGATCTAAAATACTGAAAAACAGAATTACAAAGTATCAAATCAAACTTTTCTTCTCCGAATAAAGCTTCGTCGGCATCAGCTGAATAGAATCTTCCTTCCGGCATTATTGACTTTGCACACTCTATAAGATAGGGAAGAAAGTCAACTCCACTAACTCTACTTCCCATTTTATAAAACGGAAAAAGCCATGCGCCAGCACCGCAGCCTACTTCTAGAATGTTTTTAGGAATATCATTACATGATGTTTCCATCACTACAGATATATTCTTCTCCCAATCCTCTGATGATATGTCAAAGTCCATTATCTCTATAAGATCTTCAAGTGTCCTTGGAGAGAAATTTAGTATTTTTGCCCTGGAGTAGTAGTTACATTCTGTATTGCTCCATACTTCCTTCCATGTCATTATATTATTTTTCCTTTTTAAGAATTTCTTCAATGTAGGGTGTTTCAATCAACCCAGGTCCAACTGTAAGTCTTATCCAATCTCTATCACTATCAAATGGTATTTTTGCATTTGCCTTAAACTCCACACCAAATGAATCTAATATCTTCTTTGGCCTATCACTTCCTCGCTTGTCTCTAAAGTGTATCCAGTTACAATGAGAATTTACAGTCTTATAGCCTGCCAGCCTAAGCTTACCATTAAGTCTATTTCTTTCTTTTACTGTATCTCTTGCATAATCACTCACTATGTGTGAATTATCCATTAGAATGTTTGCAAACTTTGTTGCTATATTTGTAATAGGAAATGTGAAATGAAGCTTTTCAAGACTTTCCCTTAAGCCAGCATTACACATTGTGTATCCCAATCGAAGACCTGCGCAGCCCGCTGCCTTTGAAAAAGTTCTTGATACTATTAAATTATCGTAATCGTGTATTAGGGCAGCACAAGATCCTGGAGAAAATTCAACATATGCTTCATCTACTAGAAACACAATCCCTTTTTTTCTAAGATGCTTGCAAATATCACTAATTTCATCTTTTGACTTCCAGTCTCCAATCGGACTGTTTGGATTGGCCAGCGCTACAAGAGAAGTATTTTCATTAACATGACTTAGTATATCTTCATTAGAAAGTGAAAGATCTTTTTTATACTGAGCCTTTTTAATTTTTTTATGATGTGTTTTTGAATACACATCATACATTGGAAAGCAAGGGTCTGATGTAACTGTCTCACACTTCTTTAGCCTTGTAAGCTCAAATATATTTCTAATTGCGGCATCAGATCCGGGAAACAATAGAACCTGGTCGCTAGATACGCCATTATAAGATCCTATTTTGCTTTTAAGCATTTCATATTCAAACCTAGATGGGTATGTTATAATGTCACTTTGATCAAGTGAGGATATAAACTGATCGAAGATCTCGGCTGGAAAATTCAAAATTCTCTCAGACATTCCCAGCCTATAGAATTCATTTTTATTTTTTCTATATGCGCTTCTTCTTTCGATGCCTTTAATTTTGTTTGATATTTTCAATTTTTAATTCCTATTCTTTTTAAGACAGGCACCAATTCTTTGTATGAGCATGTAGCACAATGCTTGCCTGGACAGTCTGTTTCGCACTCATGTGAAACACGGTTTCTTTTTTCATTAGAAAGCACTTCATCTAACGATTCGCGAATGATGTTCCCTGATGGCGATGAATCTGTATTCAGAAGGCACACCTTTACATCGCCGCTGGACTCTACAAACAGACCATTATTTGGCCACCAGCAATCAGAAAATGTCCACTCTGATTTTCCTGCTATGTTGTCCTTCCACCTTTCCATCTCACCATAGAACCCTTCAGAAAAATCATAACTTGCATTTATTTTTCGGCCTTTTGTATCAAGCGTAGAAAGGCGAGAGGCGGACTGGTCCTCTCCCCACCACTGAAACACATTCAGCCTTACCTCTGATATCCAAGAATGTTTTTCCCTTAGAGAAAACACTTTTTCTATATCTTTGTAGTTTTCCTCCCAGACAATCATTTGAAGCCCTACTTTTGTTCTTCCTGTTTTTATTTGTTCATAGGTTCCTAACTCATTTAAAAAGTTTAAAAATACAGACCATCTTCCTGGAAACTTATGCTTTGTATAATTTTCGGCCCAGCCATCACAAGAAAGTAACAAGACATCAATCGCCGGCAACGCTTTTTCAAAGCTTTCTCCAATTGGGGTGTTTTCTCCATTCTTCTTCTTGAGTTTATATTGGCCATTTGTAAAAGTTATTGTCTTCGTGTCAGGAAACTTTTCCTTAAAAAGGATAAAAAAATCATGTATTCTTGGATGAAAAAAAGTTTCCCCCAGTCCCTGGAATTTAGCTTCTTCAATTGGCTGTCCTTCGAGTTTTTCTAATATTTTATTATAATCCTCTATAGGCATATGCTTAAGGGGCCTGGTCTTGATTACATCTCTTCTGTTGCACCCCATGCAGTCGAGATTACAATAATTTGTTGGCTCCAACATAAGATACTTAACTTTTCGAGCCGCGGCTTTAAAGCTTTTTTTGTCTATTAGCTTCGATTTCATTTAACATAGTCCTTCAAGTTGTGGTTGCGTGGCAACGAAATGGCCCGACAAGATGGGAAAGGATTAGTCGGAGCAAAATCATTAATTATTATTCTTTGCGAATGATAACAATCAGTAATAATATCTTTATATTTAATATCATTGCTGTTAAGAAGTTTTTCAAATTCTTTCACTGCTTCTTTGTCGCGAGCAGTCGTAAAAATAATTTGATGCCCAGCGTTGGATAGATCCTTTAAAACTTGAAAATTTTCTTCCAAGAGTTCTAGCGTATTATACCAATTCTTTTTACCGTATCTGCCAACATTCTTTAAAACTACCCCATCAATATCAAAGAAGTATGTTTTATGCCTCTCCTGCTCTCTTCTCCACGACTCAAGGGTACCCCAGTCGACAAACTCTTTGGCCTCGACATAGTGAAAATCACTGCCGGCGTTCATTAGATATGAGATTATGTGGCTTACATACATTTCATTTCCGGGACGAAACGCAGGAGACATCTTTATTTTTTTATATGAAGAAACAAAATCATCAATAGGCAAAGAATAAACCCCCACACATATCGTATCTGAGGCTACAATTTTTTCTTGGATATCTTGAACCATGTCATTTTCGTTATGAATGATAAAACTTTTATTGCAAATCTCTTTTATGTTAAATTTTTTAATTTGGGCGCCGCAAACAAAGTTTGTCAGAACTGGGAAGGGTGCAGCGACTAGGGCGTCCGAATCCTTGATAGTCAAATGCCCAGACAACTTTTTATCGATAATTGTTTGATAAATTGTTTCAGGCGAGCAGCTTGTTTGTTTCTCAAGAACACACAGTTCCACTTTGGCGCCGAATAAGGCTTTGGAAATCATAGAAACGGCAAAGTTTTCTTCATGCTCCTTCAATATCGTAAATATTATTCGATCATACTGCGACATGTCAATTTGTGAAAGCACTCTTTCTATCACCAAGTCGCCCTGTGGGTGCGTTAGAAGCCACTTTGGCTTCATGTTGGGAAACCTACTGCTTTTGCCGGCGGCAGGTATTATAAGATTATTCTCCATTAATTTTCTCCACTATATTCTTTAGCTGATATTCTATAAATTGGATAGTGCTTTCATCTGAATATGGCAATATTCTTAACAAATTTAACACTAGCATTTTTAAAGCTGCTTGCTTTTCAAATTCATGTAAATCGATCATTTGATCCAAGATAATATATTTTATGTTAAAATCCCTGACAAGGTGGCGGCGCGACCAGAAGCAATATAGTTCTTGGAAAATTTTTGCATAATCCATTATTTTAGTGTCGACAAAAGAATCTAAAAAATCTATAAGAAAGATCTCATTGCCAGAAACTATAAAATTTTCAAAAGTCAAGTCGCCGTGACAATATGATTTGTTAATTTTCTCCCAATCAAAATCCAGACAATAATCCTTATAATAGTTATATTTTCTTCCCAATTGCAAGTTTTTTACTTTTGTTTTCATGTCTTCCTTTATACCCTCGCCTAGATCATTGTTTGCTTCTATAAAGCGAAGAATTGTATTAAAAGACTTCTTTACATTAGAAACACTTCCTTTTTGCACAAAGTCATCAAAACTGCTTCCTTGTATGTATTCCATATCAAAATAGAATTTATCCTCTATGATCCCATCTCCCAACACCGGTGGAGATTTTAAAATATCACTTTTAAATTTCTGCTGCTTTTTCATCTGCCGATAAAGCCTGTCATTGTATTCAACACTGGAGGAAATTTTTCTGACAAAGGATTTGTTGACCTTATTCTCCATAAGGCAGACTGCGCATCCCGAATGTCCATTCAGTTCTTTAACCAGTTTTTTATCACCCAGGCTAATCATGTTCGCAACATCTCATATCCAAAATTCTCAAAATCATCTTTATAAATTTCATTAATAATTTTAATCATTTCTGTAGCGCTAGCGCCTAGGAAATGCTTAGAATAATCGCTGACTTTCTCTCCTTCTGGGCTTAGAAAGGGAACGCTATCTCTATTATAAACTTCTAATTTATCGTCGTCGCGGAGGCCAAGCCTTTTATTAATAGTCTTCCAATCCTCAGAAATATTCTCCACCCTACCTATAAAATCAAACTCAATTTTTCCACTATGATCGCGCAGAAAAAAAGATTGAGGCTGGAGGTGGTAAACCGCGTGGAGCGTTGAATGTGTTTTTACTTTGCTGTTTTCAACAGACAGCCGACCTTCTTTGTCAACAAAATCATTTAATACAAACTCTTCGAATGTCCCATAAGCATGAAAGTTATGAGCTTTCACAAGATGATAGTAAGCTGAAGCGATCCTAGAATATGGATTTCTGACAAAAGCCCATTTAAAGTATTTGTCGACATCGCAGAGGTGCGCCTCCAATTCAGAAAATTGCTCATGAGCCCCTTCATTGCCGGCAAAGATCCCATATTGTATAAGTTTTTGATAGATTGACGAGCCGGCATTCTTTGGAATCCAAACCCATACAAAGTGCTTATCATTATTAATAGCTGACACTTTTCTTCCCTATAATTCTCTTAGTTGTTTCGAAAGATCCCTTTCTAGAACAATTATTATTATACCACTCTCTTCCGTTGTGAGACATATATTCCCAGTGAGACGAAGAGATTTCTTTGATTACCTTTTTCAAATGTTCAGGGCTTTCAGCCCTTAAATAGTGTTTTCCTTCAATCAGTGGATCGTGATAAGTCGTGCAAACGCCTTCTGTTATTATTGGCACGGTGCCGAGACCCAAAAGCTCAATTTCTCTATTGCACTTCGGGCCATAGCCGGGCATGCACAGACCAAACCTAGATCTAGAAACCTTTTCTAAATACTCATCCTGTGTATATGTCCAAGTAAAGCTGTCACCCATCATAATCGGCATCTCGAATAGTTCCACCCCAGTAGACCAATCGTGTTGTGTCCTGTTTCTGTGTTGAATTCCATTTTCTACTTTCCCTAGGAATATACTTTTAATTGAGCGCTCTTCAAACGACTTAATTCCCTCTTCAATTTTTGCCTCTAATTTTCTAGGATGTCTCCCCCAATAGATCCAAGGCAACCCACTAGGGTGTTGCATGCCTCCGAACAGACCCTTGCTCCACTTATCCGGGAGGCCGGGATAAACATCAAACCTATCGTACTCATACAATAAGACATCTCCCGGTTCATGGGCCCACAGAAAAACATCTTCCACTTCTCCATCAACAACTTCACAATAGCCTGATTCCTGCCACATATCAAGAAGTTCGCGTGATGTATCGCCCTTGTGTTCTGGCGTCTGTCTTCCTCTATAAACCTTCATTTGCCAACCTCTACTCCCTTCCAGTGTGGGAAACAGAAAATATCACCATGCCAAATTTTCTCCTCTACCGGTAGCGGATAATATATGTTTTTTGCTCGGCCGAGGAACCCCATCCACCAAGAAAAAGTTCCGCCGCTCAAAACCAAATTGTCAAAGTTCGTCGCAAACTTAATTGTATTAGAAGGCGAGGCATTAACAAAATTCAAATTATATTTTTTTGCTAGCGCTTGAGGTATTGGATGACGCGGGTCATCGGAGGAAATATGTCCCTTTTCGAAATCAATATCTTTTATGCATTTATCATAGTAATCGAATCCTGGATTTATGTTCGCGACATCATCGAGCCTCACATGAACAAATAAATTATTTCTTTTTTCTGTGGGAGCGTAATAAACGGGAAAATGCTCTCTTATTTCATCTTCATATTTAAGAATAAAATCTTTCACTTGAAAGCCACAATTAAGCAACCACCCAGTTCTCATGTTCTCGACCAGTTCTTCTTCCATAAAGGCCATTAGATGATTATCACTCAGATGCATCAGGCCATCGCTAAAGTGCCTTCCTCCCTCAAAAAGTTTCATCCCGAATGATTTAGATTCCGGATCGTAGTTTGCAACTTTTAAATTTTTCTTTTTAGCCAATATGCTGGCCCCTGCGGTTTGAAGCATCTTA
>Ga0208299_1001908_pt1 | contig 14778 bp, 2 predicted proteins | sample 15_taG_FD_184089 | JGI IMG/M metagenome (GOLD analysis project Ga0208299, IMG submission 184089) | Marine viral communities from the Subarctic Pacific Ocean - 15_ETSP_OMZ_AT15312 metaG (SPAdes) (version 2) | ecosystem: Environmental > Aquatic > Marine > Oceanic | place: Pacific Ocean | collected...
AAGATAGACGAGGAGAAGTTCACGACCAAGATGTCTATTGGAATTGCTACCGCCATCAAGCAGAGCCCAGATGTTTGGAGGTGGATTATGAAAGAGATAGCCTCTAAACCCCGTAAGCCCTCCGCAAGCGCCCGATCTTAGCCCGATAGCCCGATCCGCCTCCCGTCTCGTAGCTCAGCTTCTTAGCCTTCCTTCTTCTGCCGCTGCTAACAGCAGGCGCAGGCGACCCGAAATAAGTGCTCGGCGCCTTTATCCTGTTAGGCGTTCCACCAAGCATGATGTACCCGATGTTGAAATTTGTTTCTGTTCTGACAAGGTCTTTTCTAGTCTTCTCCCCGTACCCTTTTTCAACCTTATCGAGAATGACCTCCCTCATTGGAAGGGTTATGCTACCCTTCATCGCCTTCCTCCATGGGTCTGAACCCCAATACAATCCTTTTACATAGTCGAGCGGATCGTCTTTTCCAAGGTCTACAGCAGCCTTGATCGCCTTCGACCTTGCTATAGCATAGTTCTCCCAGTCCCCCGACACAGCGTAACCCAGCAAGTTTCTGACATGAGCGGTAACTGGTGTTACGTTTGACCCTCCATAATATCCCCTTGATTCCTTCCTGAAGGCAGGGTCTGCGTATGTGCTTATCAATCTCCTATTGTTGGTTAGCTCAACATGCCCTGCTGCAAGTGGGCTGGCGTTGACAGCGGCCCTTATTATTGGGCTACCAAATGTAGACTTAAGGAAAACGTCCAGCTTGTAAGCAGGGTCTCCCGTGCCTAAAACACCTGCCCCGTAATCAGCAAATCTTTTTACTTGGGACTGATAGAAAAACTCAACACCACTTGCCGCCTTCGGGCTTGCCCCGCCCAGTCCCGCAACCAAGTTAATTGGTATGTTAAAGATCGGGAACAGGGCAAACGAATACTGAAGCCACCCAACTGATTGCTTGTATAAGCCGTCCTCTTCCCACGGGTGCCTGTTCCCTGCAACCTCCCCATACAAAAGCATCTTCAACCTTCTTATCAACTCTTCTGTTGCCCCTGTTGCTGCCCCTCCTGTAATTGCAAGGGTTCCCCCCACTGCCAGAAATTGTTGGAACTTCAAACCCTCAGTGCTCCACCACTTGGGGTTCCCTTTGATTGACCGGGAGAACCAAGAAACAGAATTATGGTAGGCAGACAAACTCCAGCCCCAAAGCCTCCACATAAAACTGGCATCGGGGTTGTTCCTTAGCTCCAGAGATCGGCTGGCCAGAGTGCTTGCGTTCTCCGAGAACAAAGCTATCCCAAGCTTTGCTGTTTGATCTGTGTCTAGAAATTCTGCGTTCTTATCTGTGTCCAGCTTCCTTAGGAACAGTAGCGCTTCTCTGTGGAAGTCGAGACCCGCTTGCCCAAACAGGTCTTCGAGAAGCTTCATGTTTGTCTCATTGGGCTTGAACAGGAACCCCCTGCCAAACAACTGAGAAGGCATGATGGTGTCCAACTTGTTATAAGTATAAGACACATCAGGTTCGTTGTAGAACTTATCGAAAAGCTTGCTGCCGTAGAGGTCGTGCATCTTCTTGAGTCTGCCATCGAGAACCCTGGCAACAACATTAGCCTGCCTGAACGAGATGTTGTTTCCCGTCAGGTCAAACATGCGAGGAGCCACGTTGCTCCCCGTCTCAACAACCGCAAATGCCATGTAGTTGTACATCTCTACAAGCCTCTTCCTGAGGTTGCCAAACTTCCCTTCCCTTCTCTTCTTCAGTTCGTCTTCCCTTTCTATCCTTCCCCTAGTTTCTGGAGCCTTAAACCAGTTATCAAACCTTCCCCCGGTATCAGACCTTATCCCGTAGCCCCGCTCAGCAATGTGAACTATGTTCTCGTTAATCTTGAACTGGCCAACTGTTATCTCTTTAACCCACGCCTCATCAAGAGACTTGGTTAGGAATGTCTTGATCGCAGCCTTGGTTCGACCGCCCTTTGTCTTGGCGAAAGCCTTGGCTCCCTCCACAACACCCTCCTTAACACCCCACAAGCCTGTCGCTCCGACCTCAAGCACAGCCTTTCCAAGGTTTAGCAGGGACTCAGCTTTCATCCTGAAGCTGAAACCAAATATGGTTTGCAGGCGCATGTCTGTTCTGCTTGGTGTTCCTAGGAGATTCCTCATTCCCGTTGAAGAAGATTGCAACGCGGCCCCGGTCAGATCATTGAACAGGTTCATTCGTGCCCCGGCGTTCATTGCCTGATCAAACCTAACGTCCCTGTCTTGAACCTTAGAAAGCTCCAGCTTCAAAGACTGAATCTTTGCTAGGTCTGTCTTCAAGCTGTCATACTTAATGAAGTTCTCTCCAGCTAAAGCATCGTTTCTTTTATCCGCTGTAAAGTTATCTATGTTTTCATCCAGATCACTAACAGCCTTCTGTAAGTAGCCTATGACGGAGTCCAAGCTAGAAGAAAACTCGTCAAGATATTGTGAGTGGGAGTCGGATATCAATTTTTGCAGGGCAGTTGTAGAGGTTATGCCGTAGTCATAGAAATACCAATTCGCTATAGCCTCCTGTCTTGCGGTGTTGAAACTGTTCCTGTCCTGAACAGCAACAACCTTCACACCCGAATCGCTGTCCATCTCTGGGTTGACCTTGCTGTGTACCCTCTCAATCTGAAACACCATCTCCCTAAGGAGTTCATAAAGCGCCTCATCCTTTGTAAGCGAGTAGTCCGTCTCGCCTTCCGGGTCTACCTTGTTTAGGTCTACTGACCTCTTCGCAAAATACGCACCTAGTTCCTCTAGGTTTGTGATCTCGCCAGACATTACATCATCCCTAGCCCCATCATAAATCTCCTCGCTGATAAAGTATGGTCTGGTGCCTGATGTTATCCTGCCTTCTCTTTCGTCAAGAAACGCTTGAACAAAATCCCACTCACTACCGATGACATCATAAAGACTTTTACCTGCGATCTTGGCCTCCTTGTAAATAGAAAGCTTCATCTCCCGAGCCACATCTTCCGGGAGTTCCCTGTCGTTGATTTCCTTGAACGCCCCGCTTAACGCCTTGTAGTAATCGTGAACCTTCTCGGCAAACCTAATAGACTTGGAGTCGAACGTCTTTGGCAGAGTTGTTTCTGTGCTTTTGATGGGCCTGCGAACGACCTTCATCCCATCCTTTCCTCGAACCGTGTCTTCGACCTTCCTCCCTTCCGCGACAGGCCCGCGACTTTCTCGGAGGTTCATCTCAAACAAAGCGTTTATTGAATTAGACTGGTATTTTAATGCATCTTCGTCCGCTTGCGTTAGCGTTGACCTCTCATTGTCAACGTACATCTCGTCGCCCACGTTAAGCCTTCGCCCCTCCTTGTTTGCCAAGGCAAAGTAGCGCTTGGCCACGCTCCTCCTCCACTTCGCAACACCCACTGCATCGGTACCGAACCCGTGAGATTTAGCGGCCAAATAATTCAAGTGAGCTATCTTCTCTTCATGCTCCCTCTTCCAGTCTTCAGCCCTCTCGCTAGCCTCCACCTGATTAAATAAAAGCTGCCTAGCCACCCTTGCAGGGTACCCGCCGAGATCGCCAAGAACATTGTCTAGTTGCTTATGCTTATACCCAAGCTTGCCAAGCCCAAGCAGGGTTGACCGCTCGGATATGCCACCCCTCCTGATGGTGGGGTTGTTTAGGAGAGTTGATGCATGATCCTTCATCTCCATCCAGAAAAAATTGAACACATGGTCTGGGTTCTTTTCGATCCAGTTGCTTAGTTTATTTATATAGTCATCCACCTTGACGAGCTCAACATTCAGCTTGTCCTTCGTGGTGACATCCATTGAAACAGAAACAACCTCACCTGAGTCAGGCATCGGCAGTTCATAAGATGACGTTTTAAATTCAATTACATCAGCAGGCCTCATCCCCACTTCCTTGATGGCAAGTTTCCTCGACTCAATAAAGTCCCGGCTTTCTACCACCTTTTTCAGAACCTCCACAGCTAGGTTTGTTTCGCTCATGGCCTTAACCCTAGACTTAAGCTTGCTTCTGGTTGACAAATATGCCCTTGCCTTTAAACCCTCCTGCTTAGAGCTCTTCCTGAGATCGCTAAGTATCTTGTCCAGCGCCCTCTTTGGGCCAACTGCATGTAGGTCTTGATGGTATTCCTCGTATGATAGCTCTGCTTCTCGAAGGATGTCATCAGCAGCTTTCATCTCCCTTCTGTCTATGTCGTGGACTGTGCTGAGGTGCCACGCAGCCAAGGCGTGCATAGGGGTTGTCTCCACCTTCCCCTTCTTCTTGGGTATCCCGTAAACGTCTAACTCCTCAGAGGCGGACGCTATCTCCCTGTAAAGCGACACTAACTTCTTCCAGTTAACCTTAGCCCCGCGTACCGCCCTCTCCTCTATGTTCTTCAGGTCTACCTTCTGGCTCCTGCCTGTAACCAAAGCCGCTCGACCCTCCTCGGTTGACATGAGAACAGAATACATGTCCCCAATAACCTTGTTCAGCCCTCCTAATGTCCTTTCGTTAACCTGATCGTTGATCTGGGCAAGAGAGAACCTGAAACTCTTAAGAAGCTTTGCTGCCTCGCTCTGCCTGTCAGTTGCCTTGGCCTGTTTAAGGAGCTCCCAAGCCCGAACCCGCGCCTGATTCGCAACAGCCTTAACATGCTGGGCGTCGAAGTATTTTTCGCCCACATCAGCTAATATCTCCGCTGTCTCGGCATGAAATTTTTCGCTGTTAAACTTGTCCCCTCTTTCCTTGAGTTTCTGGAAACCGTTCACAAAGAACTGAAGGTTTAAAGCTACGTTGCGAGATGTCTGCACCCACACCGACTCTGGCATTTCTTTCTTACTCTTAGCCAGTTCTAGGTATGTTTGCGGGCTGAATGAGGGTTGCTCTGTAATGCTGGAGAACTCCTCAAGGTACTGCTGAATTTCCTTGTTCCTTTTAAGGTGTGTAAGAACCGTGACCTGCTTTGCGGGGTCGACTTTACCATCCTTGTTTAAAAGCATTCCAGAATATCTCTCGTCCAAAGATAATTCATTTATAGCCTCCGTGATCAGACCCGTCAAAAGCTTGGACGCTGCCCCGGCTTCCTTGGCAATAAGCCTTGCCGCTGCCTTGTTGGCCCCATCCCTGTAGTCCGTCTGAACAGCCTTCTCCACCTCGTACTTGTACTCGTACTTCCCGTAATGCTTGTGCTTCAACAACCGCCTCCTAGTAGAGAATGTCCCGTCCTTAAACTTCTTGCTTATTGAGTTCTTTAATTCCTCGTTTAGGTTCCCGTGCTTTGTCAGGTACCCTAGCAACTGTTTCAAGAACTCCTTAACCTTATTCAGGATTCCCTCTACTCTGGATTTTGCAACATAAGGCAGCCCCTCGAACTGGGTTACCATTCCCTCGTTTGTCATTAGGTGGGCAAAGTATTCCGAGTTGTTGATCAACGGGTATATTGAATCAACCGCAGATTTAAATTCACTGGGAGCTTCTGTCCCCTCAGGGAACAGCCTGCCAATGACATTCCTGTAATAATCCGAAGTCGATATGTCTCCCCCTTCACTCAGTATGCCTTGGGCCACTATCTGTTGGTGGCGAGTTCCCGCGCCTCTTGCCAGTTTCTGGATTGCCGAAGCACGAAGGCTGTTGATCTGCCTTACGTCAGTATCGCTAATGTATGCAAACAACCCGTGGCTTAACTCATGCGCTATTGTGTCTGCTGCGTTATCTTTGTGCTTTGCCCCAAGGCTTACTGCCGCTGTCATTCTTCCATTGAGCTCGAAGAATCCTCCCGATAACTTTACGTTGTCCTTAACAATGTCCTCTGAAACCACAAAGTCCATGCCCTCAAAGTATTTCTCTGGGATCGAGGTGAGCAAATCCATCCCCTGCTGCACCATGTCTTCGGGAAGGATATGGGCGTAGTCACCTAGCACCTCCTTGATACCGTTGGCTCCAGTTGCCTTGACGATTGGCCTATAGTTGTCCGCCTCTACCGTTGCTCCGTCAGGCTTGCCCATTACCTGCTTCCATATTCCCGATGTTTTCCCAGCCCTGAAAATAAACCCTTTATCCAAGAAGGCTTTCGGGACAGAAGCTCTTACTGTTGGTAGCTCGAATAGTTCTGCCATGAAATCATACGCCCCCATGTTCGCAATGGAACCATCGTAAGCCTCGTACTTCACCATCTGCTTTCTCCTGTGACGCTGCCCGAACGGGCTCTTTAGAATACCGCTTACCCCCATCTTCTCCTTTGTTGATGTTTGTCCGTAAGCTCCCGACGTGAACTCTAGTACGTCATCTATACTGATCGCCATCTTGTGCTGCCTGCCTTGCATAGAGCCTGCGCCCTTGATCCCCATCAACCGTCTAAACAAAGCCTTTGATATTCCAGCCTGCTTTGTGACCAGTGACACCAAGTCGTCGGTTAAGTCCCGCAGAAGCCTCTGTCTAATTATGTTGCTCGCATTGGCCTTCTTGTGCCTATTGTTCCAACTGTCAAGGTTCTGTTGGTACCGCTTTGCTTCCACTTCGCTTGCGTTCTTTGGCTTAGCGCTAAGCCATTTGTCTAGTTTGTTTTGATAAGCCCTAGCCTTGATCGGGTTTTTTAAATCGCTTTCTTCCTTTGGCTCGGACTTGCTCCACTTGTCTAAACTTTTTTGATGCGCCTTGGCCTGCTCCGCGCTTTCCTTCTTTGGTTTAACAGGCTTAACCTCCTGAAGGGATTCCCTAACGGCCTTGGCTTCCTGAACTGCAGCGGTCACAAACCCCCCCTTTGCATCGTCGCTCATAAACCGGGCATCTGAACTCCACTCTGGCGAGTTCAGGACGTCCAGCATGTTTGTGTGGTTTTCAGCTATGACTTTGAACTTACTGAAGAGAGAAAGCCCTGTGGTTTCTCTTCCTGCCGACTCATGCACAAAATGAAGCTTGGATAAATCCCGTTCATTATTGTTATTCCACCTGTCTAATATTGTCCCTTCGTTGAACTCGACAGACATCTTTAGCAACTGAGCAAACAGCGCCCTGTCATCAAGCTTGCTTCTGAACCTTCTGCCCTTTACGAACGCCCTTAACTGGTGCCTGAAAAACTGCTGCTGGGTCTTGGACTTGGACTGCTTCGATTTCGGGTCGATGAAAAGCTGAACCACCTTGAAAGGAGTGCCCATCCTCCTGTCGATCACCTCTGCTGCCGCGTTCTCCCACATCTCTGCAGCCTCTTTCTCCTCGGGGCTTAATTTCTTTTTCTTCTTTCCGAGGTCTCCACCAAAAATAGAATACTTTTCCTCTGCAAGCTTGGCAAACACATTGGGATCAATGTCAAACGTCTTGTTCAGGTACGTCTTCCACGCTTTCTCTCCCCTACCATAAGCCAGCCCTATCATCCCAATAAGCGCTGAGTAATTGTCGTAATCTAAAATAAATGCTGCGTCCTCGCTAAGCTCCTTCTCTGTCGCCGCCTCCCTGAACTTCATCCACGCCACATCCCTGTGCTCATTAATCTCCCTTGCTACATAGGAATCAAAGTCCGACATGTCTTGGTCTTCGTTCCGACTGAGAATCTCTTTTCTCTCCTCTTTGAGCTCAGCCCTTCTTGCCTTTATAAATTCTTCTATCTTAATCCTTCGGAGCGCTAGCCTAGCCGAACCCATTGTGTGTACGGGTTTTGTCACCATGCCCAAGAACCTTATCAGAGCCGCCTCATCGTTGCCGCTTTCCTTGTCAATGACCCCAGCAGCCCTAAGAACAGCATCCACCTTGGCAACAGCCTTCTCCGAGGCTTTCCTAGAGGACGAAGGAAGGCTGTCTTCAGCGTCACCGTCAAACACTTCGTAGTTTACATCCTCATGGGCAACGACAAGCCTTGCGTTCTCATCGTGCATCGAAGCCATCGTCCTTTCTTCGCTGTCAAACCCTTCACTGTATGCTTTACGGGCACGCCCAAGCTCTGTCTTAAGCCTCTTATCCGAGGCGCTGTCCGTTGCCTTTAACTTTATCATCTCCTCATCAATCACGGCATCAGACGTATAGTCGTCCACCTCTAACGACTTAGGTGTGACTGTGTCAGGCGATGCAGTAGGCAACTGGAAGGAAACGGCGTTTGGGTCTCCGTCATGCAGAATCTTGTCAGCGAACTCCTCGCTAACCATCTTGGCAATCTCTTTCTTGAACTTGACTGAGTGGGAGGCGATTGGCAGGTTGTACCTTGATAAGGTGTACATATAGGCATTTAACTCTAAGTCAGAAAATCCACCGCTTCCTTCTTCTGCCTGAAGGTACCGCTTCAAGCCATCAACAGAGTCTCTGGTTGACTCGTCCAGCATTAACGGGAACAAGCCCACCGTTCCAAGCTCCCCCTTTTCAGCAGCTTTTATTTGGTCGGAGCTCTCCCTGTAAGAAAGATGCTTACCGCTTTTATCTCTTCCGTAAATGCCTTTAGTTATGTTTTCCTTAACCAAGTTTGCATCGTCCAGATATCCCTTGATATCGTCACGCTCCTCACGCACTAGCCTTCTTCTTGAGTCGCTGTAAACATAGCGCTTTGTGTCCGGGTCTAGCTTTCTGTTTAAGACACTAAGCCTTGTCCCAAGTGTTTCTATGTACAGAACAAAATGGTCGAACACGCTCTCTAATGGAACACTTTCCCTCTGGTCTGTTTTGCCTCCTGCCCCGTACTCCCACGCAAGCCTCCTTCTGATCCTGCTATTCCCTAATGGGGTGACCAAGTCAGGCTTAACCCTTTTTATAACAATCCTTTCAAACTCCGAGTCGTCCCGGTACCTCCTGTAAACGCCTTCGCCTTTCCCTCTTTCCGCAGAGCGCATTACCTCCTCCTCCGCCTTCTTAACCCCCCTGTTATAATCCTGTATTGCCCGGTGAGCAGCAGCCCTAATCGAAGCCTTCAAAGCTGAAGCGAAATCCTGCGTATTCATTCTGGATATCTGTTCGCTGCCCCTCGACTTATAATAGTCTTTGAAGATGTTTTTAGGATTAAAGTCCTTCGACTTGTCCATTGTGTGGTGCCTCCGGGCAAACGAAATGTACCCATTTAGTATGTCTAACCCCTCCTGATTTTCGCTAGAGAAATGTTCGGACAAGCTGTCGCTTCCCTTCTTCTTTAGGGCGCTCGATAGTTGCTCCAAAAAAACATCCCTGTCCAACATCGAGTGGGGCATATCTAACGAAAACTTCCATGCACTTTTCTTCCCTTGTATTTCCCAGTTGGATTCCTTGAAGTCCCCGTTTTCATCCCATACATAATCATAGGGAAGGTAAGCGAAGGCGGGGCTCTTTGTTTTGTTCTCTGGCCCCGCGAGAGGATCAGTCTTAAGCTTCTTCGCAATCTCTGGCTTGAGTTTGTAGACTCTCTGCTTCCCCTCCCCGGCTTCGTCTGCTTGTATTGTTATAACCGTGGTACCCCGGTTAACAGAATATGCAAAGTACGCATCTGCGGACTGCCCGTTATCGTTGTAAAGCGTGGAGGCGGTTTCATTTTCTTTCGGCCCCTCTACTGGTACAAGGGCTTCAGCCCTGTCGCTGTCTTCATCGCCTTTAATCATCGTGTTCTTGGAGTGAACAGAATTTATAAGGACTGCTGAACGACCCAGCTTATGAAACTCTACCCCCCTTGGAACTTGAATCATGTTCTCACTTATCCACTTAACAAATTTTTCAGTAGGCACTCCCGTTTCCTGATCTATTACTTCATCTAGGATTTCGTTAAACCTTGGAGTCATGTCCCCGTTTGAATCCAAAAGCCTAGCCCCCTGAAGGGATTTCCTTTTTCTGGCCTCTTCAAAGTAATTAACAATGGCGACCCTTATCGCTTCAAACTGTCTGCTGTCTGCACTCCATTGCCTAGCGTAGCTCTCTACTATTTCCCCTGACGCGATTTCAGCAACCTCCTTATACTCGGCAAGTATTTCTGATTTCGTAGGCTCCTTCTTTTTAAGAGACTGCCTCAATTGAAGCCTTGTCAACTTAAACGACAGCTTGAATACGTTTATAACCTCCTTGAAAAATTCATTTAACTTTTCCAGACTTATTGGGGCCGAGAAAAGAATCATGTTGGTTGAATCCTGCTTCACTATCTTTGGAGCTAGTGTTGCTGCCCTCCGTACTGCTGAAGACAGCTGCCCCCTAACCGCTGCTATTTGCTCTTCGTCTGTCAGTTCTTTTGCTGCGGCTCCCTCGTCCGTCTTAACAATCCCCACCTTGGTGGTGGGCTTTCTTCCTGTCTGTGCTGCTGGCTTGGCTGCTCTCCGTGAGCCTGTAGCTGGCTTGGCTGGCTTCACTTCGACAGCTTGCTCCACGACAGCCTCTGCTGTGGGTTTCTTTGCCTTGTCTGTTGTAAAGTAGGAGCGCTTCTTAAGCTTGCTCCCGGTTTTCCTTGGCTTAGCCGCAGTCCTTTGCCTGCGCTGCTGAGGCGTAAGCATGGAATCCGGGATGTTCTTCGCTATAGAGGCTGGCACCTTGGGAACCTGAGCCAGCAACTGTATCTCCTTTATATCTACCTGCCCTGTTTTAATGGGGGTGAACTTCTCTAGCTCTTCCTGCAGCTTCGCCTGATCTACTGCAGCTTGCTCCCTTGCTTCTTTGTCCAGCCTTATTTGATCGACGACTTGATTTACCTCCTCAACAGGAGACCTTGCTTTCTTTAACTTCCCTAGCTCTGCATCTGTAGCCGCATTGATCTGGTCTAGCGTGAATGCTGGCCCCTGTTCATCAAGGACAACCCTCCCATTCCAGACAGCCTGAGTTACCCTGCCTGTCACGCTGTCTATCTTCGTTATCTTTGCTGGCACTAGCCCCATCTCTGTTTTATGAAGGTATGGCGCTCCCCTGCTGAGAGCGGCCCTATAGTCAAGGTCTTCATTGTGAGCTTCAAACGGAGCCAGCGTTTCGTTTATTGGGTTTAGTTCTGTGGCGGAATCAACAGCAATCTGTCTCTGGCTTCTTATATCTGTATCGACATCCTCGTCGGCTTGTTCCTGTTCTAAATCAACCCCGCTTGTGGCTTGAGCAGACTTAACAAGTTCAGACGCCTGCTTCTCAAGCTCACTGGGAACTTCCACCTCTGTCTTCTGCGGGGCTACACGGCTCTTCGCCTGCATAACCAAGGAAGACAAACTGTTCTTAAGCTCCCTCTTCTTTTCGTCTGACTCCTCGAGGCTGTCTATATCCTCAACAAACGAATCCAACCCTTCTATCTCTGCGCTGTTAAAAAAGTGTGTCTTGTTGTTTATTCTTTTCTGGAGCCCATCTATTAGCCCTGTGTATACAGCCAGCCTTCCTTGGTTCTTCAAGGTTCTCATGTCCAGCCTTTGCTGAACCGCCTTGATAAGCTCCGCGTCCTCCTCGGGGCTTGGGTCTTCAATGGTGTAGTTTCCAACTGCACCTATGGCTCCCATTGGGGCACCGCCTGCCAAACCAGCTAAGCCAGCATCAATAATTCTAAACGCATTGTTTTCGTTTACGAGGTCATAGGTCTTGTCCGCCATGTCTGCGGCGATCTTGTTTGTCCCGAGTTGAGTGGCTTCCTGAAACATCTCAGTGACCATTTCAGCGCTACCAACACCAAGCGCTGACCTAATAACGTCAGTGTAAAATCTTTTCCCTGTGGACTTGCTGTTAAACAACAAGCCAAGAGGAATCTTGTTCATAGCCCCTTGAACGATGCCGCTTCCAAGCGCAAGAGGCCTGTTCTCGCTTCCAGTTATATCTCTAAGCTCCCGATGCTGTCTGCCTGTTGCGCTTGCTGTCATCCCAACAAGAGCAGACCTGCCAACCCCAGCTTTTTTGCTGCCTGCCCCTAACCTTGCGGCCTTGCCTAGCCAACCTGCCACCTTCCCTGTAAGCCCCACTGCCCCAGCAGCAGTAGAAGAAGGTTCAGGAAACAGTATTGTGGCAAGATACGGGGTCATTTGCCCAGCAAAGCTTCCCGCGTTTTCCGCTATATAACCACCCAGATCAGCAAGGTTTTTAATATCCCCAGACATCACGCTTCGCATGGGGATTTTAGCTGCTCTCTGTTGGGCTTTCTTTCCTAGTTCCTGCAGGTAGTCAGAGTCAGTTGCCCACTCACCTGCATCAATTAGGCCTCCTACCTCAGACGTAAGGCCTTGCTGGTAACCGCGTATCAGTGGGCTGAGCGGATTAATCGAGCCTTCCCTCCGCTCCCCATAATACCTTCGCATCCGCTGGTCGAAGTCCCTTGAAAGCGGACGGGCTGATGACAAGCCGGGAGCCATCAGGGCTCCCGGATCGTAATACATCTGGCCTTGGTCGTTTAACTTAAACCCATCAGGAAGACTTTTTAGAGCGTTTTCTTCTGTCGGCATTTTTTTTCAATTGTTTATGGTCTTGGGATAGAAGCTGGGGTTGGGGCGTTCATCATAGGGTTGACTCTCTCCATTCCCGGACGGAGAACAAATCTACCGTGAACCCCTCTGGTTGCTGTCCCGTGTTGCAGGGCGTCCGGGACATTGGGGCTGGGTGCCCCCGAACCAAACCTTTGAGAGTAGCCCGCCCGATTTCTTAAGAGATGGCGCTGCGCCTGCATGGCCCCTATATCGTCAGCAGCAGATGGTGCGGCCCTTAAATAGTTCAGCGCCATTGGGCCTCCCTTTGTTAACGCCCACTTGCCTGCCCCGTATAAGCCCCCGAGAAGCCCAGCCCAATTGGCATACTTCTCAGTGTTCGCTATTATGCTGTGCCTAAGGCTCATTTCGTCCATGTACCCCTTAAGCCTTTCGTTGTGCTCCTGCTCAAGCTGCATAAGCCCTTGGTTTGTTTCCTGCTGTATCTCTTGCAGCCTTTGATCTCTTGCCTCCTCGGCTGGGTCGATGTAATCGGGGTTGGGTTCCGTTGGGAGAAAGTCTGGAGACGCTCCGCTTCCATATTGCAGATTCGGAGGCAGTGGCGGCATTGGAGTCTCAGTCGGCATTTCCTCTGGGGAAATGCTCCCCGACATATGTCCGTCTCCCATCTCGTACCCCTCATAGCCACCTGACAAATATTCAGGCAGAACAGTATTGGATATCTCCTCACCCGTCGGGGAATAGAACTCCGAGTTGTACATAGGCCCAGCAGATGTGTCCCTGTTTAGATCGGGATAATTCTGCGGGTTCAGCCTCTGATCTAATGTTAGCTCTTCTGGAAGATTGCTTGGCTCCAGAGAGGGTAGAAATTCAGGAGCTCTAAAACTATCTGGCCCTGCTGGATGAAGAGGTCTCCCGAGTAACGTGTGTTGTGGCTCCCTTGGGGCAATCCCGTGCATCTCCAGCATCTCAAGCCTAGTTAAAGGCCTCGATGTCACCTCGCCTTCTTCGGGGTTATACACCCCCGACTGATCTGTGCCTCCGGGAAGCTCTGACTGCGGAACCTCTTGTCGTGTTCCCGCCACCCAATCAGCGGCAACCTTTATCCATTCATCGGAAACAGGCTTGTCTTCAGCAACGCTGCCTAGAGCCCCCGCCTCCGTCAGGACAGATTCTGTTTCTTCAACATCTTTAGCTGCAGCCTCGACATCTTTCTCGTTTGGAGCAGCAACCTTATCTGCCTTGGGAATCGCAATGTTTGTAATAGGATCAACACCAAACTCTGAAACATAGAAATCCTTCAAGGTAGTAATTGGGACTATGCCTAGAAGTTTGCCCGATTGATCGAATCGAATTCCACCAACACCTTTAAGGTTGTGCAATATACGGGTACTGGAACTCTGCGCCGAAGCAAACTCATTTAAAGCTGCCGTGAAGGAGGCTAATTCTTTGGGATCAGCAGCCAGTTCCAGGTTTTGTTCCTTCCAAGCGGCTATGGTAGCCCTGATAGCTTGGGAGTCTAATTGTACATCAGTAGCAAGCTGATACCCTAGCTTAGACTCCAACACTGCGTTAGCTCTGCTCATCTTGGCGTTGCTAACACCCAGCAAGCCTGTCAAGGCATTGAAATCATTTTGATGTTGTCGATTATTTATGCTCTCAACGATAGCCTTTGTCTTCAGCCCGAGTCGGAACTCTTCCCTAGAGTCCTCCTTGGCCCTCTCGTACTTGGCTTCATCCCTCTCAGGTGCCCCCATGAGGTAGTCATAGTACCTGCTTTTGTCATAGTTCGACTGTGCCGAAGCACGCCTGACAGCCTCCTCCCTGCGAAGACTATCGAAGATATCCGTTTCGTTCGATTGATTCCCGAATGATACTACTCTAGGCATAATTCCTCCTTGTTTCTAAACTGTTTATTCTGGACTCCATCCAGCACCTGATGATGGACTTGATTCGCGGCTTGTCTGAAACCCACTCCGCAAAACTCTCACCATGCTTATCATATAGTTCCTTGAACCATACTGGCGCTTCCGTTTCCTTCCAGTGGTAGAACAACAACCACTTGGGGTTGCCCACCCCGAACACCTCACGGGCAACCCAGCAGCCAGAAAAAGCAGCTAGCAATGCTGGGCCTGCTTTTGACATGAAAGAAGCCCCTACGCTTTGCCCCGAAGGCCCACCAAAACCACCCGCACCTTGAGGTGACCACGATTTGGAGCTAGTGTTGCTGCCCCCTTGATTCCACGCGTCTTTCATATTCGTCCAAGTGGAGGTAGAAGGTGTGTTGGCTAAATTTCCACCAGCCTGTTGTTGTTGAGGAGACGCAAATGGGTGAGCCTGTGAAAGTGTCTCACCTATTGCTGCCACCTTCCCGAACCAGTTGAGCTTGTCAGGCTTCTTCCTGAGCCAAGAACCCTTGTCGTATGCGTCTATCAAACCTTGCGTTCTACCAAGAGTGTTCCTGTCTCTGGCTGAAGAAATACCAAACCCCCTCA
>Ga0208299_1001909_pt1 | contig 14777 bp, 26 predicted proteins | sample 15_taG_FD_184089 | JGI IMG/M metagenome (GOLD analysis project Ga0208299, IMG submission 184089) | Marine viral communities from the Subarctic Pacific Ocean - 15_ETSP_OMZ_AT15312 metaG (SPAdes) (version 2) | ecosystem: Environmental > Aquatic > Marine > Oceanic | place: Pacific Ocean | collected...
TCAGGAGGCCCCATGACCCGCGCACGCCGAAACGCCCGCGCCTTCAGCGCAGGCCAGCACGCCTACGACAACGAACTCCCGCCCGAGGACGACTACGAGGACGACGACCCGGACATCTGGTGCGATGGGTGCGAGATGCACATGCCGCTTGACGGCGCCGTGCGCCTCGACGACCCGGCAGACGAAGACTGGGACGGTGACGAGCACTGGTGCTGCTGGGCCTGCTGGCGAGACGCGCAGGCCGAAGACGGGGAACAGCATGACAAGCGTGTATAACGAGATCGGAGCGTTCCCTGCACAGTGGCTCCGCAACCTGTCGTCAGCGGGGCACATAGCGAAAGGTGAAGTACATGAAGTTGACATCCGAGACCTCTCTCCTGACGTCGCCCGGGGCGCCGCACAATTCCACGCCTTCGCCGGCCTCGGCGCGTGGTCCTTCGCTCTTCGGCTCGCGGGTGTCCCCGACAGCGCGACCATCTGGACGGGCTCTTGCCCCTGCCAGCCCTTCAGCGTCGCGGGAGCCCGGCGAGGGCGCGACGATGTCCGGCACCTTTGGCCAGAGTGGCGACGACTCATCCGTGAGTGCCTCCCTCCAGTCCTGTTTGGAGAGCAGGTTGCGAGCCCGGATGGCAGGGCGTGGCTCTCCTCTGTACGCGCTGACCTGGAAGACCTGGGATATGTCGTCGGGGCCGCCGATCTGTGCGCTGCGGGCGTCGGCGCCCCGCACAGGCGCCAGAGGCTCTTCTTCGGTGCCGCCCGGGGCGACAGGGTGGCCGTCTCCGGGAGCGAAGGACGGGAGCAAGAGCGTGCGGACCTTCGCGGGCGCGGCGCGCGAGGCGGAGCGGAGAGGGTGGAGCAACGACCTTGCCACCGCCGCGATGTCGACAGCGGGCGTTCCTGCGACTGGATCGCCTCCCGAGTCGGACCCCGGCCGATTGAACCCGGCACACAGCCGCTGGCTCATGGGGCTGCCTCCCGAGTGGGACGCCTGCGCGCCTACGGAAACGCGATAGAGCCCACGCTGGCTGCGGCGTTCGTCTCGTCCTTCCTAGACGCGCTGGGCTACCCGCAGATGGTGCCGTCGTGAAGGACTTCGACCTGACCAAAGAGGAGCGCAACGCCGTCGCGAGCCTAGGGCGAATACCGATGATCTGCCCTCGCGTCGAATGCGGCCACACCCAGGCCACGCAGATGCGCGCTGACGGGCGGGCGTTCCGTTTCCAGGTGTGCCACAGGTGCGGGCACTCGGTCTCGCACGTCGCCGCGCAGCCCGCCGTCGGACGCGCGCCAGAGGAGCCCGCGGCGACTGGATACTTCGGGCGGATGCTCGAGCGACTTCAGGCCGAAAGGGCCGAGGAGACGTCATGACCCCCGAAGAGCGCCGACACTTCGACGGCGAGCCGCCCCGATGGCTGGAGCTCGCGGAAGAGGACATGGCCTGGCGCCGTGCGCTCATGGGTTGCGTGCTCGTCGCCGTCGCCTTGCTGGCGGTCGCGAGACAGTGGGGGTGGCTGTGATGGACGAGCACCCGCCTTGCCCATTCTGCGGCCGTACCCCGGTCGAGGAGCGCGAGCACGCGCCCGACTGCCCCCGGAGGTCCGAATGAACTACCCGCACATCGGAGCCGAGCCCGAGCATGGAGGTTGGACCTTCTACCGCTACGAGAGCCGCGAGGTGCGCGTCTGGCTGGACTGGCAGGCCGGGAAGAAGGCGGAAGCGCACGCCGAGGTGCTACGCCTGCGCGCCGAGCTCGCAGCGTCGAGGCCGGTCGTGTGCGCGACCTGTAGACGAGAGACGCTGCCGGGCCTGCTTGCGGGCGACGACTGCATAACATGCGATGCGGCACGCTACGTGCCGAAGGGGAAGTGATGACCGAGACGACGACAGGACTGGCTGCGGCGCTGGCGAAGGCCCAGTGCGAGATGAACAACCCGACGAAGAATGCGGACAATGGCCACTTCAAGACCAAGTACGCGGACCTAGCGGCGTGCAGGGACGCGGTCTTGCCGGTCCTGGCGAAGTACGGGATCGCTCTGGTGCAGATGGCCGAGACGACCGAAGACGGGCGGTCCGTCACGCTTCAGACGGTACTGCTCTGCGGCTCCGAGCGGATGGACTGCGGGACGCTCCGGCTGCCGCTCAGCGGCAAGAACCTGAGCCACGCCCTCGGATCGGCGCTCACCTACATGCGGCGCTATGCGCTGTGCTCAGTAGCCGGGGTCGCCGCCGATCAGGATGACGATGGCAACAACTACGACGGCCAGCACCACGACCGCCGCCCGCCCCAGCGCCAGCAGCAGCGCCAGTCGAAGCCGCAGGACAAGCCGCTCCAGTCCGCGCTCGAAGACCTCAAGGACGCGCTCAGGGATGCGTTCGGCCCCAGCGACACGAAGCAGGGGTTTGAGCGAGCCGAGGAGCTGGCGCGGCAGACGCTCAACAAGGGCATCGCCGACGTCTTCGACGGCAACGACCACGCCGGGGCTCGCAAGATGCTCCAGGCCCTGGAGGGATGATGAACACCGGACAGATCCTCGACGCATTCGCCCACCTCGACTTCATCGAGTCGCAGTTGGCCCTCGTCCACACGCTGGCCCCGGAGGAGCGCGCAGACGCCGCCGAGGTGTACGAGCGGGACATCGAGAACTGGCTCAACGAGCTCGACGCCGAGGTGACGGGCAAGGCCACAGCCCTCGCCCATGTCATCCTCCGAGCCAAGGCCGAAGCCGGGCTTGCGAAGACCTACGAGGACGCAGCAGCAGACAAGCGCCGGCGCGCCGCCAAGGTCGTCGAGCGGTGCACGCTCTACGCATCTCGGCTGCTCTCCGAGGGCCAGCGGCAGGGACTGACGAAGACGACGCCCAAGAGCGGGCTGCCCTACGTCGAGGCCGATGGGCTCAAGGTGTCGCTGGCGAAGACGCCCGCGAAGCTGAGCGTGGCAGAGGGCGCCGAGTGGCCCGCTGGCTGGCTTGTAGAGCAGGCCCCGAGGCAGGACAGGCGAGCGGCGCTCAAGGCGCTTAAGGGCGGCGAGGAGCGCGAAGGATTCACCATCACGACCGGCACACGGCTGGCGATCAAGTAGGAGCGACATGAACACAGTGCAACTCATCGGCCGACTCGGGGCAGACCCGGAACTCCGGCACACCCAAGGCGGCAAGGCAGTCTGCAACCTCCGTATGGCCATCAGCAACGGCAGGGACCGTGACGCTACGTGGCTCGACGTCGTGTGCTGGGATAAGACCGCGGAACTCGTCAGCCAGTACAAGCGCAAGGGCGACGAGGTGGCCGTCGAGGGTCGGCTACAGGTCCGCGAGTGGCGGGACAAGGACGGCAACAACCGGAAGAGCGTCGAGGTCGTCGCGTTCCGGGTCCACTTCATCGGCCCGAAGTCGGACGGAGGCGGCGAACGGCCGCAGCGCGGCGGATACGGCGGTGGCGGCTACACGGGCGGCGGCTCGATGAAGCACCAGACTCGGGACGACGACGACAATCTGCCCTTCTGATTGAGCGGTTCCCCACCGCTCGAGCCCCGGCGCGCTCCCCCCCTAGCGCCGGAGCTCCAACCGGCGGCCCGGTCCTGCAACGGGGCCGGGTCGCCACTGGAGGGAGAATCGACGCGCCGCCGGCCTCCGCCAAGTGGTTTCGGCGGCGCAAACCCGGGCCCACTCAACCGGTTGCTGGGGCCCGATGGCGCCCCGTTCGGAATTCGCCGGACGGGAGCGCTAGGAGGAGACTGAGATGATCATCGCAATCGACCCGGGCCTCACAACGTGCGGCCTCGTCGCCTACTGCCCGACCCGGCGGCAAGTCACCTACGCCAACGCCGCCGAGCCGGTCGAGGACGTGATCGAGATCCTGACGACGTGGCACCCGCCGGAATGCGCCGTCTACATCGAGCGGGTGCAGTCCTACGGCATCGCGGGCGGCTCGCTGCTCCGAACGTCCGAGGTCGTCGGCAGGCTCTGGCAGGCCGCTCGGTCCGCTGGGCGCCCGGTGCGGCTCATCTACCGACGCGAGGTGCTCCGGGCTCTCGACGTCACCGGCAAGGGCAACCGAGACACGCTCGTTCGGCATCGGCTGATCGAGCAGTTCGGCGGAACGGCGAAAGCCGCGAAGGGCACGAAGGCCGCGCCCGGTCCGCTGCACGGGGTGTCGTCGCACTCGTGGGCCGCGCTCGCTGTGGCTGTTGCCGGGACGCTGGGCGCTGGTGAGGTGGTCCCGTGACCAACGCCGCTCTAGCCGAAGTCCTCCTCCTGCCGGCGACCGAGAACTGCCTGGCGGTGATGGAACACACGCTCGACCACGAGCCGCTGACGATGGCGCAGGCGGGCGCGCTGTGGCGCCGGATGGCCGCTGTAACTGCGTATCTGGACTACGGGACCCACAACGAGGAGACGACGACATGACATGGACCAAGGCCGACATCGCTACCGCTACCACCCTCGCCGCGCTCGCGCTGGGCGTGCTGTTCTTCCTGCCGCACGCCCACGCCGGTCAAGGCGACGACGATCCGCCCATCACCCAGGACAAGGACGGGTGCGACACCTGTATCCCCCACGACAGCGTGGAGGTCGGCGACGTTCGCTACCTCGGCTGTGCGAGCCTGGACGGCGAGGTGTCTGGCTACCGGCGTTGCGTGGAGTGGACGCAGACGCGGACGTGGGCCCCCTACGAGGGGTGCGCCCAGGACTCCTGCCCCGACGCCGAAGTGACGACCGGCATGGACTGCACCGAGTGTGGCGACGAGCAGGCGCAGAAGGAGATCGGAACTGCCATCTTCTGGTGGCGGGTGCGGCGGGCGCTGATGCCCGGTCAGGGGCTGCCGCCGCACATGTAGGACCAACAGGCGCCATGAGGGAGCGGCGGTGGCCTTCGGGCTGCTGCCGCTCTGCTCGTTCAGCGAGCCCCCGCCGCGATGATGACGGCGACGACTACAGCCGCAGACGCGCCCACTCCGGCTCCCAGAAAGAACGCCCGCGCCTGGAGGGCTGCGGCCTCCTTCTCGCGCGCTTCGTACTGAGCGATGACGACGTTGCAGGAGTTGCGGTCGAGCCTGCGCCGGCTGTAGCAGACCTCGAGCGCGTCCCGGGTGGCCTTCGCGATGTCGAGCTTCGCGTTGAGCTCCGCAGCGACGGTCGGCGGGATGGAGCGGGAGCGGCACGGCCTGCTCTCGCCAGCCTGGAGCGTCACGGACTCCGGACAGTCGCCCGCGCTCGGGAGCCTGGGCGTCGGCTCGGGCGGCAGCGTGGAGGGCGGCACCGTCGAGAACACCGGGCCCCGACGGGGGCACCCGCACGACGTGACGACGAGGAAGATCAGCGCCCACGTCAGGGCCAGCATCAGCGTGTAGCGCGAGCCGTGGATGACGGCGCCGAGCCAGCGGGGTGGGCCGGGGCGGATGTCGGCGGGGGGTAGCCGCTTCGGGTCGGTGGCGCTCATGAAGTCATCGTACCAGCGGGCTCCGCGAACTGTTTTCGGCTATCTCGCATTTAGCGCTTCCCTTCTGAATGGGGATAGCCTATAACTAACCCACTGGACGACACCAACGGACACCGGAGACACCATGAACCTCAGCACCAGCGACCTCGGCGACCTCAACTTCACCATCAAGAACGAGGGCGAGGCGGTCTCTTACTGGTCCGACGACCTCCCCAACGTCTCGGTCGAGGTCTGGGCCCACGAGGACGGCAACCGGAACATGGTCGAGATTGACCTCACCATCGGCGGCGTAGTCGGCGCTGACTACCACCGCGAGACGCATCTCGTGAACATCCACGACTCCATCGATCACATTCACGGCATCTTTGCCGCGCTGCTCTCGTGAGCGGCCGTCGGCCCCCTTCGGGGCGTGCTGCGTGGATCGCCAAGGGGCGAGCTCTAGGGGTCCTGGAGGCGATGCCGAAGACCGTGGACGGCGACAACCTGATCGCGTCTCGCCTTGGCTCTGCTGACGCGCTGTGCGCCGAATACCCAAAGGGCGATCAAGCCCGCGTGTGGTCGTGGTTCACAGAGGGAAGGATGGCGGGCCGATGACCGACAAGCGCAAGCCCGGCCGACCGAAGACCGACGACCCGCGCACGATGTGCGGCGCTCCCGGGTGCCTCCACTGTTTCCCCGGCGAATTGCCGCCGATGAGCGCCCGCGAGGGCGCGGTTAGGGCGCTGGAGTACGGGATGCGGATGCGGGCTGCGCTGGAGCGGCTCGACCGGATCTATCGCGATGACATCGACCCAGACCACTCTGCCCGGCCGGCGTGGCTGCGCCGTGCGCTCGCCGAGGACCCGCCTCTGATGCCTACAGGGTGGAGCAAATGAACAAGCGCAAGCCCGGACGACCGAAGACCGACGACCCGCGCACGATGCGCGTCAAGATGAGCGGCGCCGAGTGGGCGCACTGCGTCGAGCAGGCGCGCAAGGCGGGCGCGAAGTCCACCGCCGCTTGGGTCCGCGAGCGCTGCGGGCTCTAGGCGCTACAGCCCGTGCCCCAGATCGTCCAACTCAGCGTCTGAGACCTCGCCAGAGCGCTCCGCGGCCTCCCGCGCGTCCTCCCAGAAGGCGGCGTCGGTCGCGGCCTCCTCCCGGTCCCTGCGCGCTACCTCGGCACGCTCGGCTTGCTCGATGCGACGGGACTCGCGGATGCGCTGACGGGGCGTGGTGGCGACGTTGAACACCGTTTTCATGGCGCGCGGACCGACGACGAGCCCGACGACCAGCGCGGCTGCGGCGCGGAGAGCGCCCGTCCAGGCCCCGAAGGCGAGGATGAGGCCGGCGATGGCCGAGGCGAGCACCCACTTGCGCGTGGTGGGGAGGTCGCTCCACCAGGCGAGGGCGACCTTGATGTGGGCGGGGAGGGTCACTCGCTCGGCCTCGCCGTCTCGCCCTTCGTGTATCCGTGCGCGCCCGCCACGATCATCGTCACGCACGTTGAGCAGATGGCGGCGACCTGGGTGCTGCTCTCGGGAAAATGGCACGCCGCCCAAATCCCGTACACAACGAGCAGGGCCGATGCCGTCTTGGTGAGCAGGGTGACTGCCAGTCGTTTGCTACAGATCCGGGGGAGTCGGAGGCTCATGGTGTCTCCTCTGTGTGCTCGACCGCGAGGCCAGCGGTGAAGATGCTGTCAAGCGTAGCCCAGGCGCCGACGACCACGACGACGAACCCGATCACAGCCGCCCAGCGGATCAGCGTCTCCCGGTTCCTCGTCGTGACCTTGCGGAGAGGCTCGGGCTTGCCCAGCTGGTCCTTGATGCTGCGCACAGCCGTCTCCAGAGCGTGGACCCGCCCCTGGTACTTGACTTGCTCGTCCCGGTAGCCGCGGATCAGCCCGCGCTGGGTCGCCGCCTCGTAGCGCGCGGCGTCCCGCTCGTCGCCGACAGCGTCCAGCGCGCGGCCAACCTCGAGCAGTGTTCGCCTGATCTCGTCAACCTGCTCGCGCCCCATCGTCCTGCCCCATGCGCCGCCGAAGACATGCCGTCGTGGCGGCTCTGGCGTGCCTGCTGATGCGCCTCGCCGTCGTGGCGAGGTCGAACACGATCGTGCTCAGAGAGCGCGAGTCTTCGCCATCCTCCTCGACGGCTTCGATGGGCTCCATCTCCAGCGTGTCGATCATGCGATCGGTGTCGATGAAGTCCTCCGGGTAGAGCGCTGCTGCTCCGTCGTTCATGGCCCGAACCGCGCCTGCATCTCGGCATCGATCTGCGCCCACGTCAGGCCGGAGGCCCGCGGGCTGGAGTCCTTCGGGCCCTGGGTGTGCGGCCAGTCCGAGCGGCCGGCGCGGTGCAGGCCCAGCCGCATCGCCTCTTCGCGGTACACCTGGTAGCCGTTCACGCCGCCGATCTTCGTCTCGGCCGACCAAACCGCGTCACCGTCTCCGTCGCCATCGACATCGGCAAGCCAGTAGTTGTCGATCGCGAGCGCCCACTGGTGCCAACTGTTTCCCGGCAGCGCGTTCGTGAGATGCCCGCGCCCTCGAGCGGCTTGAGGCCCGACCGACTCGAGCACGTCAGCGAGGAAGGCAGCGCCCGCGGCGCGAAGCGTCTCGACAGCCTGGCGCACCTGGCGGGAGGAGCGCGAGCTCCTCCAGATCCGAGCCTGCTCCCAAGGGTCCCGCAGCGTGGAGAACGGCCGCATGGTGACGCCCCGCCGAAGGCACGCCTCGTACAGCCGCAGCACGTCGGCGAGGAAGACGGGATCGAGGTCGGCGAGGTCGCGGCTCACGGGGTGATCTGCGCCGACTCGCGGTGCCCGATGACGATGGCGAGGTCGAGGGCCATCAGGGCGCGTAGTCCCACGACAGGGCGCCCGGCGTGTGGCCAACCCCGGGGACGACGCCGATCCCGATGTTCGTGATCGTCGCATCGTCAGACGCGCCGACGTCCATCCGCAGCCAGACCACATCGTCATGGGTGTTTGCGAGGTCTGGACTCACCCGCAGCAGATCGTCAATGTCCTGCGACGGTGTCGCCGAGTCCTGCACCAGCACGTGGCCAACGTCCTGCGTGGTGCCGGTGTAGTTGGCGATGCGGAGTTGGATTCGCCGTACCGTCATCGTGTGGGCACCAGTGCCCGCCGCCGCCGGGTAAAGCTGCCACGCAGTCGCGCTGCTCTCCTTGATCCCGACCAGTTCGCCACCAGCGCCGGCCAGATCGCGGGAGTGGTTCCGCAGTAGCGGCGTGCCACCGACCACTGCGTAGCAGACATCGATCAGCCACAGATCCCCGGGCTGCCGCGTGTACCCGCCGAGGGTTGCCGCATCGTCGAGATCGATCTTCAGCGCGCACAACTGGCCGCCACCGCTGCCATTCACCCGGATCCCGGTCGATCCGTCCGGGCCGCACGCTGTCATGTTCGACGACTGCACAACGATGTCGAGACCGTTGACGGTGAACGTCGTGCCGGTCGGCCCGGCCTTGTTGTTCCAGTCGTCGGATCCGCCGTCCTCCGTGTCAGTTGGACCGAAGGTCCATAGCTCGGTGACCGCGGTGGCGCTCAGTCCTCCCGGGAGGCTCGTCGCATCTGGGTAAGTGGGCATCGGGGCCTCCTAGTCGTTGGGGATGGCGCGGCGCTACACCACTCGGCGCGAGCGCAGCCAGACCGTGAGCTTGTAGTCCTGGTCCGTCCCGGTGTCGTTCTCGATGCTGACGTAGGGCGCCACGAAGTCGGCGAGGTCCATCGACTTGCCGATCCCGTACTCGCCCGCCGCTTCGTCGTTGGCGGCGAGCGTGGCGGTGTTCATGTGGAACATCGAGCCGGCCGCCGACTTCGTGTAGAAGCGCAACGTCGAGACGACTGAGCCGGCCGTGCCCCCATCGCGCTCGAGGTTCCAGCCGTCGAGGCTCCAGCCCGCGTCCGGCGCCGTCGAGTCCTGGAAGACGATGGCCTGACGCGCCGACTCGGACGCCGCGACGTTGGTGAAGGTGAGCGTGGTGCTCACGCGCTGGCTGTTCTTGTTCGCGGGTGTGCCCATGGGGCCTCCGGGGTGATGGTGCCGCTATTTTGCACGGCTTTACACCGAAGCGCACGCTGTATCGGTTTGCTGTATGCGCGCTTTTGTTCGCTTCCCCGCTTGACTGGAATTGGTGCCCATGCGATTATCTCCTCACTGGACGACACACTGAGGAGCCGACGACATGACCATGACCCGCACGACCCGACCCCGAACCGGCCGAACGACCTATCACCGCGACGGCACCGTCACGATCTGGGACTGCATGCTCCAGGCGTGGGTCCGCGGGTCCGACCCCAGCGATGCCCAGTACGCCACGATGTCCGACGGCGGCGAGCGCACGCGCGTCTCCCGGCACACGGCCGGACGATGACCACACCCAAGCGCAAGCGAGGCCGCCCGCCCGTCGCAGACAAGCGGCAGAACTTCTCGCTCAGGCTGAACGCCCGCGAATTGGCGCAGGTACGCGAGGACGCGAAGGACGCCGGGACCACAGTCTCGGCCTACGTGCGCGCGTGCTGCGGACTGGCGCTAGCGCTGGCGATGCTGGCCGGGTGCCCGGTCGCGCCCGAGCCTGTGGACGAAGAGGCGCCGACGCCCGCCGTGACCGCATGGGACGACGACGGGTCCGGCGTGCTGTTCTCGCCCTCGCCGGCCGACGTGGCGCCGGGCAGTACGGTCGCAGTCCTAAACGACCGGCCGAGCCCGATCGTCTGCACCGAGTCATGGACGGACACAGACGGCGGCGACCTTGGGCCGGGCGCCGAGTGGGCCGTGTTCGTGGACCCGGATGGCGGCGAGGGCACCGAGATCGAGACCCCGGCGTTCAGTCTGCTGATCCAGTGCTTCGGCGCTGGCGGCGAGCAGTTGCGACAGGGTCGCTGGCTCGTCCGCTAGTTCATGTCGATCACTTCCACGAGGTAGGTCCCGACCAGCGCAGCAGTCGCGCCGGCCGACATGCTCGCCGTCAGGAACTCGCCGCTCACCCACTTCTGCTTGAACTTGCCATTCGTGCCGCTGTCCCCGTAGTTGTCGAAGAGGCCAGTCGAGTTCACGTTCACGCCGTCGATCAGGTTGTCAGACAGGATCGCAGTGGCGGCGGTGCCGATGTCGAGTTCGCAGTTCGGCGTACTCGTGGCTGCCGTGGTCACGTCGAGCGTCACCCGCCGGACGATCAGGTCCGTTCCGTAGGTGTTCTCAAGCGAGAAGACCCCGGCGGCGGCGTCGGACGCAGTGAGCGAACCCTGGAGCGTGGTCCCGGCGAATTTGGACATACTCGCCCGCTGAATGCCGTTTCCGAGCGCGGTGCCCTGCGGCTTGACCCGGAGTTGCCCGGTGCCGCTGTTGACCTCGATCGTTGAGTCGTCAGCGCAGGCCGACCGGAGGGCCTTCGACCCGATGACCTGGGTTACTACCTCGGTGTCATCTACCTGGAGTGCTCGGATTCTATCGGTAGCCATGGTGTCTCCTAGTCGCCGCCTTGGGCGTTGGGCTCAAACTCTGTGATGTGTACCGCGTCAACCTCGACGGTCTGACGCTCTAGGCTGTACTCGATCCGCCGAACCGAGCCGATCGCCGTCGTGATCCCGTGGATCTGGTAGCGGATCAGGTCGCCCAACTGGAGTCGCATCCACTCGCCGCCGAGCTCGGCCGACGTCCAGATCTGCGGCTGGTCTACCTCGGCTGCCAGGTAGCGCGCGGACTCGTTGCCAGCGTCCGACGTCTTCGGACTCCAGTAGTTCCACGACCTCGAGCGGGCCCGCTTGCCGTTGAACCCCGTGGCGCTCTGCTCGACAGGATCGGTGATCCGCCTGCCGAACCGGGCCTTGCGCGTCAGGAGGCCGACGTCGTTGTTCGCGAAGGGCACGCTTCCGGGCTGGTCGATGAAGTCCGGCCCGTTGACGGTCGTTTCGTTGGAGTACTCGCCGAACGGGTCCGACTGCTGACGGACGGACGGGCGAGGGGCGAGGCTGGCGAGGTCGGACGCGCGGATCGTCCAGTCCTCGACCTGCCCCGGGCGTGGTCCGCGCCAGAGCGGGAACAGACGCCGCTCGTCGACGGTCGGATCGAGCCGCCACACCAGATCCGCGCCCAGTCCGGCCATGAGCCCCGTCAGGGACTCGCGATAGGTGATCGGCTCGTCGGTCAACTCCTGCGGCACGGCGGCGAGGATCTGAGCGAAGCCGGCAACGCTCGACGGGTTCTGCGCCGCGAAGTCGGCCGTTGCCGTAGAACCTAGGAGGGCCGGCGCGTTCAGATAGTCGGCGTCTTCGACAATCAGATCGAGCACGTCCCACGCGTCCTCCACGACGGCCAGCGGCGTACCAAAGCCGCCAGTGAACGGCTCGCCAAAGGTCGCATCCCACTCCAGCGCGGATGGCCCAAGCAGCGGGGGCCCGTGGATCCGGCAGTATGCGCGGTTGCTGTTGTCCGTGAAAGAGAACGCCTCGCCGCCTGATAGGTCGACCTGGATGAATACAAAGGTGCCGGTCGGCCCGAGTGCCGGATCGTAGTTGTGGCCGACGAGGCCAGCCGACGCGATGACGCCGCCGCCACTCTCATGGGCCACGCCATCATCGTCCACGATGCGGATCACACCGACCTCACAGCCGAACTGCGGCGAGACCCAGAACCAGTAGGCGGGATCGGTCGTGTTGCCGATCGGGATCGTGCCGGCGCCGTAGCCGGTGTTCCCGCCGTAGTAGACGACCTCGCGCCAGACGGGCGCCGGGGATGTGCCGGTGGGCGCCAGGCCTGCGTCGTAGCCGAAGACAGAGCCGAGCCACTGTCCCTTCGTCTCGGGCGCCAGCTGGAACCCGCGCCCGCTCGATGCAGTGTCGGGGCTCCGATACAGGTTCGCGCTGTTCAGCGTGCCGGCCGACGACCAGGCGCCCGTCGAGAAGGGGATCGGGGCCGACTTCCACGGCTCGCCGAGCGGCCCGGCCTGCTCCTTCGCAGTCAACCCGAACGAGCCGGCTTGCACGTTCGTTGCGTCTCGGTCCCACGTCGCCCGCATGCGCTGATCGGTGGCGCCCGTGTCCAGGTCGATGAACCACATATCCACGTCGCGGTTCGTCCACCGCCCGGAGACGGCGTGCTCGCGGAGGGTGCCGTCCTCGGACGTGTCGGCGACCTCGCTGTCTGCGCGCTCGGGGTAGTCCAGCCGCACAGTCAAGGACAGCGTGTTGAGGGTGGCGATGTGCTGGTCGAGCTTGCCGAGGTTTTCCACGAACGTCGGCGCCGAGGACCCCGCCCGCCAGTACCGCGAGAGCGCCGGAGCGCTCGCGTCAGGGTCCGGCGCCGTGAGCCCTGTGCCTACGCGCGAGGAAGGCCCCGAGAGCCGGAGCGCCTGCGTGGTGCCGCCTGAGTCCACGTAGTAGCCGCGAATCAAGTAGCCGAGTCGGAGCCCGCGCTTGGAGTAGTCAATCGCCATTTGTCAACGCAAGTCTGCTTGCATGGCGGGGTAAATACGCTTTCGGGGTGCCGTAAATATGTTTACGGCGCTAGACGTGTCTGCTGCGTCCCGTTCTGTGGACACCATCACGGCCCCCGCAGCTGGGCGAGGTCCAGCGACCCGCTCATGTAGTCGCTCTCGTTGCCGGCGTAGGAATCCGTGGACGAGCCGACGATCGACCCGTAGAATAGTTGACCCTTGTCGGCCTGCGCGTTGACGGTCAGCGAGCCGGCCACGATGTCGGTCCACAGCAGCGAGAACAGCATCCCGTCCGCGGCTCCGTACCTGTCGGCCTCGACCTTGAACGCCCGGAACTCCGACGCGGTCCAGCGCTCGAGCTCGATTGTCATGCGCCAGTCTGACAGCAGGTTGACCGGGTGCTGGTTCTCCAGCGTCCGCGGCGCCGTCCGGTTGGCGAGGTGGTGGCTGTTGACCTCGCGCACGGTGTGCACGGCCGACGTCAGCGCGGCAGCGGCGCGGAGGACTCCGATCTGATGCGAGGTGTGGTCGTCAACGTGCCGCCAGAAGAACGCCCAATAGCGATAGCCGGTGTCTGTCGACGTGACCGCGCCCTGCACCGTGTTCTCTGTCTCCGCTGGCCGGTCGCTGATGCTGAACGTCTCCGACGCCACGCCGTCCCACTGCGCCCACTGCTGGCCGAGGTAAGTGGCGTGCGCGTAGACCGTCACGTCGTTGTAGATGGTCGCCGCGTCTGCGTCGGTGCCGCCCGTGCTGTTGAGCATCGTCCAGACGAGGTCCGGATCGATGACGTTCCCGGCGCCCGCGTCGAAGATCACGCGGGTGATCGTGCTCGAGCGCTCGTCGTCGGACTTGTGGGACGCGAGGCTCGCCGTGTTCGACGCATCGAAGCCACACTCGGACGTGAGCACGTTGTCGCTGTTCACGTTCACGAGGATGAAGGCCGTCCCCGTGTTCGACACGGTAAAGAGGCGCGATGTCGAGTTGTACGAAACGAAGTACGTGGCAGCGTTCGGGAGCGATCCGTTCGCCCTCAGGTCTGTCTGGATCCGGGCGGCCAGGGTATTCGCGTCGTAGGTGCCCGCCGTGATCAGCGTAGTCACAGCCCCGGCGCCCTCGTTGATGTAGACGTTGAGTCCCGTCTTGCTGCTGACCTCGAACATCCCGGCATTGCCGCTGAGGTGCTGGCCTTCCAACTGTTCGAACACCTTCCCCGGCAGCGGGTGAGAGACGTTCGACACCGGGAGCGCTGTGTTGTAGCCGGAGTGATCGAAGATCGTGACCCCGGAGGCCCCAAACAGGTCAGTCAGAAAGAGCGCGCAGCGAGCCATCAGGCAACCCCCATCCGTACATTGCGGCGGTAGTCGTGCCCGTCCTCGAGGTCCGCGGTCATCGGCCCGGACAGACCGCGAGACACGCGCCGGCCGTCGAGCTCGGCGACCACGACGACGGGCCCGCCGTTGGCGCCACCCCCGGCGGCCATCTCCATCTGACGCCGCTGTAGGGCCAGCATCCGGCTTATCTCCGCGGTCCCGACCGGGTCGATGACGGCCTCGCCGGGGCTGATGGCGATGGCGGTATGGCCGTGCAGCCCCGCATCCCTCAGAGCGCCAGGGGCCAGTCCGGCGTCTGCGAGGCCCTGAATGGTGGTCCCGACGATGGTCCCGATAGCGGCGCCTCCGGTGATGCCAGCGGCGGCGACACCGGGGATGGCTGCCGGGTAGCCGATGGCCGCGCTCGCCGAGATGGCCTGCGCCGTGTTCACGATGGCTGACGCCAGGGCGGCGGCCTTCCCAGCGATGAACAGCGCCTTGGCGGCGGTCCTGCCGGCCTTGGTCTGCCCGAAGTACGAATCCTCAACGGCGCCCTGTGCGATCCCGGCGAACGTCTCCACGGCGCTGAA
>Ga0208299_1001910_pt1 | contig 14777 bp, 20 predicted proteins | sample 15_taG_FD_184089 | JGI IMG/M metagenome (GOLD analysis project Ga0208299, IMG submission 184089) | Marine viral communities from the Subarctic Pacific Ocean - 15_ETSP_OMZ_AT15312 metaG (SPAdes) (version 2) | ecosystem: Environmental > Aquatic > Marine > Oceanic | place: Pacific Ocean | collected...
ACAAGACGGTGTCGCAGAAATCGTGCGCTCAATTGCGCTTCTACTGGAAAGTTTCTCTGCTCCGAACCCATTTGCACCGGTTTGGGCAAACATTAGCTTGACGAGCTTTCTCGCGTGTTCTTTGCCAATTCCGGTCCTTCCGAGTGCTGCAACATATATATTTGGCCTTATATCTGACTCGTCTCGAATCTTGCGCCCTAACATTGTAGCAGTAAAGGCCAGAGACGCACCGAGGGCAAGCTCAGGTTGCGGGAACCACGCAGTATCTGTTATGAACTTTGCCCAGTCACCAACGAAGCCAGGCGGATTGAGCAGCGACTCTTCGATGGGTTGTATCTCTCGCTCTTTCTTTTTTCCCAGGTTAGTTTTCCTGGGACGTCCAATCGGCTCGGCAAATGCTTGTTGAGTTCCTTCGTATGGTTCCGCTGACCTGGAAATGACTTCAGCCGAGAAATAATTCTCCAGATCTTTCGGTCCTCTATTTTCGCAATGAGCATGGCTGCATTTAAATGCCTGGGTTCCATCTTTAAATATTATTGTGGACCTATCGCCATCCTTCCCGGTTGTGTGTAGATGTTTCCACGGACACTGGACCAGGATTGTATTCCCAATTTCCTTGATGACCATCCCCTGGCTATGGAATACTTCGGCCCATCTAACTGTCCCATATTTGTATTGCACTGGTTTTGTCGGTTGTGTCAGTTCTGTCAGTTCTGTCACCTCAATCGGTATCGCATCTTCGTTACCCTTTAGCTCCGGGTCATAGCTTGTGAAGCATATCCGGTTAATATCTTTGCATGAGGGATCCAGTTCAACCTTGTGCTTGTCCAGGAAGTATTTTTCAGCAGCAAAAAAACTGGCGGTGTGTTTTTCAGGATCACAAGGAACGGCGATAGCCAGCTTAACCCCTTTTCCGGAAGGCGAAAGAAAAGACGCCCTCACATGAGGATCCAGTGCAAGATCATCTCGAAGCTGCTCAGGGTTATCAACCGAATCTATATCACCCTGGATCAATCCAGAGTATCTGACTATCGAATCCTTTGCTCTTTCCCGGAACAATCCGGACATAGTAATAGCCCATAGCTCTTTCTTTTTTTCATTATAGGCTTCCTTGCCTTTTGAGCGTAAGATCTCTCTCAATTCTGTAATCTCCCGCTCCCACCTCCCTGTTCTCACATCTTCCCAAAAGTCATCACTATCGACCATCATTGGCCGAGTCGAGCGAGCTCCCTGGAATATACTAAGTTGTGTCATTTCTCTCCTATATTAATTTTCTCAATCTCATATACGCCAAATAGCATCGATATGCATCCCCTGCGAGCTCCTTCCTTTTCCTCTCATACTCCTTGGCAGCGTCGATTCTTTTCTGAGCAGCCGCGGCCTCTTGATGATGTTTGTTCATCTCGACGCCCACCAATAAAGAGTTACCATTAGCAGGGCTATGCCTGAAAGAAGGCCGGAACCATACGCATATAAAAATAGTTGTATAAAATCACTCATTCTCTCTCTCCCTTAAATTCTGATTCAGTCATCTGCCCCATTGCCTGGTTACAATCGGGGCATGACAAAACGAGAAACTTTTCGCTTTTAATTTGTTCAAAAGTTAACTTTGATCTTGGGACTGTATGGGCTAAATTGAATGGCTCATCAGCTTTCAATTTTTTTCCACAGAATGCACAAGGCGCTGAGAAATCCGACTCACCACGCGCTTTCATCCAAATGCGAATGTAGACACTTCTTGAATACCCACCCTTCCGCGGCTTCCCTTCCGCAATCGCTCTGAGGTAGCGTGCTTTTTCTTTACACGCCCTCCCGCAATACAACTGAGTTGCAAATTGGTTAGGCGTGTATTTTTCCTTGCAAATTAAACAGACTTTTTGCACTAAAATGGGATCCCGTCTTCAATAGGTCCGGACTCATCTTTTTTTTCAACGGGCTTTTTGGGAAGTGCGTCAATCTTATCGAGTTGAATCTTAGTCTCGTTGACAGCATCAGCCTTCATAGTTTCCGGATCGAGGGGCATATATTTCTTGACGACGTTCTTGTCTTTATACCCGTCTGTACCCTTCTCAATATCGAGAAGGACAAACAATGGTTTATAATGAAGCTGGCTTGTATCACTGGGATCCAGGACACCACAGCATTTTGAGATTGTGCCAAGGATCTGACGGGCCAGACCTTGTACACTTTCCTTTGGATAGTACAGATTGAGATTATCCCAAATCCATGTGCCATTGAACTTGCCACCATCGCAGATGGAAAGTTTTAGTTTTAAATATCTATTCCCTGCCGCGGAAATTTCCTCAGTGGAATCGACAATCTCACATTTATATTTACCCGGCGTTGCCAGCGGGAATTCTCTCAATTCTGGATTAGTCTCGGACTCATTTCCGGGGGCATAATCCATGATGTTAAAATCTACTTTCATTGCTCTCCTTTTCTTGCTTTGCTAATTTCCGATTTGAATACCTTCCAGTCTAATGGCAGCGGGGAAGGTATAGGGATTCTTGACTTCGCTACAAAGCCAGCCTGTGGGACCGTATGCATGACACGGTTACCTGTGGATGTTGCCTTGTACACTTTCTTTCCAAAGCGCTCACCCTTGAGCTCTGTTCTCTGTTCAAATTCACAGAAGGCAATTATTGTGGCCCACTCCTTCAGAGTATTACGGATCAATCGATCTAATTTAAGATCGTAGACCTCATACAAATCATGTATGGGCTCATCGACTTTCACTATCTGTGTATGGCAGATAATAATTATCTCCAGGCCAAGCTGCCTAAGTGAGTCCAGTCCATTAATAAAGTCCTGGGCCAGGGATGCAGCCAATTGATATCCCGCTCCCCATTTTAGCTCGTCAATAGTCTCCACACCCTTTTGATTACAGACTTCCTTATGTATGAGCTTTTGAACCCAGTCCATCGAGTCCACTATCACCGTCCTTACGCCCATTTTTTTATGTTCAGCATAGATAAGTCGCAGCGACTCAATACAATCGTCAAAGACTGTATCCTTTCCATACAGTGGAATCTTCTGGTTGTTATGAATCTCCGCACCATGTTCGAGGTCCAGCATAATCGGCGCATCACTTTGGCAAGCAAAATGCGTTTTCCCTACGGCGGTTGCCCCGGTAACCACGGTTACCAAAGGCACTGTTTCGACTCCCTTTATAATTGAGTCCATTGTTATTTTACTCATCGTTTTCTCTCCTTCTCTTCATTCTAAAAATACGGAATGTTTTCCCATTCCTGGAGGAATTCTTCCAGGTTGCGACCTCATATCCGCGTGAGTTTTCAAGGGCCTCGGCGGAGCCCATCAAGTTCTGGATCTTGGTTTTGGCCGAGTCCAGTTTATCCTGCACAATCGCCAGATCATCGCTGAGTATGTGTGCATCAATGATGAAGTGGTCTTGCATAGGAGTAAGAGTTGCGACCTCGCCGCGGTATGCTTCCGGGAAGGCCATAGCAGTTTCGATTGTTGAACCCGGTAGCGGCGGGATCCCGGTGAGAACGTGCTGCTCCCAAAATTCCCTTGCCTTCTCTTCAAGTTCTTTTATTCTCTCGAGGTTCCTATTTCGCCGCACTGTAAATATCCGCATTTCCTGGCCAAAGAACAAAGCAGCGATATCAAAATAATCGAACCCGGTGATCGCCAGATAGTGCAGAACCTGAATCTCGTAATGTACAGGTATTTCATCGGAATATTGTTCACCCCAAAGGTGTGCGGATCTGAGCCCGACTGTTTTGACCTCGAGCCCGGCGTTCTCCTTTTCGAGTTTCCGGTCAATATGTCCGCGCATAAAATCGTACTTCGGATGGACCAAAGTACGATTTACGTTTCGGACCTTATTCCCCGACACTTCCACATATCTCTCAGCTATTTTAGATTCGAGCGCCTTACCCCAATATACTGCTTCATTATCATCAAGATTTTCAGGATCCATCCTTCCAGTTTTTTCCTTCCAGACTTGATACCGTTTTCTATACGGATTCATATTTAAAACAGCAGCGAGATCTGTTCCCCCCAAATATTCTTGGCGGAGCTCCGGATCAAATCTATTTTTAAAATCATTTTTAATCATTTTTCCCCTTCCCAAATTTAATTTTCACCCAGCGGAAAAAAGTTTTTCTTGCTTCCTTATTTCGAGCATCTTTACTTTTTCGGATTGCCTGGAGCACTCGAAAATTACTCCGTTCAATCTCCATTTGTTCAACCATTTCTCTCCTTAGCATGATTGGTTACTCAATTAATTGCGTCCCTGCAAACCATTGCGGTTAACGGAAACTACAATATAGTGACCATATGGATACGTTTGTATCCACATTCTACTTTTTCCCATACAGGGCGATTTGAAGCGTTTCTGAAGCATTTAATTAAATCGATGCTTATTCTCAAGTTTGATCTTTCCTTCTACAGACCAGAGCTTTTTTGCCTCTAAATAATGAACGCATCCATCGTCTTTTATGAGTGCATCCATGACTGCTTTTGCCAAATTATCTATGTCCAACCGATTTTGTGTATGAGGTTTTCCGACAAATAATTCTCTCTTTTTTTTGCTCCAGGATTTTGGCATGGGAATATGGAATTCCATAATGAGCTCATTCTCAGGAACAAATTTTTCCTTTTTACAAGCCAATCGAATCTCATCAGCCCATGCTCTCCACCTCGCAACGACTGGTCTAACTGGCGGCCATTTATCGCTGCGAGTCTGCCTTGGCTTACTCATCGGATCCATATCAATAACGACCATAATCCTCCAGGAGCTCGTCCGCGTTTTTTTCCCACCCAAAACCAAAAACATCCTCCGCCAGGAATCCAAACCGCAAATTTACACTCGGAGTTTTTGAACCTGGCGGTGCCGGTTGCTGTTCAATCGTGCCGCCCTGTTCGATATACGTTTGGACAGCATTTTTTAGATTGTTATGTTTGGGATCCTCGGAATTCACAAATTGAGGATCCGTATGATAAGAAACCTTGTATTCTGTTAATATAGGTTTTGGTGACTCCATCGGTTTGACGGGTAATAATTTCCGCGACTGGACTCTTTTCAATTGCTGATTATTTTTTGCCTTAATTTTTGAGCAAGGGGGGGAACACGCGCTAATGTCAGCGCGTAGTGGTTTGAATGTTGCCCCGCATATTTCGCAGGGCTTACAGGGATGTTTAAACCTAAATTGAGCGGAATATATTCTGTTCCGCTCGACTTTATGTTTTTTGTAGCACAGGTCTGAGCAAAACCTGGTTCTGATCCCAGGCAACTCGCCATGACACCATCTACAGCATTTCTCTTTTACTCTTTTGCTCATCCATAAGCTCCATGTAGTGTTCAATATTCTCCGGGTCGTAATCCTTTACTTTTTCTTCCGGGTAAAACTTCTCAAAAAATGCGTCCTCGTCAGTCAACCAGCTCGGCTCCATCGCCTCCTCCATTATTAAATGCAAATGATTCCCGAGTTGACGAATCTTGATTAGCCAATTCATGTAATCTACGGAATATTATTTTGAATTTTTTATCCTGTTCCGCAGCAATTTTTTTAAGCCCGGCTATTTCTTCTGACACAGACAATTTCTTTTTCCGCTCCGGTGATTCCCATACTGCGAAGTTATTTTCCCTCCGTGCGTTCCAGATCCCTCGGACCGTGCTTTGTGAGATCTCAAACTCAAGAGTCTCAGCGGCGATATCTGCAATTTCCTGGAAGCTCTTCCGATCAAAAATTTGGAAATTATCCGTATTCCCCAGGAAGTGATCCAAGAGCATTTTTCTTTGCCCGTTTAAACATATTTGTTTCGTCATACCTCTCCTATACTAGGTTGTTACGTTTGCGGCACTCCTCCCGCTCGTTGATCAATCGCTGGAGTGTCCTCGTTTCTGCTATTTCTGGCAGTAAAGTTTTTGCGATTGAAAAAAACTTTTGAAAATCGGCGCGAAGATATTCAATCTCGCGTGTATTCTCTTCTAAAATTTCACGTTCCTTTTCATTCATACGCCTCCAGTTTCTCGAGCTCCTGCTTTTTTTTCTCCACCAAGTCCAGGGCGGCAACTTTTACATTCATTACGAGCTCGTCGTTCAATAGCCTACAAGTGTCAGAGACTCCTATCTTGCAGTCCCTGGCCACCTCAGCCAGTGTTACTCCAGCTACTCGCATCTTTTGTCTCACTGTCAGCATATGCGTTTTGTTAAAGGTTCATGTTAGGTTCATGTTAGGTTCATGTTAGGTTCATGTTTATTGTTGTATGTACGATAAATAACATTATCGTTTGCAAAATTATTTATGCAAACTTTTTACCTTTAATATAGCACAAAATTTAAAAAATGAAAATAATGCATTTTTTTACTTGACATAGAGTGTCACCACATGAGACCATATGTACTCAGACCCAATAACGGGGCTGAGAACACAAAGGAGAGAAGATGGATATCAGAGAAAGAGAGTTAGTCGAGTGGGAGTTAGCAAACGAACCTCACCATGGAGCATTTAGACAAGACTGGGATCCCAATTATGCTTCTGCTTTAAAAGAGTGTGAAGCAGAGTTGGCTGGCCTAGAGGATGAGAATCAGTATAATCAAGAGCGTTACGATGCAATGGTTGCTTCTGGCGAGATTGTAGAAGTAGAAGCGGAAGAAGTAGACCCCTTCCCATTCTAATTAACCCGGCCTCTACGGAGGCCACACCAAAGGAGAGAAGATGGAAAATAACATTCACTACAACGAAGAAGACGGAACTGGTTACTTCTTTGACGGAAATAATTGGTACATGATGCCTAGAAACATTGATGGAACTTACGACTACGAATGTATTAGTAACGTTGACGATATGTCATCCGATGGATGTAGTCAGGAAATGATTGAGGGAGTCTATAACTTTCTAAACTCAGTTGTTAACTAACCAACCCGCCCCCTCCGGGGGGCATAACGAAAGCAATAATATGAAAACATTACTTTCACTCTTTGACTACTCAGGCCACTGGTGTGGAGAATATTACGATAACGGTTGGGACGTACATATGTTGGAATTGAAATACGAAGGGGACCCCCTTGCATACATGGGTTCAGATATTTTGGATCTGGATTCTTGCGAAGAACTGATGGACCTCGACGTCTTCCCCGATGGGATACTCGCCGCTCCGCCTTGCACTGACTTCGCAGGGTCCGGTGCTAGATGGTGGAAAGGTAAAGACGCCAGGGGGGAAACCGACGAGAGTCTTAAATTGATTTATCAGACACTGAACCTTATTGACTTCTACCAACCTGACTTTTGGGCTTTGGAAAACCCAGTGGGTCGTTTATCTACATTGATCCCGGAATGCTATGAAACTATCTGTGGCGTAAAATTAGGTAAGCCGCAGTATTTTAATCCGTGCGACTACGCTGGTTATCTCGATCTATCTTCCGATGATATCGATTTCCTGGATGAGATTGATAAGAAAGATGGTGAAGGAGTTTCTTTTGAAGAATGGGAGCATATTATAAAGTGTAATGCTTACACTAAAAAAACAGGATTGTGGGGCGATTTCGTAATGCCAGAGAAAAAGCCGCTCAAGCCTATTAAAGCTGGGGGACGTACAATAGGGACCTCAGCACTAAACCGACTGGGGGGGAAAAGTGAAAAGACAAAGGAGCTACGTTCAAACACTCCAATCGGATTTTCGCGTGCTTTCTGCCAGGCTAACCAAGGAACAATATGAGAAAGAAATTCGCAGTAGACGAAGAAGTCCATAACAGCGTTGTAGCTCACCTGAGCGACATCGAATCCAAGGGGGGCGGATTGCCCTCCATAACTTCCTGGGTTAAGGCAGCGTGCCTTGAGAAGATAGCTCGGGATACAAAAAAGGAGAGAGAAGATGCCTAAGAACTTGAAGGACCTTAAAAAATTTAAGGGGAACGACTACGGATCCGATTGGATATTACTTCCGGTTGACCGTAAAAAGAAAGTGGAGGAAATAAAGAACTTAGATCTCCACGAAGTCAATGTGTGTGGATATGTTGGCAATAAAAATGAAGCCGGGAACCGAAGAGTTCCAGTCAAGCTTTTGAGACTGGACAAGCTGAATGACCAAGGTCAGTTTAAGCAGCTTTTCGATATCCTGGAAGAAAAGAAAAAGGCCAAGAGGAAAGGCAATCTTTCCAATGAAACTTTGGGAGTGGAACATACTCTTAGTGAGCTCATTGACAAATTCCTTGTCGATGTAGCCTGGGAGTTCAAGGACTTCAAAAGCTACCGCCAAAGAGGGGGTTACTGGAAAAGAGTAATTGGTGACCTTCCCCTTTCCGAAGTAACAACCGGGCTCGTAAAAGAACATAAGTATATTCTGAAGAGCAACGGCCCCCACGGGACTTCCAATTTAAAACCAGCCACTGTGAACCGTTATGTTGAGACTCTGCAAAGAGCTTTCAGATTCGCACAAGATATCGGTTGGGCTAACGATTGTCCCATCTCCAACAAAAAGGTCCCCAAGGATCCGGAAGTAAAGAGAGTTCGTTGGCTCGATGATGATGAGCTCAAGAGACTCTTCGATGCTGTGGAACTTTCCACTAACCAAAACCTAAAGGACCTCATCCATTTCGCTTTGAATTCTGGATGCCGGGAATCTGAGGCACTCGGACTTCGCTGGAAAGATATTGACTTTAAAAATAAGGTAATTAATTTCCGTGTTGTCAAGCGAGAGCGTCAGTGTATGGGTGCAAAAATTGACGAGAACGGTGAGCCCGAATTTGAGATGGCCGCAACTGTATATGAGGAAGGTCTCAAAAATGGGGATGACGTAAAAGTCCAGAAGCTGGAGAATATGCCCCAGGTCCTGGAGATTCTTTATAGACGTAGAGGCCAGGAAGACTGTGGTCCATTCGTAAGTGAAAGAGTTTTCCCCAACGCGGTTAAGCGTTCCTGGCAGACTCTCATAAAGAGTACTGGGATTGAGAACTTCCGTTGGCATGACTTTCGTCATTGCTGCGGTTCTTATTTGCGCCAGGACGGGAAAGACTTAGGCATCATAGGCAGTCACCTCGGCCATAAGTCTTCTGCCAGTACAGCGCGTTATTCGCACCTTTCTGGCGAAGAGACTCTTGAGACTGGTGCAGCCATATCCAAGAAGTTGTATGGATAAGCAAAACAGGATGCATACAAAAATGCATACCAAATTTCGCAAGCCTTGCAATTGCAGGGTTTGCGGCCTCAGTACCGAGGGTTCGAATCCCTGGGTGTTTATATAATATCAGTGACTTAGCCCCGAAAACCATGCATACAAATGCATACGAAGCACTCGAATGCATACGAGATGCATACAAATAGAAAGGAGAAACATGGAGAATTATGAAGGTTGGGATCCTCATCCCACCAGGAAGAATATATTTATAGACCAGGAGACTGGCCTGTTATATAAAAGAATGAAGAATTCTTTTGAAAGGATTCCTCAGAAGATGACCGAGCACCAGGAGTGTGAGGAATTCAGAAAGTCCATTGGAATTGTGTCAATGACCTCTAGGTCCCGGGGGAAAGTAGCCCCTCCGGTTGACCCTGTTCCTGACGAATCCCATACATGATCATCGGTCCTGCTATAGCGGGGAGTATCGCTCCCCGTTTTAGTGCATCGAACAAAGCAGTAAACCCACCGTTCTCAATCAGTCTCAAAGACAACTGAATATCTTCCCTCACAGTGTCATTATTTCTTGCAGCTTCATCCATATTTCTTTTTGCAATCTTCCCTGCTTGCTTTCTTATTTTAAGGCTATTATCTAAACGTGCAAAAAGCGCTGGGTTTTTTTCCTTTATTTTTTGGAGTTTTCTTGTAGCTTCTCCCGACCCTGGTTGAGACCAATCAAACATTGTTAAGTCCCCTTCAACCCTAGCCAAAGATCCTTTATAATTTGGGAAGATTTTTTCAATGTCAGATCTCAATCCACGACTCCACCATTGATCAGCTAGGACCCTTTCCATCTCATCACCTTGGGATTTAACCTGAGTAATGGTAATATCTTTTTTAAGCTTACCTTTAATCTGGACCTTATATTTATTATCATCAATTTTACCATCCCTGAGATCCTTTAAATATTTTAATTCTTCTTTCGATGGTTTCTGAGCAAACTTAAATTTAATTTCTTTTAATGCTCCAGCTTTTTCTTCAGTAAAGATTTTCTGTAGTTGCTTTTCTCCATCAACTTCAACCTCAACCTCTTTTATATTTTTCCCAATTGGACTACTACCAGAGTCTAAAGATTCCACAAGTTTCTGGCCTCTTGTGGAGTTGAAGTTTGCCAGGGTAACTCCTTCTCCAGTATCAATAACATCCAGACCGCGCTTGCCAGCGACTTTACTAAGCTGCTGCATTTCTGGTTTTGTGAGTGGACGGTCTAGTCCAATAGTATATGATCCGGAAGATGCTTTCTTAGTCCCAGTAGTTCCCAGGTTAAATGCTTTTGACCAGGCCGCACCAGCTTGGGTATCCATGTAACCCTTAATTGATGACAATGCACTCAATAACCTCTCGGAAGTTTTCCCAACTTTTTTCCCTCCGGGACCATCAGTTAATTGAACGAGCGGATTGCTAATGTCTAGTGGATTGATTTCTCCTTCATAAAGTCCTTTACCTTTCTTAGGATCAATCTGGAGCATTCTTGCTTCATCAATAGATATATCTTTATTAGTTACGGGATCAACCCAACTTGCAGCTTCGGAAAACGCCTCTAATTCTTCATCGGTTGCATCTGCTAACTTTGATAAGTGTCCAGTCAATAATGCGTCAGGTGCGGGCATCGTTTCATGGGTCATCTGAGCAGCGTGCTTTGCATAGTAGTCAGGGTAAGTTTTGGCAGCGTCCTTCATTGCATTCTGCAAATCGTTGCCATACTTCTCAGGATTCTTCTTAAACAATCCGCGGCCCTTGGAAGATATCCAAGCCGCAGCCTGAATTTCTGGTGCAGTCCAATCGGAACGTCCGCCCAAATTTCTTGCATTAGCACGGTCAACCGCCAGGACTGTTTCGTGATCTAGGAACCTATGTTCCTGGGGACTGAACCCTCGGTCAAACTCGGACCCGTCATCCATCTTATAACCGAATGAACGACCGTGCCAGATATCGTTTGTTCCAGTTGTAGGAAAATCTTTGTCCGGGTTTAGTGACTGTTCATAGTTGTGAGTCTTTAGTCCAAGGATTTCGTCATAATGTTCACCTGGAGGGATTACTCCAGTATGAGCATCGACAATCTTGTCAGCCTGTTTTTGTGTCCTGACCATGAACACATTATTCCCGGCGGCGAATTCGTTATTAGCCTCGATAGTCCACCCAAGGTTTGGACTAGGATCTGCTTGTGCAGATAGGACAGCAAGTTGTCCGGAGTGTTCAGCCCGATCAGCCTTTGATCCTGGGAGCAATTTTTTAGTCCCCTCCCGAGCTCGTTGATACCAATCTGATCCTTCAATACCATCGTCTACCAGGGCATCAAATTCCTCCCGCATTTGTTTCAGTTCCATCCGGGTGTTCATACCACGGGGAGCCCCTATAAATTGACCATCTGCACCTTTGGAAATATCCGGAATAATATGTCTCTCAGTCCTGGCCATATCTATAGCATCGGATAATGATTTGTCTCGGATCTCCAGGACGGGATCCGTTATAGACTTTGGGCGGTGCATCGGAATTTGTGGGGATCTAAGGACTCGATACATTCCCTTCCCGAACCTGTTTACATCTGTAATAGCTCCAAGTGCCATCCCCCCGATTGGAATTGCTCCGAGCATTTCAGCATATTGCTCCGCAGTATGCCCAGCGCCTTCCCAGTATTTCCCATGCTTGAATGCTTCCGCTGCACGTTGCGCCGCTTTGTTTGCATACATCACCGCACGGGCTTCCCCGGTAACAGGGGCCATATCATAAGCGAGTTGTACTGAGAGTTCTTTGATTGCGTCCTGTTGCTCTGGAGAGATATCCCAAAAGTTTGATCTCTCCTCAGCAATATCTTTGGACTGTTGAACGAGTTCCGGATAGGCTCCCCCTTGTGAGTAATCCTCCCAAAGGTTTTGATTATCTGTTGTATTGGTTGGTTGCATCTTGCGCCGCTGGATTAATTAAACCTGGAACCGCTCCGCGCCTGGCGGCTTGGGCGGCCTCTTTGAGTCGTTGTAGTTTCTGCCATGCAGCCATGTCCGCCTGGTTCTTCATAATTTGCTCTGGCCCCGGGAGAGTTAATCTTTGTGAGGCTGCTTCCGCTGCACCTCGAGAAAGGTCCTGGTTGGCTTGTGGATTTGGACGAGTGTTTATACCTTGTCGCACCGCTTCGCTTGCTGAGAGAGGAACTGGAGACCCAGTTGGCTCATCAAACGCAAACTGTTTGGTTGCCTCGCCTCGAGAGTGAGTTAAGGATCCGGATCGTGGAGCGACGTCGGAGCGTCTCAGCAACATTTTTGCGTGCTCTTCCATATAATCTTGATATTTATCTGCAACCTCATCTCCCCAAATTCCCCGGATCTTTTTAATCAAGGCAAACTGTGAAAGCTTCCTGGCTTTGTTTGTTACAGAAAGTGGATCCATTCCCTGCTCGATAAACTGCTCCATGAAGTTAGCAGCCCCAGCTTTGTATGCTTCTTTCTCATGTCCGGAAAACTCTTTGAACTTGACCTCCATCATTTCCGGGATCCTCTCCGGATCTATGGAATTTTTCAATGCCTGGTAACCTTCATTAAAGGCACGGTTCTCGGCACTGGGCATAGCATAGCTATTCCGTGCAGATTTATAACCAGTAATGTGATTATCCATTAAACTTGTGAGACGCTTCAGATTCTTGTTGGCCTCCATTCTCATTACACCAGAAATTCCATCCTCGCCAAACTTACTGAGCACCTGGTCATAACCCATTTTAATAAAGTGCAGATGCTGGGCATCAAAACCTTTAGCTCCAGGAGGAACAAGAATTACCCTGGCCTCATCTGCAAGTTGTTGTGCAGCTTTCATCGCTGCTTGTACTGATGGTTTATTTGGATCCAGAACTTCGGCAAGCGAGACTTGCTCTGGACCTTCATCAAATTTGACGGTTGTCTTTTTCCCATTGCCAATGATTTGTCTGACAGGAGGAGCAACTTCAGTTCCAGTTTGTTTCTTTCTCGACTTCACAAACCAGAGCTTATCATATTGCTTACCAGCCTTTAGTCTTCGAGCTTTTACATTCGCCCGGAACTCGGCAACCGACTTAGCTTTAAGGAGTGTCTTTGCAGAGAACTTCTGTAAACGCTCAACCTGGTTTTGGAAAAAAGGTGTTATATTCCGGACTCCAATGGCTTGCCCACCTCCCGGAGTTCCCATTGCGCCCATTGTCGTACCTACAAAAGGATCCCCACCAACATCCATTTGAACCAGTCTCTTTGCCAGTTCCGGATCTATTTTTCTGATACGCTCAATCTCTGATTTTATCTGGTCATCGGAAAAGCCAGCTTCTCGAGCTCTTGACATTATCTCCAAAGCGCGGTCATCATCAGTACGAGAAACGCCAAGAGGTAATTTCTCGCCTTTTAATTTTCCGGACATAAACCTACCCGCGGTTCCTATTGTTTTACCAATTCCCATTCCAATCGGAGTCATCCCTGCGGATCCTAACCCGGTCGCAATGGCCTCCGGCCCTACACGCTCTTTAAATTCATCAATTGAGCCGGATGTTCCCGCGGTGTAAAGTGCAGACTCGCCAACTCCCACCGGAACAGACTTGGCAGTTTCCTTGAGAATATTCCTTTTTAACTGCCCAATCTTTGGATCAAGGATTTTCCCAAGGAACGGAGTCTTTGATAAAAGATTGTAACCGCCTTTTGCTACCATTGACGGACCCACTCCAAACGCTCCAGCCATCCTGGATGCCATTGCGTCTACCGGGCGTGCCTCGGAGAATTCGTTTTCGGTTTCAGTCAGAGAGTCATAGACATAGTCATAATCCTTGTCATGTATAACCGACGCGGTGAGTGCCGCAACTTTTTTTCCGAGTCCGAAAGTTGCAGTGTCCAGGAAATTATGTGCCAGGTTAGCATAGTATTTGAGCTCGTCACGCGGTGCTTTGAGCTCTGCCATTTCCTGGATAAATTTTTTATAACTTGAGCCTTCGATATATTCCCCATACTCGTCATAGTTATCTTTTCCTACTAAAATGTGGGGATAATTCTCAAATAGAGATTGGTCAATCTCCCAATCGGTATAACCGTCCTGGGACGCTTGAGCAATTTTTTCTGCCACTTCCTTCAGATTAAATTTTTTTCCTTCGGCCATTTATAATTTTAGTTGTGGTAGGTTTGATTTTCTTCTCGAGTTCCCCTTTTTATTTTTAGGAGGCACTAATTCTAAATGAGTATTTTTCAGTTCAAGCCAATCTTTTTCTTTCATTTCGTAAGGCTGATATTCGTATTTCCCTCCAGCTTCTAATTCCGGACGATCTCCAAATATATCCACCACGACATTCTTAGGTTCAATTCCGTGATACCTTGCAATTTTACGGTAACGATCTATCTGAATTTTATAACCGCTCTTAACTGATTTCATATATCCCATTGCCGCATTATAGAAGCGACGCCTGGATGCCTGAGTAAGGATTGCACCATCCTCCATTTTGTCGATCAGATTCTTTGTGTACTCCATCATACCCTGAGATTTTGCCGCAGTAGCAAACTCAGACTCTCGGACCACAGAGTTTGGTTCGATCATCAACAGGAATGCACGCACAATCATAATGTCGTTTACACCCGCAGAGGCCGGATCTTTTTTACTGTTGTTATATCCTGCAACTATCGCGTTATACGCAAAGGTT
>Ga0208299_1001911_pt1 | contig 14776 bp, 18 predicted proteins | sample 15_taG_FD_184089 | JGI IMG/M metagenome (GOLD analysis project Ga0208299, IMG submission 184089) | Marine viral communities from the Subarctic Pacific Ocean - 15_ETSP_OMZ_AT15312 metaG (SPAdes) (version 2) | ecosystem: Environmental > Aquatic > Marine > Oceanic | place: Pacific Ocean | collected...
AAGGAATACAAGGAAAAAGAATTACCGTTTGATTCTAGAGATTTATCATTCTTCTCTGAGCCGGAAGTTATCGCTAACCCATACTCCGGTGTAACTATCGAACTAAACCCAATCGAAGTGGCTATTTATGACGCTACAATGGGTGCTTATAACATACACTTGAGCCTAGGCAACGTCGCTAAGTATGACGACGCGAGAAAATGGTATAAGGAATTTCACAAAGGCAAGAATTGGTTCATTGAGAACAACATCAAAGCCTATATGACACTAATAGACTGATGAGTTTCATAAGTGTAGACACCTACTGGTTCGACAAAATGGTAGATGAGCGTATCGAACAGGCTTTCAATGTCGCTAGTGAGTATAGCGGTACTGGTCTGTTCGACGCTGACGGTAAACTCGTAGATACTGGAAGTTATCAGTTAACTAAAGGTACTCTATTAGAGATAATCCAATATCAACAAGAGCAAATAACTGACCTCGAACATAATTTCAATGTCGCTTGGAAAGACCTGACGCATTATAAAGATGAGTGTAGAGGACTTACCGCGTCTGACGGAGTAAACTCTAATGCTATCGAGATGTTGCTCGAGAGAGTGAAGGTTCTCGAGAAGGAGGTAGAGAAGTTATGAATAAGAAACCTTTTATCGAAAGAATGAAGGACGCCTACTACAAAGATAGGTATCTAGTTTGGTTCGTCAATGACGGAAGCGGTAATATTATGTATCGTTTCCGAAATGAGGAGGACGCAAGAGAGAAGTCTATGGAAAATTCCGAGTGGAGTATAGGCTATTACTGGGAGGAACAAGTCGTAGAACATTGGGAACCAAAAGTTAATGATAATGGTATCCCTATCACCTATGAAAATAAAGATGAATTATCTGCTGAAGATATAGAATCGGCGGGTAATTCTCAATGAGGTGTCGTTGTTGTGATAGGCTCCTAAACGAGTGGGAATCTAGAGCGAGGGACCCTAGAAATAGGGCTACTTTTCTAGACTTATGTTCTACTTGTCGTCATCTCTCGAATCCGTACTTCTTCTCTGACGAAGAGGAGGAAGTAGTAAAAAAAGAAGATATCCATATTGACAATGGCTAGGGATTTCTATATACTATTACTATAGATTGAATAAAAGTATAACCATTATAGTTATCACTTTAATTAATACTAAAAACAGACTAGAGTGGTCTAAGAGACCTCCGCTCTAGTTTTTTTTCTACAGGTCTCAGAGGAAAAGTTATGGTAACTAAAGGAATAGCAAAGTACGTCTATCTAGATAGCACGGAAAAATTTCAAGGCGAGGACACTGGTAAGTACACACTTACTGTGGCTCTCGATTCTAAAGAAGCCAAAGCACTAGAGAGTGAAGGTGTTAAGGTTCGTACAATCAAGACAGATGACGGTGGGTCTTATAAGGCTCGCAAATTTTCAACTAAATATCCTCTCTCATTCGATATGATTAAGACTGTTGACGGTGAGTCAATAGGTCACGACTTCGGAGCAGAGAGTGTCGTTGAGGTACTCTGGAAAAAAGGTAACACACACCCACAACACGGTGTTGCTACTTATCTCACTGCGGTCAAGGTACACGAACGTACCGAAGGCTACAAGTCTGCTGACGCAGAGACCAGTGAGTTCTTCTCAGCATAGTCCTTCTACATTTGTAGAACACAAGCCTTGTCCTGCCTGTAGAAATACAGGTGGGGATAGGGCAGGTGATAACCTATCGGTCTACTCTGACGGTCACGGTTATTGTAATGCCTGTGGACACTATGAAAAAAAGTTCACTGGTGAACTAAATTATGCAGGGGAGGTAAAAACTATGCAATCAACAATTACACCGAGAGGCGTATCTAATTCTGCCATTAAAGACAGAAGGATATCCTCTAAAATTACATCTAAGTTTGGTGTGACTGTAAGTTTCGACAAGGAAGCAAAGGTAGATAAGCATTACTACCCATACTTCGACTCACAAGAGAGCAATCGTCTGCTCGGATACAAAGAGAGAACTGTCGATACTAAGGAATTTCAAATCATCGGTACTAATAAAGGTTCCGGTCTTTTCGGACAGAATGCTAACCGTTCCGGCGGTAGGTATCTAACAATTACAGAGGGTGAACTCGACGCTCTTTCCGTCAGTGAGATGTTCGATGGAAAATGGCAAGTAGTCTCTCTCAAAAATGGTTCCTCTTCTGCTTCGAGAGATGTAAAAGAGAACCTAGAATATATCGAGTCATTCGATAATATAGTCTTATGTTTCGACCAAGACAAAGCAGGTTGGGACGCAGTTAAATCTGTACAAGATATAATTTCTGTTGGTAAACTGAAGATATGTAAACTACCTATGAAGGACGCCAGTGAAATGCTAATGGCAGGTAAGGTCAAAGAGTTTACTAATGCTTGGTGGTCCGCAGAATCTTATACGCCCGCCGGTATCATTAAAGGTAGCGATACTTGGGAACATCTATTAAAAGATGATGATATTGTGACTATAGATTATCCTTGGCACGGTTTGAATGGTCTGACCTATGGGTTCAGAGAGAAAGAGTTAGTGACTATTACAAGTGGTGCAGGTATGGGTAAGACCAGTGTTGTTAAGGAACTGGAGTCCTATATTCTAAATACTACTGATGATAATCTCGCTATCATTCACTTAGAAGAATCTATCGAACGTAGTGTTAAAGGTCTGATGTCTATTGAAGTTAATCTTCCTATACATATCCCTCAATATGAGAGAGAGTTAAGTCTAGAAGATAAGAAAATTATATGGGAGAAGTCAGTAGGTGATAAGAATGTATATTTTTATGACCACTTCGGTAGTATGTCGGAAGACTCTCTGCTCAATGTAATCAGAACTTATGCTAAGTCTTATGATTGTAAGTGGATTGTGTTGGACCACTTATCTATCGTGGTCAGTGACCAAGACGGTACACTAGATGAACGTAAGACTATCGACGCTATTATGACTAAACTTAGGAAGATAGTACAAGAGACAGGAGTAGGTTTATTCCTTATATCTCACCTCAGACGACCTCAAGGTAGAGCGCACGAAGATGGTGGACAGATAAGCCTAGCAGAGTTGAGAGGTTCGTCCTCTATCGCGCAACTGTCTGATATAGTATTAGGATTGGAACGTAACCAACAAGCAGAAGACCCTATTATAAGGAACCAAACGACTGTTAGAGTTCTAAAGAATAGGTTCTCAGGTTTAACTGGAAAGGCTTGTAAGTTACAATATGATAGTGAGACAGGTAGATTGAAGGAGGTACAAGAAGATGTCGACAGCTTTTTTTGACATAGAAACGGATGGACTCAACGCTACTCGAATACATTGTATATGTGCAATGCTCGATAACGATGAGCCTACTGTATATAACTTTATAGGAGAAAATACATATGGAAATTTTAGAGAGTGGTTGGCATCAGAGGATGTCGACACACTTATTGGACACAACATTATTAATTTTGATGTTCCTATCCTGCGTAGGCTTAGTGGCTTTCGTTGGGATTTTAATCTACGGGACACTCTTGTACTTAGTAGACTTAGCAACCCTAGTTTAGAGGGTGGGCATAGCCTTCGCTCTTGGGGTGAGAGGTTAGGTAATTACAAGGACGACTATCAAGGTGGTTGGGAAAGGTGTACCCGAGAGATGGTGGAGTATTGCCGACAGGATGTTAGGGTTACTAAGGCTTTATATAAGCACCTCGATGAACAAGAGAATACAACGTCATCAGAGATAGAACACAAGACTGCTGACATCATCAAGAAGCAGACCGACAATGGTATGTTACTCGATGAAAAGAGAGCGTATGAATTACTCGCTGAGATGAAAGAGATGGTTATCTATATAGAAGATGAGGTACACGCAAGGTTTGAACCTCTACCTGTATGGATACCTCTCCATTGGTTAGGTGATAGGACTCACACAAAAGACGGAAGGAAGTCAGTAAACTACCTGAAGCAATTAGACAAGGGTGCTTACTGGCGACTCGAAGAAGGCTTGAAACCTGAAGAAGAGTGGGGATACTATGAGTATCCTGAGTTCAATCTCGGCTCTCGTCAGCAGATTGCTAAGTATCTACAGCACTTCGGTTGGAAACCTACAGCACATACTGATAAAGGTAATGTTATTGTAGATGAGAAAGTTTTGAAGACTGTGGACATACCTGAAGCAAAGTTGATAGTGGATTATCTGACAATAACTAAGCGTATCGCTATGGTTAAAAGTTGGGTAGAAGCAGTCGATGAGAACACTGGTAGGGTACACGGACAAGTAAACCCTTGTGGTGCAGTGACGGGACGAATGACTCACTCCAAACCTAACTGCGCTCAAGTACCTGCAACCAAGTATGATGATGAAGGTAATATTCTATGGGGTTTTGATGGTGGCTATGGTGCTGACTGTCGTGACCTATGGATTGTACCTGACGGATATAGTTTGGTAGGTGTAGACGCTAGTGGTCTCGAGTTGAGAATGTTAGCACACTATATGAATGACTCTAAGTACACTAAAGAAGTAGTCACTGGTGACATTCATACTGCTAATCAGAAGTCAGCAGGACTGAAGACTAGGGACCAAGCCAAGACTTTCATCTATGCGTTCCTATATGGAGCAGGTGATGTTAAGATAGGTCAGGTTGCAGGCGGTGGCGCACCTCGTGGTCGTCTACTCAAAAAGAACTTTCTAGATAATACTCCTGCACTAAAGAATCTTAGAGATAAGGTTCGTCAGACCAGTAAGAAAGGATGGGTACAAGGATTGGATGATAGGAAACTACACATACGTTCTGAACACTCAGCACTTAACACTCTACTACAGAGCGCAGGTGCAGTAATAATGAAGAAGGCTTTGATATTGCTAGACGGATATGCAAGGCTATATAATATAGACTACAAGTTTGTACTTAATGTACACGATGAGTTCCAATGTGAAGTCAGGGAAGACCAAGCAGATTTCTTCGGAGGTCTTGCGGTTGGTTCAATAGTACAAGCCGGTGAATCTTTTAACTTAAACTGTCCACTGGACGGTCAATATAAGGTAGGTAAAACGTGGCAACAGACACACTGATAGAAGACATATATCAAATGATAGACACCAAGAAGATTGAGTTTGGTGTAGATGTCGATAAAATAATAGATGACTTCGGTGAGAACGTGAAGCAGATATTAAAGAATAATATTACAGAACACGAGTTTGATAGACGTAAACTTCGTATGTCTAACATAGGTAAGAAAGATAGACAACTGTGGTATTCTTACAATGGATACAAGGGTGAGGAACTTATGCCACACACTCGTATTAAATTTCTCTACGGTCATTTGATTGAAGAGATGGTACTCGCCCTCGCTAAACTATCAGGACACACGGTTACTGATACACAAAAGAAAGCAGAAGTGGGTGGTATCAAAGGGTCTATGGACTGTAAGATTGATGGCATAGTGACTGATGTTAAGTCATCATCACCTTACGGGTTCAAGAAATTCAAGGATGGTTCCCTTATTAATGATGACCCCTTTGGATATGTAGACCAAATCAAAGGCTATGCTCATTCAGAAGGTGAGACAGAGATGGGTTGGTTAGTTATGGATAAGACCAACGGACATCTGACCTACCTGAAGTATGATATGGCTGATGAATCTAAATGGTACTGGACTAAACTAAACTTCTTCTCAATAGTAGAAAGGATTAAGGCTATTAAGAATGTGGTTAAGTTATCCGAGCCACCTAAGAGATGTTATGAACCAATCCCCGATGGCAAGTCAGGTAATATGAAGTTGCCTGTAGGTTGTAGTTACTGTGCCTATAAGCACGAGTGTTGGGGGGATGACCTCAGAACATTCATCTATGCTAATGGACCTCGTTACTTAGTTAAAGTCGAGAATGTACCTAATGTTATAGAGGTGGATAAAGATGGCAACAAAGTTTCGGTCTAAGTTAGAGAAGGAATGTTCCATAGCACTAGGTAAGGAATGGAAATATGAATCCTGTAGAGTAGCCTATACGATACGAAAGAACTACACCCCTGACTTTGTTAAGGGTAAGTATTATATTGAGGTTAAAGGGTTCTTCAGGAGCGGGGATAGACAGAAGTATAGGTCTATTGCTGAACAATTAAAGTTTGAAGGTAAGGAACTAATCTTCTTAATGCCTCGCCCTGATTCCAAAGTTGCTAAAGGAAACAAGATTACTTATATTCAGTGGTGTAATAAGTATGACATTAAAATATTTTCCACTGAACAGATAGAGGAATTAAAACAATGGACGAAGTAAGAGTAAACAAAAATACTAGAGCAGGTGCAGAAGGTAAGGATATCTTCTGTCCTCATTGCCATACATTAAGTAGAGTGTATCACTTTTCGTGGTCTGCCTTTACTTGTAATCACTGTAGTACAGATGTCGATAAGGAAGACTGGCTTTTGACTGATGTTTCATATAAGGGTGTATTAGAACCTAGACATCCACCAGCACCACCTATGTCCCCTTTCGAGCAGATGACAGAACAACAGAATAGTTCACCAGTGAACAAAAAAATCAATCCTAGTCATTATAAACAGGGTAAAATTGAGGTCATAGATTTTATTATGGACCAAAAGATGGACTATCTTACAGCGAATGTACAAAAATATATCTCTCGTTGGAGGTTCAAGGATGGTGTGTGTGACTTGAAGAAGGCTCGATGGTTCTTAGATAAACTTATAGAACAGGAGGAAGAACGAGGTGGCACTGACACTGAATGAACTCAAAGAACAGATAGTACAGGAAGGTGTAGACCCCTGTGCCTTATGTGAAATTTTAGATATATCTTCGGAAGAATTACTACACGAATTTGAAGATAAACTTATCGCTAAACGAGAGGAGTTTGAAGATAATGATGACAATAACTACTGAGAACTTTATACTTCTCGTCAGTGCGCTCTTAACACTAGGAGCCTATATGATATATAGACACGGACAGAAGACATACGACAAAGGAATTACTGATGCAGTGCTTATGCACAGGCAAGGTCGTTTGAAGTATAAAGATTATTTAGATGGTGATGGTAAGAAGATGGTAGACATTAAGATTGAACCTATAGATGAAGACTAACAAACCACATCCCGTTAAAAACAAATTAGAGTATGCCTTGAGGTATGATAGGCTGTGGCATACTAAAACTATTACAGACAAAAAGAAAGAACAAAAGAAGAGAGGAGGACATTTAAGTGAAGACATTACCGAATGACTATCAAAATTTTATAGCACTCAGCAGGTATGCTAGGTGGCTACCCGAAGAAAACAGACGAGAGACTTGGGAAGAGACTGTCGCTCGTTACTTCGATTTTATGGAAGAACATCTGAAGGAAAATACTAATGCAACATTAGTTCCTAAGACTAGGAAGATACTGGAAGAAGCGGTACTGAATCTTGAGATTATGCCTAGTATGAGAGCTTTAATGACATCAGGTGGAGCTCTTAAAGATAATAATATTGCAGGGTACAACTGTGCCTACCTAAGTGTAGACCACCCAAAAGCATTTGATGAATGTTTATATATTCTTATGCACGGTACTGGTGTAGGCTTTAGTGTCGAGAGACAATTCATCAATAAGCTACCTGATATACCTGAACAAGTAGTGGATGTTGATGATACCATTGTAGTACAGGATAGTAAGGAAGGTTGGCAGTCAGCATTCAGAAAACTAATCAGTTATCTGTTTGATGGTGAAGTACCACAATGGGATACATCTAAGGTTAGACCTAAAGGTTCTAGACTCAAGACATTCGGTGGTAGGGCTAGTGGTCCTGAACCACTGGTGGACTTATTTCTATTCTCTTGCAACATATTTCGTAATGCGTCAGGTAGGAAACTGAACTCTTATGAGTGTCACCGTCTGATGTGTAAGATAGCAGAGGTTGTTGTGGTTGGAGGTGTGCGTAGGTCTGCACTTATCAGTCTATCTAATCTAACTGACGAGCGTATGCGTGGTGCTAAGACAGGACAATGGTGGATAGACACACCCGAGATGGCACTCAGTAATAATTCTGTCTGCTATACAGAGAAGCCTGATATGGGTATCTTTATGAAAGAGTGGCTATCACTATATGAATCCAAGTCAGGTGAGCGTGGTATATTTAATAGGGAGTCTGCAATAAAGCAGGTGGCTAAGAGTGGTAGGAGAGACACCGAACACGAGTTTGGATGTAACCCCTGCTCTGAGATTATACTCAGGGACGGACAGTTCTGTAATCTGACAGAGGTAGTGATTAGAAATACTGATTCAGTGGCTGACCTAAAGAGAAAGGTAAGACTCGCTACGATACTCGGGACATTCCAAGCATCACTAACAAATATCAAGAGACTTAGGAAGAAGTGGGTTACTAACACAGAGGAGGAAGCACTCTTAGGTGTATCACTCACAGGTATTATGGATAACTCTTTTATGAACGGTGTCAGCAGGAAAGACTGGGGATGGCACGACAAGAAGACCCTACCTGATTTCCTTCTAATGTTAAAGAAGGAAGCGATAAAGATTAACAAGGAGTGGGCGGAGTCATTAGGAATTAATCCTGCTACTTCCATAACTGCTATCAAACCTAGTGGTACTGTCTCTCAACTGGTAGATTCAGCGTCAGGTATTCACCCGAGACATAGTAGGTATTACTTACGTAGAGTCAGAGCAGATGTTAAAGACCCTATCGCACAACTGATGAAGGACGAGGGCATACCTTGTGAACCTGATGTTATGAAACCTGATAGTGTTGAAGTGTTCACCTTCCCTATTAAAGCACCTGAGACTGCGGTGTTCAGGGATGACAGGACAGCAATAGAACAACTAGAACTGTGGCTTATGTATCAAGAATACTATTGCGAACATAAGCCTAGCATAACTGTTAGTGTTAAGGAACACGAGTGGATGGAGGTAGGTTCTTGGGTTTACGAGAATTTTGATAAGGTGAGTGGTGTGTCATTCTTACCACACTCAGACCACACTTATCAACAGGCTCCATATGAGGAGTGTACTAAGGGCGTCTACCTCGAGGCTCTTGCTGATATGCCTGAAGCAGTAAACTGGGCTAGAATCAAAGAATACGAACTCTCAGACACTACTAAAGGTATGAAAACTATGGCGTGTACTGGTAGCGTATGTGAATTTGTGGATTTAACTGAAGAAGAAGGAGATAAAGAATGAAATATTTATTATTGATAGTATTATTATTGTTGACAGCTTGTGCCGAATTTCAGACCAAGATGGATATGATGCAGAACGAACAGATGACTTGTGCGGAAGCAGATGAATCTCTGTGTGCAGGGTGGAAGGTGTGACAGAAGAGACAGAAGAATTTATGGAAGATGTATACAAAAAAGAATTAGGTCTTAGCTTTGCAACAGTAGACAGTGGAGTAGCTGTCGGACTTATTGATTTTACACAGGACTCAGAATACAGGAGGTTATATGAGAGTCAGTCTAATGAGGAAACTCTGGAAAGAAAAGGTGACAGTCCCCCTTCTACAGAAACAAGTAGACAAAACACTGAAGCAAGTTGATGTTAAACTTAAAGAAAGGAGAAAAAATGTTAGATAAAATAATGAGAGGTGCTGATGGTGCGATTGATGTAGGTATTAAGTTAATCAGCTTATCCATAGTATTGCAAATTATATTTGGTAATCAAGTAGCATTCCTAACTGGGGACGTTATCGGTTCAATACTAGATATAGTCTGGACTTTGGGTAACGCCGGTTTAGCTGGTATTATCGCAGCTGTAATCGTCTGGAAGCTATTAGATAAAGATATAACTAGTGGCGGAAAGTAAAACACCTAAAGACACTTGGGGTCTCGTCCGTATGGATGGGACTTCCAAGCTACAATGGGAATTAAAGAAGAAAGAAAAGAAGAAAGACAACCCTAGATTATGGAGGTCAGACTGGCGAAAATGAGCCATTTTACCCCTACCCTACCCCTTACTCACCCTGAGAAGTCCTCGAGAATCGAAGATTTGGAGCTCGAAAAGTTCACTGGTGAACTAATTATGAGGAAATATTATGAATGAAGCAAAAATAATCAAAGCGTTGAATAGTTTAAACTATGACTTTGAACCTATGGATGACAAGTTTTCTAGGTACGATGCTTTCGATAAAGAGCGCGGGATTATGCTAGAGATTAAATGTAGGAATAGACATTACTCTGATACTCTATTAGAGAAGATGAAGTACGAGTGGAATAAGAAGTTTGCCAAGGACCACGACCTAGATTTTCTATACGCAGTATCTATGCCTACTACTAAGGTTAATAATTATGTAGTCTATCTCTTCGACCCTATTAATATGGAAGAGATGGATGAGTATGATTTTAAATGGCACATAAAAAAACTCCCTGCAAACACTGAGTTCAAAGGGAGTGAATGGGTAGATAAGGAAGTGGGCTATCTACATATTGATGATGCTATCTTGTCTCTGACCGAGAAGACGAGTCACTGAGCATACCACCTGAGATACTTACTGTACCCATAAGTCTTCTCATCGCAGCGTAGCGTTCCTTACGGAGCATTTCAGCAGAAGGTTCTACTTCTAGCATTGCTTTGCGTACGTCTGACATATCTCTAAGGATTACTTCCCCCTTACCTCCGGGACCTCGCCTACCACCTATCCTTCTCTCAGCCCACCCCGGTGCTAGTTCTGTTCTAACTTGAGGCTTAGTAAATCCTTTTTGAATAGTCTTGACCTCATCAATATTGGTCATAGTTAAAGTAGGTTTATTACCTTGCAACTTACTTAATCCTGTTTGTCTCGGTTTAATTCTTGGTAGATTAAAGTGCATAGGAGGACTGACAGTTATTAATCTTTTTAGGTTCCTACCTAATATTGCTTCCATTAAATTATGTTCATCACTCATAACAGTGAAGCCATCACCATCTAATTTTAGTTTGGTTCTAAAGTTTACACCGCCTTCAACTACACCGGAACCCGCCCTACTAAATGTAAACCAAACTCCATCCTTATCTTTCTTTACTCCACTTAATTTATGTACTTCATCCTTACCTGTGATTTTATTTTTCTTCTTATATGTCACCTTACTTATGTTCTCATATAATTCATCGACAGTTTTAGGCATTGATTTAATATGGAAGGCTTGAGAAGCTACTGCATTTAATTGAGCTGAATGATTGAAGTCATTCCAATGGTCACCACTCTTGTTAGATACAGGTCTCTTAATTGTTACTAAATCACCTTTACCATAAGCAAGTTGTTTCCCTTTAGACATTTGAAAAGCCACATCATCTAATCCTGCCCAGTTAGCTACTTTATTTAAGCCTTTCTTTCCGGTATCTAACAATACTTGACCTAAATTCTTCTTCCTCCAAGCACTCATAATATGTCTTTCTACAGACAGAAGTTCATCATCTGTCAAATGTTTACTCACATCACCCATCGCTTTAGCATTAGCATAACCATAAAAACCTTTCGTCAGGGGTCTCGTTACGTCCCCTACCTCATCAACGTAGACAGCCCTAGACACAACATCATCTAATACTTTTGTATCCCCTGTCTTACCTGCTTGTTTAGTTACCCATCTATTAAAGAGAGCTCTACCTATCATCTCTCTGTCGTTCAAAGCGTGTTTACCTTGACCTCTTTCACCTGCTTGAAACAGAGGTCTGTTGATTCCTGTCTCTCTATAGAGTGCTCTATTTTTAGGTAATTGCATCTTAGCAATATTCATTAAACCTGTGCCTACTGCTTCTGTCCTACCACCCGCAGCTCCTAAGAGTGCGACTTCTTTACGCATAATCTCAATTTCTTTCTTGTTCATTCCTGCTCTTCTAGCAAAAGTTTCTGCTTGGTCCATAGCATCTTGTGTCTTGAGCATAGGACCATAGTAATCTGTGATGATGTTAGGATTGACTGAAGTATAAGCACCTTTCAATTCACCTGCTGCTTTGGCTCCCTTCTTGAATAGACCTAGACCAATCAGATTGAGAGGGTCTACGAGTAAATTTAATGCTGCACTGCCTACATAAGACGCCTTCTCTAGAGAGCCTTCCCTTAAACCTTTCCGTTCAGACCATCCTTTCTTCTGCATCTCTGGACTCCAAGCCTGCTCGAAGTCATAATTCTTCTTTTGTAACCATCCACTCTTAAATCCATCCCAACCATCGACAGCTAAACCTTGAACCGCATTAGAGGGTCTATCAATATTTTCAAGTAAAGTTCCAAAGAATCCCATATTATTTTATGTTGTCATATTTAAGTGCTTCTTCTATCCTCTGGTCCATATGAGAAACTTCAGGTCTCTCATATACGTCAGAGAATACTCTAGTTTTATCTTCTGTTGAACCCTCACCTCCAAAAGAATCTGTAAGCATACCTCTAGCTCTCCATCCTATATCGTGTGGTACATTTCCGTGTGAACCATAGATGTTCTCCCGAACAAATAAAGCCTGAGTATATCTAGTATCTTCTCTGTCACCGAGCCATTTCTTATAAGATTTTAATTGTTTGCCAGTTAACTGAAATATTCCGTGACCCTTACCGCCTTTCTCTTGTTGAAGAGGGTCAAAAGTACCTCCTGTTTCTACAGATATATTACCCATAAGAGCAGCAATATCTGATGTTTCCCACCCAGCATCCCGTAAAGCCTTTATAGTTTTTAATTCACTATCGGATTTTGTAGGTATTTCTGGAGTATCAAACATACCGTTGTTATCTTCTGCTCTAACTTCATCCATTCTAGTCAACCAGAGTGGTGCTGTCATCCTAAGTACATTGGATAGCATTGTGGGAATAAGAGGTAGTCCCATCTACTTAGCTTTCCTTAAAGCCTTACGAGCCTCTGCCTCAATAAGTTTTAGCTCTTTTTTAATTCTTTCTATTTCTGCTCTATATTTTACTTTAGATACTCTACCACCATTATAATCAGCTAATAATTGTCTCCCTCTAGAAGAAAGAGAATCCATTCTATTCTTATACTTATAACCTACGCGAGTCTTATATTTCTTCTCATCATAGTTTTTAAGTTTGAGACCTATAGAATTAAGTAGAGACTCGCCTATAGTTACATCATCTTTAGTCGGATGTCTCTGTCCACCGGAAGTTACAGCATCTCTAATCTTCTTAATCTGATGATACATAGGAGCGAACTCCTTACCAATTATGCTCATTCTAGCTGATGTAGCATCTTCAGTTACTCCAGAGTCAATTCCTGGGACCTTCTTTCCAGTGTATGTATCCCAACCTGTTATCGCTTTATAAATTCCACCTATTGCTGCACCTGATGGCTGAAGAGGCGCTGGAAGATAAGGTATATCCATACCTGAAGTTCTAAGGTCTAAGACATCACCGCCGGGAACCCAGCGACTTACATCTACATATTGACTCTTATCTGTTCTAGGAACTTTTATTAATGTGTGTGCTCCGGGAAGTATCTTAGGACTGAATAAATCATAACCCATATTCAATTCTTTAAGTCTCTTTCTCTCTGTAGCATAGTCATCTTGAGTTACATCTACACCAATAGCATTTGCACCCTGAAGTATAAGACCCCACTTAGCTAATTTCCAAGGTCTTTTAATTGCTGTTTCAGCCAGTATTGGAGCGACTCTATAAGTATAAGATAAGAAAGGAAGGATAGATTCTCTTAGAATATTAACCCCGGGAGCAGCTATCTCATAATCTAGCATATACTTACGAGCAAATAAAGCTGCCTCTTTATAATTAGCATCAGACGGTATTGCACCCTCCTTAACATTCTTTGCTAGATGGTCTTTAAACAGAGCCAATCTAAAAACATTATCTTCGTGACCATATAGTTCATCTATATGTGTCTTATTAGCATACTTACTTATCTTCTTAAATCCATTCCAAAGTCTATCAGGTAGACCAGTATCAACTTTCTCTTTACCTCGCATATATTTTTTATATATATCTCTCTCATAAGTAGTAAGCTCTCTCTTCATAACATCAGCATCAAATACACCTAATGCTTTAGCCTTTTCGAAATCAGCCGATTCTACTTTATTAATTCCTTTGTGAGTTATACCTACCTTGGCATTATAAAAGTCTCTTCCCGCTCTTCCTAGGTGCTTCCAATCACCATCTACTAAATCATATAAGACGTGGTTAGACATTATGTTATTCATATGTACTACAGGATTCAGAGAAGTCTTAGTTCTCTTCCAATATTGTAGCATCTTGTGATGTACCTTACCGAAGCCACCAAAACTCTCACCTCGCTCCCACCTTCTAAAGTTATTAGCCCAGTTTAAATCATCATATATATCTTTCTGAACCCACTTTCCTGATAGAGCACCAAATTCTTTAACACCACCAGAATTAGGTATATCTGTAGATTTCATTCTCACCCAGTTAGGGTCAGGAATTTTCTTCCCTTCAGCGTTTGTTATCATAGGAGGCTTCTTTCTAACTACTTGAAGACCATCAACTTTAAGTCTAGACAAATCATCATAGAATTTAAAGGTTGTTAAATCTCTAGTCATAAGTTTTCCTGTCTTAGCCATAGCGTAAGCAGCACTTATTATCTCACCATTCTTTGTTCTCTCGGCTTTAGTCCAATCTCTATTAACCTTAACAGTCTTTTTCGTATGGTTCTTACTACCTACCTGTCTCCAACCCTTACCATCGCCAGAAGTACCATTCAAGTATTTAGGTAGAGATTTTAAATCTATCTCTATTGTCTTTCCTCGACGCATAAATTCAGAACCAAAGACTCTCATCTGATTCTCTTCTCTTATGATATCCTTCTTAAAAGGACCTGAAGTTTTTTCGTATGACCTATATA
>Ga0208299_1001912_pt1 | contig 14773 bp, 16 predicted proteins | sample 15_taG_FD_184089 | JGI IMG/M metagenome (GOLD analysis project Ga0208299, IMG submission 184089) | Marine viral communities from the Subarctic Pacific Ocean - 15_ETSP_OMZ_AT15312 metaG (SPAdes) (version 2) | ecosystem: Environmental > Aquatic > Marine > Oceanic | place: Pacific Ocean | collected...
ATAAGTTCCTTCCAATGGACGCCGCCGTCAACCACATCATATGTAGTGGTGGTACCTACGGTCACGCTGTTCAAATTTGCAGTGTTAGATATGCTGGACAGAACCGAGTCCGGGTCGTTTAGGGTCCAACTCGAATCGGTTAGATCCACTTCAACCCAATCAATGTTATCCGGCGTGCCGCCGCCGCCTGCTGCTGGTGCGTTGTTTGTTACCTGCATGTTCTACCCCTCACACATGACAGAGATCACAGTGCTGCCCGTGCCGCTGGCCACATAGAACGCCGCGACGCCCTTGCTGACGTTGATGCCATCAGTCACCGAGAATTGATGCGTGGCGTCTGCCGTGACCACGATGTGATTGGCGTTTATTGCGGCGGCATCTGTGCCGGTGAATGCCAATTTTCCGGCGTTCGTTTCGAATCTGATGGTGGCTGTTTTGGCTGCGTTTGGGATGTTCACCTGGGTCGCCACATCAACACCGCCAAGGGTAAAGCGTAGAAGCTGTGGGAACTGGGAACCGTCAAGTGTTTGGGCCATCGTGGGCCTCCGTTGTGGGGGTTATGGTCGGTTTGGCAGTGCAGCCAACTCGACCGAGGTGGTGAAATTTGCGAAGTCGGGGCTGACTGCGGTGACCAGGAACGGGGTGCCGCTGATTGTCTTGACGCCATACACGGCGCCAATCGGAGCGTGCAGGTCCATAACGTGGTCCGACTCCACCGTGACCACATCGCCGGGCACCAACTCAGACCACCGCCATCCAGCCAGGTTTAACCGTAGCTGATTCGGGAGCCTGGTGTGCCAGGGCATCAGCCGCCGCTTGATGTGAAGCCCGGCATTGGCCTCGTTCGTGGTCTCCACATCGTCGTCGAATACCTTGCCGTTTGATGGGTGCTGAAATATCTGGGTCGCCGGCAGGGTCGTCGGTGACGAACTCCCGTCGGCATAGTCGGTCGTACCCGGTGGGCTGAACTGGATCACATCGTCTCGCGCCTCTGGATGATACAGGGTCTGCCCCTCGACAGATACGATGTCGACGTCCGTGATGGTGCCGTCCGTGTAGATTGGAAGCCCGCTATCCGTCGCGATGTTCTGGGCTGCTCTGAATGACAGCCGGCCCTGGCGGACCACCAGCCAGGAGCCGAACGCCGCCATATAATCGGAGACAGCCGCCCATGGGTTAGTCAATGGCTGCGCAGTCACGAAGTCCAGTTTGAAGTCCCCATATGTCGGGTGTAGCCTGCCCGTCTGCCGGCTCCAGTCGTCGGTGTCTACCGTGGTGAAGTCCTTGTACAGTTGCAGGTTCCACCCATCCGGCAGGGTGCCCGCTGATGTGTCCCGAAACAGCAACTTCTCCCACGTGGTCGGGATGTCCTCGAACGTGTAGCCAAGTGATGTCACGGTGTCCCCATTCGCTAGGGCCGCTCTGGTGGTGCCCATAACGTCTGTCTTGACCACCTCCACCCGATCTGATCCGGGTACTATCTCAGTGAATTTCATATAGAACGGATCGCCCGTGGTGGGCTGGCAGTGCAGAAGCCCCCGCGCCGCCGCCTCGTCATCCATGTCGAACCCTGTCACATCGTCAAGGTTCAGCCAGTCATCAGTCAACCCGAATGCACCATCGGCGCCGGTCGTTGTGCCCGCGTCTTCAAACAGGTCGCGGTAATCGGTGTTGTCCGACCGTGACTGCATGTACCCGAAGAAGTCGCCGAACTCCATCACCCACTGGTTGCGCGCTCCGCTGATGCCCTTGTACTGGAAGATCCCACAATCGCCCCACTCGGTATAGTCCATGCCAGCAAAACCGACCTTGAGACGGCACAGCATCCCGCGCGGTATGAACCGGGCTATCCAGAAGGCGTGGTGTCGCCCGCTGAGCGTTGCTCGAACCGCTCCGATGCTGGGCTGCCAGGAACGTATCTGGACACTCTGTGTGGGCGCTGACACGCTTAGAAGCACGTGGGCCATGTTGGGCCCCCCGGTGATTCCGTGGGTGTGTAGGATGTACCGTTCTGGGCGATAGTCGAACATCTCCGGGTTGGGCGCATCGGTAAAGTCCAGCGCAAACATCGGTTCGCCACCGATGGCCAGGCGTTCACGGAAAGCTGATGACCACCCACCCATTCAATACCCCAACAGCCCGAGCATTCTGATGGTGTCACCCAGTGGGTCGGACGCCCCCGAATATGTCATCTCGCTGCCTGAATCCTTTGGCCCGCCGATGCCGCCACTGCTGCCGCCCGCGCTGCCAGATCCAAGCGGGCCGAATACCAGCGAATCCAGATCGTCGGCCTTCGGGTCAGCGCCCGTGTCCACGATGGTCGGGCCATCCTGGTCTGCTCCGTCTGCCATGGTGCGCAGATGTGCCGGGTAGACCTCCAGCGTCATGTCCAGGTTCCAGCTTATGCGATGGTCGTGGGTCAATATCGGGTTGCCCATCTGACCTTCTGGCCAGAACAACGCCGGGAAGAAGTCACGATGGCGAAATAGGACAGGGCTCGCGTGGTTGTACTTGAGCGCTGTCTGTAAGGTTAGCTCGCGTATTGCGCTGTTGAACGCCTGGACCCTGACTTCCTCGCGTCGTGGCGATGCACCGAAGCTCTCCACGTGGAATACGTCACCGTTGGCCGGGTTGCCGCCGCCATAGGTGCTGAGCAATTCCGGTTCCACCCAGTGGGTCGTGTCTCCGCCTGTGATCGACGAACCAGCAGTACCGAACGCCGCATAAGCATTGTCCGAATCCACAGCAAACGAGATCGCCCCGCCCGCCTCAAGATGACTCTGGAGACTGTATAGCTTCTCGGCCAGGGCGTCATCACTGAACCGCTCGTGAATGATGCGCACCCGCATGCCCGACCGCCTGGCTACCCGGCTGAATGCTCCACCGATGCTGACGGCATCCGAGACCACCCGATACGGGGTTATCTGCAAGTCGCTCAATATCTCGCCGAAGTCGATTTCCTGACGGCCTGCCACCTCGGTCGATGTGGGGAACCAGTATATCTTGCTCGTGCCCATCAGATCAGCCCCGCCAGCGGTTCAGCGTTCGAGAAGATGCCAGCCCGAGACCGGCCCTTCTCGCCGAATTGTCGATCAAGCAGGCGGCCCAGCGATTCCAAAGCATTCGGGTCAACCACGTTGGTGTTGATGGTGATGGCCTGCCCGCTGCCTATGTTGCCCGCTGCCGCCTGCATCGCTGATGTGGATGCCCCAGTTGACGGCACCACCCGCTCACCAGCGTGGAGCATATGCAGTCCGGTATCTGACACGAATCCTCCGGTCTGCATGGAGCCCTTCACGAGTCCCTTGGCGCCCCGTATGACCTCGGATGCACCAAGCGTAGCAGCCGCCAGCCGGACGCGCCCTGCGGCTTTCTGGGGCGTGAATATGCCGCCCTTTTTCTTTAGCGGATTCAGGTCTGACAGTGCCGCCTTGATGGTTTTCCATGCGCCAGCAAACCACTTCTTGACGCCCTGCCAGATCGCCTTCGGCATCCCATCGATGAAGAACCGGAAGAATCCGCCGATGGCCTTGACCAGCCACTGCCCGAACGTCTGGATAAGCTGCTTCGGTAGGTCGATGAACAGGGCCTTGGCTATCAATGGGGTAGCCTTGACAAGGCCACCTATCAGCTTCGGTATGGCCTTGATTAGCTCCACCGGCAGAATGCCTATCAACTCGGGCAGCACCTCGGTCAGCCCGATGATCATGCTCTTGATGAACCCCTTCAACTCTGCCCTGATTGCCTTGGCGCCCTTCTCGCCCATCGATGATAGCGTGCCCATCATACCGGCTATCGCCGCACCCTTCGGACCCATAGCGCCGACCGCATCCAGAATACCGCTTTTCGGTGATGCCATGCCATCCAGAACACCCGCCGCCATCTCGAACGGCAGGGCCTTCATGCTGGCATTCATCTCATCCAGTGACAGGAGCATATCGTCCCATGTTTCGGCCTGCTTTGCTGCTGCCTTCGCTGCGTCCTTGCGTGCCTTCTCTTGGGCCTTGATGTCTGCCTTGCTCGGGCCTGGGGCCTCGTCGTCCTCGTCCTTTGGCTTCGCGCGCTCCACACCAGCAGCCATAGCCTTCGGCAGATTAGCAACTCGGTGCTCCACGCCTGCTACCAGATCCTCGGCCATGGTTGCGAAGCCTCCCATATCCTGTAGGACATCCTTGGTGTCTGCCAGTGTCGCCAGCCGTGATTCAAGCGCTGCGCGTTCTTCTTTGGATGGACCGAGACCGACAACAGATGCCACATCAGCGATGGACAGCGTCATCTCGGTCCACTTTGTGGATATGTCCATGATGGCAGAACCCAGCGCCAGGAACCCGTCGACCAAGTACCCCATCATTTTGATCGACACGAACAGGCTCCGAACGAACCCATCAGCGAACACCTTGGACATCAGCGATATGCCCTCCTGATTCTTGCCGATCAGATGCAGGACACCGCGCAGCGTCTCTTTCGCCGTGTCAAATAGCCCCGCGTCCGCTGTTTCCTTTTGGAACTTGAACCATGAATCCTTCAGGTTGCTCAGCATCCCGTCGAACGTTTCAGCGAGCTTCTGGGTGCCTCCCGCGAAGATCCCATCCTCGTCTGTCAGTGTCTCGACGAGCGCCGCCTTGAATTCTTTGGTGCTCATCTTCAGGGCATCGCCGCCCGTCTTCAATTCCACTTGGGCACGTAGCGCACGCCCCGCGATGGTCTCAACAGCACCGGCACCAAACTGCATGGCCCGCCCGACTTCCACCGCAGCGCGCGCCACATCGACACCCATGGCACCTGCGAAGTCCATGATCATCGGCATGGCTTCTTCAGCATTGACGCCTAACGCTCGAAGGTTGATCTCAGCCTCCACCAGCCCCGGCAACTCGAACGGGGTTGTGGAGCCAATCTGGAACAACTCATCTAGTCGTTGCTTCGCTGCTGCCGATGAACCCATAAGCACATTTAGGCGGGTTTCGAAGCCCTCCATCTGTGACCCCGCCGCGACGAACTCCTTGGAGCCCGTGAACATGGAGCCGATGGCCTTCCCTGCCACATTCGCGGCGACCTTCAGTAATGCCAATTTGGACGCCATCTCTGTCCATTTAGTGCTGGACGTCTTGGCCTGCTTGCCTGCCTTCTCAGCAGCCCCGCCAACCTGTTTAATCGATGGGCTTGCCTTGTCGTTCAGGCGTATGACCATTTCTATGACGTTCTTGGCCATTAGTCACCCCTTGAGCAGGACGGTCGGGAACACGGGCGTGCCCGCCGTCGCCATCTGCTCGATGATCCGCGTGCTTGCCTTGTCGCGCTCGGTGTAGACCAGCATAGCAAGCCCCAATTCATACGGGTCCAACTCCAGAATTTCGTGGGGCCACTTCCCGTACATCTTGCCCAACTCCCCGATCATCAGCAGATACTCCGGCTGCTTTGCGAAACCCCGCAAGGCGTGTCGCCGCCTCATTTTCGTCTGTGGAAAGTGCCATGATCCGCTGGAACAACTTGTCCGAGACCCCGGCAGGCATTGAGCCCACCCAAAGAACGCCCTTGTCGGGGTCCTCCTTGCTCTTGTCGATCACCAGCTTCAAATCATCCCAGGCCCCTTCGCCGTCACCGACAGCCATGGTGCCCGCTGCAACCGTGGCCTCTTGGAGTGCCGCCAGGTCTGCGGCTTGCTTCGGGTTGATCCGCTTCATCATAGCGTCGACGTCCATGTCCTCGTCTGTTTCTGGTGTTGACATGGCAAGGGCAGCGAAACCGACCTTGGCGAGATCGGCGCTGCATATGCGACGGACCCGCCAGAATAGACCCCCTGCCTCCACCTCATCGATAGACGCGTTCCTGATTGCGTGTAAAATGCTCATTGGTATCCTCCCGGTTGAGCGTGTTGTTTAGTTACCGATTCCTGTGGCGTCATCATTCACGACCACGATGCTGCACCCTTCGTCACTGCCGTCTGATTGTCCGACCAGTGTGATACTCTGGCGCACGATGTTGGCGTCCGAAATTGGGTCGCTCACCTCGCTCAAATAGGCGTTATGGATATTCACGGTGAATGTACCAGCGCCACTGGAAAAGACGATTGTTGCATCGCTAACCGTGTCGGCGGTTAGTGCCAGTGCCAGTGCATCATCGACTTCGACGGTTACGGACATTTCAACGCTTTGAAAGTCGGAGCGCAGTGGCTGAAGGGTCAACGACGATCCCAACTTTTGACGGGTTGCCAAGCTGTTGTTCACGACCAGACTCATGTCGATCAGTGGATAGTTGACGCTGTTGAAACTTAGGGTGCCTGCCTGGTGGTGCAGAACCGGCGTCTCTGTGCCCGCGAAGTCGGAGTCGGTGTGCGTCGTGGACACGCGCCCGTTCGTGGTCTCTGAGATCACTGCACAGTCAATCGTGGCGACCCCGCCGGAACTCACTGCGAATGTGAAACTGTTGATGCGCGAGCCCTCGAATACCTCTGTCGTGCCGGTGCCTCGGACGTTGGCAATAGATAGCCCTGGCTTGTCCGTGGTTACATGGTCCGACAGTGTGTAGGTGTGGGTATATGGACCGCCGCCTGTGGTGGTCACCTTGCCGAGAGCGTGCTTTAAGATCATCCCGCAGTTTTCATATGTGGCTTCAATCTGAAAAGACCCGCCAGCATTGTCGGCCTGGACAAAGTGCGCACGCCGCATGGCACCTGCCGCACCCGTTCTCAGGGTCGGGCGTGGCACCTTCTCCACGGTCCTCAATAGGCTGGTGCTGATTGCTGGCCTCCATACGGTAGGCGAAACGGCCACCCCGTAATTTCCAGTGGTTTCTTCTCCGAAGCCCAATGCTGCGCCTCTGCCGTGGTAGATTGATGCCATTTAGGGCCTCCGTTTATGTTGGTTCTGTTACGTCTTGGACGCGGATGGTTGTTCTGAAATCGAGTTTGCGCCCGCCGGTCAATTCGACCGCCAGGATCGCCACGTAATTGGTGCCGGATGCTCCAGCCTTGATGGTGGTGCGGACCCAGCCAGGACCCACCATTCTGATCGACGTAGCATCAACCATAGACGGCACCGGGTTGCCGGCTGTCTCGACATCATAGCTGACGTTGTGTATTTCCTCGAACGATCGCGACCCCTGCGATGGGATGTGCCGCGATGCCAGAACCTTCGACAGGTTCCACCATAGATGGATCGTCTCAGACGCCGCCTTGTGTACCTCGGTCCGTGGGTTGGTACTGCCTGGTGTCTCGGGCCGTGCCATGACCACCCGCTGCGAACCGCTGCCCGGTGTGCCGACCTGAATGGTGCCTGTCTTGGCTGTGCCTGCTGCGGTGAATGAACCGCCCGCCGCCACCGCATTGGAGTTGCCCCAGTAGACCCACAGCAGAACACCCGCCACCGCTGCCGCTGGTGATGTCTCGACATCTGTCAAGTCGACAGCATCAACCTCAATGGAGCCGGTGCGCGTGGTGCTGTTGAAGCTGACCAGTTGATAGGTCTCCAGGGTGACACCATCGGCATCGGTCACGCGCACATCGTCGCCCGCGTTGTCCACGTTGCCCCAGAACTCGGGCCACTCACTCGGCAGGGCTATCGTCACATCCTCCTGGGTTGCCGATGATGCCGTATTATCCACACTGACAGCCGCTCGGTGGGTCCAGTCCTTGTCCATCCAACTCATCAGGCACCCGCCGTTTCTGTGTACTTGATTGTCAATAACAGCACAGCCAGACCGAGACCGGGCCGATCCAACTCAGCGCCGTCGTAACTGGCACCAGCGATCTCGATGTCTCTGACGTTATTGCTCAGACTGCGATCTGCCTCCAGCGCACGCATCACATCATCTTGAAAGTCCAGCGCATCCAGCAGGGCCGTTCCTGGCTGTGAATTGGTAGCCCCGCGCCAGCACTCCACCTGCACGCTCATGGTGCGGTCATAGCGAGTCAGCACGGTACTCCCACTGCTCTGCGACGATGAGACCCCGTTAGGGTATAGGTAGACGCCTGGGACGCGGTGTGGGGCGAATGTGGCCCCAATGACCACGGCATCCGATCCACTGACGTCGTTGACATAAGACCCCGTGCCGTTGACGTTCTGGATCTGCGTCTTCACCTGGTTCAATATGGTGCGCTCAAGTCCCATCAATCACGCTCCGCAGGGCCGTGGTCATATGGTGCCGGAATAGGTAGGGCGCCTGCTTCAGCGCGTGCTCTCTGGCCGGTGCCAGGAATGGGCGTTTTTTGTTCTTGACTGACTTGACCAGGACGTACCACATATCCCCGGAGAAACGGTTGACGATATATGCCTTGTCGTCGGTCTTGCCTGGCACGAATGCGAATTTGTCCATGCCCTTGATGCTGCGTCGGTTGCGGTCAACACCCGCCGCCGTCAGTGCTGGTGGCAGTGGTATTCTCAGATACTTGCCCTTCGGCTTGATGATCGCCGGTTCGCCTGTCTCGTGTGACTTGGCATAGGGCACCCGCGATGAGCCCGCCTTGACGAATGCGTCCACCCGACCACGGCCGGGCCTGATGCCGAACCGCACCGACTGTCGCAGGCGACCGCTCCGAACGTGCAAGGGCCGCCCGCCCGTCAGATGCTTCTTGGCCTGCTTGTCCATCTTGACGGCAAGCTGGGCCGCTGTTTGCGCCATGGCCTCGGCCAGTTGACCTGTCCTGACGGCTGAACGCATCCGGTCGGCAAAGTCGATTAGGTCCATTCAGCCCACCCATGTCGAGGCTTGACGGTATGGCTGCAAAGCCTCGCGCACCTCGGGCAGTAGGTCTAACCCTTTGACGGATATGGAACCCCCGGCTTGGCTCACCGATGTGCGCCCAACGTGGTCACGGCCCTGGAACCAGTGCGTAACTTGAAGCCCTGCTGCGTGTTGTATGGCCTCGGGAACGGTAGCCCACCCGACCACAGCGATCACCTTGATGGCTCGCGTGGTGCCGGACCAGGACCCGTGGACGCTGGAGTCCTTCAGGTACACCAGGCCCTCGGCACCGTAGAGATCGTAATCAGACCCCGCCACAAGGTCACCCGAACCATAGGTGCGGTCGGTGCTGTCGTGGATGCTGGTGATGGATTGAATGGGCATGTACGGCAGTTGCAGAGCCTGACCGCCGGGGCCATCCAGGTACAATGTGTGGGCGGTGTCCTCAAGTGTGGGGTTTCCGCCCGTAGTGGGTGCAGGCAGGCCGATAAACGACGCAAAAACAGAATCGGCACGTGCCACGAGCGTACTTATTGTACTGTCCTCTGCACTGCCCTGGATCGCTCTGATGTAGAGACGGGCTTGCTCTGCGGTCATCAGTGCCATCAGCTATTCAGCCTTCTTTGCTTTGGGCTTCTTGGCCTTGGCTGGCTTCAGCCATGCCGGGGCATCGGCACTATCAGGCACCACGATGTCGCGGGTTTCGCCCTCGGTCCAGTGGGTTCCGGTTGGCCATTCCCCTCGCTGGGTTGCTGTGAGCTTCATTTGGTCACCTTCTTGGTCGTGCGCTTGGTCGGTGACTTGACCGCACGCGATTTCTTGGGCTTGGCGACAGCCGACCCCACGGGCTCAAAGGCATCACCGAAGGAACCGCGCAATCGCTCGGCCTCCGATGGTGTAACTTCCTTTTCATCGCCAGCCTCCCAGGTGCCCGAAGGCCCCCGGTAGACGGCGGTGTGTGCGAATCCTTTGAATCGTAGGGTCGGCATAGTCTTATCCTTAGCTTGTGGCGACGTTGTAACCATAGGCTACGTTGGCAACGCCTGACGCGTCATAGCTCCCGAGGGAGGTTCTACGGGTCCCGACAATTTCGATGATTCCTTGCGTAATTTCGCGCTGGATATCGATCGTCAGAGGCTTGTAGTTTGCCATGAAGTAGCGTGCAGTGTCGACGAACAGGTACCCTGTCAGGTTCGTTGTCGATGCGTCGAAGAAGCCAGTGGCCGCCAGGTTAGACGGCATCAGGCTTGAGACCACAATTGGAGCGCCTGCCAGCATAGCCAAAGAACCATTTACCACGGTAGCCTTATCTCCAATCTTGTCGATCGTGGCGACCTGTTCAAGATCAAGCAAGTGCATCACCATTACCTCCGGCGATACAATCATCGCCAGTTTGTCCGATACGCCATGAGCGCCTGACAACTGGCCACGGGTTGCCATGATGTCGGCATAGGTCATCGCATTGGCATCACGGGTCGAGCTTGCATCATTGGCGCGGCTGCGCAGCCCGTCGAATGCTCGGCGGTGATCGTCAGCAGCACCAATTCCGGTGGCGTTCCATCGTGACGCTGGGTTGAATGCTCGCGGTGATCCTGTCGTGTTCAGATCCAGGTGTGCTGGCGTTTCGTCCCCGTTCAATATGCACCCCTCAACGGCATGGCTCAGGGCATCGGAAAGGGAATTTCTGACGAAATCGAGCCCTGCGGTGACTGCATCAGCGCTGGCGTCCTCATCGACAGAGATCCTACTACCGAAGGATCGGGCCGTCACACTGATCTGGCTTGTCACATCGTCCTGTGCGGTGATGGTTCCCCATGTCGCACCGTTTTTGTAGTATGGCCGCACCTGAGTGTTCAGCACGGGCAACCGCAATTCCTTGGTCTGGAGGTTAATGGTTGAAAAGAGACTTTCAACCGCGCCGCCGACATACAGTTTTTTGGCCAACTCAGGCAAAACAAGGTCAGGGATCCACTCGGCGCCGATTCCACTTGAGTCGGAGAATGCGCGGCGAACGTCAACCGGGGCAGACGCCATGTGCATGTTCAGCTTTGCGTCCAGCTTGGGCACGTTGCCGCTCTTGGTCATCAGCTTGGCCAAGTTGCGATCGTCGATCAGCCGCTTGAATTCGCTGTGCCATTCGCCACGGTCGGTCTCATCGGATGCCATGCCAGCCACATCGAGGCTACCATCGGCGCCAACGAACTTGCGAAGGGTGGCTTCCTTCTCGGAGACGGTCACCACTTTGGGCGCTGACATCTCGGCGAGCTTTTGTTGGACTGCCTTGAGATCGGCGGCCTTGGCCTCCAGGTTCTCGCTCAGGTCGCGGTTGGCTTCCTTGAGTCGCTTCTGCTCGGAAGTAATTTCGGACAGCACCTGAAGTGCATCTGCTTTGTTTTGGATGTCCATTTGAGTCTCCTACGGTTGGACGGTTGGGCTACTCGCCCGGTGTGAAGAACGCGTCCAAGCCAGATGGCTCATCAGCGGTTTGTGAATCGTTGTCTGTCCAGAAGTCATCCACGACTGCCTGAACCTCTGGATCGGTGGTCTCGCCCATCAGTGCCAGAATCTCGTCACGCACGATGGTGCGCAGCGTCTCGACATCTGGGGCCGCTGGTGGTGCTGGTGGTGCCGCCCGTAGCTCGGGCACTGCCTCGGTGGGGATCTGCCACCGCTTCGCACGCACGGCGAGCGCATGCGGGTTGGCGGGGATGGCCACTGCGGAGACCTCAAGCAATTGGGAATTCTCGAACAGTTGGCCGGTGCCCTTCTCGGTGTAGGCTGGGTGGTCAGTCGGCAGGTCCGATCGGTTCGTGGCTGTGCCGGGGCTGAAGCCCACACTGAACGCCTGCATGAAGCCTTCCCGGTACTGGTTGCCCAATCTGCGCCCGACGGGGTTGGATTCGCTCTCGTCGAACTGCACCCGCATCATCAGCGTGTCACCGACCAGATCAATCTCCACAGCCTTGCCCACCACGGGCCCTTCATAGTCGTGACCGTGCATGATCACCGGGTTCGCTCGGAAGCTGGCCAGATCCCACGACGGGGCAACCACATCGCCGTAACGGTCCACATCTGGTGTGGATGCGATGGCTGTGATGGTGCCATCACCACCGGGCTCGGCCTTACAGATCAGGGTCTTGAATACATGTGTCATTTGTTGACTACCTTCCCGATGATTGTGCATCGGCAGTTGATGTCCAGGGCACCGACCCCGAACAGCCCAGGGGCGTCGGCCGTTGCTCCGTTGAAGCTGAACTGTCCGGCCTGGTTGACCTTCTGACCGTCCAGCTTCGTGTGTGAATCTCGGACGTTTCCATCGCGGGCGCTGAGCCACTGCTTTTGAATGACCAGCCCGGTGTCTGCTGCCTCTTGGAATGCCATGTTCGCGGCTGTGTTGGCGACCCTGGTGGATTCGGTGCGTGCGATGGTCAATGCCCTGGCTGCGTTGAAGCCTGAAGCCTGCATAATCCGGCCCTGCATTTCACCGATCGGGGCGCCCTCGTCGATCAACTCGTTGACCAACACCCGCACCTGTTCGCCAGTGGTCGCCAGGATCTGATCTGACATCAGCCGCGCCGCTGTCTCTGCTCGCTGTTGGATGGCCTCTGGTGAGATCATCAGGTCTTGATCAATGCTGTTCGCAGTGGCGTCGAATGCCTCACGCATAAGCGCCCGATACTGTGGCCTGAAGATGTTCAGGATCTGCTCACGCTCAAACACCTCATCCAGAATCTTGTCCAGGGTGATGTCATCGATGGACCGCGTGATCGCCTTGCCCTCGGGCATGTGTTCCTTCAGCCGCTTGCTGATGCGGGCCGCTTGAGCCCTCAGATAGCGCCGCATGTTGATCGCCATCTTGCGTTCTGCTGGTCCGTGTACCTTTTCGATGAACCCGCGCCACACCGCAGCACGCCCGTCCTCGGTGTCCAGGTCGGTCGTGACTGCATCGCCAGCGCCATCGTACACCAGCCACTTGGCCAGCCCCGCCGCTTGGTCCGTGGGTGCCTGGTCCGTGGGTGCCTCTGCCTGGATGTCGGCTGCGTCCAGTTGGTCGAAGCCCTCCATGGCTGCCGCCTCGGATAGTGGCACCCCCATCAGCCACCAACTTTGGACCCGTGAGACCCGCTCGGTGCGTGATTCTTGCAGGGCATCAACCTCGCTGAAGTCATGCACCACCCGGACGCCATCGGAGTCGGGGAACATGCGAGCAAGCCTGGTTAGCTCGGAGTCAATCAGTGCCGCCCGGCCTTGCTGGGTCTCTGCGAATTGACGCCGTTGTGCCTGGGCAGTCGCAAAATTTGCATTCGGCAAACCGACCACCACGGGCGGGACCCCCATTGCGGCCAACACTGCCTCGCGTGCCATTATGCGAGTATTTTGGTACTCCATGTCGCGCAATTTCAGCGATAGCTGCTTGTAGTCAACACCGGCACCCATCAAAATTACACCGCTCTTGGACTTGAGTTGCTTCTCGAAGCCCTCGCGCAGTTGCTTGATCTGCTGGGAGGACCAGCGGTCGCCTTCTTCTGACGGGCTGATGATGCCGGTCGGCATGCCGTTCGATGCCGATGCCGCTGCCAGCTTCGCCGCCGCCAGGTCGGTGGTCAGGTCGTGCTGTAGTGCCTCGATCGCCCCGGTGCCGTATAGCATCGCCGGGGTTTCCTGCCACGATGGAAGCCGGATGTGGAGCACCTGCTCGAATGTGTAGCGCTGGGTCGAGCCCGCACCGCTGAACTCGTACCCCTGAATCTGCCCATCGTCGGACGGTATGACCCGCACCCGCTCCGGGTGGAGCCTGATCAATGCACGGGGCTCATCGGCACCCGCAACCAGCAGGAACGCGTCACCGGTCAACACCATGTCCACGATCAACTGACGCCGCAACAGGACGCCTGGCATCGTGCTGCTCGGGCGTTCCAACAGGTCCAGCACTGGGTGGTCATCGATGGGCTCGGCATCAGCGCCACGCCCACGGATCACCCGTAGGGGGACTTTTGTGAGATCGCTGCTGATGGCTTCCACACAGGACCGGACCCACGGGAAGGCAGACATGGCAGACATGCTGTTGATAGCCGCATATTGGCGGGGTGATGCTGTGTCACCGATGAAGTCCGACCCTGCGATGTGGGTGGTAGTCCCATCGTCACGCACTTCGACCAGCCTCAACGCCCTGAGCAGGCGCGGAAACCAGCCGCCACGGATAGCCAAGTCAGCTTTGCCCATCGGGACAAGCCTACCGGGTTTGGAGCGTTTTGACTATTTCTTTTTTTTAGATTCTTTCGTTTTGCTCTGATTGTGCCGGTTGAACGCCGGCTAACCGATGGCGAACGTGGACCGTGCCAGCCGCATCACCGCGTACCTGAGTGCGTCGATGGCGTGATCTGCCTGGCGTGGTGCCGGTGCATCCTTGACCTCGCCGCTTGTCGTGGGTGCCCACACGTAGCCCTCGATCTCGCGGATCAGGTTGGTGCATCGGTCATGCACAACCAGTGCAGGGCGCCCGCTGATCTCGCTGATGGCCAGCCGCTCGCTGATGTCGTTGATGCCCTTTCGGACGGAGCCCGGCCCCTTCTTGGCCGCGATGTTGGCGATGCCGTGTTCACGCCCCAGTGCCAACCGGCTGCCCTTGTCCTCTGGGTCACAGACCAGCCACTCCACCTCACGCCCCGCCAGCATCCGCCGGTAGGCTCGGGCATGGTCGGTCAATGTACGATCCGCCTGGTAGATCTCGTCAATCACGTGGAGGGTGTCATCGGCGGGGTCCAGGGCGCACAGAACGACCGCTGTGGGTGCGCGATATCCAAAGTCCCAGCCTGCAAACAGGGCCCAGTGTGAAGGCACCTCAAAGGATCTACACACGTGACTGTGCCGTGCCCACTCGGTGAATATGCGGCCCTCCATCTGCGTGAACTCGCCCTTGTCTCGGGCTGCCCGCTCGCCAGCATTGACCGACCGCAGCAGCCTTGCACGCTTGCCCTGGTCGATGTGTGGGTTGTCTCCGCCGTGCAGGAAACAGGCCAGGTGCGATCCGTCCGTTGGGGGGTCTCCGATGAAGTCCCGGTGCATGTGCGAGAAGCCCGATAGCGGTGTCATG
>Ga0208299_1001918_pt1 | contig 14739 bp, 26 predicted proteins | sample 15_taG_FD_184089 | JGI IMG/M metagenome (GOLD analysis project Ga0208299, IMG submission 184089) | Marine viral communities from the Subarctic Pacific Ocean - 15_ETSP_OMZ_AT15312 metaG (SPAdes) (version 2) | ecosystem: Environmental > Aquatic > Marine > Oceanic | place: Pacific Ocean | collected...
GTTAAAGACGGTGAAGCACTTTCTAAACTTCACAACACGGTAAGACCTAACTCGTTACTATATTCATCCAACATTAGTGCAAATATACTGGCACAGGAAAATGGATTGAACATAACACAGCGAGGCACTTACGACCAAGATACCTTAGATAGGTTAAAGAAGAATGAAATTACCCAGTCAACTGATGTGGCTTACGGTAATTATGTTCCGAAAATGCCAAAACCATCTGCATTTGAACAGAGATGTCCTAAATGTGGATTTGTTGGATAAATAACCCAAGTCTCACTTGCTCCGTAGTTACTGCTCTATAGTTTTAGTAATAAAAAAACATTTAGTCATAGGAGGTAAAATGACTGAACAAGAATTAGAAATAGCAACTAACCCGTCAACTAAGTTAGACGAGAAAGTTGCTAAAAAGAAATCTATGGAAGAGGCTATTCAACAGGGCTATGCTGATATTGATTTATACAGTGTGGCACAAGAAATAGTTAGAAACCAAGATAGTGATGTTTACGACATAGTTGAAACAGCACTTGATAGGATGAGTCCAAGTGTTCAATTGGACTATGCTAGGGATGCAGGTGACGTTGAAGAATATGTCACACAAAAAAACTTTAAGATAGATGACGTAGCAGTTATATGTTTTAACTGTGAAGGCACTATAAAAGATTTCTTTGAGGAAGAGTTGGAAGTAAGCGTAACTATTGGAGTTTCTTCTGAAGAAATAAAAAAAGCAAAAGTTTACGCTTGTAATGATTGTGCATCTACGCACAGTTACAGAGAGTTTGAATTAAAGTTTAAACAAAAACAACTTCCATATACATTCAACATAGTGTAATATGAAATGGATGGCTTTCTAGCCTTCCTCAACCGACCAAAATGGCGACCTCTTTTAGGGGTCGCCGTGTCTAAAAAGCAAAGGAGGAATATTTGCAACAAGTAGAGATATATAAAATGAATGACTCAGTAACATTGGTGTCACAAAATCCAGAAGCCAGAGAATTTATTGAGAAAAATGTGGAGCACAAGCATTGGGCATTCATGGACCCCTCAGATAAATTAAGTTCTCCTATTTTAATTAATCCTGATTTCTATATACCAATAATAGGTTTATTAAAAACCAACAACTTTTCTGTTGCAGTCAACGGTAAGTAATGGTATATTAAGGTAAGTTTTAGTAATAACTAATAAATAAAAGGAGGTCTTAATTGACAACTGAAACGTCAGAACCAAAAACTAATCCTTATGTGCATCCAGATGATACACCTGAGATTTTAGTATTAGATAATATGCAAGATAAAAAAGCATATTACAAGGTCATTACTGCTAAGGTAGGACCAAAAAGTAAATTCCAACAACAAGGAAAAGATGGTTGGGCAATAGAGGGCATTAAAGGTTTTTGGAGCTCAGATACACCACTTAATACTGGTCAAGTAATTGAGGTTCAATTATCAAGAAAGCCTAAATATGAAGCTGCAGGATGGTACCAAGATATGGTATCTGTAAAAATACTTGAGGGTAATTCTGCTGATGAGTCTTCAGGCAATTCTGCAAAGGTTCCTGTGCCTGTTTCTAATACAGGATACGACAGCAGAAATAAGTCCATAGAAAAACAAGTGGCTGTAAAAGGCTTTGTTGAAATGACACCTCATGTAGAGGCTTTAGTTTCTGCAGGGTTTATGAGTAAGGATACTGCTATTGACATTATCAGGTTTGCTTACGAGGGCTGTAAGGAACTCTATGGAGAAGAGGTGCCTTGGAATGAGTAAGTTACTGTTCAGTGTAAAAGAAACTGCTGAACAAATTGGCATAGGCAGAAACAGACTTTATAGTCTTATCAAAGAAAGAAAGATTAAAACTGTTAAAGTGGGACCATTCTTCAGAATAAATCAGGACTCTATTAATGAGTTCATGGAAAGACTTTCTGAAGCAGGTTCTGTTGACGACTTACCAACACTAGACTAATTTGTAGGGTATAGGTTCCTCCAAGAACACGACTAAGATACACTCTTAGTTCCTATACCCTACACCAATTTAATGTGAGGCTGAGAGAAAACAACTATACACTGATTGTTTAATTTTAGACCTTAGCCTCACAACTTAAATGTCTTAGTAATAAAAAAAATCCAAAGGAGAAAAATGGAAAAAGAATTAAACAATGATTTCTATATAGAAATAAAAAATTTATTAGAAAAGTACGAAGCAATTAAACCTGCTGTAATTATAAATTTTCAAGGTGCTACACCGTTTCAAGCAATGATTGATGACCGAGAAGTTTATGATAAGTATGGAAATGCGAGTCACGTTATAGGTTCACCTTCTACTGGAGCCAAGCACGAAGAAACAGCAATTGTTTTGGGTGTTAAGAATTGGTTTAGTGGTCGGGGTAGTGATGACGAGGGTAGATTGAGATGGTTAATGAATACAATTAATCAAAGATTTTATCCACTAATGCACACCTACGTAGATAATACAGGTGGATTTAGTGATTGAGAAAAAAATCATTACATTGTTAAAAGGCAACTCTGAGATATCTATTGCAGGTATCTCAGGGCAAGTCGGAGTGTCAAAGAGGTCAGTCCAAAGAAAACTCAAAGTTTTAATGGCAGATGGATTAATTGATAGAATAAGTAATAAGACAGGAAGAGGTAATATATCTGTGTATGAAATAAAGGGTGACATAAAGGGTGACAAAAGGGTGACACAAGAAGAAAAGGAATGGGTAACTAGAGTATCTAGTTTCTGTAGTAACTATAAAGTACCTATAGATACTGAGTATCTTTCTAGTAAACAAGTTTCTTTGTTAGAGGAAGAGTTTAAAGATTTAAATATTGAGGCTGTAGTAGAAGAGTTCTGCTCTTATTGGTCTCAACAAAAACAACCTAAGACTTTTGTACCTTATCTACGGTTGAGGACATGGTTTAGAAAGAGTAAAGAATATGCAAAAACTGACATACGAAGAGTTGGCAAAACAACTCAAGGAAGAAGACTTAGCGATAGTAAGGGGAACAAATTTAGAGATTCCAACCTTACTGAACTCGCAAGAAGAAGCCAAAACATTCGCTAAAGAATTAATAGAAGCGTGTATACCTGATGGTCTTACACCAATTGATGCTGTTGAGGCAGGTAAACCTGCGATACCTTGGAATAGATTGCCCGGACAAGTGAGGGAGATTGTTCATTTAGAGGTTCAAAAAAGAGAACTAAAAAAAATGAGAGACTCACAAGAACAGGCAAAAGAAAATGCAGGTAAAGAATTTAGAACACCAACTAAATGTATATGTGGAGGCACTGGGTGGATAGGTGGATTATTTCCTGTAGGAGATAAGAACTTTGGTAAGGCTTTTCCTTGCCACTGTAGGCTTAACCAAGAAAGATACGATGAATACTTATGGAGTGTTGCAGGTATTTCTGAATCAACGTTCCAAAGATTTAAGAATTATGAGGTAAGGAATGACGAGTGCAAGATAGCAAAAGACTCTGCATTTACTTGGGCAAGTGGCAATAAAAGTCCTTGGTTAATGATGTTGGGAAATCCGGGGGTAGGAAAGACTCACCTTGCAAAGTCAGCAGTATCTTGGATTATCGGTAGAAAAGAAATGGTGGCTTACACTACATCTGCTGAGTTAGCATCTAAGGTTAAAGCACTTATAAATACTAATGAGAATGATGATTACGTTAGTCACTTAAAGAATGTGCCACACTTAATCATTGATGACTTAGGTAGAGAATATACAACCGATTATGTAAGAGCCTTATTCTATGAGATATTGGATTACAGATACTCTAGGAGAATGAGGACCATGATTACATCTAACTTTACGCTTGATGAACTGCAAGAAGTATTTGACCATGCAGTTGTTGATAGGTTTAAAGATGTAATGGTTAGCACTCTTGTAGTTCTTGGGGAAACTGAGAGTATGAGGCAAGAGAAAAGGGAGGAACTGCCATGGGAGTAGATGTAACAAATAAATTAAAGTCAATAAATCAACTCAGGGGTGGTCTTTCGTGGGCTACCCAAGAGTTTAAAGAAATCTATTTTGGTGATGTAATATTAGATGACGAAAAGCGTTGGGATAATTTCTGGGAAAGAACGGAAATGCTTATACACATGGAGGAGTGGTTGAGGAGAATACATGGATATCAAGGATGTATTTGGGGTAAGAATGGGAAGTGTGCATACGAACAACCAATGACTTGTGATGAATGCGTAAAAGATGCTCAAAAAGTGTAGCAAATGTAATAGGTACAAACGTGCCTCACATAATCAAGAGTTAAGTGACTTTCATTTTAAGAAAAACATTTACGAAAAAGAGTTGTTTTATTCTTATTGCAAAGATTGCAGGGCTGACTATGACTTTGAGAGGACAGGGGAGACCAACAAGGATAAAAGAAATATGATGTTAGAAATCAAGAACCTAATAAAATGTGAGGCTATTCATGTGGTTGGGAAAATTTCCCACTATTGTAATGTTCATAGGTTTGGTATGGGATTTAGCTTTGAATTTGACCATAAGAATCCAAAAGATAAGACTACAAAAATTGCTGATATGTTAGGTAAGACTAAATATTCAGTGCATGATATTTACAATGAACTTAAAAAATGTAATGTGTTCTGTTGTATGCACCATAACTACAGAACTTTAGTTCAAAGGGTTACTAAAAGTAAAAACCCTAATCTATGGTCGGCACAAGTATTAGATGACTTGGAACTAAGAGGGGTGTCACTTGTAATAAATAAAAGTATTAGTAACTATAACAAAAACCGAATAAAGGAGGTTTATGAAAGGTACAACTAGAAGCTACCTATCTATCTCACAGATACGGAAATACATGAATTGTGGTATGCAATACTACTACAGATATGTAGAAGGTATGAGTGAGAAGATGAGTAGTTCTGTCCTTAGAGGAAGTAGCGTTGACAATGCTGCCAACGAACATTTCCTACTAAAGGCTAAAACAAATAAAGGTCTTTCACAAAGCCAATTTGTGGATTTTGCTGTTGACTCTCACAATAAGGGACAAGACGATGAGATTTACGATTGGGAAAAGGATGACTTTAAAAAATCTGAAAGTAAAGATAGAACATCTAAACTTGCAGAAACTTATCACAAAGACTTTGGAGATAAGTTTAATGCTAGTAAGGTTCAAGTAGAACTTTCAGCAGTGGATAGTGAGGGCGAAGAGTTCAAAGGTTTTGCTGACTTAATAACAGTTGATGGCATTGTTGTTGATAACAAAGTTAAGAAACGAAATGTGACACCTGACCTAACTAGAGACATACAGCTTGTAAAATATGCTGATATGGCAAACGTAGATAAGGTGGGCATGGCTGTTGTTCAGGACATAGCAACCCCTAAAACTCATTACCACAGTGCCGACATATCACAGAATGATAAAGACAGGGTTAATAAACGCATTAGCCATGTTAAGTCTGCAATTAAGAATAGAGTATTCTTGCCTGCACCAGAAGGTAGTTGGGCTTGTACTCAGAAGTGGTGCTCATTCTGGGAGATATGCGAGTTTGGAAAATAATTCTAAACAGAATAATGATTGGAGACATGACTTGGAGTTCGGTCAGGAGTCGGAACATTGGTTTTCTCAACTTTATGGGCGTTTAGTTGAGATAAAGACTGAACGGGATATCTGGTCCAACACAAAGAAAATTGCTGTTGAACTGTATGATGAACGAAGAGGTAAGAAAACAGGACTAAATGTTACTGAATCAGACTACCAAGTTCATGTCTTCGCTGATAAGCAAGGCAAGAAATACGGAGGCTTAATAATACCAGTTGAATTACTAAAGGAACTGGTGAAAGGAAAGGATATAATTCCTATGGGAGATGCAGATGATAACGGAAAAAGAAGTTTTGGTGTATTATTAGAAGTAAGGGAAGTATTTTTAGCAATGGCAGAAAATTGCAGGAGAAATAGAAATGATAGGTAAATTTAGACCACAGATATTCTTGGCTATAGTAGTTCTGGGTATACTAGCAGTAGTAGGGCTATATCAGGGCATACCTGAAGTCAGCACTGGTACTATTGGAGGAATTATAGCATTAGGTATGAAAATATTAGAAGAAGAGTAATGTATCAGTATAAAGTCACAGTAACAAAAGTAGTAGACGGCGATACAGTAGATGTAGATATAGATTTAGGTTTCGCAGTCGTATTAAAGAAACAACGTGTAAGACTTTACGAAATAGACACACCTGAAAGTAGGACAAGAGACTTAGAAGAAAAGAAGTTTGGTTTAGCATCTAAAGAATACCTTAAAAATAAACTTGAAAATGCTACCAACATATACCTGACTTCCCACGACAAAGGTAAGTTTGGCAGAATATTAGGTGAGTTGTTTATTGATGACAATGAAAAAAGCGTGAACATGCAATTAGTAGATAATCATCACGCAGTATATTACTATGGGCAAAACAAGAATGATGTAAAGCAAGAGCATTTAGTAAATAGAGAATGGCTAACAAAGAACAAGAAAATATAATGGAAAGACCTCTTACATTAAATCAGCAATTACTTGAAGACAATCCTCATATACAGATATTACTTGCAGATGGATTTGAAGAGGCTTTTATTGGTGTTGGATATCAATTTAATAAGACAATAGCAGTCTATGATAAAGCAAAGTGTCACAATATTCTCATGCAAAGAGATGGTATGACACTAGATGAAGCTGCTGAGTTCTTAGAATTTAATTGCATTGGTGCCTATGTGGGTCCACAAACACCAGTATTTATGGACTATTCTGTTTTTAATTCTAAACCATAGACATTCTCAATTCATCAATATATTATTGTCCCCATGCTTAAACTAGACATTATTAAAACTTGGACAAAGTGTCCTAGGAGGTAAAATGAACAGAAGCGTATGGAAGAAATGGGAAAGATGGTGGGCAGATACTATAGGAGGAGACTCAGTAGGTGCGAAAAGAAACCCTGTTACAGGGAGGTCTGGCACTGACGGTCATGTTCCTGATGTGGAATCACACAGGTTTGCACTTGAAGTTAAGGCTGGTAAAGTCGTATCAAGCAGAACACTTAAAGCCGTAGAGCAAGCAAGAAACGCAGGTATCGCTACTAGAAAGATACCTATAGTTGCTCAGACACACAAATTAAACAACAATACAGCCGTTCATCTGGTTACAATGGAGTTGGACACCTTTTTAGACTTAACTAGCCATATAAGGAAAGAAGAAAGGCGTATACAGAAGAGTTTAGATTCCACAAAAGATTTAGGAATTTAACTAGAGTTCTTTCTATTCCAAACATTATTTGTTGAGTGATAGTTATGATGTTTCTGTTTCTTGCCACACTTTAAGCACTTAGTAGTGTATTCAGAACCCACAGATTTATCCGGAGTAGGAAGCATATATCTATGTTCACAAGTTGAGGTCATATAGTAAAATGGTATTGGTAGAATTTCTTTCTATCTTTACTACTTTCTTTACAACTAGGGCATTGCTCTGTTGTTTCTTTAAATGAAGTTATTACTTCAAAAGTATCAGTTTCGCATTTATCGTTATTGCAAATATATTCGTATAGAGGCATTATTCTGTTGCAGGTTCAGTTAATAAAACCTCTAGGTTATTGTTAACCTGCCATATACTTGCCAAAGTCGAACTTTGTATTGTAAATTCTTTCGTAGCGAAATTTTGGTCGTGACCTATCGATGAATACTGTATAGTTAAAAGACCTAAATTTGCTTTTCGTATCACGCAAGTACCACCTTTAGATACTATATTAGATAAAACCAGTTTATTTATCTTTGCATTTGTGCTAGTTAAACTACCAGTATCAAGCCAAATTCTATCGTATGTGCCTCCAGTGGTGGTCAATTCTTTAGCCATTCTGTTTCCTCCAGAAATTCTTAAATCTCGCTGATTTCCTATTGTCTGTGAGATAGAATGTCCATCTGAAATATTGTTTTGAATTACTATCTTATAAGAATTAACGTCAGAAATTGTAAGGGTTTTGCAAGTTACTCTATCTACTAAGAGTTCACCAATTTCAAGCCGAGCATCCTGACCTGACTTGCCTTCAATTAATATTGCCTCTGCTTTACCTGATGGTAGTGCTGAACCTGTGTATGCAGTACCAATAGATACATCTGAAATACTTATCAATTCTGCTGGTGTTGCCCCAAGAACGATTCTCAAAGTGTTGTCATCTGGATTATCTTTTCTCCACGCCATTTCTTTTTCTAGTTCTTCATCAGGATATTCTGATGGAGCAGCATATATTCCCGGTGAACCGTTAGCAAAACTTCTTTCAATTACTAATTCATTAACTGTTATCGCAGTAGTTGTACTACCTGCTGCAATCAGTAAACCTGCTGCCATTCTAGGATTAAACCCTAAAGAAATAAGCAGAGAATATGGACTCTTAACAAGCCAAAAAAACTTTTTCCATTTATCTGATTCACTTTGTAAATAATCTACTTTTTCTATAAACCAATCTCTAACTTTAACAAGTTTTTTATAGGTTAATATAGATAATAATACAGGTGATTTAAGTATAAGAATGAGCATTCTTTTAAATGCACTCAGGATTTCATACGCAAAATTTTTGAACCCTCGTAATATAAAAAGAACTGGACTAATAAGTTTTAATAATAATTTTTTCACCACTTTTACCTCTGCATCTGTTATGAGTAAATTCTATTACACAAACAGTTGCCCGACAACTACCATTAATAATATGCAGATGATGTAAGCAATAATCCAGAAATCAAATCTAAACATTTACCTTATTGCTGAATCAAGAGCATCTAGTGTCTTTTCTATATAATTCAACTTCGTAGATGTTACGTCTAGTAATCCCCTTAGTTCAATAATCCCAGTTGCACCAGAGTTTTCTTTAACTTCTTTTACTTCAGCTTGGAGAGTTTCAATGTCTTGCTGCATTGTGGCTATATTAGTTTGCAAAGTAACATAAGTACCTATGATTGCTACTAATGTGGTTAATACGAATAATACTGAGCCGAATGTGATGTTATATTTAGTTTTACCTACTTGTACTTCCATTTATTGTAATGGTATATCTTCTTTTTCAATCTGTCTTGATTGCAATTTATTGAAAACTACATTTTCTACTTTATCTTTGTTTGCAAGAAGTAAGATTGCACCAGTGGCTGCTGCTGCTATTGGGAGTTTCTGGATAGTTTTTAGAATTTGTGCCACCAATTTACGACACCTTTAATACTGCCCAGAACTTAGTCATTAGTGCTGACTTTTCGTCTTGGCTAATCTTCCCATCTTTCTTAGCTTTAATTACTTCAGTAACTAAAGCATATACTGGAACTATGTATTTCAATGTTAATAAAACATTCTTCATTTTTTCTTACCTTTAGACTTCTGTTTTTTCTTTGGTCTACCTACTTTTTTACCGTAAGTCCCTGCTCCACTAGGCATCTTTTGTACCTTTCGTGTCTAAACTTTCCTCTAAAACATCATCATCCTTATCGTCACATTTACAATCGTTATTTTTACATTTCGATTCAAGTTCTGCAATCCTTCTTAATAGTGCTTGTTCTTTCAAAGCCCAATCTATAGCAGGATTAGCATTTACTGCTGCCTGAACATCCTCTGCTTTTATAGTTATGTCAGATGCTTCCATTTATCTCCTTATGATAATCCTAAATCAGAAACTGAATTAGAAGCTATTGCTTCCTCATACTTTCTAACTCTGTTATTTAATTCATTCTTTAACCACAATGTTACACCATTATTGTCTGGTGCACTACCATTGACTGTTAAAGCATCCTTAATTCTTGTTAACTGTGAATCATTTACAGTTATTGTTAAATCTGCCACTATTCTGCTCCTTTAAGTGCTAGTTGTTCCTCTAGTTTATTTACTTTATCACCTAATTGTCTAATTGCTCCTACCATAAGAGAGTTAAGGTTTTTAATTGAGTAGTGAAACGAACCATCTTTGTTAGGGTGAATAATATCTAAATCTTCTAATGTAGATTTATGTTCATCAACCCAATCTTTAAATTCAACTTTATACCTATCTTCGTTTGCAACGGCACCGTTCCATGCAGTAAGTAAGGCTACGTCATCGTAATCGTCAAAAGCACTTGAAGAGCCATCAAGTAATATATCTCCATTACCTTCAAATATGTGCGTAGTATCGTCAGTACCTGCTCCACTTTTTATTACTAAAATATTTTCTGCTGCACCTATGTCTTCAATAGAATTGGAACCATCATGCTCTATACCTTCAATACATACAGCACCTGCAGCAGTATTATTTGTGGCATTGTTTGCAGTTCCTCTTTGATAACCCCTAATCCTAACTGCTGCATCTAAACTATCTGATTGAGCAGTATCATTAACACCTTGTATAGCAATACCACCGTTTCCATCTGCAAGGCTTATCCATCCATAAGTATCAGTTTCTGCGTATGTAGTAAGCCCGTGAGCAACACTACTTCCTTTTAAAGATATATTTGCAGTTTGATTTCCTGCTGAATTTATAGTTAAACCAATTGTTTGATTAGCATTTGATGTTTCATTAATAAATAATTCTTGTATTTGAGTTTGAGTTTGGTCTCCAACATTACCACTGCCATCTGTAATAAGAACAGTACCAGTTTCATTTGGAATAGTTACTGTTGCATCTGCTGTTAATGTTTCAGGAATTAAAGTTGCAACATATTGATTAGCAGAACCAGACCTTAATACAAAGTCTTTAACATCAACTCTTTGTAGCATGATTTCATCATCGTACTTATATCTAGTTACGTTGCTTTCGTCTGTAATCTCGACATCCATTTGATATACACTGCTTACAGTTACATCCCCATTGTCAAAACTCCATGCACCAGAACTTGTGGTTGTTGTAGCCCTAGGATTAGCAGTAGTATTCCTATCATAAAGTTTAACTGTCCTGCCATTGTCTATTGCTGTCCCATCTGAATTGTATGCAAATCCTGATAATTCTATTCCCATTTAGTCTCCTATCGGCGTACTTGTGTAACCACTTAACGCCCTTCTAACATAATAGTCAGCGTTTTCAAACGCTTCGTCTTCGTCAATATAAGCAATTTTGATGCCATTAGCCTCATATTGCTCTCTTTGTAGTCTATCATGTGCTCGTTGATTAGTCGTTCTTGCGTGAAAATATTTACTCTGAACATTAATTCCCATAGGTGGAGAAACTATTAAAAAGTCTGCTACAGCACCACCTCTTTGTAATCTACCACCAAATTGTTTTGATTGATAAGTAAAATCTACATCCAATTTTCTACCAGTTCTGAGCAGTGCTTTATATACATAATATTCTGGTTGGCTTCCTCCTTCTAATGTCCACCACTGAGGCACAGACTCAAGGACCCTGCCACTACTTGTTCTTCTCTGCCTCTGGGTTACCACTACACTGCCTCACTTAACGTTAATCTAAAACGTGCCCTCTCGTTTAACCCTGTTTCCTCAAGAGCCTGTGCACTCAATGCTGTTACGAAATAATTTCTAGTGCCTCCAGAGTCGTCACGATAAGTAAGTTCCATTAGTGTATTAGTTGAAATCGCCGTTTCTACGGCTGCTTGTAAATCTCTTATAGTTTTACCTTTATGACTATTAGTTAAGTCTAGGACTACATCAAAACCATATTGAACAGGTAATGTCTTTTTAAATAGTAAGGCTAATTTAATTAAATCAGGTGTATTTGTAGCCGTTCCACCTCTTGCTAACGCTGCTTTTAACTTAATAGTTCTAAACTCTACACCTGACGGAGTAGTTGAGTTTGGTAATTTAAATTCTGTTTCTCCAGTGCTTGTGATTGCTGTAAGGTCAGTAAATGAATCACTGTAATTAATAGCATAAGATATAGTTATTGTTTCATTAGATGTAGGATTTTTAGTTTCTGCTCTAATTGCCAGTGCTACTTTGTCTTGTCCTATAACACCTGCATCAAAGTATGGTGTTTCAAGTGTTGCTGCACTTGCGTAGCTTTGGTCTGAGATTTGGCTAGGATTAATTACATCAGTAGATAAACTAATATAATAAGCCTCGCTATCATAATTGACCCATAATCTATAATTACCTTGGTCTGTGCCTACAAAAGCACCTGTGATACCTGCAGAACTACTACCTGTAATATGTTTTATTTCATAACCTCTGTCATCAAATGCTGCAATATAAGAATAACCTACGAGTCCACCACCTATAGAAGTATTCATTCTTGACCTACTACCTGCAGTAGCGTGAATTTTAGTAGTAGCAGGCGTGGTGTCTTGCTCTTGTGCATTAACCACCACCAACAATTCATTATGTGTAGGTACGAGTTTTAATATTTTACCTCTGTATGTTTGTGGAACACCATCATCTCTATCTAAACCAATAGTTGTTACAATCGTTGCATCAGAGCCTACGTTAATTTTATATATACCCATACTAGATGGATAATAAATACTACCTCTCCAAGTTGTAGTACCTTTACCATTATTATTACTCCTTGGTATTTTAAAATCTGTCTGAACAAATCTTGTATTAGTATCATCGTGAACGTATAAACCTTGTTTAGTCACAGCGTATAAGACTCGTTCTTGGCTAGCGTTTCTTGCAACTATTAAACCTACAACATCATCGTCATCTAATTTTAACTTTGCATCTACAGTCCAACTACCAGATAAATCTGATGAACGATATAACTGACCATCACTGCTAATTGCATATAACTGGTCTTTCCAAAAGGCAATATATGGAGTGCTTTGAGTAGAATTTGAAGCCCAACTTTCACCGGTAGTGCTGTAATATATACCCCTATTATTTGCAAAAACTGCCGTTGGAACACTATTTACCATTCCAACCTCAGCATCTGTTGTACTGTCAATTGGTGTTGTTGTTGACACTTCAATAGTTGTCCAAGTGTTATCTGGATTGTATGTATGCAGGAATCCTCCTCCTGCTGCATACAACACACCTTTAAATGTTAAAAACTCTGTCAGGGTAGTGCTAGGGTCAGAACCACTAGCAGTTGCTAGTTTTGGTAATACGAAATGGTCTGTGTGTCTTAATTGACCTGTAGACCACCATACTCTATCTAAATCCTTAGAGGCATCCATACGTTCTATACCAATACCTCCTCTGTGGTCACTTGATACAAACGTAGATGTAATAGGGTTTGACTCTAAGTTATAATCACCGAGTGTAATCTTGCCGGGAAATTGGCTAGTAATAAATCTTCTTACGGGATTTGATACTCTATAATAAACTCCGTTAAGTATTATTTCATTTTCTTCTACTACTTTTGCTGCCATTAATCAATCCAAACACACCTTTGAGGTGTTTGGCTTTTTGCTAATGTCTGTTCTGCTAATAGATTCATTCTTTCACTATCTAGTTGTGCAGCTTCTCTTCTTTCAGAAGACCTGTCAGACCTAGCAAGTAAAGCCATTGCTGTTGTTTTTTGTATTATATACTCTGGTTCTATATCACAAGACGTAGAATCAGCAGTCAACAACGTTGGTTTTTTTACTCCAGTTAATTTAATTAATGAATTTCTAACAGTAGCCCTAGCTGTTTCATCAAAAACTATTCTCCTGTTAGCCCTGTCTATAGTATAAAAATTTCTATGGAGTTCTTCGTAATATGAACCGTAATCTCTTGTTGCTTCAATGTTATCTATTGATACGGTTGCTACACCAATATCTGCTACTTGAATTAATCCTACAGATATTATTGCTGTTAAATTTTCTGCACTACTTAAAGCTACTCTATGGTGTGTCCAAGTATCTACAGATGTTGCAGGGACAGACACGTCTTCATAAACACCACTTGTCGCATTGTTTGCAACTGCAGACACTCTTACAGCAAATTGTCCTGCTGTTAGTGCTACATTAGTTTTAATCCAAAACTCTATATGTGTGTAGCCGGATATATCTGTTGAACTAATTGAGTCTGATATAAGAATTGCGTTTGTTCCAGTGCCTGACGGTATAACCATTTTATTTGCACCACTGCCTTCTCTGTGGTCTTCTGTGTCAACTACTACACTTGTAACACCTGTCACAATTTCATCAAATACAGAATCACAAGTAAGTAATGATTTGCCAAAGTATTTTTGCCTATATTCAACTTTTTGAAGTCCAATTAAATCGCTTGGTAGGGCATAACTATATACTTCTCTTGATGAATGGAGAGTAAAATCTGTCATGGTTGGGGCACCTTTTCTAGTAATGCTAGATATAGACCTATTTATAAAATCATGTATTCTTGCAGGTGGAATGTCGTTGTCATATATTTCATAAGCATCTCCAGAAGCAACGTTAAAACTAAGTGCAGGTGATACTGTGATTAAGCTAGTGCTAGCAGTATAATCAGTTATTCTTCTTATATTTACAGTGTTATCTGTAGCATCTGTAACTACAATCCATGAACCATTATATTCATCGTCACCACCGAAAAGATTTACTGTATCTTTTAAAGTAATTGTGTCTGTATTTGCACTAGCAGTTCCTACAGTACAAGCACCAAGTTGATAGCCTATTGACTGTCTAAGTTCTGCTCTAGTTTTTGATTGGATTACTGCCATTTAAATCCTTACCTCCTATAACTCTGCTTCTATTCTAGGCAAACCAACTTCGTCTGCCATTGTATTATAACTGTTTAAACTAGAAGTATCTAATGACCAGTCAGTATCATATGTAAAATAACCTGAAAAAAACTTTGTAGGTGCAGTTACGCCTGTAACTATTTCGTGGGTACTTGTTTTTATATCTT
>Ga0208299_1001919_pt1 | contig 14737 bp, 17 predicted proteins | sample 15_taG_FD_184089 | JGI IMG/M metagenome (GOLD analysis project Ga0208299, IMG submission 184089) | Marine viral communities from the Subarctic Pacific Ocean - 15_ETSP_OMZ_AT15312 metaG (SPAdes) (version 2) | ecosystem: Environmental > Aquatic > Marine > Oceanic | place: Pacific Ocean | collected...
CGAAATCCACCGGAGCGACGCCGCCTGAGAGTTCAACATCTGTTGATAATGTGCTAAAATCGCTATGTTCACCAATGAAAAGGCCAAAAGCGCCTCCGTTATCTGTGGCAGTTGTATCGGGTACTTTATTGTCGGTTTCCCAGCCAGCAGTTGCATTTGCTGCGGAAGTTGCGTCTTTATTTGTGTCGCCGACAAGTCGAACGATTGTTACGGGAGAATTATTGCGAAGATATGCTTGTGCGGCATATGCAGCATAAGTCGGAGCAGTTTTGTTGCCGTTGCGAAATACGTCGCCGCCTTGACCACCGGGCAGCGGATCGCCGAACATTTCAACGAACTGTTCAAACGAATTTACTTGGGTTGGTTTCAATGCGGGGCCTTTTTCGAATCGGCCAATGATAGCTGGTCCTACGTCTCCCGGTAAACGCGGTAATTGGGAATTATCAATCTCATTGATAAAAATTCCGGGTGAGATAAATTTGAATTTGCGTGAAGACATAAAAGAATTCTCCTTAAACGTTTTTTAAATTTGCACAAGTTATGTCTTAATAAATAGTTTTGTTTTTGCCAAAGTGCTTTATGATTGACGGTAATATCCATTGTTGGAGTCAAAGTCTTGGATATCGCCAAAAATAACACGCTCACGAGGTATTTTGACCTCAACCGCATTCTCGCGTTTGATTACCTTTGGTCTGATCTGATTATCGCCTTCGCCCATCAAATATCCCAAAACGCTAAATTTTATAGTTGTGAGGTAGTTTCGTTCAGCATCAGTAAAATTATTAACATTGTTTGCTGCAGTAAAAGTGCTCGCAAAAAAAGCTTCGTATCTATGACCTTCATAACCAATTCGAACTGCTCGTGCATAATCGCCAATCGTCATAAAAGGCTGTACCATTTGATTCATTTGTTGTATAAAATTGGATTTCAAAGAAAGGGTATATTCAAGAGTTATTGAAACTGGTCTTGGGAGATAATAACTAACAGTGACGATTTTATTATTATCGCCCTCTGATGGAAAATAAGCCTGACCATTGGGAGTTCTCAAAACACCATCGAGGTTTTTAATGTTATCAGCAACGGCAAAGTTATTAGTTTTGTCTTGGACAATCTGCCTATTAATCTGGATATAACTCCCATGAATCGGATCAACAAAATTTGGCGTTGGTCCATAATAAGAAGTTGAGCGAGTATTGCTCTTATCGACTGAAGTTCTTTCAATACTGATAAGCGGGAAAGCTAAAGTTCCGTCGTGATCTCTGCCCTCTTTTGTTTTTTTCGATAGAAAGGAACGCTCTGCGCTCACAAATGCTACCGGAACCTTTTGGAAGCCATCGCCTTTAGTGGCAAAGACGTCAATATCATCATTTACAAAATTGAAGAAGGCCGTATCGATAGTTTCTAAATTAGAAGGCTCAATGATAAAATTGTCAATAACCTCATCGGCATCTTTAATTCCAGTATAATCGTAGGGTTTATTTGGCATTAAAAATTCCCTCTCGTGCCTTGATACATTTAGCTTCAATCTCCATTTTATGCTCAACCTGACCAAAGATCAAAGTCGGCTCATTCAAAGTAACTATCTCATAATAAGTTTTATCATATAATACAAAGTCTCCCTCGCGGACAAATAAGTTTTGATCCTCGGTTAATCTTCGTTTGTGAAAGTGAACTGTAATTGCGGGACGCTTATCTATTCCAAAATTAGTAGTTTCTGTAGTAAAGCCAGTCCAAGCGACAAGAACATAAACGCGAATTGGAGATAAAAACGTCTTTTCGAGCGCCTCTCCATAAATTGGATGAAAATCAGTGTGTTCAAGGCTTATTGGGTAATAAACGACAGCTTGACCGATAACTCTTTCAATAACTTCGTCATTAAGCTGTTTTACAAGATCGCGTTCTTTTTCGCCTAAAAATAGGGGCGGTGGTGGCTGATCTGGTTGAGACCATTTGTCTTTTTTGTTTGACATGTATCATATTACCCCGTATAAATTAAATTTGGAATCTTTTCTTGAATCTTACCGATGGATTCTGCGATTTCAGCGTCAAGCGCTGCAACCTTTGCATAAGTAAGTTCATCAAAGATAGTTTTAAGCTCTTCTCTGAGTTCTTTTTGTTCTGTCGAAGCTTGAGTTAACAATGCCGGTCCATTTAAAGTAACAGTTTGGCCCGGAATTGGAACAGTGGCAAACTTCGAACGAATGTTGCCCAAAACCTCTTTGCAAAGAGACAAAGCAAATCTTCTGATCCATTGCTTTCCAATGGCATTGATCTTCTGATACGGCACATTCTCGAAAGGAAGACCATTGATGTTGTTGATACCGTCAATGCCCGTTTCCGCAGTTGAATCTTCAGCCCAAGGAGTTTTTGAATCAAGATAGAACTGAATCCAAAACTTTTTCGGCCCAACAATCGTGATGCTGGGATAAATTCTAATTTTGTTATCTTTGACTTCGTATGAATAATGGCTATTTCTCGTATAAATGGCATCCTCAAATCCCATAGCTTGAGCTTTGTTTTCCCAAACGGGAACAAGCTGCCAAGTGCTATCATCTGAGAATTGGCCATAACTTGAAAGATTGCCAACAACATTTAAACCACCATAATAACCATAAAATCTCCACATTGCTTGAGGTGTTTTATAAAAGACCTTAGAAATATTAATTCTATTGCCTTTGACCTTATCAAAATAAGGCATGGAAGCGGAATTATGTGCCGAAGCTGAAACAATGGCTTGCAAGTCGTAGTCTTGTGTGCCTTCTTTTACATCAAAACTTGCCGAATAGATAGGAGTTGTGCCTCCAAAACCGGCTTCTGTGGCATAAGCCTCCGTAACCTTACGAGCGTAAGAAAACATGTATTTAGGGAACTTTAAGTTAACATCTGAACCTGAGAGGGCGTCACCAGTTTGAATTTGACCTTGCTCATCGAAAGATCCCGTTGTGGCGCCCATTAAATCAGAAATGCTATTTTTTGCCTGATGTAAATTGAGAAGATAAGAATATTCTAAGCAAGCCTCTTGATAAGCCGAGAAAACTTGTTCTTTTGTCAATTCGATGTCAAGAACATCGCCGCCTAGTTTATTAAAGGTATAAGCTACTTGATCCGCAGCGCCAGATAGAAAATACTCATCCGTTGTATAAACTGAAAATGGAAATGTAGTTGCTGCTGCTTCCGCATCGGAACTTGCCGAAGGGAGCGCTACAATACTTGTTTGTTGAACGGGTGTTAAAGTGGGTGCGGCCATAAATCAAAACTCCTCCACATAATTAGTTGAAGGTTTGATTAAAAGGCTTTCAATCGTTTTTGAAGACTTTCTTTTTCTTAGATTTGCCAGCAGGGCGGTGCGACGTTTTGGTTTCAACCGTTTCGGCCTTATTGACCGTTTCTTCGACCTCTTCCACAACTGGTGCTGGTGGTGCAACTTTTACTTTCGGGGCAGCCGCAGGCGCAGGCGCACTTGTGGTTTTTCTCTCTTGTCGGCGCTTCCATCGTGTGTAACTTTTTCCCATGATATAAAATCTCCTTGTTATAAATAGTGTTTTAAATTCAAAATCTCAAAAAACCGGGGCGCTTAATTTTGGGCCAATTTGATTTTTAAGGTCAATTTGTCCCTAGAAAAAGAAAACCCCGATCTCCGAAGAAACCGGGGTCTATTATCCTAGATTATCTAATCAGAGATTAGCCTCCAGACTCACCGAGCATACCGCGAACAACGACTAGACCGTACATATCGGGTCGAACCATTTTCTTAGCATAACGGGTCATCACGCCCTTACGCGGCACGAAGTCTTCCACACCAAAGATGGTGGGAGTAACTTGCAATGGCACATAAGGAGAGTAGACATAGCCACTCTCAAGGAAGCTTGAGCCTTTACGACCTACGAGAATCAGATTTCGCGGGAAGTATGGGTCAACATAAACCTCATAACGCTTGCTCAAAGAGCCAACCTGTTGGGTTCCAGCAGTGCCCTTGCTATCGTCGTGAGTGACGTTAGCGCGGAATCCACTTGTGAACTCAAGGATATTAGCAACCTCGGGGGAAGTTACAATGAAGTTGGCGCCGCCTCGCAGAGTTTTACGATGGATCTGAGCGGAAACATCATTGATGGTTTCGCCAAGAGTCTCGTACCACTCGGAAACAGTACCCGTAAAGTCGGGAGCTTTCGCAGAAGCACCAACTTCACCACCAGTCTTTTTGTCAACAAAGAGACCGGGCGAACGGGACCAGTAATAAACTGCTGCCGCTGCGCCTCTAACAAGATCTTCCATGATCTCACGATCAATCTCAAGAGCAATTTGCTCAGAAAGAATTGAAGTAAGCTCAACCTCTGCATCCAAGTTATGGTATGCGTTAAGGTCTTGACCAAGTTCAGGCGTCCACTTAGCTTTAAGCTTTTTAGTGATTGCCGTCACAGACACGGAATCGACTTTCAAGTTGATCTCGGGAATCTGGGCAGTATCTTCCAAGCCCCATTCCTCTTGACCGACGACAGCGCCGATTGCGCGATTGCCTACCGATGAGAACTGGTCAACAATTGGGAACCGCGTTTCACCCACGGTGCCTGTCAGCGCTCCCGAAAGAGCCGTTGCGGACATTGTATCACTTGCCATGACAACAAAAATGGTATCTGCAGAGCGACTGGGCGTTGGGTTCTCCACCGACGAACTAAATTGAGTCAGTCGCCGACAGTGAGTTGCCTCATCCGTGCCGCCAAAGAGATAGCCGCTCATTTTAATCGATACAAGGTCGTCTTTGTTGAAGGGAGTACTATTAGCCCCATCAACCAAATCAGACAGTTCAACTTCAGCAATCGCAAAATTGGTTGTTCCCGAAGTAAAATCAGGATCATATTGCAGCAAGCTGTAGACATGATCAAGTTCTCCCGGCGTCAATATTGCAGTGGCGGCGCCTGCGACACGAATACCATCGTCACCGAAAGCAGTACCATAAGAACCACTATAAAGAACCGGACTATTGATTGCTGTAATCGAACCAGACGGCGACGAATAACCATTTCTAAGGTTATAGAATTGGCCAGCGTCTGTTCCAACGGATCCTTCAAGATCAACACCACCAGTCAATTGCTGACCGACAACGTTACCACCGTAAAGTGATCTGTTGATACCGGGTCCAAGACCACCTTTATCAAAGGTAAAGTCAAGGAAAAAGATGAGACCACTTGGTAGACTCATTGGTTGAACGCTGACAAGATCGTTAGCGATCAAAGATCCAAAGACACGACGAACGATTGGAAATGCAACGGATGCAAAACCTTCGACGTCCCCTTGGGACATTGCTGAAGCAGTTTCTCGTAGAAGCTCCTTCGCTTGATTTTCTAAAAGACGAGCCATACTCGAACGAGTGTGATCGGCCTTCAAGCCTTCAAGGAGGCCTGTTTTCTCCCATTTATTCAGGAGAGCAGCACCTTCCTTACTCATATCGCGTGAAACGATACCTTCAGTAAGTTTTTGTAGAATGGACATTTTTTACTCCTCCTATTATTTTATTAAGTTATTTAAGTCCAGCGAGAGTTTTCATCCTCTCAGAAAAGGGGTCGTCATCCCTTTCCTTATCCTTCTTGCGAGGGATAAAAGCCGAAGAACTTCGAGTAACAACTTCGTTCAATGAATCTGGTACTTTGCGCTTTGGCATAATACCCACCGAACTTTGAAGAGTTTCAAAAACAATTTTTGCTTCTTCAACAGAATTTGTATTCATGATAGCATCGACAATTTTATCTTTTTGCCGCTCATTCAGGGAGACACTATCTAATACACGATTTTGATATAGTAATTTTGCATTTTGCAAGTTACTTTCATCAAGCTTATTTTTAAGCTTGTTAATGATTGTGCCATATTTATCAAGTTTTTCTTCTAACAACTGGGCTTTGTTGTTGAATTTTGTTTGACTCTTGATAAGGTTTTTGTTTTCTCGCATCAAAATACGAGAGTTCTTTTGAGCCTCTTTGACAAGATTCTCTTTATAGGGATAGTCGGGGTGCCCTTTGGCGATTTTGTAGTCGTCATGGCCGCCTCCTGCATCATCGTCGGAATCATCGTCATCTTCGGCGTCTTCGGCGTCTTCCACCTCAAACAAATCTATTTCTTCGTCGAGATCTTCCAAGGTCAACACACTCTCTTCCGGTTCGTCGAATACGCCTACAGGAAGAACAACATCTTCGTCTTCGCCTTCGTCGTAATCTTCGTCGTCGTCCCATTCATCGTATTCTAAGTCGTCGTAGTCATCGTAGCCTTCTTCTTCATCTTCATAAAGAAAACCTTCATCTTCAAAAAGTTCATTTTCTGTGACAAGATTTAACGATTCTTCAAGCTTGGAAAGGTTAAGATTGACATATTCGCCTTCTGAGGTTGCTTGCAAAAAAGGAAGTTGTTCGAGAATGGAATCAACTTGAGCTTCGGTTGCGCCTTCGTCACCTTCTGGTGTGGGGGCATCTGCTCCCATATCGCCCAGATCTTCCATACCTCCCAAGTCACCCATGTCTTCCATTCCAAGCTCATCTTGTTCAAGAATTTTATCAACAGCCTCTTTAATTTCGTGCTGGTATTTCTCAATAACCGCCTCATTGGCATTTTTTTGTGCGGCCTCTTTCAACTCTTTTGCGTCGATAATGGCTTGTTCTAACATTGAAGACATGAATTAGCTCCTTTCGCTATTGATAATTAGTTTAAAATACTCATAAATCCCTTTTTTTACTTGGGATCTTTAAATGTGTTTTTCTGTCTATGAACTTTTTGAATGACTTTTTTTCTTGCTCGTTGTGCTTTTTTGCGTTTCGCCGATGGCTTTTCGTAATACCGTCGATTCAAAACATTCTCAATAATTCGTTCTTTCTTGACCTTTTTCTTAAATCGCTTGATCATTCTTTCAAGGGATTCGTCATGGAATTTTGGGGAAACTTCCGCCCTAATAACTTTACTAGACATTTATACTCCTAAATCATATCTTTCCAATTTCTTTTAGAAATTGACATAATTCCCGACAAATCAATTCCAGAATCGTTTGGGTCCATTCCAGAAAGGGCACCTCCGGGTGACGAGGCATCAGCTTGAGATATTGGTTCAGTTCCTTCAAAAATATTTGTTCCGAAGCCAGTGGCATCTAACAATTTTCTCTTTTGAGCCTTTAGTCTTCTCTGTTGCTCTTCTAAAACTTGATTTTTTTGCTGCTTTAGCTGTTCATTATCAAAAGAGGGAGCTTTTGCTTCCGTAATCATTGAAGAAGAAAGACCTTTGGCTACTTCTGAGACAACTTTCGACAAGAAGCCTTCTTTAAGGAGAACATCTTTTACACATTCTTCAACGATAGGCTTTAAAAGTTTTTTAAATTCTGATTTTTTCATAAATTATCCTAAATTGATTGAGTTGAGCGCACGATTGATTCGATCACCTCTTGTGAAATATGTATTAACAAGTTTTTGACCTTCATTCATTTTGATATTAATGCTATTAGAAGGAAGCATCCAAGCGCCGGGGGCAGAAGGCTCTGAAACCGCATCAAAGCAAATTAATTGCAAATCTGGCTGAACAACTTGAACAGAACTGCCAGTGTCGTCTTTACCCTCTTTGAGAGAGCCTAAAGCTCTGGAGGAAAAACCGAATTTAACACCACTATCATAAAGTCCACGCAAAATTTTGCCGGAAGGTGTTTCAAGAACTTTAATTGTTCCAAGAACATCGTCACCATTCCACCAGATTCTTGTAACCATGTGAGATGCATTTTTTAAATTAATAACTGAATCGTCGGGATGATCACATTCGCCGAGCGCTCTATTATCTTTTACAAGCTTCTGGTAGTTTTCAATTTCTCGTTGTAGGACATCGTGAGGATACGTTCTGCCATTGCCATTTGTTGCATTTGATTGTTGGAGCTTTGCGGGGAAGACGAGGAAGCCGTCTTTGACCATTCTCTTCTCGGATTCATTCAAAAGATCTTGGCAACCTCGGTCATCGCATTTAAGTTCAAAAAATTCTCTTAGTAAAACTTGGTTCATCATTATTCCTTAATTGCGGTCTTACTCCGCACGATATAAGATCCGCTACAACAGCGGCGGACGGGTTGAAGTTTCCATTTCTTATAAAACATTATTTTCCTCTTTTCTGTGGTTTATCTTTAAACCAAAATCATTAACCAAAACGCTCAAAAGATAAGTTGTTCCAGATCCCAAACAGCTTAAAATAAGCAAATTAGCAAAGTTATACTTAAATGTAAATAGTTCTGAATATTCATTTATAGCGAAAAGAAAAGCGGAAACCCAGAATCCCATACACATCGGACAGTGAAAAAGCTTTCCAAATCCCGAAAGCCATTCTTTAGAGGGTCTAATTCTATTGAAAATTGAACCACAAACCAGAATCTGAGTAAGCCCGTAGCTTGCTAAAATAAAATATATTAAATCCATTATTGTTTATTTTTTGTCTTCTTGCATCATACCGAAGCCAGTTCTACCAGTTTGCATAGAACCGAAGTAATTTGAACCCTTTCGAGGATCATGGGGCACTTTGCCTAATTCTGTTGAATTTTCATCAGAAGGCTTAGTAAGTTCGTCATCATAAGACTCTTGATAATCATCAACAACGTCGCCAGTATGTAACTCGTCTTTAAGAAATTTAGCAATTAAAAAGATTGCAATTTGAGTTGGGTCAACAGCAGTGGTACTAACTTTATCTGCGAGCATTGTTCCCTGAAGAGAGCCAAAAATATTTGAACCTCGGACTGAGCCGAGTTTAATGCCGCCTTTTCTTGCAAGATAATCGAATAATCGCGATTGAACGGCATAAATAGCATCAGCATATTCTTTTTTAGGAACAGTTAGAACGCGATTTTCTTCGGGCGATACCAAGATGTCGATATCTGGATGGTCAAGAATGACAATATCGCCTGCAATATTTTTCTTCGCCTTGAGTCTTACCGTTGAATCAAGGTAGTCATCGATTTTAACTTTAATCATCGGAATCGATCTCTTTTATTAACTTTTGAATTTGTGCTATCTTGAGAACAAAAGATTTATCAATAGGATGTTTGTTACTCTCTTTCAAAAAAGTAAAAACTTCTTGAAACTTCTTTTTCATCTGGGGGTCATTTTGGATTTCTCTATCGTCATCATGTGTTTCCATTTTTTCAGCAAGTCGGCTGATTTCTCGATCAAGATAAATTTTGAATTCAAGACCGTTGTCCGCAAAAGATTTAATAAATCCGCTGAGTAACGTTTTTTGTTCTGAAATGAGCGAATCATCATAAGTTTCATTAAAGCGCTTCGTAAATGACTTCATGATGGAGCCATTAAGCTTGAAATTTTTCTTTTGATTAATTTCCTCATCGGAAACCATTGAATCAATAATCTGGCCCTCAAGAAGAACTTTGACCTTTGGTTTCAAATCATCATTAAAAAATTGACCAATACTGGCGAGAAATTTATAGGAGGGAACAAAATTAGAAAAAACAGTTTTTGAAATGTTTTTGTTGATTTGTGAAATAATCGAACTTTGTTCTTTAAAAAGCTGCTCTTTGTCTATATTATCTCGGCGAGAGGTTATTTCCTGAAGAAGTCTTGAAGCGAAGCTTTCATCGACGCCTTTCGTTTCAGAAATAGTTTTATATAGAATGAGATCTTTATAGAGCAAACTCTTTTTGTTAAAATGTTTTTTAATCAAAGAAATGGTAAAATCCCGTTTTGATCCCTTGCTTTCGATAGATTGTTTAACAACTTCTCGGACAAGTGCTTCATAAATAAAAGCAGTATTTCTTTTCTTATTATGCTTATTCGTCATCTTCAAGTTGCTCCGCTTCTTCAAATAATTTTCTTACGCTATCTTGAACTTCGAAAAGTTTACGTTCTTCATCGTTATAATTAGTAGTTTTGTTTTCAAAGATTCCCTTGCCAAAACCTAAAAGTTCTTTAGCGTCTGATGAGAGTCCTTGGAAAACTTGTCTTTTGGGCATTCGTGCCGTTTCAGGTTTTGAATCGGCTTGCCAATGGCGGCGTCTTGCACCGTCAGGTCTTTTATCAAATTGTTTAGGAGAATATCGCTTCCCTTTGGATTTCGAAGTAGTCGTGTCCCCAGTAGTGGCATCAAGCCATCTCTGAGAAGGAGTATCATCTCGCTTTCCTGCGGCCTCTCCTCCTCCTTCTGCTGGTGGGGCGGCTATTAAGCCACCTTCAGGCTCTTCTGGTGGTGCCTCTCCTCCACCTTCTCCTCCACCTTCTTCTGCGCCTCCCATATCCATTTCTGCGCCTCCTTCGGCGCCTCCCATGTCCATTTCTCCGCCGCCCATATCATCTCCAAATCCGCCGCCGAGACCTCCTCCGGGTGCGGCTGCGTCTGCGGGAGCACCTTCAAGCTCTTTAGCGACTTGTTGGTCATAAAAAAGCTCTCGCTGGTTGCGTTGGAAAACTTCATCAGAAATTTCAAAAATGTTTGTAGCAACCCATCGCTTGCTGAAATATCCCTCCGGCACAGATCCAACAAGTTCAAATTTTGCTCTCCAGTGTTCAAGCTCTTGCATTTCTGCAATCTTTGAGGGGTTGTTAAGTTTAAGTTGGAAGTTGAGAAGGTCGTCTCCTCTGAATCCAAGAACATAAAGATGAACCATTGCAATTTTTTCAAGCTCTGAGAGAACGCATCTTTGTAGTCTATCAACGGTTCTTGCGAAACGAATATCTTTTTGAGCTAATGTTCCGGCTGCTTCTGCAGTTCCCTCGCCATAAGTTAAATAAGCTTGAGGAATCTTCAGGCCTGAGAACATCTTATCTCTTAAGTATTTAACGTCATCAATGTCACCAGTATATTGGCCGCCGCTAACTGAATCAATTTTAGTTTGAGATCCGCCGCGAACTGGAATATAATAATCCTCTTCAACTGACATTGGATTATAACGTAAATCCACTTGTCCCGTAGAGGGATCAATAACTTGATTTCTCTTCATCGAAGTCATAAATCGTTGCATGAATTGTTCAATTTCTTTTGGAGGGATGTTTCCCACGTCAACATAGAAAACTTTTCTTTCAGGAGAACGAACAATTCGATAAGCCATCATCGCGTCTTCCAAAAGCGTTAATTGTCTCCAGATTCTTCTTACAGGATCAAGAACAGAAGTTCCATAAGGGGCAAATTTATCGTTACCAAGAATTCTAAAGTGAGCCATCTGCCAATTTTCTAAAGTAATGCCAGCACTGTTCCATTGAAACTGTATGTAATTGGGGTTGTTTTTGTCTTCTCCCTCGATTCTTTCAACTTCACGAGATGGAAGTCCAATAACCTGTTTGATGCCGAGCTTTTCGTCAATATCCAAGTATAGATAGAAATCTCCATATTTGCACATTGTTCTGGCCCAGCCAAATAAATTGTAATTTATATTTAAAACCTGAGTAAACAGGATTTCTAGCAGTCCTTTGATCTCTTCGTTTGTGGAAAGAACATTAAGCATTGTATTGTAGACATTAAAAGTAGTCATTTCATCGGCATAAATATCCAATGTTGAGGCGATCTCTGGCATGTATTCCATTTGGTCAAAATCGCCGTATCGCTGTAATCGACTCTGAGCTTGCATGGCATAACTTGAAAAATTGTTATAAGGATTATAGTCATATCTCTCAAACTTATGGCCGGAGACATCTTTGAAAGAAGAAGCGTATTTATCAAGCCTTCTGCGTCGAAGTTGTCGCGTATTCTGCGACTTGTAATTGATAATCGGTCCTGAAAAGAGCCTCGTTAACCGCTTAAAAAGAGCGGATTCTGCATTTTTGGTATTTTTAGATTGGTCTACCATTTTCTATCCTTTTAAAACCCACAAATGGTCTTTAATTTTTTGGTGTTCGTCGAAAGCTTTTTCTAACGTAGTTGATTTATACATTCCGGGGATTTTTGTATCCAGTTTTGTATTGCTAACTATAATGGAATCCATAAAAGCTTTTTTATATTCAATATCTTTTTTGTTCTCAACGATTGCCGTGTCCCTAACCCAGCAACCAATTGAAGCTGCCATGATTAAGTCATCATTATAGCCGCGTTGAGCTTCGGGGCGACCATTCCTCCAGATAAAAGTATCAAGTTCGTTTGCAAGTCTTGTAGAATAAATAGTTAAAACTTTGTTTCTAATAAATTCCTCAAACTTGGCAATAATCAATGGTCGCGTCTTAGAAGACGTTGTAAAACCGGGGATTACAGATGAATCTCCTTGAGCAGTATGCTGGTCCACATATTCATGAGAACTTTTTTTGGAGTAATAAATGTTTTCGTATTCTTTTTCAATAAGTTTATCCAGAACGTGGAATCCAACTGAATTGTTTTCAACAACAATCATTGCTTTGTTGTATTCGTTTCCTGTGGTATAAAGAATCTCTGAAAATAGATCAGGAGTAAGCTTTCCTTTGTACTCGCAAACGATTTCCATGGTCTCAAGACAAAAGACATGAAATGTGCTTGAGTCTTGACCATCCCCTCGTGCGACATCTGCAACAAGCAAATAAGTATTCTCTTGAGAAGACTCTTTCCAGATCCAAGTATTTCTATCAAAGCCGACTCGATGTTCTGGCTCTTTCGCAGTGGCTTTTATTCTTAAAATGTCATCTGAATGGACAACAGTGTCACCTGAAGTATTGAAATTACATTCATACTCTTGAGCGATTTGACGTTGGCTCATGTTTTTGGTTTCAGTCTCAAACCAATCTTGATCTCTATCGGGATGAATATCCCAAAACAATTTTACAGGAAAAAATTCATTTTCACCCGATTCGGCACTTACATAAGTTTCGTGAAACCAATCACCAACGCCATTCGGCGTGGAAATAGCAATGCATCGACCACCAGTAGAAATCGTGGGATACAAACCCGTCCAAAGCTCAGTAAGATTTTCAACGTGCGCTGCCTCGTCAATAACCAACAGGGACAAAGCTTCTGAACGACCTGCATCGCCTGAAGTAGAAGAAGCCTTGACTTGACTTCCATTTGTCATCTCAATACTATTCTTGTTATCGACCACAAGATCTGAGATTTTAAGCCAATCAGGAAGATGTTTTAAAATGGTTTTAACTTTTTTAACCATATTGGCCGCTGTTGCCAGCTTTGTGGCGACGACAAGAACGTTTTTGTCTCTATGGAAAAGACAGAGCCAAGCAATATAAGCCGCTGTGATTGTTGAGATTCCTAACTGCCGTGCCTTAAGAACTACAATAAATCGATGAAGCGCAAGATCATTTACTAAATCATCTTGGAAGTCATAAGTTTTAAACGGAATGAGGCCTTTGCCCGGATGAGGAATCTTAGCGAAGGTGTTGATAAAATAACCGGGTTTTTTACCACACTTAATAATTTCTTTAACTATTTGCTCTTTAGTGAGTTCAAAAGCCATTAATCACTTTTTCTGGTTACGTTTTTTGGTTTTTTGTTTGATTTTAAGTTCAAGAAAGCTTTAAAGTCTTTTTCAAGTCGGTCCTCGGAAGGCTCCAAAATCGGCGTAACATCTTTCATGTTTCCAATAGTATAGGTTTTCTGGCACTGAACCCACGTTCTAATTCGTGACATGTTCTGCATCAAAATATCACAGGGACCATCGGCTTTTAAAGTAACCGCGTTTCCTGTGATCTTCTTAAATTCTTTCTTAATATATTTTATGATATCGGCATAGGTTTGCTCAATTTCTTGATCGAGTTTCGTGTTATGAACATCTTTAAGCGGCAACTCAGACTGGTAAGTTACAATAAATTTAGGACCACTAAAGCGAACTTTAAATCCATCAACAACTCGGGAATCATTAATGGCACAGCCATCTTCTCGTTTAAGGCCGATGGGTTTATCTTCTCCATCGACAACAAATCTTTTATCATGTGAACCATCATAAGCATTCGCTGCCGCTTGATTAAGCCCCATTACAATATCATTTACAGTCATAGTCGCCATTTAATTTTCTCCCTTTAATCTTTTTGTTTGAGAACACAGCCTGTTCTGTCGGTATAAATTCGTATTATTTCATCGTCTGACAATTGATCAGATGTTTTTCCGTCGTAAGTGCCATAATATAAACCACCTTTTTGAAATCTGGCTCTTATCTCATCAAGGTCATCGGGAACCTTGTCACAAGGATCTTCCCAATCACGGATTTCATTCAAAAAATAACGAGGATTAATTCTTTTTTTGTTCTTTCTCATCATTGTCAGGTCTCCAACCGTTTAACCATCTTTCTTCTCTATCTTCGATCCACTGAATGTAGCAATTAAAGCAGCATTCGTACTTATTCATAAAAAGATCGTCTTTTAATTCAAAAGAATAAGTCTCACAAATCGGACAAGTCCTTTTAGATTCTTTAGTAATTAGATTTTTAGGAACTAAAAAACCATCTTTTTCTGTTTTCTCTGAGTTTTCTGTTTTCGTGCGTTGTTCTGAATAAAAATCTTTAAGTTGTTCGAGATATTCTTTTTCCTTTTCATCGGTCCACAGTGACTTAGGATTTAAAATAGCTTCGCTTCCAAACTTTTTAGCAATCGCCTTTTCAATTCGTGCAATTTTATTAAGATCTTTCTTCATTTTATTCAAAACTAATTGTTTGCCACGCTCCATTAGCTACAATTTTCAATCGATGAGTGTCTTCTTCATAAAGCATAAGACCGTTTAAAGCGGAAGTTGCCGTAGGTTTGGCTGCGCTTTGGACTCTTGGCAACATAAGCCCTTGATCGCTTGATGATAATTCTAAGATCGCGTCTTCATCGGGTTCAGTCGT
>Ga0208299_1001923_pt1 | contig 14698 bp, 4 predicted proteins | sample 15_taG_FD_184089 | JGI IMG/M metagenome (GOLD analysis project Ga0208299, IMG submission 184089) | Marine viral communities from the Subarctic Pacific Ocean - 15_ETSP_OMZ_AT15312 metaG (SPAdes) (version 2) | ecosystem: Environmental > Aquatic > Marine > Oceanic | place: Pacific Ocean | collected...
TTATGATAGTCCCCGAAATAGAGAATCCGTTTGGTGGTGAGATTGATTATAATTCTTTTACTGTGAGAGAACTCCAAAAAGAATGTAAAGCGCGTGGAATTACTATTCGTGGTACTAAATCCGAGGTAGTCTTAAGGCTACGACACGATGACGCGGGTATTGTCGAGCAACCGACACAGGGTGAAACAGAAGCCCCCTCGCAAGAGGCTGCTGATGTAACACCGGATGCCCCCTCGCAAGAGGCTGCAACCGAGGAAGTGACAATAGATGACGATAGTAGACAAACAGAACTTACTGACGAAGAAGAGTGAACAACGACACGAAATACGTGTAGATAAAGAAAATAATGATTTAATGATGGAAGTGTGGGTTAGAGAATTAACATTCTTTGACGTACAACAAGCCGCTCAAAGCATGTTTCAAATGGACGGCGATGACATATCGCTAAACCTTGAAGGATATTGGCGATACGCTTTCTCAAACTGGGTTGTAAGAACAAACCCGGAACTTACTGTAGATGACATGATGAATTTGAATGCATATGTCGGACAGCAAATAGCCTCTCTATTACCAAAGCCCGATGAACTGGCGGAGGCGATGCAGGGGGGTTTTACGAAAGCGAACAATTGAGAGTTCGGCAATTTCTAAAGAAAAAGGTAATAAAAAATCCTGACGATTTAGAAATGCAGATGCAGTTGTTCGCATACATCGTAGCGAAACATTACAGTATATCACTACATGAGGTTTATCAGATGAGTGAGCCGGTCTTCAAACAATCCCTATCTTGGGCACTTGCTATTAATGAAGAAGAGCGTCTTGCGGAGAAGAAAAAAGACCTAGAAAACAGAACAGACAGTAGTGATGTTGTAGAATTTGATTATACATTCTTAGAGGGGGAGGATTGATTATGGCATTAGGCGCATTACTTAATTCATTAGCCTCAATGAATAGTAGTCTTAGTACTATAGGTAGTATGATGAGTACACTAGGTACAGTAGCCAGTAGTATAGGTAGTGCGCTTGGTAAAGCCTTCACCTTTGCTGGTAAAGTAGCACGTAAAATATTTGATGAAATAAAAGACCTTTGGGATGTACTAGTTAATTCTATGAAAGTAATTTGGGGTAAAACAGTTACTCCTATGTGGGGATTGATGAAAGAAGCAATGATGTTTTGGGTTAACATATTCAAGGGAGAATGGGGCAAAGCCCTAGATAATGTCAAAACTGTGTGGGACGGAACTTTTGGTAAATTATGGGCGGGACTAAAAGTAGGTGCTACTTTGGCGTTTAATGGAATCAAGACTATTGGAAAACTTATTTTTAACAGTATGAATAACATATTCGATGCTACTATTGGTAAAGCGTTTGATAAACTTAAATCAGCAGCACAAGGTGTATTTGATACAATAGGTAGTGCGTGGGATACCGTTACGTCTGTTATGTCTACTATATATGATAAGACATTAGGTAGAATATTTGATGCAATAGGTGGTGCATTAAAGGGTGTTTTCAACTTTGGTAAATCAATAGTAGGTGGAGTCAAAGACTTAGGAAGTAGTGCGATAAATACCGTTACAGGCGGTAGTGGGACTGATGGGCCTTCTTCCACAGGCGGGGGTCACACATTTAATATGACATTCAATTTAAGTGGTCTTACTGACCGGACAGATAAAAGACAATTAGCAAGAGAAATTAGCGATTTAGTACAGCAAGAATTATCTCGTAATATTGGTGGTACAGGTAGAGTAGTGAGGTGATTGAATGGCTGGGGGCATTCCAATTAGATTAGTACAAGAAAATGGCAATACCATTGAATTAGATGCCACAACTATGGTATTGAGTACATCACGTAAAGTGGGGGGTTCAGCCATACCCTATACTGGAAGTAAACGTATAGGTATGGATTTGAACATAAATAGTGCTATGATAAATATTCAAGGTATAATAGCAGATGATAGAGAAGGTACGAACAGTACAGCCCATAGTGCTACGATTAATTTTGGTAAAACAAGAATTGACGGTGCTCAATTTAATACAGAAAGTAATTTAACTGCATTAGTCACACCTATTTCGCTGGTTGCGGCATCTGGATTATTTTTACAAACTTTTGATACCGCAATAAGTAGTAATCAAAAGAAAGTAACTTTCACAGACGTTACTGCTAGAACCGATGGTGGTAGCACAAGCGATACGACTCAATATGATGCGAATGCTGGAACAGGTGGTACACCTACCGTACTTGTTAATACAAGCAATGCTACGCCTGTTCAATTAGCAACAGCAGTTGTTAATTACATTAATAATCAACTGAATTCTGATTTTACCGCTACTCTCGTTGGGGGTGTAGATTATGCCGGTGAAAATTCTGATTGTATAGTGAACATAGTAATGAACTCTGTAGGTAAAAATAGTGCTATGAGTAGAACTACACCTAAATTTACCAATGGAGGTTCTGTTGATACTTTTAATCCGTTAACAACTAAGTTTGCTGGTGGTACAGACGGTGGGAAAAAATCTGCTGGTGACAAAACTATGGATTTATATGGTATAATCAACAACAGTAAAAGAAGAGGTCCAGTTAGTGATTTCTTTAATAGAAATAACGGAAGAAAAGATGAAGTTAAAGATTACATCGTTGGTATACAAATACCTTACAATTCTACATTAAAAGCAACAGGTGGCGACCAATATGTTGCAAGAAACTTCTTCATGCCTACTGGTGACTACGATGGTCACGATAAAACATCAGAAGGGAATGACTTACCAGCCAGTGTAGATTTTTCAATGATAGAAGAGACTACTGGTATACAAGGGTCTGTACAAAAGTTTGACATTACATACGATGCTGGAGAGTCGGTTTACAGTTTTAACATGATATTTGCACCGATAGATAATTTGATTCTATCATAGATAATTTGGGGGGAGAACTATTGACTGTAATTAGCCGTAAGAATAATGGGTTTTTCTTTAACGGTATTACAGATAGTATTATTGTACCCGAAGGGGATTTTAGTGAATTAGGTCATAGGACCACAAGGGGTACAGATGATGTACGAGTTATTCTATCAGAGAATGCACCGTTGTCTACACGTGATAGCGTAGCGACATCGGGTATATACAATAAGTATCTAACAATAGAAGCATGGGTAATGCCTGATTGTGGCGGTACAATAATAGAGAAAGAAGGTCAATACAAACTTTCACTTGGTCACGTAGACACACCCGGACCGGCTTCCTTTGAAGTATACATGGAAGGCGAAGGTGGTGAAGAATATCATTACTTAACTACAGCAACTAAAGACACAGATAGATATGAGGGTACGGTATATCCTCATATTGAGTATCAGGGCATTCAAGATTCATACAACAGATTCGTTAGTAGTAGAGATGATGCAACGGAATTGAACAAAAACCACAGGCCGTTAATACACATAGTAGCGGCAGTGAGAACCACGGCCATAGAACTATACATTAACGGAGAACTAGTTGCAAGGGAATCTATCAAAAATAGAGATTTAGTATTAAAACCATCTACTAAACAAACATACATTGGAGGCAAAGGTGGACAATTTAGAGGTACAATGGAAGGTATTCACCTCAATGCATCTTTCAAAATATCTATGATAAGAGGGAATGCACCTTTAGCAGATAGCGATACATTACTTCTATACAGATTTGAAGAACCTATTGTACCTATTGAAGATATTTTTAGTTATAGCGCACATGCGAGTAGTAGTGGGTTGTCCACTTTAACGATGACAAAAACAGATGCACAGTTACTTGCAGCCAAACTTACGGGTAATACAATAATTACCGGTACTGTTGATTTTACTTCTTCTCCTTATAGTTCAGGAGATTATGAGGTGTTAGATTCTTCATCGGGTTCTACTGTTGTTAGAAATGTCTCACACGTACCATATAACATATTAGTCAATCCCGATGGTGTAACACCTTCAACTAGTAAACCTAATCAAAAACCCCCTGAAAGATTAAGATTGCATTCTATAAATAATTTAGATAATGCAAATCCCACATTAACTGTTTCTAGTATTCATTTAGATTTTGTAAATACCAGTAATAACAACAATGGGCTAATAGGTGCATTAAACACTTCTAGAAGCGCTAATGTGGACAATCATTTCGTTGTGATAGGTGCAGACCTATTAATCGATAGTGGCACTTCTAAACCGTATCAACCACCACATTACACTTCTCAGATTATAGATAGAACTGGACAAATGGTGATTGATGAAAGCGAGTTTGAAAATCATGGGTTTGTTTATTCTAGTACTATTGCTACAACTACGTCAGATGCAAATAATCCCTTTGCAGTAGTTTGGCCTACTACTATAAGTGAAGATTTTCAAATAGGTCATAGTGGTAGACACATTAAAAATCATGTAGAAGGACATTCTTTCTTACGAATGTTACCTAAGGCGGTTGATGAGATAATAGACCAACAAGCGAATGGTAGTGCCGATATTATTGATATTGTATATAGCGATATGGAAAAGGGGGTTGATAAACAGGTTTCTGTAAATAGTTTAGTTGATGTATATAGAGATTTTAATGATGTAACAATAAACAATGTTGTTAGTTCTAGTACCGTAACAGTTGCCTATAATTCTTACAATAACACCATAACCCCACCTGCTGGTAAAAGAAAGTTAATTGCGATTGGTGGACCCGATTTTGATTATACACCGTTTGCTCTAAAGGGTCCAATTCCGCAATATAACAAATATGATGTAAATAAAGCGGAAACACATCACGATAGTAACATTAGGGATTATCATGTTACACCATCTAAAGAAAGTAGAGTTGCAATATTACATGTACCTAGATTAGCACAATTAACACCAACATTAGCGCCCTATGTTGAAATACACTATAACGCAATTGATTTGACAGGTGCTAGTATAAGTAAAACGTTTAGTAATTCTACATGTGGTTACAATGACGACCCTACCGTTATAATGGATAATACCGCGTTTATAATACCCGGTATGGGTGTATCTGGTTCAGGTATACCGACAGGTGCTACTGTTTCTAGTGTGACTGATGCAACTAGTTTTGAATTAAGTGTTTCAACTACCAATGGGGAAAAAACCAGTCAAACATTAACATTTAGTACAGTAGTACAACCTTTGCTTATGGTAGAAAAAACCGTACCTTCATCCGATACTCTAGTAAGTGGTTCTGAATATGTATATGATGCGATAATTAATTCAATTGCATCGGGCCGCGAATTATATGCACCGGGTGGGTATATAGATGTATATTCATCTGAATTGAGTATAGATAGTCCAATAGTACAACCACATGGTTTAGTAGGTGATACATCAGAAGGATATTCTGCTGATACAGAAATTGATGAGAGTTTAACACCTGCTAATTATACTCCAAGGAATAATGAGGATTCTGTACAAAACGGTACACCAAAAGCCATAATTGAATCTATAAGTACAAGGGGAACGCATGAATCTTCATTCAATAAATTATACTTAAACAAAATAGACCAAACTAAAACTTTGACAGATAAAGGTAGTTATTCTAGAATTACTCCTGATTTAGTATTAGATAGTGGTTCGGCAGGACAGTTCGATACAGGTACGGTATCTTCATCTTCGCACATACATGAAATGTTTGACATAATAGATAATCACAGATTAACAGGTACTAATGATGCTGACTTTAGAATCTTCATTCAACCTACTGACCGAAGAAGAAGTATGCAACTTACTAATGTTAATTTGTCTACAAAATTTAATAATGCAAATATACTCTATTTATTGAGTCGTGCAAAAGTAAGGTCAATAGAAGAAAGTATTAGCGAAAACGGTGGATATACCACTTTGAGTTGTATAGGTATAGGAGATAGCCTAGTATCCCGCTCAATCGATTTCACTGGTAAGGGTAGCCCTGACTCGCATATAGTCAAGGAAATAGAGCCTAACGCGCCTGTTGTCACTGTCACGCTTGGTGGCCCGGGTCAAGGCGCTATGGATACTAGACCAGTATTCCAACGCAGTATGTTAGCGCACGAAGCATACTCTACACGTAGGTCGTATGCTGTATCTGCATATAGATTGAATATGAATAATAACACTGGTGCAGGTACTTTGTATGTAAAACCCTTGAACAATGAAAGCGAAGATTTAGCAAGTTGGGGTACATATGGATTTACGCGCTATGGGAGAGTCTATCTTCCTGATGGTAGTAGTGCGAAATATGATAGTAAAACTGGAGACACGTTTGTATTTAGCACAGCAACACTAGGTTCAGGTGATTATTTAACATCTGATGGTGTAGAAGTTACTACCATAAGTCAATTACTAAATCAAACTAATTTACTAAAAACTTGGGCATCTACTGGAACTATTGATGGTTACGGTAATTTTACAGTATACAATGAGCCTAATTTTGGAGAAGAAAGTAAATTAGAAAACGGCACTACTGTAAACGATAGAATGCATCAATCTATGAGCGATGTGCAACATGATTACCAACTAGGCACTCAATACGCTAGTACTAGAGCAGTTGCAGAAATACCGTTTTTCTCTAAACAATTCTTTGCCCCATCTGTTGGTCCTGATAACGCATTCAAGATTCATGTAGATGCTACACATACTGCACACACATACAATCCTAGTCCTGTCGGGCGAAGAATGGTAGACACTATACCAGCAGATAGAGAAGCGCAATCTGCTTATTCAATAGCGTTAGCGAATAGAGAATACGTTAATTCAACTACTTTGAATAGTTATGATGCTACAAACAAAAGATTGCATGTAGCGGATATTAGTATTTTCCCTGATGCACATACAGACACAGATACGTATAGAGGTATACAAAATACTAACAGATATAGAAAGGTCTACTTAGATAACGGAGAATGGTGTTTTTACAGTAGCACTAGTAATGGTTATTTAACATTAACAGCGTTTAGTAGCGGCGGATTCTTTGATGAATTGGTGAGCGGCACAGCGTTATACTTAGGCGGTGCTACTTTTGAAGAAGGTGTTAGTTTAGCGTCTGATGATTTTACATCATCATCTGATTATGAAGATAGAGATGAATATTACCACGATGCTGCTAGTGTTAAGACACAAGGTGGAAATGTAGATTATGGATTAAGGCAATACGTTAGTGCGGTAGAGTTCAAGGCTGGTCCTGAAAGCAATCCACACGCTGCGAGAATAGAAAGTAAACGTGCTACTGGCACTGTGTTAGGAACTACGAAATTAAACTTAGGTAATCCTGAGATTGCTACAATTATAACACTGAGTGCTGATGATTTTGCTAAGTTTCCCAATTTAGGATATGATGAATTAGCAAACGCACCTTCATCGGTTGGCGATTTAGGCTATGAAGTACAATATGATGAAGAAGGTGTTATACATAAATATCAATATCACGGTAATCTAAAAAGTATTAATATTTCATTCTTAAGTTTAGATTATACAGTTCCCGAAAATGCTATTGTGTTAGTTCATCAAACATCTCAAAGCCATCTAAATAGTTCTTTACATTATCCAACAGATATACCTAACGGGGCTAAATTAACATTAGCAAGACGTTGTAGTAGTACACTGGGTACAGGCGCTGTTCTTACTACTACATTAAGAGGTAATGAACGATACCGTGAATTAAAAAATAATTTGAATATTGATACCAATATTACAATTACAGCAAACGGTACAGATTCTACCGGAGACCTTGCGGCAGATACTAGTGCCCCATATACAATAGAAATTACTAATGAAGCAGGTAAAAATGTAAATAACTTACACGGTATAAACGTGAAGAAAGATGATGTATTATACTATTATGAAGTAGATACAGAAATACGTAGAATAGGGGTTGTCACAGAAGTAACTCAAGCCGATTCTAATGATAAACAAACTATCACTTTTGCAGTAGGTACACCTGCAATACCCGCAGGTTCAAAGTTGGCTGTTTGGGCTGGAGATTACGAAGATAAAGACGCTATATTAAACGTTACATGGTTAAACCCATACGCACAAGGTGGGTTACGCAACGGTGACACCTTGTGGGCTAATATGTCATACAATAACCCCCATGCGGTTGAGGGGTTATTTGCTAAGAGTAGAGGTGTGTTAAACGAATCACAGGTGTGGAGCGAGTTTAATGGAGGCACTGGTGTACTAGACACAACTAACCCAAGAGATAGTATTCCTCTAGAAAACTTCTTGATTGGTAATACTTGTTTAGAAACTGCAAGAAACTATGTGCAACACGTAAACAGAACAGTTGAAGAGAACTATCTAGCACTTGGACTTACATCAGCACAAGCACCTGTTGTAGCCTATATCGACCCTTACTTATCTACCGATGAACACGCACGTGTATTGCTATACGATGTTGCACACGACAAAGAGTTCATTGCATTCCAAGATATACACATGCAAGTACAGACTAGTTCACAGGCTACACAAATAGGCTGGCCTAAAGAAGTGGTAGAAAGTGGCGGTACAAGTAGAACAGAATTACACAAAGTCAACGCCGCATACAACGGCGCTGGACCAAGTCCATGGACTACGCAAATAGATGTTACAAACGGCTTCTTATCTCAGAACCCATACATACGTAGTACACAGCAATCTAAGTTTATCGAAAGTGCATATGCACATGACCTTGCTAATCGTCACACTGAGGACTTATTAGATAGCACTACTCATGAAAACCTTACTCTTCCCACAGATGGGAGGAAGATAGAAGGTTCTAGGTTATATGGTAAGGCACATGGTCATCATGTTCATACAGGCTATTCTTATGGTGGTGAGGTTAGTGGACTTTCAACGGGATACAGTTTAACGCCTAGAACTAACGATAGTGTTGCTTTGTATAAAATTGCAAATCCGTATCACTCTTTTACAAGAATATCTATTGACCAGTCTGATAGTTTTACTAGCGCTTTGATAAAACACAGAGAAGGTACTAGTACAGTACATACTCTAAGAGACCCATCTACTTTCTTCGATACACCTGATGGTACTAGAGTTATACCTGCATTCTTGTGTCTAAAGGGTATTAGAAGTTCATCTTTAGATTTGACTAATCATACTGAGAGTAGATTACAACACCTACCGCAATGGAAAGACATGGACTTCGTTAGACGTTTAACATTAGATTTAGGCGAGATTAGTCAAAAAGATGGGGTTGTGGATACATTGTCTGCAACAGAAGAGGCTGTTAGATTAATCAATCAACACGCTGCACTAAACGGTAGATTGCTAACTGGTTCAGCACACGACCCTTCTCCGTTTTGGCATGTGGATAATGGTGACAAAGGTACTCACATGGGGTACATACGCGCTCACATAGGTAGAGAAGTACAAGACCTAAACGGAGATACAGGATACACTATTGTCATTCATAGTACAGTGCCGGGCGCAAGTGGTAGGAACTTCTGCGTGTGGCTTGATAATAGTAAAGGGCAGAGTGTCTATCAACCACAATTCTTAGTAGGACACGGTGGAAGATGGCGTAACTTTTGGGCGTTGCCTGACGAAAGAGAGGGTGAAAACATGCATCCAGCACCTATGCCATTAAACAAACATGGTAGACCGTTTGCCCCGATTACCACACTACAACAATACGTTACATCGGTAGAAAGCGGTGAAGAAATAGAAAGTGTCGCCGAGTTTGAAGATAGTAGCGTATTGAGAGCGGTGTCTGATTCAATAAGTGGAAAGAGTCACAATACAATAAACACAGAATCTTTAGACATTAAAGGTTCATCGTCTTCATTAGTCAAAGGTTTAAGAGTTGGTAAAAAGGCTATCTCAAGAATAAACTTTGGTGGATTAGTAGCAAGTGGTGTACCCGGATTTGCGCCCGACGCTGGAACTTGGGGCTTTGGTAAAATTGGAGATACTAAGTTCAATAAAAAATACGGCTCATCTAGTGTTACCGCATATTCTAGTCATGTACCTACTACTAATGTGGAATCCGATGCAGTGGGTAACGGAGATTTATACGGGTTTAGATTAGAAGATAACGTTGGTAATAACGTAGGTGTAAGATATATTTATCGAAAAGCGGGTGAATCGTTTGCTAATCAAAATACTGTTTTACCAAATACATTAGAAGAAGAAGTTTGCATCTTCTTTGACGATAGAGATGTAGGTCAAGGCGGATTTACCATAGGTAAACACATGCATGGTAGTGGCGATGCTACTGGTAGACTGAAAGCAAAAGGCACTGTAACTGAAACTGCTAAAGATTGGAGAGGCGCAAGATGGAGAGGTGTTAGTACACCAAATGCCGTGGCTCATGTGAGTGCATCGGAAGATTTGAGCGCTAACACATTAACCATAACATTCGACCAAGAGCCTTTCAACGGCGCTGTATTGGAAAGCAATAATACTAGTAATACAAAAGGGGACTTACTAGGATATTTAGGATTTCCAAAAGAAAACGGTATAATACAGATTACAGATTATGATACGACAGGAACTAGCAATGTAGCATTAGACGTAGGAATTACTGTATCGTATGAAAGAAGAGAAGGTAATGTCTTTATTGGTTGTAGTGGTTTAATTACAATACCTGCTGAGATTCTTATTTCACCTGTATTAAACTGGACTACCCTTGTTACTGATGAACTGATGGCTGCTGTAACTGCTGCCGCAATAAACGCGGGTAATGAGATAAATACAGAAGAAGGTCACGTATTTGATTGCAGAGAAATGTATGCAACTGATGGTCGTACATTTGGTGAATGGGGCGTGTCGCAAAACGCAATAAGAATCAAAGCGTTTAATTCTCAAAGTCCAGTTACACCTCTTAGTCAAAGATTCAATGCTAGTTTGAAAAGAGATTTTGGTATCCAAGCGGCGCATCTTGAGTTTGGCGAATTAAGAATGAATGAGTATAGTAGTTCTGAAATATACGAGTGGGATTTTGATAGTGCTGCAACTGGTAATCATGGTAAGAGACCGATAAGTAATGCGAATATAGATGCGAGTCAAAGTATCGATTGTGGATACATACCGTTTAATCTTTTAGAAATCACAACGGTGGCTTGTGGTCCAAACGCAAATACAGCATCTCCCAATTTAGTCAATTCATCTAATGTAAAAATAGACACTACGCTATGGCGTGAAAACTTGAAGGGTGTACGTTTTACACGTTCATCGGGCGACCACATACTTCCGATGATAGATAATCCGCAAGCGCATTTCCCTGCCGATGACGGTCTTGGTAGTAGTAATCAAAGTAATTGGGGAACTGGTAGCGGTAAGTTTGTTTTACTTACTAACGTTATGCATTCTTTCTTAATAGCAAGTGGCACCGATGACGATAACCACACTATACAACCAGTTGGTGAAAGAAGAAAAGTATGGTTAGACAATAAAGCCTTCATACAAGTAGAAAGTAAAATCGGTAATGCAGATAATGATAGAAAGTTAAGTTTTGTAATTGATGATGCTAATTCGGATTTCCCAACATCTATGGCTGCTGCTGGAATATTACAACACCATGTAAAGAAAGAGTTCGATGGACTGCGCTCTATTGGTAGCGTATTTTCTGAACCAATAGTCTACTTCCGTGGTGGTAAGAGTAGCAAAGACCACAGTGTACCGTTGTTCTTTGGTGGTGGATTTAGCGGTGTAACACTCGACGTAAACGATGGTACACAGAACGACTATTCTACTTTCTACACCCATCCATATTCTACTGGACCAACTGGTGTAACCGGATTACAGAATGCAAATGAAATATCTACGAGTTACGCTATGTTAGACGGAAATGCAATGTTTGCGTTCTTCCCCGGCGCAGCGTTGTGTAATCAACATCGTGGTAGTATTACACCACCTGCGTTCAATCAACAGAACATACTAGCACCTGATTTATCTAAAGGTGGTGTGACATATAGCGCGGGTGAGATAAAAGCAAAGCCTGTACCGCTTGTATTGAGATTTGCTCATCCAACAGCGCGATATGAAGACCACGTAGACGGTACAGATAGTAAGACCACTTACCTCATATTTGGTCCGGGTCAAGCGTTTCCATTTACACAAGAAGTAACAAATAGTGGGGCTAGTAGTTATGGTAATACATCTAATAACAAAGAGCCGTTTCCCGGCAGAGTTATTGTAAGCGGTAGTACATGGGCTTCCATACCGTTAGATGACACGATATCTAATTCAAGACATTTATTTCCAAACCATATTGTTAATGAAAAATACAATTTTATGCCACCAAGTAAAGCGTACTACGACTCTACTGCTGGCTTCCATTGGAGAGCAATGGTAAATTGGGAAAGCCCTGCTGGATACTGTTGGAAGGGTAAGTTCTCACAAAGACCTGAACATGGTAGGCACTACGGTCAACAGTTCAATGACGATACACCGCACGATGTTACAGGTACAGCACAGATAGGATATGACTTAACACATATACATCCTAAGATGCATACGCCTACTATCGGATTCGGTATCACTATGGCAGCAGATACAGTATGGCACATGGATGGTGGTTTTCATCCCGGTGGCTCATGGTTGGATAATCAAATCACATTTAACCCACCGCACAAAAGTAAGTCTGCTACTAGGGTACTTGGTAGTAATTGGGAACGTGCAAATCAGATACACCCAACTGCATTCAGAACATCAGGTGTTTTAGTTGGTAGGATTCTAGATTATGTGGGTGGTAGTACAACTGTTGTAGATAATGATGTAAAAATGGAATACATCGTAGTAGACGCAACACGTTGTCAGAATGGTGAAGAACTGTCAACGGTACTAGGCGCTGCAATAAACGCATTCCCCGGCGCTGGGGCACTCAAGTCTCTAGGTGGTACACATATGCCGTCTATGGGTAACGCAATGCGTCAAGATAGATATGGGTGGATACCGCTTGCTGGCACATCCACTTACGTAAGTAATAGCGCTACTGGCAATTACATAGATAGTCCATCGAGTGGTTCACAAACAACATTAGAACAATTACCTACATCGGGTTGGATTAGATTACATCAAGGAACTAATATTAGATTCGCTTGCTATCACTCTAGGGAAGTATTAGCAGATAGTAGTGATTGGAAAGTTAGATTCTATCTTGCACCTAATAGATTAAACGGTCTAAATAAACTAGAAGCGCCTGAAACGTGGGAAGTACTCAAAGACGGAAGTGGGTCTTTTAGTGAGGCTATTTCTAGTTCCTATACTCTTTACGTATGGAGCAAAGCGGGTACGATACGATTCAATAACGAAAATGTGTCAACACGTGACCACATGACACAGGTACATTTTTCAGGTATTGCAGATGCTATTGATAGAACAAAACCGATAGGTGCGATAGGTTGGCATGGTGAAAGATATTCATATCTAAATAGTTTGAAGATAAGTAGCACTATTACAAAAAATACTACTGCTACAACAACTAGTGGATATGCTGCTGGATTAGGCGCATATCATGAGATGCTTAACTTCTCACCATATGGAACTGCTGGTACAGTGATGAATGTACATAGTAACATACCCGTTGTAGCACCTATGCAGGGTAGTCCTGAGAGTACACCTACGATTGACGGTATAGGAGATGCGTTAGGTACACATTTAGTTAAATCAGGCTTTTATTCTAAATTAGATTTAACGAGCGGTAGTAGTGCTGGTTTAGGTTGGGATACTTACACTTACAACTTCAATGATACAGATGAAGCGGGTAACGCTAATCAATGGGTCGCACCTACTAACTACACCACTACATTACCTAAGGAACTAACAACACCGCAAGGAGTGTACAGTAGCGCATTCCTAGTTGTCAGTTACGAGTGTGAGAGTTCATTAATTGCAAAGTTCGATAGAGATGGAATAACTGCAAATGGTGACTGGTTACAAGTCATAGGACAGGGTAGTAACCCAATCACATACGCTGGTACTACACAGTGGGATGAAAGATTCCACGGCCAAGATAGATTCATCGCACCTGCAAACGCTGGACCGAATGTAGAGGCTCTAATCGTAGAAGGTACAACTGTACCTGTCGGTGCACCGTTTAATGGGGACTGGGCTGATACTTTATTCTCAGGCGGCTCAGGCTCATACTTTTACAGTACCACACCTACTGATTTGAAGTTGCAAAACGCTACACCGGGTCTAAACAAGACAGGTGATTTACTGTTCGACCTAGACCACTCTGTTGGTTCTGCATTACTACATACAGACGATGCATACCGAAACGTATCTACTGACAAATACTCAGGTACAGACCACAGCGATGGGTGGCCTAACAAATATTGGTTGGGTGATGTGAACGCATTACAAATGTATAGAGATTCAGCAGCCAAGAACTTCTCAGTAGAGAACATAGTGTGGAAGAGAATGGATGGTGGTAACCTCAGTATGCCAGCAATCAACGCTCGCGGTCTTGGTGCAGTGCCGTGGATGACACGTGTAAAGAGTAACACAGCATACCAAACAGGTGAGAAGATATACGGTAACGTGAGGTTCTCTTTCGAGACTACAAACAGCGCTATGATGCCTATACTACAAGCACAAGAGTTAGCGCACCCCGAACTTATGCGTAAGCACCCATACAAGATTGGTAACGTGTTAAACATACCAAATGAAGAGATACAGTTCCAAAGCATCACCGTAAGAGATGAGACAGGGCAAGTACACAAGATAGAGGGCGGTAGTCCACTGGGGACTATCATACGTGGATTC